>Ga0207714_1000388_pt1 | contig 30705 bp, 20 predicted proteins | sample PonA232FremontCA_2_FD_187270 | JGI IMG/M metagenome (GOLD analysis project Ga0207714, IMG submission 187270) | Marine sediment microbial community from Fremont, CA, USA - Pond A23 Sediment 2 (SPAdes) | ecosystem: Environmental > Aquatic > Marine > Unclassified | place: USA: Fremont, California...
AATTGCAAAACATAATAATATCTACCGCGAACTTTTGGGTTCACTTCTTAAACCTTTCTATAAAAACCTCTTTTTCCGTCATCTCTCTCCCATTTAGTCATTTACGATGCAACATTTCATCAATCCACCACCTTGAGGCGGGCGCCGTTTTCGATGTTGGCCTGACCGGCTACGACCAGCTGCATACCTTCCTGGATGGCGTTGGAGATGATTTCCTGTTTGTCGTCGAGGCGTTTACCGAGGGTAACCTCGATCTTACGGGCTTTACCGTCGTTATTGATATAGACAAAGCGGTTGTTGGTGCCTTCCTGTTGCATGACGCTAACGGCAGGGACGGTAAAGGCGCGATCGGTTGTCAGCTGAAGGTTCACCCGGGCAAACATACCGGGGCGGAGTATCTCCCGGGGGTTATCGATCAGTATTTCGGTCATGAAGCTGCGGGTTGAGTGATCGATGGTGGGGTGAATGCGGTAGACCTTTCCGCGGAACGATTCGTCGGGGTACATATCGACGCGGACCACTGCTTGCATATTTGTTTGGATCCGGGGGAAAAAGCGTTCTGAGATGCTGACAAAAGCCTTCAGGGGGTTGATCTGCATCAGCCTCAGCACTGCAGCTTTGCCGGCTTCGGTGTTGGGGGCAGCTGAATACATCTCGCGGGGCTCATAGAAACGTTCGGTAACCACCCCGTTAATGGGCGATGTCAGCCGGGTATTCTGTGCCAGAAAATCTACATTGCTGCGGGCCACTTCATACTGGGTTTGGGCCTGTTCATACTGTTGTTCGGAGATGCTCTCGAGCCGGTAAAGGGTATCAAGCCGCATGAAGTTCGAGCGGGCGTTCTCCATCTGTAGCCTGGCCTGTTGCAACTGCGTGGGATCCATATCGATCAGCACCTGCCCCTGCTTCACCCGGTCGCTAACCGCCACATGGATTTTCTCTATGCGTCCGGGCGAGGCCGGAGCAAAATAAACCTCCTCAAAAGCACGTAAATTGGCCGTATAATCTAAATCCCGGGTGATCTGCTCCATCTTCACCGGTTCTACCCGCACCGGATAAACCCGTTCATTCGTTGCTGATGACTCGCCGGCTTCAGGCTGCGCACACCCATGAACCAACAGAGTGGCCACGACCAGCACAAAAGGTATTCCAATCTTTTTCATGATGTTGAATTCTTATTGTTTGTATCTCAATGAATTAAACTCAATTCCCCTATGTCATTGATAAGAGGAGCTGGCCCCGAATAGTAGTCTCATTTCTTCATTCTTTAGCAGGTCACCGTCTTTACAAAAGCCCGTATGCTGCTCAGATGTTGAAAAAGAACTTCACCCTACTTCCGGTTTGAAGCATTTACCGGGAACCGCCTTCAACATGCCCCTGGCTTCCAGTAATGAAATTTGTTGGCATCTCAACAAAGGGGCCTGGTTGAGGGATAAAAGCCGATACTCCCATCACCCTGAACTTCTTGATCCTTGAGGAACCTTATGGTTATACTAGAGCCGGTTGTAAAGCTTCCTCAGGGACAGTCGTGCCTGCAACAGTTTCAGGGCCGATGAGAGGTAATTGTTTTCTGCCTGCAGGTAATTGTTGTTGGCCTGGGTCAGATCAAGGCTGGAAACCAGCCCCTGTTTGTATTTATTATAATAACTATTATAAACGCTGCGGGCGAGCTCCACATTTTCTTTCTGGGTGAAATAATTGTCCAGGGCACTGCGCAATTCATACTTGAGTTGATTTTCCTGGAGGTTGAGCTGATCTTCCAACAGGGATTTGTTTCGCCGGGCCTTGTCCAGCTCGACCCGGGCCTGGTCCACCCTGGCTTTTCTGAACCCCCCTGAGTAAATGGGAATGGACAGGGTAAGGCCGGCTGCATTTTTCGGGCTCAGGTCAAAATCGGTGGTCATGATCTTTTCGGTATAACTGTAAAATCCGCTCAGGGTTGGGGCATAAGCCCATTGCTCAAGATCCACCTGCTCCTGCTGCATTTGTTCCTGATAATTCATTAGTTGGTAGGAAAGGTTGACTTCGGGATCCAGGGGTTGGTCCAGCAGATCATCACCCGGATGGTCCAAAAGGGAAGCCAGCTCATCGGTAAGGCGCAGGGGTTTGTGCTCTTCCAGGCCCAGGTGGATGCGCAGCATATTATAGCTGAGCTGCACACTTCGGCGGGTCGACTCCAGGGTATTCTGAAGCAGGGAAACGTTCATGCGGATCTGGTCCACATCGGCCTTCTCCAGCATACCCGTCCGGTACATATTGCGGGTATGGCGAAGCGTCTGTTTCAGGTTGTCCAGGTTGCGGCTAAGGATCTCCAGCGATTCCTCGGTAACAAGAATCAAATAGTACGTATTGGTAACCCGTTCCTTAATGTCCTCTTGCGTCTTTTCCACCTGTTTCCCGCTCATGCTGCGGGCTATGCGGGCAATCTCCAACCCTACCCAGAACTGGCCGCTGAACAAAAGCTGACTGACCTGCAACTGGGCATTCAGCTGATCCTCCATCACAATGGTGGAAGGCCCGGACAAAGACATCATCTCATTCAACAACCTCAGAATCTCCTCGTCTCCCTCATCCAGCACGTCGTAGTTGATCTCGGGAGGGCCGCCTTCCCCGTCACCAAAGGCAAATTCCACTTCATAGTTGAAATTGGTCATATAATCCATCTTCCCCTGAACCTGAGGCAATCCCTGGGCCCGCGCCTCCCTGTACCGTCCCTCCATGATGGCTATATCCTGCTGCGCATTCAAAAGCTCCTTGTTGTGGTCTGTGGCATACTGACGGGCATCCTTCAAACTCAAAACCAAAGTGTCTCCCTGGGCATAGGCACTACCTAACCCCGGAAAAAGGACAAGAAAAAACCAAATCCTTAATGCTTTCATCTTTTGTAAAAATATAATGGTAACGTATAAGTCGATCCTGATTGACAAAAAATTACACCCCCACACCCAATTTCCACCCGGTAAGAATTATTTTTCCGGCATTCTATTAAAACCGGGCCCTCTAAACGCTAGCTTACGGAGTGTAGACCATTATAAAAAACAGAAATCTTCCGGCAACGCATGAATGACCCCCTGGTTAATGATTCCCATACACCACATCCCCCCCTGCCGCATCTGGGATAATAAAAGCAAATTGGCAGGGTAGGTTTGTGACTTGCCCTTATTTGTACAAAAAATTCAAAAAACAAAGATATTGAATTTAGAAATTGAGCGCCAGTATCTAATGGTATTTAAAATAAATTTACCCATACTAAACCCTTCACCGGATATATACCATTAAAAGGGACATACAAAAAAGGTTTAGGGCTTGAAGCAACAACCTTTGACTTAGCATATTCGACACTCCTCTATTGGAAGGGGAGAGCCGTTCAACAGCTATTGAGCTAATGGTTGACTGATAGGGCAGGAAACAATCGCCGGGCAGAGAGATACTGGACACACCCTCTGCCGGTTTTGGAAATACAGCAGGATTCTTCGCCGATTAGAGATCCGCGGCAAAAAACAACCTGGCAAGGGTAAACCTATGGCCGAATTCCTTCGCCGAAAGAGAGCCGAGGAAGGCAGCATCCTGGCGGGGATGGGGAAGTATGGCATGGTTCATTCATCGGTTAGAGCTCCGGCAGGCACCTCCTGGCGAGCATGAGAGCAGGGCTGGATTTATTAGCTGGTTAGAGAGCTCCGGCAGGCACCATCCTGGCGGTTTAGTATAAACAGTGCGGATCATTCGCCTATTTTGGCCGCCTTAAGCAAGCGCAGGTGGTTTTTGGCGAAGAAAGTCTCCTGGAAACGGCCGAATCCATGGCCCTCCAGGATCGATTTCCAGTCTTTGGCGATGAAATCGTAGGCATACTTGCATTTGCCCTCGACGATGTTAAAAGGTATCCGGGTATAAAACGGCGCCGAATGGATGTCAAACTCGGCATAATCGACGATATTCAGCGTACCCCCTTCTTTCAGGTGATCCAGGGCATTCTGCAGGATGATTTTCCGCACATCGTGGGGGAACCCGTGAAACACAAAGCTCATGAACACTTTATCATACTGTTCTTTCAAAGTAAAAGGCTGGTCGATGCGCTGTTTAACGAACTGCACGTTGGGATACCGGCTGCATTTGCTTTCAAACTGATTGCCCATGATGTCGGACAGATCCAGGCCGGTGATTTTGCCTTTCCCGCCCAGGTATTTTACCATATAGCAGGCATTGCGCCCCGTTCCACAACCCAGGTCCAGAATGGCATCCCCCGGGTGGATGTTCATCGACCGGATGGCCGTGCGTATGAATGCCCGGTAAAAGCCCATGGTACCGATGTCCAGCAACCGGTCGTAATATTTGAGGATAAAAGGGGTTAGCTCCACCATTGACTCCGGGTACAGCCGGGTTTGGGAAGAAGCACTATTCCGGTTGCCATGGTTTGGGTTGGTGTTGTTATCGTTGATGTTGCTGCTGGTTCGTGCCATAATAATTACAATGGAACTTCTTTATACTTTACGGACTTTATGTTGTGCCATCAGACGCCAGGGCATAACTGATCATCTTTTGCCTTTGCCGCGACCCCGGCGGCTTCCACGACCCCGGCCGCCGCCGGTGGCTTTACCTCGCCCCTTACTTTTGCCTTGCAGCTTGTCTTTACGCTGTCGACCCTCCTGATGACGAGGAGTACCTTCTTTACGAGGGGTGCTCTCATGACCAGGGTCACCCACATGATGCCGACCGCTTTCAGAGCCACGATCACCTTCAGGCTGACTGTTGTCTTCAAAGCGAGGATCACCCCCATGAAGAGGGTTTCCTCCTTTACGAGGAACACTTTCCTGGCGATGCGGACCTTCTTTTTTTCCGCCTCCCGATCCATGGCCATGGCCCTCGTCCGAAGTATGACCGCCAGCTTTCCGGGGTGAATGAAGGCTGCTGCCGAGGGTCGGGCCTTCCATCGGGGCAATCTCACCCCGGCTGACCTGTTCCACGGCTTCGCGTATCGTCATCTTGCGGCACAAAAAGGCCTGCAAACCATGAGCCTTCAAATCATCAAAGGCAGAAGGCCCGATGTTGCCCACCAGCACCTTGTCAATGCCCAGGTGCATGAACCGTTGTATGCCGGGATTTTCCTCTTCCGAGGACAGCCCCGGATATACATGATAATCCATCGTTTGCGGGTCGATGGCTATAAAATAGGGGGCGTGACCAAATCTTCCCGATATCTTTGAATCCGGCCCGTCGCCAGATGCTGCTACCAAATATTTTGCCATGGTTAAGCCGTTTAATCAAAATGTTTCAATAGGTACAAATATAATGAGAATATTCCCAGAATGCTTCAATACAAAAAAAAGTTTGCATTAAATAAATGAACTCCACACCTGGATACAATAAACGACAATGTTTTGTTGAAAGAAACCTTTCAAACGCACCTTTGGAAGGTCCGTTGAACATCAACACCAGTCAGGCCGTTTTGTTGAAGGGAACTTTAAGTCCGGCTCAGCCCTCCATTTCTTCCAGTTCGGAGCGTTCGGGGTGATATCTGAAAAATATTTCTGCGGGCGGTCCTGCCTTACTTTTGGCCACGATAAGATGGGTTCGGTTTTCGGTGGGGTTCCCTGCTTCATCCTCGATGATGCCGTAATAATAGGGGCGGTAAAGCAGCAGCACATCATCGGCTGAGTTGGAGACGGTTTTTGGGGCAGGCAAATCAGCCATGGAAGGGCGCTTTTTAGCATCCCGCTTTATTGCACGGGTCCCCAGGGGCGAAGCCACAACAACGGCCACATTGTATTGCCGGGCAAACAGCTTCAGGCGTTGCAGGATTAAACCGGCGCGTTTGCCACCCCTGAAGAGTTGCCGATCGGGATCGGTAAGGGGCCACAGGCTGTCGATCATGAGCACCTCCACACCATGGAGGGAAACGGCCCGGCTGCATAGCTCCGTTATTCCATGAATGTCATGGCCCAGGTCGCCGACATAAAAAGGATAAAAAGGCAGCTCGGCCAGGCTTGAGCGGGCCATTTCCAGGGCTTCAAGGTCATCTTCGGTGGCTTCAGAACCTTCGCTGCGGCATGGACGAACACCCGAATAATGCTGCAGAAAATGCATCGCCAGATCTGTTACGGTCGACTCCAGGGTGATAAAACCGGTTGGATGCTCCGATTCCATGAATTTTCGCGCCAGGTTGAGCAAAAAAGTGGTCTTGCCCATACCCGGGCGACCGCCAAGTACCGTGAGGGTACCCCGGGCCAGTCCACCGGTGGTTTGGTTTAGCCTGTCAAAACCACCCCTCAGCCGCGTACCCCGATGGCACCCTTCCTCCCTGAGCCGCTTGTATTGATCGAATGCCCGATCTAATGCCTGTTTCCACATAATTCCAGGTCGGTCCTGAAGAGAATATCTCGTTCCCTGCCCAATTGGCACCTGTTGTGAGGCAAAGCGCAGCCCGTCACCCAAAGTCCGCCCCTCCCTTTCGCCAGAAAAAAAGCCCCCGCCGCAATCGGAATTGGCTTTTTTTACTGAAAAATTCCGCGGCCTGAAAAAACATCTCCTGATCTGATGCAGTAAGTTACGTGATGGGCTCATATATTTTTTAAAAACAAAAGTAATGCTTTGCCCTGACAAAATATGTCGCAGGCAAAAAATTTTAATACCTCCACGGGTTAGCAAGAAAACGACCTTTGCCCATCAGCGACTGCAACAAACTTGCCGGGAAAGCCCGTTAAATAGATTTTGCTTATGAAGCGTGCTGAGCTCTGTCGGTGTAAATTGGCCAAAAGGCTCTTCAGATCAAGATTATTGAGATGTGTTTTGCTAAAGGGCTCTTCAAATCAGGATTATTGAGTCATGTTTTGCTAAAGGGCTCTTCAGATCAGGATTTTTGAGGGCTACCGGGGTAGGCTGGTCAAAGGTCTTTGGTCGGTGCGTATCCGAGCGCATTCATCTGTGCTTGATCAGGTTTCATGTTAACAGGACTCTTGCCCGGTTGTTTTCAGGATTTGATTCAGGAGCCGCCATAATTTTGCAGGGCCGACTGGTAGATGGCCTTCAACCGGTCGGCCAGCCATTGGGGTTGAAGCACGGTGACCATATCACAGTGGGTCATCAGTTTCTGAATGAGCTCAAAATTGGGTTTTACCCGTATTTGGATCTTGACGCCCTGGTCATCTTCATGGAGGATCTGCTGCGATGCATGAAGCGGCAGGGTTTTGACGTATTTGCCCTGCAAAGGGGTTAAATGCAGCACCACTGTCTCTTTTTGCGATTCGGTATGGGACAGGCCCACCACATCATCAAAAAGATCCTGGATGTCGAAATCCGGGTTGCGCTCAAAGGTCTGCTCTTCAACCGCCAGCGACTCGATCCGGTCGATGCCAAACTTCAGGGGATTATCGATGCCCGGAAGCTCGCCCACCACATACCAGCGGTTCTGGTACTCTTTCAGACCATGCGGGTGCATGCGGTAAGTTTTGCGGGTCTCTTTCACAAAATTATAATGGATGAAGCTGATGATCCGTTTGTTGCGCACGGCAAACATCAAATCCCTCAAATGCTCCAGCCCTCTGAGGCTGCCCTGCGACTCGAAATGGATGAACTCAAGATTAGTCCGGTTATCGCGGATGGTCTCCGAAAGAAGATCAGCACTCTGGGCATATTCCAAAAATCGGTAAAAAGACTCGACGTTGATGCTCCGGCTGCGGTCCAAATAATAGCCATTGCGCCCGTGATGGTAAGAAACCTCAATGCCAAATTCCAGCCGCAGGGTTTTCAAATCGCGCTGAAGAGAACGCCGGGAAATCTCGAACCCATGATTGTAGTAATGATCATATATTTCGTGAAAGCTGGGATGATAACCGTTTTCAACCTTTTCCAAGAGAAGATAGAGTCGGTGAAGTTTGCCGTTGTTTGCCATAATTCGAGCGATCTAAAAGCGCTACATCAAAGCCTGGTTATAAAGCAACTAAAAATAAAAGCTCCCGCACCCAACCCGTTTAGAGGCCATTGCATTTTAACCTCCTTGACAGCAACAAAAACTGAAACCCGGGTTGTAATAAGAACAAATCCTCCCTGGCAGCACCTTCTGTTAGAGGGCCAGAGGGCAGGTGAATCAGAAATGCTCCTCCTGTTTTTTCATATCCTTGTGCAAATCAGCCAGGTAGATGCTTTTATTGTGAATTTTGTTGATTTCAAACAGGTCCTCCCGGGCCTGCTGCTCCTGCCGGTTTTTTAGATAAAGGTAGGCCCGGCGGTAAAGGATGTGGTAATGCACAATCTTATTGGGGCCTTCCGGGCTGCAATAACTCAGGGCCAGGTTATAGGCGCAAAATGCCCGGGGCCATTGACGGGTTTGTTCAATGGTTCGCCCCAGCCACAGGTAAAAACTGGGCAGCTCATCTGCTTCACCTTCCTTCTCCTCTAAAAGGGCAATGGCCTGCGATAAGGCGTCGATGGTGGCCTGTTCATCTACAAAGGTATAAGCCAGGGCTTTGCTCTCCAAAACATTGATGTTGTTGGGCTGACGAACATGCAGCAAATCAAACACTTCCAGGTAACGCTCGTCCTTCAAACACTGACTCATCAGGGCTTCCAGTAAATGGTCAATGCTGGAGCGGGGCTTGAGCGTTGAAAGTTCGCTTCCCGAAACAGCCAGCGACCGCCCCTGATAGATGGCCAGGGTACGATCTACCGCTGACTCAAGATCAGACTGATTCTCAATGGCTTCCCTGATAATACGAACAGGATCATCCCTCATGATGTGATTTTTTTTTCTTCAATACGGGGATTATACGTCATGGTTTCAAACGAAACCCAAATAAAATCATAAATTTCACCCGCATAACGCATCGAACCGGATGAACGACATTGCCTGTCGCTTCTGATCCCGAACTTTGCCGCCGCTTTTGCGTATTGACCTGCACATGGTAAGAAGGTGTATGATTTTGATCATTTCAACCGGTATAAACAGGGTAAGTTCGCCTATAACACGAATAAACCCTAAAGTAAGATGATTTCAAACAATGTAAAAATGATGGCGGCAAAACGGGTAAAAGTGGGAGCAGGATCCAACTAAAAACCCGCATCCCCCGATTTACCCAACAAGGCAATACATAATATCATGTGGGATTCCATGGCCTTTAAAGCCAAAGAACAAAAAGGTTGCAAATGTATTATCTTTAACCAAAATTTCATACGGATATTTTTTTGTTCATATATTGGCCGTATGGAACCTGCATGAATAATCATGTCCTTGTTATGAAGGTTACTGGATACAGGTTTCACAGGGAAATAAAATTACACAACTCTAAATAAGTCTTTGCCTTAATGAACCCTTTAAACATATTGAATCAGGTGGAGCAGGCGAATGATTACTTTGAGCGCCTGTTCAACAAGCTGGTCGACAGCAAACTGGAAGAAGAGTCCGGGGAAGGCGGGCTGAACCTCACGCCAATAGAGCATTTTTTAGAGGGAAGCAGGAAGGAAGCGGATCAGAAGCTTCGCTTTATAGATAACAACAAAAAAAGGTTCCGCAACCTGAACAATTATATCCTGGTGAAGGCCCTGCTGTACGAGCAAAAAAGCCGAGACGAGGCCATTCGCTATATCCGGAAGGCCAAGCAGCTGGAATCGGAAGATCCTTTCTGGGACTTCCTCGACATTGTGATCCGCTCTGACTTTGAGGTAGAGGGGTTCAACCTGAAGGTGGTGGGCAACATCCCGATCATCAAGCAAAACGACTATGCATGGGCCATCATTTCCTTCATTCAGAACTGTCAGCAGTTGGAGCGCCACACCGATTTTGAATCCACCCTTGAGGCATTGCAAAGGCTTCAGCAGGAGACTGAAACGGGTTACCTGCCGATCGCTGAGACCCTGACGGTGATCACCCATGAGCGGTTTGTCCGGGAAGGTTTGACCGACATATTGAGCGAGCGGGCGGCCCGCAACAGCAGGGTACGGGTGATGGTTGACCAGGGGGTTCGCCTGAATGGCAACACCGAGCCCCTGTGGTTTATACTGAAGGCCTGGATCAATCTGTGGGAAAAGGATTACGAGGGGGCCATTGATATCTTTCAGCGCATTCAGAATGAAACCGAAGAGATCAATATCCTTGATCCCTCCCTGCACTGGTCGTATGTAGGCCTTTACAAGGGATATCTATACAGCGGGGATGAACAGGCAGCCATGGGAACCCTGGAACAATTCATTGATTTCATCAGCGATTTCAAGGAAATGATGCAGATCACCCCGGAACCGCAATTTCCCTTCATCGTCCCCGACCGGATACACTGGATCCTTTACCGCTATTACCGCAGCAGGGGCAATTATGAAGCGGCCCTGGACCGGATGGAAGACATCAAAAAGATCCATGAATCTTCGGTCGACAGCGAGGTGCCCTACGCCGATATCCTGCAGATCATCGGGGAGCTCCATTACCTGCAGGAGGAGTACGACCAGGCCCTGGGTTACTTCTACCAGAGCATTAAATACAACCCCACCGATGAGCAGATCAAGCAACGCATCCGCGAACTCTCCTCGATCACCCTGAAGGAAAGCGATGAGCTCGTTCCTTACCCCGGCCGGGAAAAGCAGAAGCTGTTCACCGAGCTGGTAAAAAGCAATTTTGAGGTGTTTAATCAGGCCATCAGTGCGATATACCCCTTTACCGGAGAACAGCTTCAAAGCCTCCGCGCCAGGCTCAACTGGCGGAAGGTGAGCCACAACAGGGCGATCAACTGGAACAAGGAGCTGATCAGAAAGTATGAGGACCTGCTGAATTTTACCGCCCTCAGCCGCAACCCTTCCCTGCCCTGGAACAAGGACCTGATCCGCACCTTTTCAGACCGCTGGAACTGGGAGGACCTCTCAACCAACGAAGGCATCCCCTGGAACCGCGAGATGATCACTGCCTTCCAGGATCAACTCTATTTCATGGGTGATTTCGACGGCCTCTCTTCCAGCCGCTCTGTGCTGTGGAGCGAAGAAATGCTCGATGCCTTCTCTACCCTCCTCGACTGGCGCATCCTCAGCGAAAACCAGTACCTCCCCTGGGACATTGAACTGATCGACAAATACAAGCACAACTGGTACTGGGAAAAACTCTCAGCCAACTCCGCCCTGCCCTGGAGCAAACAACTGATTCACCGATACCGCGCCCGGTGGGACTGGGAAGTGCTCAGCAACAACCCCGGCATACCCCTGAACTACGGCACCCTCAAGGAATTTGAAGATGACTGGCACTGGCGCGCCCTGGTCCATAACGACAACTTCCCCTGGGAAAAACACATCAAGGAAGCTTTTAGCCACAAAATGCTCGAAAGCGAGCTGAAAAGCCACCAGGGCCAAAGCATCTACCACGGCATTAAAAACCTGTCCAAAACAAACGACATCATGGACAACCCCAGCTATTTCGATGATTACCTCTCCGTAGAATTCATCATCCGATACTTCCAGTATATCGACCTTTTTTACAGGGAGGTAACCATCAATGAAGAGCTTTACCTGGCCCTGCGTGAACACTACGGGGTAAAAGAACTCAATGAACAGGCCCACTGGATAGTCTTCGAGGAAAAGGTGCTGAACAAATACAGCCAGGAGCTCGACTGGAACAACATCTCAAAAAATGAGAACTACAACTGGAGCCTTGATTTCATGGTAAACCATGCCCCCGAGCTCAACTTCGAAAAGCTGCCCGAGCGGGTCATCGAAAAAGTGGCCTTCCCCTACCTCGACGATCAAACCCTGATGGAGTGCTACGGCTAATCCGGATGGAAGGCTTGGGGTAACCCACATGCAGTGCTACAGCCAACCCGGAGGGAAGGCTACAGATAACCCGGATGCAGTGCTACGGCTAATCCGGATAAGGCTATGGGTAACCGGGATGGACTGCCAGGGGTAGGTGAACCCTCATTCTTCAAGTATGCGTACTTCGGTGCGGCGGTTCTTTTGCCTTCCCTCTGGCGTATTGTTGCCGGCTACCGGTTGGCCCTCACCATAGCCTTTTGCTTCAATGCGCCCGGCTTCTATGCCCTGGTTAACCAAATACCGCTTAACCCGATCGGCCCTTCGCCGGGAAAGCTTCAGATTGTCTTCTTTTGAACCAACATTGTCGGTGTGCCCGGCAATTTCCACCCGGATGTGCTTCCTCCGCTTGAGGTATTTCACCAGTTCATCCAGTTCCTTGTAGGAGGCCTCCCGCAGACTGGCTTTGTTGGAACCAAAATACACATTGTCAAGGGTATAAACGGTGGGCGGATCATATTTGATGGTAAACTGGCTGGCACGGTAAACCCTGTTATCGGCAAGTTCTGGCACCGAAAAAACCTGGTATTTTTGCCGGGCAGATATGCCCTTGATCTTCACAAGATAGGTGCTGCCTTCAGGCAATTGAATCTTAAACTGCCCATTGCTGTTGGTTACCCCCCTGTATTCCTGTTTCGAAACCGTGTCAACAAAAACCACCTCCTCGCCTTGTCTTGGATCGTTCTGGGTATTGGTTACCAGAACCTCCAACGGCATTTTCTGAACGGTATCCTGCTTGTTTTGCTTATCCCGGGCACCAGCCTGTTCCTGCATACCCGGTAAAAGATGCAATGCCGCAACAAGAACGGCAAAAATGCTAAATCGATGCATACACAATAGCTTTTCCAATGTCAAAATAAAAGGAAAAATCCACCGGTTTCAAAATTTTTACCCTGCAAAATTTTTAATTGCTGTCATTCAACGATTTGCCCGGTAAGGGTGGCTGTGCACACAAAAAGCAATACCGGATCAAAACGCCAGATCATCGAGACGACAAGCAGTTGAAATTTGATTTTATGAGCCATGTATAAACAATAAGTGGGGCGTTTTTCCGGGGCGAATGATCGGGGAAATTTTAAACGGGGCAGCGATTTTTTCACCAACTTTTGTTGCCAACGACATGAATTGTCGGGTGAAGGGATTATCTTTGTGTATCAAAGACGGCTTCATATGAAAATACTCCACACTTCCGACTGGCATTTGGGCAAGCGTCTGCATCAGGCTGATCTGATCGATGACCAGAGGCATTTCACCGAATGGTTGGTGAACATGGTAAAAGCCGAGCAGGTGGATGTGGTGCTTATCGCGGGCGATGTGTTTGATTTGGCCAATCCTTCGAGCGAAGCCCGCAAGATTTATTACGAGACGCTGGTGGAGCTTTCGCGGATGAACTGCACCACGATCATCACTGGTGGCAACCACGATGCCCCGACGGTTTTGAACGCCCCGAAGGAAATCTTGCGGGCCCTGAATATCCATGTGGTTGGGGGATTGCCAGAAGACCCGCGCGAGATGATCATACCGGTAGAGGGGCGTCAAAAGGGGGATCGGGCGGTTATTGCTGCCATTCCCTTCCTCAGGGATGCCGATCTGAGGAATGCCGTGCCGGGAGAAAGCCATGAAGACCGCCGGGAGGCGGTTAAGGCAGGCATCACCGGGATCTTTGACCAGGTGGCCCGAATTTGCCGGGAGGATTATCCCGGTTTGCCGGCCATTGCCATGGGCCATCTTTTTGCCCGGGGGGCAGACGTCTCCGAGAGCGAACGCGACATCCAGGTGGGCAACCAGGCCCCCTACGAACCGGAGCACTTCAACAGCCATTTTGACAGGCTGGCCCTGGGCCACATCCATAAACCCCAGCCGGCGGAAAGTTCAGGGCGCGCCCGCTATTCCGGATCGCCCCTGCCCCTGTCGTTCAGCGAAAGGGCCGACCACAAAAAAGTTATCATCTACCAAACCAATAATGGCACCTTTAATGCACACAGCATCACTATTCCCGTGGTTCGGCGGCTTAAAAAAATCCAGGGCAGCCTCCAGCACATCCGCCAGGTACTGAACCAGCCACAAGAAGAAGATGGCCTGCTTCCCACCCTTATAGAAGTTGAAATGGTGGAGGAGCAGGAGGATCCCCAAAAAATAACAGACCTGGAGAACCTCATCGATGATTTTAACAACCCCCGGGCACAAGTGGTTAAGCACCGGGTGCATTTCAAAAACATGATCAGCGGAACAAACCAGCTTTATGACTCCTCACAGCACATTGAGAACCTCAGGCCGGCTGATGTGTTTGAGAAAAAGCTGGAACGCTCCGGGCTCGGTCAGCGCCAAAAAGAGCTGCTGCGGGAAGCCTTCACCGAAATCCTCCAGGCCCTCGAACAAAAAGAATCATCATGAGCACCCTTACGTACTGAACACCTAATCGTTATAAATAAACCATTGGCTTCAACGCATTGTCAATAAAAGCATTGCAAAGACCGAACCAACGTTAATATTTAAACCATTAGAATATCAATCCATTACAAAGATCAAGCCATCACCAATACCAGCTAAATAAAAAGATTAAGCCATCGGCTTCAACTTTTTGGCCATAACAGCACCGTTAAAATTTACAAGTTTGAAAATTAAACGATTGTGAAGGCCGAGCCACCATAAAGGCCCAAACAACGAAAAAATAAAACCCTGATTATGAAGATTCTGTCCATCCATTTCAAGAACATCAATTCGCTGCGGCACGAGCACACCATAGATTTCACGCGTCCGCCGCTGAACCGGGCCGGGTTGTTTGCCATCACTGGCAAGACGGGCAGTGGCAAATCAACCCTGTTGGATGTGATCTGTCTGGCCCTTTACAATCAGGTTCCGAGGCTGGGGGAAAAGGTCACACGGAGGCTCATTGAGGCCACCGGCACCATTCTGACGCGCAACACCGGGGAAGCTTTTGCCGAGGTGGTCTATGAGTCTCACCAGGGCGCATACCGCTCGCGGTGGTCCATCTCGACCAATACCAAGGGCAACCTCCGCAATTATGAGATGGAGCTGAGCCATCATCCTTCAGGCGAGCTGCTGGATCTGAAAAAAAGCGATGTACCCCGCAAAAACGAAGAGTTGGTGGGCCTCTCCTACAGCCAGTTCATCCGATCGATTCTCCTGGCCCAGGGTGATTTTGCCCGCTTTTTGCAGTCGGGGCGCGACGAACGCGGGGCTTTGCTGGAGAAGATCACCGGCGGGGAAATATACCGCCGGATTGGCCAGCAAGCCTATGCCCGGTATAAAGAACAGGCGGTGGAGCTTGAAAAAATGAAAACCAGCGAAAAACAGATTAAGGAAAGTCTCCTGGACGATGACAATTATCAACAGGCCCGTGAGGTTCATGAGATGATAAAAAAACAAATCGAGGAACAGGAACAAAGCCAGAGGCAGTTGGAAGAAGCCATCAAACACAAGGGGCGTATACAGGAGGCTCGGGACCTGTATCACAAGTCGGCCGACCAGGAAGGGAAAGCGCGCGAGCGTTTGAAAGCTTTTGACCAAAACCACGGGGTCCGGCTGGAGGACCATAAAAACCTGATTCCTTACGCTGAAGAGCTGCAGCAATGGGAGCAGCTCCGGAACCGGCTTGAAAAACACACCAACCAGAAGGGCCGGCATGAGAAGGCCGTAAAGAATGCCCGCGAAAAGGATGGGCAGGCCCACGAAGCGGTGGAATCCTTCCTCGGGGAAAAGATGGAGCGATCCCGTCTGATCCCGGCCCTGGAAGAACGCCAGGAACAAGTCGAGAAGCTCAACCAGGCACTCGAGCACCTCCAGCAGGAATACCGTTATGCCTCCGAGAACGTCAGCAACCTGGCCGGAGGTTTGGATGTGGAAACAGACCCGCAAGATCCCCCCCAAATGCAGGCAAACCTCCAGGAAGCCAAGAGCCGCAAACAAAAACGTAAGGCAGAACTGGAAGGATCGCTGGAACAGGAACACCTGGCAGACCCGGCCCAAAGCCTGGAAAAAATCAAAGAATACACCGACATGGTGGATCAGTGGAAGAGGGCGGCCGAATGGACCGGGCACTACAACCACAAGATCGGTAAACTGAAAAAAAGCATTGCCCAAAAAAAACAACAGCTGGAGACCCTGCCCGCTGAAATCGAGAAGGCCCGGCATAAAGAGGAGGCTCTCCGCCAGGAGCTGGACAACATCCGGTTGAAACAGCAAAACAATCAATTGAGGGCCAAACTGGAAGACCAACGGCAAAAGCTGCAGCCAGGACAGCCCTGCCCCCTGTGTGGATCCACCCAACATCCATACATAGAAGAATATGCCCCCGCCACCGATGACCTCTCCGGTTCCATCGGTGATAAACAAAAAGAACATGAACAAGCCCTCACCCGGCTAAAAGAGCTGCAGGCCGAAAAGAAAAAACTGGACGAAAACCTTCAAACCGAACAAAAAGACCTGGAAGAACAAACCCAGGCCCTGCACCTAAAACAGCAAAAGGTTCAGGAATACCGCCAACAGCTGCCGGAAAAATATCGCGATGGTGAGCCGGAAAAACTCGCTACCCATTTGTCGAACAGTCGCCAACAACTGGAAGAATACATCCGGCTGTCCGGCCAGCTCCAACAAATAACCGATTTGGAGCCCCTTTCGGAAAAGCTGAATGAAATCACCCAAAAGGGCAAAGACAGGCGCAGGGAGCTCAACAACCTCTACAGCGGGAAAAACATCCGGAAAGACATCAAAAAGCTCCGGGATCAGCTTAATCAGGCCGAAAATGAATTAAAAACCGCTGAAATGAATTTCCAGCAGTGGGAAAAGGACAGGCAAAACCTGGAGCAGGAGCTGACGGAGCAGCAAAACCGGCTGAAGCCCATGCTGGAACAGCTCAACTATCCCTCCATACGTGAAGCCAAACGACACCTGCTGTCATCCAGTCAATACGAACAGCTGAAGGAGGAGCGCAACGGGATCAGTAAAGCCATCACAGCGGCGCAGTCACAAAAGGAGACCTATGAAAAACAACACCGCGAACTGAAAGAAAAGGACGTGGCAACCACCCGCGAAGACCTGGAAAAACAGCTGAAACAAACGAAGCAGGCCCTAAGCATCCTCCATGAGCGCCGCGATTCGCTGTATGGAAAAATCAGCTACCAGCAGCGGCAACTGGAAGAGCTGGACAAACTCGGCAAACGGATCCAGCAACATGAAGAGCAAAACGAAAAGTGGCGGCTGTTGAACCATTACATTGGCGATAGAGAGGGCAAAAACTTCAGCACCTTTGCCCAGCAGCTCACCCTCGAGCAACTGGTCCAGCTGGCCAACCAACGCATCGCCCGGCTCAGTGAACGATATATACTTGACATCCCCGGCGAAAATGAAGACGAGAGCCTGGTGATCAAAGACATGGACATGGGCGCCCAACGCCGCTCGGTCAAAACCCTCTCGGGCGGAGAAAGTTTCCTGATCAGCCTTTCACTGGCCCTGGCCCTCTCCGACCTGGCCTCGCGAAACGTGGAGATTAAAAGCCTGTTCATCGACGAAGGCTTTGGCTCGCTCGACCAGGTCACCCTGGACCAAACACTCGATACCCTCGAAAAACTCCAGGCCGAAAGCGAAAAAACCATCGGGGTGATCTCCCACATCGAAGCCCTTAAAGAACGCATGGATACCCAAATTGAAATTGTCCGAAACGGCCAGGGCTTCAGCTCGGTGGAAGTCAAAGAAAAAGCCGCCACATCCTGACCAAACCAATGCATCCGCTTCACCGGAAAAAACACATTTCGACATCATCAAGGGCCTCCATGCCAACATCAACCAGTTTTCAACCTTTATGATGACCGCAGCCTCAAAGGCAATAACTTGCGGATGCTTTTCGGAAGGGCTGATGAATGCCATCTGCTGATGCTTCTTTTTAAGGCATTCAGGCACAGCAGAATTCCAGGTGTTGCTTCCTGCAAAGCATCATTGTCTACATTTACATTCAAAAGTTCAATTCATCGGCCAATCCTTTTCAGTTCACAGCAATCATTTAGCGGCAATAAAATCCGAATGGATGATCTTTCGCAATAAGTTCATTCATCAATACTACCACCCAGGTAGTGATTTATATCAACGGGTAGGAATAAATTATCTCATCAAAATTTCCAAAACAATTCATTCCTGGAGCGTATATTTGTAACAAAGGATTTCAATGTCCGATTGATCCGGGATAAAATCCTGAGGTTTTATCATTCATGAAGCACTCTAAGCTCTTAAAAGGCTGTATTTTTCCTATTCTGGTTCTGACAGGGTGGTTAATTGATGCCCATGGACAAACCGTTATACCTGAAAAACGTCTCGGTGAAGCAGATCAGGAAGACCTGGCACAAATAGAAACCCTCAACGAAGAGGCCCGGGTGCTGTTCGGGGAAGCAAAGACTCTTTACAAGCAGCTGGAGAAGATGGAAGGTGAATCAAAAGGGAAGGCGAAAGATGCAAAGGCAAAGCAACTAAAGCAAAAAGCTTTAAAGAAAGACATTGAAGGATTTGAAAAAAAGAAGATGGCCCACCGGCACCGGTATCAGATCTATGAGCGGCATTTAAAACAATTACAGGCAGATGCACGCAAACACAGCGCAAGGCTCGTCCAGGCAAGGCTGTTCCATGAAGATGCCAAAAAGCTGTTTTACCGGGCATCCATATTGCGCAATGAGGCCTATAATCATGTAAAAGGCCAGCAGGGCAAATTCAGCAAGCTGGAAAAGGCCCATAACATAGAGCAATTGGCACTAAAAAAATTCAGGAGGGCCCTTGAGCTGTATGATCAAACAAAGAAGAAGGCCGGGGCCGGATCTTCAAATGTTTCGCCCAATGAGAGGGTGGTCATCGACCATGAGCTATTAGAAGCCATACAGTCAGCCCTTGAGGCCTATGAACCCGGGGAAACCCTGTATGGAAAAATCAACCATCTGTCGGTCAGGGACACCGTTTCCTATTCGATGCTTGATACATTGCTGGACCAATACAGGAGCGGTGCCTGGAGCGGCAAAAGGGATACCGCCCTGGTTCAAAACGGTCAAATCGCCGCCCGGCCAGCCCGGGCAAAAGACACGGCAGGCCGAGAGGAAGGGGCAAACCCTGGTGCACGGCAAAAAAATGGCGGTGGCAACAAAGACACCACAAACCAGGTGCTGCCGGAATTGAGCTACCGGGTGCAGATTGCCACAGACCGGCAGTCACTTCCGCAGGGGGCCCTCAGAAAACTCTATGACGGCGATAAGAAAATATACAGGGTAGACCAGGGCGGCTGGAAAAAATATATGATCGGCGCATTTTCCTCCTACAATCAGGCCAGCCGGTTTCGTAAAGATCTGGATGTAGAAGAGTCCTTTATTGTGGCTTTTCGTGATGATAAAAAGGTCAGCCCCGAATCGCTGGAAGCCATGGCCGGGAAAACCGATGCTTCAGCATCGCACCAGGCAGCGACCCCGGTGAAAAATACGGCCAAACGCACAACAAGGGGCGATACATCAGCTTCACCGGAAAAAACACATTCCAAATCATCAAGGGCCTCCGCGCCAAAGGATGGATCAAACTCCATCAATGCATCTATTTCAACAGATGCATCTACATCAAAGGATGCATCAACATCAACAAATGCATCAGCGTCAACGGATACACCAGCTGCATCAAAGAAGCTGATCTTCAGGGTACAGATTGCCGCCAACCGGGTTCAGCTGAAGAAAAAAGCCCTGAGTTCGATATATTCGGGCGTAAAAGAGATAACCCTGAACCGCAACAAAGGCTGGTACCGCTATTCCATCGGCCACTGCCCCTCCTATTACCATGCCAAACGGCTCAACAACCACACCCCCGTAAAAGGCAGCTGGGTGGTTGCTTACCGGGACGGGAAAAGAATCAATGCCTACCGTGTGCGCAAGCCCATTTACACCTATGCCAACCCTACCATCCGGGATAAAGGGCCGGCCCGGCAAGGCCTGGTTTTTAAGGTGCAAATTGCCGCCAGTACCCTGAAGCTCAGGGAACATGACCTCAAATACATCTATGCCGGTAAAAGACCAGTTACCGAGATCAAACAGGGAAAATATTATAAGTATTCAATCGGGCAATTCAACACATTCGGGAAAGCCGTGGAACTGCAAAAAAAAGTATGTGTGCCGGGCGCCTTCGTTGTGGCCTTTGACAAGGGAAAGCCTGTGGATGTCAGAACCGCTAAAAAAAGGAACAAATGAAAACATCAAACCCCCATACTATGCAATACAGAAAAACCACCCGAATAATCGGGCATTTGGCTTTACTGGCCTTTATGGTGGCCCTCTTTGGTTCATGTATATCGCTGAATAAGACCAAGTTGTTGCAGGAAAAAAGCATCAAGGATATATCCCAGGAGTTTGTCAATCAAAAGAGGGCCGAATACAAGATTCAGCCAGGGGATCAGCTCTATATCCAGGTATACAGCGTTGATCCCAAAACCAGCCGGCTTTTCAACACCGACATGCCCATGCACTACACCAACACCTCCAAGGAGCTGAACAGCTATAAGGTGGATGATCAGGGATACGTCAATTTCTCGTTCATTGACCGGGTGAAAGTAAAAGGCATGTCAGTGGGAGAAGCCAGGGACCTGCTGCAGGAAACGATCAATGAATATTTCAAGGAAGCCACCGTGGTGGTCAAGCTGGTTTATTACCGGGTTTCTGTGCTGGGTGAAGTCAACAACCCGGGCTCGTTTATGGTCGAGGACAAACAGATCAATGTACTGGAGGCTGTTTCCGAAGCCGGGGGCATCAATACCTTCGGCAACCGGCAGGAAGTGGTGCTGGTGCGTCAGACCAACAATGGATCGAAGATGTATTACCTGGATCTCACCGACAATGCCATCCTTCAATCGGAACAGTTCTATTTGATGCCCAACGACGTGTTGTATGTCAAACCCTTAAGAAGCAAGAACCTGGCCTTTGAAAAGGTCCCTTACTCCATCATCATGTCGACCATCACCCTGGGGCTGACCACTTATAATTTACTGATGAGGTAAACGCGCTGGTTGTCAATATGTACGAAGAATACCCCATCCACACAGAAGAGGAAGAGAAGATACCGTTCAAATATTACCTGTTCAGGTTTCTCAATTACTGGTATTTATTCGCCATAGCCATCCTGGTCGCTCTGGCCATTGCATGGTATCATAATCAGTCTACCCCGCAGGTATATAAAGTGCACACCTCGCTTTTGATCCGCCAGGATCAGGGGGCGTTGGATCTGAAGTCGATCATTCCCGAGAACATCACAGGCGGGAGCACAATGGAAGATCAACGCATCCACAATGAAATAGGTATTCTGCGGTCCTTTAGGCTTACACGAAAAACCACCGACCAGCTCGACTTTGAGGTATCCTATCACCGGGAAAAATCCCTGGTGGATCAACCCCTTTACCACCAGGCGCCCTTCCGGGTCGAATTTGACACAGCCCACCTTCAGCCCCTGAATACGCGCATATTTGTGAGCAAAAGAGCGGAAGGGCAGTACCGGATAAAGATGACAGCCGAAAAACTCACCCCTTATCACTACCTGAGGGAACAAAGGCACAGTCCGGTGAGCGGTGTCAATCTGTCCAGGACCATAAAAATGGGGGATACCTTGGAAAACCATTTCTGTAAGTTCACCCTGCAGCCTAATCCTGCCGCACCATGGCCGGATGATACAAAAGGGCGTTATTATTTCACCTTTCACAGTTACCGGCAACTGGCCAGGAAATACCATCATTTTGATGTGGAGATCAAAGAAAAATCCACCATACTCCACATCTCACAAAAAACCAGGAATGTGGAAAAAAGCCGCAAATTCCTCAATAAGCTCATTGAATTGTACCTGGAGCGAAGTGTCAGCAAAAAAGACGACATTGCCCGTGAGACCCTGGGATTTATTGACCGCCAGATCAGTGAAATTTCAGACTCCCTGGATGAATCGGAAGAACAACTGCAGAATTACCGGGCCTCTGAGAAAATCATGAACCTGGACATCCTTACCGAAAAAACTTATGAAGATCTGGACCGGCTCCAGGCAAAAAAGGCCGACATCCTGATGAAGCTGAAATACTTTGATTACATCAGGAATTACCTCAAACAGGGCAAGGACGTTCAGCAGATGGTGGCACCCTCGTCGATGGGGATCAAGGATCCCCTGTTGCAGAACCTGATCCAAAAGCTATCAGGTTTATACGTAGAAAAAACCAACATGGAGGTCAACTCCAAAAAGGAAAATCCTTATTTGTCGGGGGTAAAGGAAAAGATTCAGGATCTGCGCCAGTCTTTGGTGGAGAACATCAATAATTTGGAAGACAAGAACCGCATGCGGCTAAAGGACATCAAGCAAAGGACGGGCGATCTCACCCGGCGGGTCAGGCAGCTGCCGGTACAGCAGCGCCAGCTGTTCACCTATAAAAGGCGGTTTGAGCTCTACAATGAATTGTACACCTACCTGCTGAAGAAACGCTCGGAAACGGAAGTAAGCAAGGCCGCCAACATCCCGGTGCACGAGATCATTGACCGGGCAAGGCTGGCTTCGCACGCACCCCTGCAACCCAACCGCAAGAAAAACTATATGATTGCCCTGTTGCTGGGGTTGGTCATACCCGGGGGTTTCATATTAATCAAGGACTATTTCAATGACAAGATCACCGATGTCGACACCATCGAACGGATCACCAGTTTCCCCGTCCTGGGTCAGATAGCCCACAGCAAAAGCAAAGAAAACAACATCATCCAGGCCGACCCCAGGTCGGCCATTGCCGAGGCTTTCAGAAGCATCCGCACCAACTTCCAGTTCGTCGCCGGCGGGGAGCAGGTGACCACTGCCATGGTAACATCGGCCAGCCAGGGTGAGGGGAAAAGCTTCATCTCCCTGAACCTGGCCACCAGCTTTGCCATGTACGGAGAAAAAACCGTGCTGCTGAGCTTTGACCTGCGCCGCCCCAACCTCCACAATTTTATGAACCTACCGGTGGAGCCAGGGTTGAGCGGATACCTCAGCAACAACCACACCCTGAATCATATCATCCAAACCTCGGACATCGACAACCTTGATTTCATCGCGGCCGGGCCGGTGCCGCCCAACCCCTCCGAGTTGATCGCAGCCAGTAAAACCGGTGAACTTTTTGGTCAACTCAAGGAACAGTACCGATACATCATCATCGATACCCCGCCGGTCGGAATGGTTACCGATGCTTTCCTGCTGCTCAAATACACCAGCACCAACCTCTTTGTCATACGCCACAACTACACCAGCAAAAGAATGTTCGAATCGCTGGTCAAAAACATCTCCCAGAAAAAAATCCAACACATCAATGTGGTGGTCAACGACATCAACCTGAAAAGTAAAGGATATGAATATCAATATGGCTATACATACAACCATTACTATTACTGACCAACCTCCACACCGAATCGCTCACTGGCTCCTTTTGTGGTGAAAATTGCCTGTTGATTATCCTGCCGATGGTTTCTGCCGCGGAACACAAGTCCCAAAAATGCTTCCCGTCAACTGGCGGAAAGTTTTTAATGACCCTCCTTCACTGATAATCAACCTTCCAGCCTGCAAATTGTTAATTGTTTTGGGTCGAATTCCAGTTTTCTACCCATTGATTGTCTTTGCTGCTTATTTGTACCTTCCCCTTTATCTTATCTCCATTGATGCGGCCGTTGAAGACATACTGGTGGTTGGTGGCCGGATTTTCAGCAATAATATTAATGCGCGCACCCGCAAGCGTGGCCCTTTTTATGGTCAAATCACTGTCGCCTGCACGAATTTCCGGATGGATTTGTTGAAAACGCTGATTCACCTCCATAGCAAATGCTTCCCCGTGGGTTTCCCATTGCCAGAGGCCCCGGGCGTCTGCAGGCACTTGCCAGTAATAAACATTGTGGAGAAAAACTTGTGCTGGTTGAGCCAGATTCAGTTTCTTAGTGATCGGATCAGCGGTTTCCAATTCCTGAATCGGTTTAATCGGGTCAAGGATCAGTGTGTCTGAAATCAAATTGCTGTTGTTGATGGTTTTATGTCGGTCCGGCTCCCACGCCCCCATGTCAAAATCATGAGAGACAATACGCGCCCCCGGTTGAAGTTGCTCGATGAATTGTGGACGTAGCTCACGGATTAAAGAGGGAAGCAGGTACATGGTAATGACATTGGCCCGGCTGATATCTGTTTCAAAAATGTCTTGTTTTAAAAACATCACCTGGTCTGAAACCCCTGCTTTCTTTGCATTTTTTCTGGCTTCCTCTATAAGGGCTCCGTCTATATCAACGCCAAGCCCGGTAGCTCCGCGTTTGGCTGCAGCAACCAGGATGCGCCCGTCACCACACCCCAGGTCAATAACATAATCACCGGGACCCACCCTGGCCATATCAAGCATCCTATCAACCACCTCATCGGGTGAAGGCACATATGGAACATCCTTCTCCTTTTCCTGAGCATATACCGGAGCATCGAAAAACAAAAAACCCATCAAAACGATGATGGCCCCTTGCCAAATCCTTGCCTTTGAAAAAAACCACTTTGTTCGTATCTTTCCCATTATCCTTGTGTTTACATCATTTGTCATAAGCTCTTATTATATGGTGTATTTTACCTGAAGTTTTACATCCATTCGTTGGCAAAGCGACTAATCTAATTGTTAAAATTGGCAATCCAATAAACCTGAATCAATTGTTAAGATGAAATCCCTGTATTCTTTAACCCACCCCTTATAATGCCTTTCTGAATAATTATCTGCCGGGCCTCCATCAACAAGTCAAACAATCCCGGGTCAGGGGCTTATAAACTGCGAATAAGCAATAATGTCAACCGCTAGAAATATCACAGATTCTAATCGGAACAATGGTTATAAATGACATGCTCATGTCTTTTGTAATAGGATATCAACTATACAAAAAACCTTTCGCCATGTATCATCCAAATCTTAAGTATTACGCTATGCTTATTGCCATGGCCATTTTCACCCTGGTCATGTTCTCCTCGTGTGAGGATGAAGAAAATGGCAATTCCGACAACGGGGAAACCGAAGTATGGGAACCCTATGACTTTACCGCCAACACTTCTTTTGAGTATGATTATGAGTACACCGATGTAAGTTCGGAGGAGGTAACCACCGGAACCATGCTGATTGAAATTGGCGATCCGGAAGTAACCATTTCCGGGACCATAGATGGCCAGGATATCAACATCACCGAAAATATCAGTTCAGATTTGGAGGACAATTTCATTTCCGCAGTCAGTAAAACCCCTTTGGCGCCGGTTCTATACCAGCCCTACTGGACCGGGGGATTTTCACAACAGGAACTCAGAGTGGGGGCTTCCTGGAGTTATTCTTACGGCGGGAACTCCATCTCCTTTGAAGTAACGGGAAAAGACACGTATGCCGGATATGAAGGCTTTACCATTGAGACAATCATTCAGGATGATGGGGAAACAATCACGATGAATACGTGCGTTAACCCTGATTTGCCCGTTGCTTTGATGGTTAGCGTAGAAGAAGCTGGCGGTGACACTTACTGGGTGGAAATGACAAACTACGAGGATTAAAATATGGAGCCGGGGCGCTTGCCCTGGTCTATAGACATATTGACCTTTCCTTCTGGACAACTCGGGTTTAATTGTCCGGGGAAAATTGTATACTGAATGTTTGGGGCCATACAAGGTTTGTATTGCACAGCGGGCCATCCCGCTCGCTGCTGATTATAAGGTTCCCTCATCAATCCTTTTTTCCAGAAGCGTTCGGCCAACGATGATCATCTCCGGAAATTCCTCCTTCCACTCATTCAACATCTTAAAAAGGGAAGTGGGTGTGAAGAAATCGTCAATGATATAACCATCCTGCAAATCATCAATATAGGAATCAGCCATGTAAAAATCTTCTGTATAATCCACCCCTATAAACAATCCCTTGTCATCAAGGTATTCAAATTCAGCCACTACTTTGCCTTTATAAGTGACTTCCAAATATTCACCATTGGATAGTTTTTCGAAATTTTCTTCTTTAGCATATGTCAGTTCCATAACACATCGTTTTTTTGATTTTTATTCGTATAAAGTTTAATTAACAGTTTGTATTTCAGTATAATAATAGCATATAATTCGTTGGTCTCGGTAACCTCTGCCATGGAACCCTCATGTTTTATTCATTACCTTTTGTGCTAGTCGGTGCATGAGGGTTTCACAAGATTATTTTTTTACTGTTTTAGCCTTGCTGAACCATCCCGCGGGGACGGAATGTTTCATATGTGAAGTTATAAAGACGGGCACAAGGGGAAAACAGGTTTTTACCTGATTTTTGCTAAATGGGGGTTTTCCCTGACGCCATTCACCCCTCATTGAATAAGCGGATCAATCTGCTCCTGAAGCACCAACAGCCCCCTTTTTGCAATGTCTCATGCAGTGTCAGGCTTTTTCCTTAGAAAAGACTTGTGGCAGTGAAAAGGGAAGGAATTAAGGAAGGGTGAAATAAAAAGTTGATCCCTCACCGGTTTGAGAATCCACCCACATGGTACCCCCCAAAGCCTCTACAATGGATTTGGAAATGGTCAGGCCCAATCCCACTCCCTCATAATGGCTATAGGGATGGGTATCTTCCTGGACAAAACGCTGAAACACTTTCTCCTGATTATCAGGATGAAGTCCTTTGCCCGTATCACGGACAAAAAATTTAAACTTATTGCTCTCCAGGGTGTAACCGAAATGAACGCTGCCGGAGTCGGTGAATTTTAAGGCGTTATTCAGTAAATTGGACAATACCTGATTAACCTTGTTTTCATCGGTGATCATTGCGCTTTCTTCACCGGATAAAGCAACACGATAGGAGAAATCAATCCCCTTCTCCCGGTACCGGGGTTCATAAAATGAATACAGGTTTTCGATGATCCGGTTGATATTGGTTTTACCCGTGGATATGCTGATTTGTCCGGTTTCAATCCTGGAAATATTCATCAGGTCGTCGAATAAATTCATGATGCGATGGCCGGAGTCTTCGATCATTTTGCCATATTCGGCCTGTTCCTTTTGGGAGAGGGTATTTTGTTTTAAAAGTTGGGCAGGCCCGACGATGCCACTCAACGGGGTCCGAATCTCATGGTTTATGTTTGCCAGAAAAGCTGATTTCAAGCGATCGCTTTCTTCTGCTTTTTCTTTGGCCTGGATCAGTTCGTACTTGAATTTTTTCCTTTCTTCCTCGATTTCAACATTATACAAGGCATAAGAAATGTCTTCGGCCACTTCTGAAAAAAGTTTCTGTTCCTCTTTGATCAGGGCAAAATCATCGGGCAGATGAGCATGCAGTATTCCGTATATTTTACCCTCATACTCTAAACGCACCGACAAGTCAAGGAGTTTTTCCCCGGAATCATTCTGAAAAGAAGGGCAATTGGCACATTCCGGGATTTTGTCAATGACTCGCACACCGGGTTTGTTCAGTGAATTGAGGGCACATTGAGGCAATTCGCCTTCCTGATACATTTTGCGCAGGAAATGGAATCGCTGGCCAATACCTGCTCCGGTAAATTCAACGGGTCGCCACTGATCATCAACAAGCATGATCCAGACACTGTTGTAACCCCGGTTTTCGATTAAATTCCGGCAAATCCCATCAATAAGTTGTTTGGGGTCCTTCTCCTTGATGATCAACTGATGCACATTCCGCATGGAGCGGAGCACCCGGTTAAGATGCTCTATCTTTTTCTCTGACTGCCTGCGTTCAGTGATATCCTGCACCGTTCCCAAGGAACGCAAAGCGTGGCCCAGTTCATCATAATAGGTTTCCCATTCCTGATGCACATATTTGATGCGCCCATCGTCTAAAACGATTCGATGATCCAGACCATATGCCTGCCCGTCCCTGAGGGATTCCTTATAGGTTTTGTATAACAAATGCCTGTCATCGGGATGAACAAAATCCAAAAATGTCTCAAAGGAACCGTCGAAGCGGGAAGCATCGACCTCAAATATCTGATAGGTCTCATCTGACCAATACAGCACATTTTCTTCCAGGTCGAAAGACCAGTGCCCCAATGTAGCCAGCCGTTCCGCATTTTTTAACCTTTGCTCGCTCTCCAGGAGCCGTTCTTCCCTTTTCCTGCCCTCATAAAGCTCTTTCTCCAGCTTTTCCGTCCGCAGAGCCACTTTATATTCCAGGTGGTTTTTGTATTGTTCCTGTTCTTCCTTGAATTTATCTGGCATATCCATTGCAACCTCCTGATTTGTATATCTTTTCTATACCGGAGTTAATTGATTCATCTTATGTTGACCTTTTCTTTTGGATGGATCTAACCGGGAGAATTTACAGGGCAGGCTGAAATAGAAACAGCTGCCTTTACCAGCTTGTGATGAAAAGCCAAGTTCGCCCCCCATCAAATGAACCAGCCTTTGGGCTATATTCAAGCCCAGACCTATACCTTGGGTTTCACCGTGAATCTGCTCCTGCAGCTGGCTGGAAGCATCAAATATCCGGCTTTTCCCTTCCTCCGAAATCCCTTCACCTGTATCCTTGACATAAAACATCAATTTAGAGGTGCTTTTTAACTCATAGCTAAGCTCTACCTTCCCTTTGGAGGTATATTTGAAGGCATTGTCCAGCAACCTTATCAGGATCTGATTCAAATGAAACCGATCCACCCAAAGGCGATCTTCGCCACCGGGCAGGCCATAAGATTGTTTAAACTCAACATTCCTTTTTTTCGATTGGCTCTGGCCCTTATAAAAAGCCGAACCCATTTTATCCAGCTCCTCATTCAAGGAACATTCTTCCCGCCTGGGCTGAATATATCCGGATTCTATCCGGTAAAAATACAGCAGGTTATCCGTGACTTTCAATAACCGGTTGCCATTGTTGATGATGATATCAATATACTGAGCCCGGGAGTGTTGGGTATGTCTGCCCAATTTTAAGTATTGGGCGAAACCAATGATTGCGTGAAGAGGTGTTCTGGTTTCATGGGACAAATTGGTTAAAAAGGAAGAAAAATCTTCCGAATTGAAAGGACTGTCTGGTGCATGCTCTTTCTTGCTGCCCGGGTCAAAAACAGGCACAATTTTTTCTTTTATGGGGGTATGTTCAGATATTTGATAAAAAGCACCGCCCTTATTGATGTGGGTTTGGTGACGCCCACTTTCACCTTCCATTGCCATTTCTGAAATGAGTGTTCCTTTGTTTTGATCTTTCATAATTGCAGTTTTTTAGGGTTGAAAGGCAAGGGTTTTGTTTGCGACCCGTATCAAAAGCCTCATCCACTTTCAAAAGTGCCTGTCTTTTTAAATGCCGGTTCTCCTAGTAATTTTCAAAGTCCTGGTCTGAACTGTTGCTGTAGAGTTTGAGATCGGCACCATTGCCATTATTTGGTTTGTTATTGGCTGATTGCTGCAGTGTGTGGTGATGATTTTGCTTGTTGTCATCGGATTGCGGCAATGTTTGGTGTTGACTTTGCTGGCCATTCATTTGGGGTTGGTGATCTGAAGGTTCAAAGCCAACCTTTTGGTTTTCGCCCGGTTCATAACTTTGGTGGTCGTGCTCATCCAGTTTGAAAAAACTGATGGACTGTTTCAACTGCTCGGCCTGGCTGGCAAGTTCTTCGGCATTGGAAGCCAGTTCTTCTGATGAAGAGGCATTTTGCTGGGTAACCTGGTTCAATTGCTGTATGGCATTGTTTACCTGGTCGGCCCCACTGTTCATCTCACTGCTGGCCGCGGTGATTTCCTGGACCAGTTGAGAAGTCTTTTCTACCTCGGGCACAATTTCCGCCAGTTCTTCGCCGGCTTTCTGGGAAATCGCCACACCGGATTTTGATTTCTCATCAATATCCTTAGCGGCTTCAGCGCTTCTTTCGGCCAGCTTGCGCACTTCTGAGGCCACCACAGCAAAGCCTTTACCGTATTCTCCGGCACGGGCCGCCTCAACCGCTGCATTCAGGGCTAAAATATTGGTCTGGTAGGCAATGTCATTGATGATCGAAATCTTATCGGCAATCTCCCTCATCGATTCAACCGAGCTTTGAGCAGCCTCGTTCCCTTTCTTAATGCGCTCGGCGGCCTTTTTGGATATATCTTCGGTCTGTTTGGCATTGTCGGTGTTCTGCTGAATATTGGACTTCATCTGTTCCATAGAAGAAGAAACTTCTTCTGCCGAGGAAGCCTGTTCGCTGGAGCCCTGCGACATTTGCTGGGAGTTCGAGCTCATCTGCTGACTGGCAGAAGCAATGTTGTCGGCACCAGCCCGAATGTTGCCGACAATTTCCTTAAGTTTATCGGCCATGCCCTTTAGGGAATTGGCCAGCACGCCGATCTCATCCCTTTGATTCACATCCACATTGGCATTCAAATTGCCTTTACTGATTTGTTGGGCAAAAGCTACGCCCTTGTTGATGGGATTAATGATGCCCCGGGCCATGATATAAGCCAGCACGATACCGGCAAAGGCAGCGATTATGCTGAAAATGATCACACCGCTCTGGGTCCTGTCAGCCTCCTTTAACATGGCTTCATCGGTCATGATATAATCGGCGCTCTTGTCGATGACTTCCTCGAATAAACTGCCCATCTCAGCGAGATGCTCCATGGTTTGCTGTTCATAAATGCGGTTCGCCTTCTGCATCCCCTCCAGGTTATCATCATTCCAGGTGATAATCTTGTCTATATGCTTGAGCATCTCATTGGTCTGGGCTTCGGTCACCTCGCGGTAATGCCGGGTCGCTTCAGCGATGTTGCCGTTTCTCAGATGCTCCTCCACAGCCAGCACACTTTGGTGAAGCTCCTGATGGGGCTCTTCCAGCTTATTCATGTGTTGGGCAAATTCAGGTTGTTCCCGTTTCATCTTTTGTATCTCGTCGGAATAATACCACTGCCCAAAATTGCATTGGCGGGGATCCGTTTCCACATCAATGTTGCTGACCTGCTGGCCATTAA
>Ga0207714_1000390_pt1 | contig 30638 bp, 26 predicted proteins | sample PonA232FremontCA_2_FD_187270 | JGI IMG/M metagenome (GOLD analysis project Ga0207714, IMG submission 187270) | Marine sediment microbial community from Fremont, CA, USA - Pond A23 Sediment 2 (SPAdes) | ecosystem: Environmental > Aquatic > Marine > Unclassified | place: USA: Fremont, California...
GGCGGGCGGCGCAGGCGCGCCCTACTGCGCCGTCCAGCCGCCGTCGATCTGGATCTGCGCCCCCGTGATCGTGCGCGCGGCGTCCGAACACAGGAAAACCGCATAGGCGCCGATCTGCTCGGGGGTCACGAACTCCCCGCCCGGCTGCTTCTCCGCCAGGAGTTCGCGCTTGGCCTGCTCGACGGGAATGCCCTCGCTCGCGGCCCGGCTGTCCACCTGCTTCTGCACCAGCGGGGTGAGCACCCACCCCGGGCAGATGGCGTTGCAGGTCACCCCGCTGCCGGCCGTGTCCAGGGCCGTGACCTTGGTCAGCCCCACCATGCCGTGCTTCGCCGCGACGTAGGCGGCCTTGCCCGCGGAGGCCACGAGGCCGTGCGCGGAGGCGATGTTGATGATGCGCCCCCAGCCCTTGGCGCGCATGTCGGGCAGCGCGTGGTGGATGGTGTAGAAGGCGTGGTTCAGGTTGATATCGATGATCTTGTCCCACTTCTCGGGCGGGAATTCGTCCACGGGCGCGACGTGCTGGATCCCGGCGTTGTTGACCAGGATGTCCACCGGGCCGAGTTCGTCCTTCGCCTCCCGGATCATGAGGTCGATGGCGTTCGGCTCGGCCATGTCGGCCGCCGAATGCATCACCCGGACGCCGTGGCGTTCCGCCAGGCCTGCGCGCAGGCCCTCGATCTCGGCGGGATCGCCGAAGCCATTGAGCACGATGTTCGCCCCCTGCCCCGCGAGCGCCTCGGCCACGCCAAGGCCGATGCCACTGGTGGAGCCGGTAACCAGCGCCGTCGTTCCCTCGAGCATGTCGCCTCCTCGGTCCGCTTCCCGGGCGGAACGCGACCGGATGGCGCCGCCCGATCGCGCGGTCCTGCCCTGTCCCGACGGATTCGCGTCCGCTGCACTGATCCCTGGGGATCGCCGCGCACGCTAACGTTTGAACAGCGATTCGGCCGCAGAGATGTCGGCCTGTTTGTTCGCCATCATCTCGCGCACCGTCTCCAGCTCACCCTGCAGGCGCGCCTCGTAGGCGCGCAGGTCGTCCAGCGAGAGCGTCTCCAGCGCCCGCGCCGGTGCGAGCCGGGCGCGGGGGTCCAGATCGTCATCCGCCATGGCGCCGCGCTCCTTTGTTCCATTGCGCGAGGTGGCACAGCTTGCCTGCGTGCGGCGATCATACTAGACGAGACGGGGTTATCGCCATTCGCACGCGATGGTGGGTCTCCGCCCGCCGTCCTGTTTGCACCGAGCTTTTTTGGGGTATCGACCATGGCGCCGTCGCTTCCGGAGACCATGACCGCCATCACCATCACCGAGGCCGGCGCGCCCGAGGTGCTGCAGCCGGAGACGCGCCCGGTGCCGCAGCCCGGTCCGGGCGAGGTGCTGATCGCGGTGAAGGCGGCCGGGATCAACCGACCCGATGTGCTCCAGCGCCAGGGCGGCTATCCGCCGCCGAAGGGCGCACCGGATATTCCGGGGCTGGAGATCGCCGGCGAAGTGGTCGCACAGGGCCCGGACGTGCACGCCCCCGAGATCGGCGCGCGCGTGACCGCCCTGGTCGCCGGCGGCGGCTACGCCGAGTACTGCGTCGCGCCCGTGGGCCAGTGCCTGCCCTACCCGCAGGATTTCGGCGACGTCGCCGCGGGGGCCCTGCCCGAGACCTTCTTCACGGTGTATTCCAACGTCTTCGACCGCGGCGCGCTCAAGCGCGGGGAGCGTTTCCTCGTGCACGGCGGCTCCAGCGGCATCGGCACCACGGCGATCCAGCTCGCCTCGGCCTTCGGCGCGCAGGTCTTCGCCACGGCCGGCACGGACGAGAAGTGCCGCATCTGCGCCGAGCTGGGCGCGTACCGCGCGATCAACTACCGCGAGGAGGACTTCGTCGAGGTCGTCAAATCGCAGACCGACGGCGGCGTGGACGTCGTTCTGGACATGGTGGGCGGCGACTACATCCCGCGCAATATTAAGGCGATGGCGCCCGAGGGGCGGCTCGTCTTCATCGGCTTCCTGGGCGGCCCGAAGGTAGAAGTGAACTTCGCGCCGGTCATGCTCAAGCGCCTGAACATCACCGGCTCGACGCTGCGCGGGCGCGACACCGCGTTCAAGTCGGATGTCGCGGACAAACTGCGCAAGCACGTCTGGCCGCTGTTGTCCTCGGGGCAGGTGCGCGTGCTCATCCACCAGACCTTCCCGCTGACCCAGGCGGCCCAGGCGCACGCGCTGATGGAATCGTCCGAGCACATCGGAAAGATCGTGCTCACCACATGAAAATCGCACGCCCCGGCCTTTCGTGGGTCGGGGCCGCCATTTACATTTCCGGTAAGCCGGGATCCGCACGGAGCTTCGGCGCCGCCCGTGCGCGGGCGCGCGAAGGCGGATCGTATTGCCGCCACCCCACGTGCACGCGGCAGACGTAGAGGAGACACCATGAGCACACCCCTGATGCCCAAGGCCACGGCCGTATGGCTCGTCGACAACACCGCGCTGACCTTCGACCAGATCGCGGATTTCTGCGGCCTCCACCAGCTCGAGGTGCAGGGTATCGCGGACGGCGAGGTCGCAAGCAGCATGCAGGGCTTGGACCCCATCGCGAACGGCGAACTCACGCAGGCTGAGATCGAGCGCTGCCAGAACGACTCCGCGGCGCGCCTTCAGCCGGCCAAGCGCGACCTGCCGCAGCCGTCCGAGCGCACCAAGGGGCCCAAGTACACCCCCATCGCCAAGCGTCAGGACAAGCCGGACGCGATCGCCTGGCTGGTGCGCAACCACCCGGAGCTGAAGGATTCCCAGATCACCAAGCTGATCGGAACCACGAAGAACACCATCCAGCAGATCCGCGAGCGCACGCACTGGAACATCCAGAACATCAAGCCGGTGGATCCCGTGCTCCTGGGCCTGTGCAAGCAGGGTGAACTCAACGAGGCGATTGAGCGGGCGAAGGCGCAGCAGGCGCGCGAGGAGAGCAAGAAGAAAGCGGAAAGCGCGGACACCGGCGCGGCGGCCGAGGACTGACGGGCCGGCGTCGCAAGCACCGCGGCCACCCAGTCGCCAATGGCCGTCCCGGCGGCCTCATTTTTCTGTGTCAAAGAATGAGGCCGCCCGACCAGCTTGAGCGGGCCGGCGAAGGTCAGACGTCGTCCACGGGCACGGTGTAATTGAGCGCCAGCCGGCCGCCGTCGGGATACAGGCACTGCCCCGTCATGTAGCTGGAATCGTCGCTGGCCAGGAAAACCGCGACCTTCGCCACCTCGTCGGGTGTGCCCAGGCGCTTCATGGGCGTGCGGCTCATCAGGGCGCGGCGCTTGTCGGGATCGTTGTTGACCTGCTGAACCATCTCGGTGGCGATCGAGCCGGGGCCGATCGCGTTGGCGCGGATGCCGTGGTCGGCGAGCGCCAGCGCCTCCACCTTGGTGAGCTGGTTCAGCCCGCCCTTGGCCATGACGTAGGGGGCAATCTGCGGAATCGCGACGACCGCGTTGACCGAGGACATGTTGATGATCGTCCCCGGGATTCGCTGCTCGACCATGCGCCGGGCCGCGGCCTGACCGGTCAGGAAGGCGCCGCGCAGGTTCACCCGCAGCACTCGGTCCACGTCGTCGACGTCCATGTCCAGGAAATCGGCCTTGGCGACCACGGCGGCGTTGGCCACGGCGCAATCGAGCCGGCCCCAGGCGGCGACGGTGCGCTGCATCAACGTGTCCACCTCGCCGCGGTCGCCCACATCGCACTTGATGAACAGGGCGTCCGCGCCGGTTTCCTGGATCTTTTCGGCGGCCTCCTCGCCCTCGCGCTCGAGCACGTCGGCGAGCACGACCTTGGCACCCTCGGCGGCAAAGCGCTGCGCCACGGCCAGCCCGATACCCCGCGCCGCGCCCGTGATCACGGCGACTTTACCCTGCAGCCGCATGAGCCCGCTCCTCCCCGTGGCCTGATGATGACACCTGCCACGCTGCCACGCGGAGCGGGGGGCGGCAAGCTGCTCAGGCGAACGGTTCGACGAGATCGACGAATTCCTGGGCGCAGTTGGTCCAGGAGAAGCGCAACGCGTAATCGCGGCAGCGCTCGCCGGGGATCTCCAGGGCGGACTCCGCGGCCGTCTTCAAATCGTCGTGAAGGACGCCCACGGGGTTACCGTTGAGCACGTCCTTCGGCCCGGGCACGGGATACGCGGCCACGGGCAGCCCGCTCGCCAGTGCCTCCAGGAGCACGAGCCCGAAGGTATCCGTGGTGCTGGGGAACACGAACACATCGCTTGCGGCGTAGTACCGGGCCAGCTCTTCGCCGAACTTCGCCCCCAGGAAGACGGCGTCGGGATAGCGGGCCTGGAGCGTCTGGCGCATCGGCCCGTCGCCGATGACCACCTTTGTCCCCGGCAGGTCCAGCGCGAGGAACGCGTCCAGGTTCTTCTCCACGGCCACGCGGCCCACGTAGGTGAAAATCGGGCGTTCCAGATGGTCCAGCGCATCTTTCGGCCCCGGCCTGAACATTTCGGTGTCCACCCCACGCGACCACAGCACCGGCGGCGGAAAGCGCCGTTCGATCATCTCCTGCTGCAGCGTGGGCGTGGTCACCATGATGCGCTCGGCCGGCGCGTGGAAGCGCCGCTGCATGGCATAGCCCCAGGAAACGGGAAGCCTGGTGCGCGCGGTCACGTACTCCGGAAAGCGGGTGTGGAACGACGTGGTGAAGGGCAGGCCGTGCTTGCGGCAGTACCGGCGCGCGGCCAGGCCAAGCGGCCCTTCCGTGGCGATGTGGATCGCCTGCGGCGCAATCTGGTCCAGCATCCCCGTCACGCCGCCGAACGGCCAGGTCGCCAGGCGGATCTCGGGATAGGTGGGACAGGGCACGGTCCGGAAGCGGTGCGGCGCGATCACCCGGATATCGTGGCCGAGCGCCTCAACGCCCTCGACGACGCGCGAGAGCGTGCGCACGACGCCGTTTATCTGCGGCATCCATGCGTCGGTCACCAGCACGATGCGCATCAGGCGGCCTCGGCGAGCGCGACGTCGCGTTCCGCGGCCCAGTTGAGGATCTCCATGCGGCCGTCGTGGTGCTCGACCAGCGCGGTACAGCTTTCCACCCAGTCGCCGTCGTTGACGTAGGTCACGCCCTGGATCTCGCGGTGCTCGGCGTGGTGGATATGGCCGCAGATCACCCCGTCGACCTCGTGCCGGCGGGCTTCGTCGGCGACGGTGCGTTCGAAGTTGTCGATGAACTGCACGGCGTTTTTGACCTTGAATTTCAGATAGGCGGACAGGGACCAATAGCCGAAGCCCAGCTTGCGCCGGACAACATTGAACCAGTGGTTTATGCCAATCATGATATTGTACGCCCAGTCACCCAGCAAGGCCAGCCACTTGGCGTACTTGACCACGCCGTCGAACTGATCGCCGTGCAGCACCAGGAATCGCCGGCCGTCCGCGGTGGTGTGCACGGTCTCCTCCACCACCTCGATGTCGCAGAAATGCACCCCGGTGTAACCGCGCAGAATCTCGTCGTGATTGCCGGGCACGTAGATCACCCGCGTTCCCTTGCGCGCCTTGCGCAGGATGGCCTGGACCACGGCGCTGTGGCTGGGCGGCCAGTACCACGACTTTTTCATCCGCCAGCCGTCGAAAATGTCGCCCACCAGGTACAGGTTGGGCGCCTCCGTCCCGTTCAGGAAATCCAGCAGGAACTCGGCCTTGCATCCCCGCATCCCAAGGTGGACGTCGGAGATGAAGATGGCCCGATAGCGCCGCGGGACCCGCGTCACTGTGCCGTGCATCCGCGTCACCTCGCCCCGGAGCCCGCAAGCTCCCGAATCGTTCGCTGGTCGGCCCGCGCCGTCGGCGCCGGGCAGGCCATCGGGTTCGCCGCATCGTACCCGGAACGGCGAAGGCAGGACCGTCCGCGTTGCAGTCCACCCGTTCGAGCGTTGAACTTGGTTGACAACCTAAATCGGCAGCTTAAAGGAATTGCGTCGATTTTACGAAACTCGTGTGACACGCCGTCAAGCGACCGTGGAAATATGCCGCAGGGTATCGGTGCGGGCGCCACCTGTGCCACAAAACCGCCATGCGCGAGCCCGCAACCGCCGCGAATCCGTCCGTATCGCCGCCCGGGACGTCACGCCTGACGGTCTGCGTCATTTTCAATCCCAATGCGGGGATGCGCCGGCGCGGCCTCTTCCAGCGCACCCTGGACGCCCTTGATGCCCGTGGCTGCGATGTCTGGCTCCACCGCACGGACGGCGCGGGCGACGCGGAAACCATCGCCCGCGACTTGCCGCCGTGCGACCGGCTGGTCGTGGCCGGCGGCGACGGCACCGTTCACGAGGCGATCAATGGGCTGCGCGGCCGCGATCTCCCGCTGGCCCTGATCCCCCTGGGCACGGCGAACGTCCTGGCCAAGGAGATGGGCCTGGCGCGCGATCCCGAATGGGTGGCGCGGACGATCGTGGCGGGAAACCCGCGGCCCATCCAGCTCGGCGAGGTCAACGGCCGGCTGTTCGTCCAGATGATGGGCGTGGGCTTCGACGCCCACGTCATCGCCCGGCTCAGCCGCCGGCTCAAGCGCCGGCTGGGCCGGATCGCCTTCGTCGTCGCCTTCGTGCATGTCATGGCGGGCTACGGGCGCGACCGCTACACGGTGACCTTCGACGACGGGACGCAGGACAGCGCGCCGTTCGTGGTCATCGCCAACGGCCGCTTCTACGGCGGCGCGTTCCGCATGGCGCCCGGCGCGCGCCTGGACGAGGCCGGCCTGCACGTCTGCCTGTTCCGCAGCGGCGGCATGATCGCGGCGATCCGCTACGGCCTTGCCCTGATCACGAACCGCCTGCCCGAACGATCGGATTTCGCCATTCGCACGGGATCGCGGCTGCATATCGCGGGCCCCGTGGCGGATCCGATTCAGGCGGACGGGGAATGCGCCACGCGCCTGCCCGCCGAGGTGCGCACGCTGCCCGGTGCGGCAACGCTTATGATGCCGCCGGATGCGCCCTGATCGCCAAGCGTGATGTGCGCGGCGGGGCGCCCTTCTGGTTGCGCCCGCCGGGCCGGCGGTTACCGGTCGGAGAACAGGCGGCGCTTGCCATTGCCCGTGGTGCCGCGGCCGCGCCGGCGGGCGAGGAGCAGCAGCACCAGCCCGGCGGCCAGGGCCACGCCCATCACGACGGGTGCCGGCTGGCGCAGCGCCGGAAAGACCACATCCTGCCACAGCGGCGGCCAGAGGTGGCGTTCCAGGACGACCTGCACGAGGTTCAGGCTGGCGCGATGGGCGTCGTACCAGAGCTGGCCCACCGGGCTCTGCGGCGCCATGCCCAGGGCCAGGGCGCGCGCCATGAGGCCGGCCACCGCGACGCCGGCGAGCAGGAGCACGAGCCCGAGCAGTCCCAGAATCATGCGCACGCTTTGGCTCCCCGCGGATCCACGAGCCCGCTGCGCACCGGTGGCGCAACGGTTCCTCCGTGGGTGCCACGGACGCGCCGGGCGTGCAATTGCTTTCCCCGTGTGCGGGATTGGCGGGTTCGGCCCCGGACGGTGCGAACGCGGCGACCGCTGCCCGTTGCATCGCCGCGGCGTGTTCGCTAGGTTCCGCGCCGCCGCGCCGGCATCCCCGGCAGGGGCAGACATTGTGGAGAGGTGGCCGAGCGGTCGAAGGCGCACGCCTGGAAAGCGTGTGTGCGGCAACCCCGCACCGAGGGTTCGAATCCCTCCCTCTCCGCCAGCGCGCCGTTGTCCGGCCGCCCCGTTTCCTTCTGCTCATTCCGAGCTACCTCCCGCACACGGGAGGTAACGCCCTCGAACCACCCGCCCCGCCGGCCGTCAAACACGCAAGGAGACCGCCGAAACCGCCGCGCTCGACGTGCGAGCGCCGGCGCATTGCGTGTCGCGGACCGGAGCACGGGCACTGGCAACCCCCGAAACCGGAGCGCACACGTGGCCTACATCGTGACCATCCTGATTCTCGCAACGCTTTCCGTCCTGACCGCCCTCGTCATGCTCGTCTGGGCGAACATCGCGGCCTACGACCTGTACACGCGCACCCGGTCCGGCCGCCCGGGCCTGGGCTGGCGCTTCGCCGTACCGGATCGCGCGACCCGGCTGAACGACATCCGCACCGCGGTCGTCCTCGGCGGCACGCTGCTCGGCGCGGGCTTCCTGGCCGCCGCCATAACGGGCGTCATCGCGGCACTCGGTCCGGGCGCCGGCCCCTGGTCGATCGTGATCCTGGCCGTCATCGCCGCCGTCCCTGGTGCCGCCATCGGCCGCACCCTCGGGCAACGCCACGCCGCTACCCTGGCCGAGCGTGCGTAACGGCGGGAACGAACGCCCCGGTTGATGCGGGCCTCACCGTTCGCCACCGACCGGTGAGGCCCTTCCCATCGCCCCAGGGCGCTCACTCCGCGACGAACCGGCCCAGCGCGCCGTTCAGGGTCTCTTCCATCTGGCCGTCCATGTCGTCCATCAGGCTCTTGACCAGCTCGTAGACGACCGTTTCGCGCTCGTTGATGCTGGCGCCCTCCAGAACCCCCGTCCCCCGGGCACCGCGCACACGCGCCGAGCCGGATTCGTCGGGGCGCTCGACCGCGACGGCCAGCTCCATCTTCGCCGTGTAGCGCGTCTCCGGTTCCGTGGTCAGGAAGCCGCTCACGCCGCCCTCGGTCTTGAGGCTTTCCTCGGTCATCGAAGCCCGGACGATGTCCACGGTGGCCGTGCCGCGCTCGCCCACGGCCCGCAGCCGGTCCTTGACCCATTGCCGCGCCACGTCGGCGGGGCGCAGCGGCACCAGATGCTCCACGTTGGGCTTTTCCAGCGGCGGCTCATAGCTTTGTTCCACCCGGATCTCCGCCACCTCAAGCTTGATCGCCGGCTGCTCCGTATAGCGCGGCATGGGAAATTCGGGCGAGACGGGCGGTGTCGTGCAGGCTGCGGCGAGCCCGATCGCCGCGGCGGTCGCCAGCACGGCCTTGGCGTACGACAGGCGCATGTCCGTTACGTCCTTTCTCGCACGTGTCGGCGTTCGGGCGCCCGCGCGCTCACCCCTCGTCGGCGCCGAGGGCGGCCAGATCCGCGCGCGTGAACATGTACTGCCGGTCGCAGAACTGGCAAGTCACCTCGATGGAGCCGTCCTCCAGGGTCATCTCGGCCATCTGCTCCGGCGTCATGGAGGACAGCACGGTTTCCACGCGCTCGCGCGAGCACCGGCAGCGGTCGACGAGCTGGCGCGCGGCGTAGACGCGCACACCCTCCTCCTGAAACAGACGATAGAGCAGCTCGTAGGGGGTGAGCACCGGGTCGCACAGCTCGGCGTTGGAGACACTCGACATCAGGATCACCGAGCGGCGCCAGGCATCCTCCGCATCGATTCCCTCAAGGTCCTTCACCCCGGCCTCTTCGGGCAGCCGCTGCAAGAGCACGCCGCCCACGCGCCAGCGGGTCGCGCCGTCGGCCTCCTCGCGCGGGTTGGCGGACAGGCGCACGGCCGAGGCGATCTGTTCCGACTGCTGGAAGTAATGCTGCAGGCATTCCGCCAGGGTGCGCCCTTCCAGCGCGACCACGCCCTGATAGCGCTCCTTGGCGTGGCTATGGTCGACGGTGAAGACGAGCTGGCCATTGCCCAGCATGCGCACGACATCGATGTTCTCGCCGGTCGCGGGCGCGTCCACCCTGGCGACGGCGTCCGCGTCGTACTGCGCCCAGGCGCGCAGCGCGCCGTCCGAGCCCATGTCCACCACGAGCAGGCTGACCGGCCCGTCGCCGGTGGTCTGCAGGGTGAACACGCCGTCGTACTTGAGCATGGCCGCCAGCAGGCCGGTCAGCCCGATCATCTCGCCCAGCAGCCGGGCGACCGGTTCGGGATACTGGTGGCGGGACAAGATCCGGTCCGCGACCGAGCCGATGCGCACGAGGCGCCCGCGCACCCCCGCCTGTTCGACCAGGAACGGCTGAATCAGGTCGTCGGGCCCGCGCACGGCGGCCGGGGCGGCGCTATCGCTCACGTCATGCAATGGATCAGGATCCCTTTCTGGGCGTGCATGCGGTTTTCCGCCTCGTCCCACACGGCGGACTGCGGCCCGTCCATGACGGCCGTGTCGACCTCCTTGCCGCGGTGGGCGGGCAGGCAGTGCATGAAGATGGCGTGCGGCGCGGCCATCGCCATGACCTCGGCATTAACCTGGTACGGTCCCAGGATGCGCATGCGCCGCTCGCTGTCGCCCACGTCGTCGCCCATGGAGACCCAGGTGTCCGTGACCACGGCGTCCGCCCCCTTCACCGCGTGGGCGACATCGGTGGTGACGGTCACCCTGGCGCCCTCGTTGCGCGCCCAGGCGACCACATCCTCGGGCGGGTTCAGGCTGTCCGGGCATGCCAGGCGCAGCTCGAAATCGAAGCGCGCCGCCGCGTGCAGCCAGGAGGTCGCCATGTTGTTGCCGTCGCCCACCCAGGCCACGGTGCGCCCGGCGATGGGGCCCACGTGCTCCTCGAAGGTGAGCACGTCCGCCATGAGCTGGCACGGATGGGTGCGGTCGGTCAGCCCGTTGATCACCGGCACCCCGGCGTAGTCGGCCAGCTCACGGAGCTTTTCCTCCTTGGTCGTGCGCAGCATGATCGCGTCGACGTAGCGCGAAAGCACGCGCGCCGTATCGGCGATGGTCTCGCCGCGGCCGAGCTGGGTGCCGCTGGGCTCCAGCACGATGGGCCGGCCGCCGAGCTGGCGCACCCCCACCTCGAAGGACACGCGCGTGCGCGTGGACGGCTTCTCGAACACCAGGGCGAGGTGCTGCCCGGCCAGCGGCTCGGGGCCGAGATCGTGCGTCCCCGCCTTCAGGGCCTTGGCGGTGTCCAGGATGTGGCGCAGCGTGGCGCGGTCGAAGCGGTCCAGGTCGAGGAAGTGCTTGGGGGTGCGCGTCGGTCTGTGTGCCGTCATTGACTCGCCTCCCCGCCCAGATGGACGCACGCGCGCTCGATTCGCCGCACCGCTTCCGCGGCCTCGTCGTGGCCGATGATCAGGGGCGGCAGCAGGCGCACCACGTTGTCGCCCGCGGGCACGCTGAGCATGTGCTCGCCGCGCAGCGCCGCAACCATGTCGGCATTGGCGACGGCGCACTTCAAGCCCAGCATCAGGCCCGCGCCCCGGACCTCGGCGATCACGTCCGGGTAGCGCGCGGCGAGGTCCCGGAGCTGCGCCCAGAGATCGCGCGCGACCGTGTCCACACCGTCCAGGAAACCCTCGGCCAGCATGACGTCGAGCACGGCGTTGCCCACGGCCATGGCGAGGGGGTTGCCGCCGAAGGTGGTGCCGTGGCTGCCCGGCCCCATCACGTCCGCCACCGCCTGCGTGGTCAGCACCGCGCCCATGGGAAAGCCGCCGCCGATGCCCTTGGCCAGCGGCATGATGTCGGGCGCCACGCCGGCCCATTCGTGGGCGAAGAGCCGGCCCGTCCGGCCCATGCCGCACTGGATCTCGTCGAAGATCAGAAGCAGGCCGTACTCGTCGGCGACCTGGCGCAGCGCGGCCAGGTACTGCAGATCCGCCGGGCGGATGCCGCCCTCGCCCTGAACCGGCTCGACCAGGATCGCTGCCGTCTCGTCGGTGATCGCCTGGCGCACCTGGTTCATGTTATCGTAGGCGACGTGGTCGAAGCCCGGCATGGTGGGCTCGAAGCCCTTGCGGTACTTGTCGCTGCCACTGGCGGCAATGCCCGTGAGCGTGCGCCCGTGGAAGGCGTCGTGGCAGGCGATGACGCGCCACCGGTGCGGATTGCCGGTGTCGTCGTGGTACTTGCGCGCCATTTTGACCGCGGCTTCGATCGCCTCGACGCCGGAATTGCAGAAGAACACGCTCTCGGCAAAGCTCGCCGCGCACAGGCGTCGCGCGAGACGCTCGCCCTCGGGAATGCGGAACAGGTTGGAGGTGTGCCACACCTTCTGCGCCTGATCCGTCAGGGCGGCAACGAGGTGGGGATGCCCGTGGCCCAGCGCCGTCACGGCGATGCCGCTGGCGAAGTCCAGGTACCACGTGCCGTCCCAGTTCTGCAGATAAGCGCCCTCGCCCCGCTCGAACGCCAGATCGGCGCGGTTGTAGGTGGGCATGAGGGCATCGGCCGCGGAGTCGACCGTCACGGGCGCGCGTCCTTTTGCTGATCGAGATCTTGCCGGTGGACGATCCTGGCGGTGGCGGATCCCCTTACCCGCCGGGCCGCACGGAACACCGGCGGAGCGTCCGACCTAAGCGTTTCCGGCGCGCGCTGTCAAATGGCGTCGGGGAAAACGCGCCATCGCCAATAGTCGCCCCCAGAAGGCCTGGTGTTCCTCGGTTTGGGCGAACGAGCCTCTGGCCTTGGGGCTTCGTCGGGTTCACGGCTTCAGCCGGAAGCCGATGGCGAACAGGCGCCAGACCAGCACCCCCACAAGGGCGTTCAGGCCGAGCACCACGCCCGCGCCGGTGAGCACCGGGGCCTCGCGGATGCCGAGCGCGGCGTAGCGCGCGCCGTCGATGGCGTAGAACACGGGATTGAACGCGATCAGCGTCCGCCCGAGTTCGGGCAGGCCGTCCAGGGTGAAGAACGCCCCCGACAGGAACGCCAGGGGCAGCATCAGGAAGGTGTCGGCCGTGGCGAGCTGATCCCACTTGCGCGCGGCCAGCCCCACGATGCTCCCCAGCATGGCGAAAAGCAGCCCGGCCGCCAGGGCGAAGAACACGAGCACCCCGGGTGCGGGCATGGGAATCGGGATCACCAGCGCCGCCACCGCCAGGGTCGCGCCGCCGGTGAGCACGCCCACGGTCAGACCCGGCAGGACGTAGCCCACCGCCACCTCCAGCGGACCCAGCGGGCTCATCAGCACGTCCTGGATGGTCCCTTCCATCTTGTCGTAGACGAGCGGGAACGCCGCCATGGAGAACGCGCTGTGCGTGAGCGTAAACATGGCGATGCCAGGCGCGAGGAACTGCTGGAAGCTCAGCCCGCCGGGCAGGACCTGCGTGCCCTCGATCGCGATGGCGAAGACCAGCAGGAACAGCAGCGCCGAGAGCACGGGCCCGACGAACACCTCCAGGCCGAAGCGCAGCATGCGCAGCAGCCCGAAGCGGTAGAAGCTCCACAGCCCACGCGCGTGGAGCCAGCCGATGCGCCGCGGAAGCTGCATGGCGCGCCTACGCCTTGAGCTTATAGCCCTTCGCCACCATGGCGTAGGCACAGGCGAGCAGCACCGCATCGACGATCAGCACCATGAGCGCGCCCACCGCGACGTTGCCGTCGGACGTGCCGATGAAGCCGTAGCGCAGCCCGTCGATCATGTAGAAGAACGGGTTGATCCATGCCGCGATGTGCCAGTCCTCGGGCAGGCGCGAGATGGAGTAGAACGTCCCCGAAAGGAAGCTCAGCGGGGTGATGACGAAGTTCTGCACGGCCGCAACGTGGTCGAACTTCTCCGCCCAGATGCCACCGATGATGCCCAATAGGCCCAGCATCAGCGCGGCCATGAAGCCGAAGTACACGGCCGCGAGGGGATCGTGGATGGTCACCTCGACGAAGGGCAGCAGGCCGACCAGCACGGCCACGCCCACCATCAGGCCGCGCGTGACCGAGCCCAGCGCATAGGCGAGGGTGAACTCGGCGGCCGAGAGCGGCGGCATCAGGACGTCGACGATGTTGCCCTGCACCTTCGCGATCAGGATGGAGGACGAGCTGTTGGCGAAGGCGTTCTGCACCAGCGTCATCATGATCAGCCCCGGCGCCAGGAACTGCGGATAGGGCACGCCGCCCGCGGTCTCCACCGCCCGGCCGAGCGCCAGGTTGAAGATGGCGAAGAACAGCAGCGCCGTCACCATGGGTGCGGCGAGCGTTTGCATGTAGACATTGAGGAAGCGCTGCACCTCCTTGCGGTACAGCGTCCAGAAACCCAGCCAGTTGATTCGCCCCACCGTGCGCGGGCGGGGCGGCATGGTCGCGCGATCCAGTTTCATGGGGCCCGACATAGCCGCCCGCGGCGCGGCGAACAAGCGCGGGGTGGGCGCGCGCCACGCAGGTGTGTCATGCTCACCCGCGATATGTACGCCACCGAACGTCCCGACGCCGCCGTCGACCGGTCGAGCGACACGGCCAAACGCAGAAGCAAGCGCCGCGGGCCGAAGAAGGCCACACCCGAGTACCTGGAGAAGGCGGCGCTCGCCTATCTGGAGCGCTACGCCAGTTCCACCGCCAACCTGCGGCGCGTGCTCATGGGCAAGGTCACGCGCTCGGCCCGACACCACGGCACCGACGCGGACGAGGGGGCGCGCGCGGTCGAAGCCCTTCTGACCCGGCTGCAGGACTCCGGCCTGCTCGACGACGGGACCTACGCCGAGGGCCGCGCGGTCACGCTGCACCGCATGGGCCACAGCCTGCCCGCCATCCGGATGCGCCTGCGCCAGAAGGGCGTGGACGCCGACACCATCGAAAACGCCCTGGAACGCCTCACGGAAGAGGCGGACGAACCCGACCTCGCCGCCGCCCTGCGCTATGCCCGCAAGCGCCGCATCGGTCCCTACCGCCGGGTGGGCCGGGCGGCGAACCGGGAACGCGACATGGCCGCCCTGGCGCGCAAGGGCTTCAGCCCGGACCTGTGCCAGCGAGTCGTGGACACCGAGGACCTCGCCGATCTGGAGGCCGAGGCGGGGGCAAAGCCGGGGCCCCTGGGGTAGGGCAAGATGCGATCAGGTTGGGCCACCTGATCGCTGAATCTTGCCCTATTTTCAGAGGATAGCGTGCGATTCAGCGATCCATTCGGTTCGCACGGCACGCTGGGCGGTCAACTCACCGTCAGCGTCTTGAGCTGCCGGTTGGCCACCGCGAGCATGGCGAGATCGGGCGTGCCCGCGGCGCGCAGCTCGGCGAGCAGGCTCTCCGTGCGCTGGACCACCGTCGGCCGTTCCTGCGCCCAGCTTTCCACCAGACCGTCGCCAGCCGCGCCGCCGTTCTGCGCCAGAACGTTCAGCGTGACGTCGCTCTGGTGGCTGTAGAAGTCGTCGATGATCGCCGTCACCGCGAGCTTGTCCCAGGCGTCATCGGTGGGCAACTGGTTCGCCGCGCGGCGCAGCCAGTCGAAGCCGAAGCGCCCGCCCACGGTAAAATAGGTCCGGCCCACGCCGAACACGTCCGCGCCCACGCGCCCGGCGATGCGCACGATGTCCAGCGCCGGCGGAAGCAGGCGCAGGCACGCCGTCCAGCGCGCCAGCTCCGCGGAAACGCCCTGCTCGCGATACCCGCGCTCGATCTCGTCCAGGAAGCGCGCGTCGGACTCGCTCATCAGCCGGTCGAGATTCTCCGCGACCACGTGCACGCCCTCGGCGTACGCCTCGATCGCCGCGCCGATGTCGATGGGATGGTCCAGGTTGGCCAGGAACCAAGTGGTGGCGCGCTCGATGATGCGGCCGCACTCGGTGAGCATGCGGTACTGCACCGATGCGGGCACCGCGTTGTCCAACGCCTCGATCGCCGCCCACACCGGGCGCAGCCGGAACACCTCGCGCGCGGCGGCATAGGCCCGGCAGACCTCGGCCGCGGGCATGCCCGTCTTCTCCCGGATCTCGTGGACGAACGCCAGCCCGCCGCGGTTGATGATGGAATTGGCCACCTGGGTGGCGATGATTTCCCGCCGAAGGCGGTGGTTGCGGATCGCTTCGGGGTAATCCTGGCGCAGCTTGGGCGGGAAGTACTTCTCCAGGTCGGCGACCATGTAGGCGTCGTCGGGCAGGCCCGAATCGCGCAGCTCGGCGTAGAGCGAGAGCTTGGCGTAGTTCATCAGCACCGCGATCTCGGGCCGCGTCAGGCCCTGGCCCGCCTTGCGCCGCTCCAGAATGGCCTCGTCGTCGGGCAGGAACTCGATCGCCCGGTTGAGTTCGCCCGCCCGCTCCAGGGTGTGCATGAAACGCGCGGTGCGGTCGAGCAGGTGCGCGCCCAGCCGCTCGGTGACCGAAATCGCCTGGGTCTGGAGGTAGTTGTCGCGCAGGACGAGGTTCGCGACATCGTCGGTCATGGCCTCCAGCACCGCGTTGCGCTGCTTGCGCGTCATGTCCCCGGCCTGCTCGACCGCGCCCAGGAGGATCTTGATGTTCACCTCGTGGTCAGAGCAGTCGACGCCGCCCGAATTGTCGATGGAATCGGTGTTGCAGCGGCCGCCGTTCAGGGCGAATTCGATGCGCCCGCGCTGGGTCATGCCCAGGTTGGCGCCCTCGCCGACGACCTTCGCCCCGAGGGCATCGCCGTCCACGCGCAGGGCGTCGTTGCCGCGGTCGCCCACCTCCGGATGGGTCTCGTCCGACGCCTTGACGTAGGTGCCGATGCCGCCGAACCAGAGCAGCTCCGCCGGCGCCTTGAGCAGCGCCCGGATCAGCTCGTTGGGTGTCAGCGTGTCCGCATCGATGTTCAGCGCCGCCTTCATCTCCGGCGTGACGGGGATGGCCTTGGCCTTGCGTTCGAACACGCCGCCGCCCTTGGAGATCTTCTGGGGATCGTAGTGATCCCAGCCCTTGCCCGCGTCGAACAGGCGCTTGCGCTCGGCGTAGCCCGTGGCCGCGTCGGGCTCCGGGTCGATAAAGACGTGCACGTGGTTGAACGCGCCCACGAGGCGGATGTGCTCGGACAGGAGCATGCCGTTGCCGAACACGTCGCCGCCCATGTCGCCGCAGCCGACGGCGGTGAAATCCTCGGCCTGGATGTCCTTGCCCAGCTCGCGGAAATGGCGCTTGACCGATTCCCAGGCCCCGCGCGCGGTAATCGCCATGGCCTTGTGGTCGTAGCCGGCCGAGCCGCCCGAGGCGAAGGCGTCGTCCAGCCAGAAGCCGTATTCGCGCGAGACGGCGTTGGCGTAGTCGGAGAACGTCGCCGTGCCCTTGTCCGCCGCCACGACCAGATACGGATCGGCGCCGTCCCAGCGCACCACCCGCGGCGGCGGCACCACCTCGCCGCCGGCATTGTTGTCCGTAACGTCGAGCATGGCGCGGATGAAGGTCGTGTAGCAGGCGATCCCCTCGTCCTTCAGCGCCTGCCGGCCCGCAGCCGGGGACGGCGGCCGCTTGAGGACGAAGCCGCCCTTGGAGCCCACGGGAACGATCACGGCGTTCTTGACCTGCTGCGCCTTGACCAGTCCCAGCACTTCGGTGCGGAAGTCCTCGCGCCGGTCCGACCAGCGCAGCCCGCCGCGCGCGACCATGCCGAAGCGCAGGTGCACCGCCTCGAACCGCGGCGAATACACGAAGATCTCGCGGAACGGCTTGGGCAGGGGCAGTTCCTCCAGGCACCGGCTGTCCAGCTTGATGGCGATGTGGGGCTTTTCCCCGCCGTCTTCGGCGCGCTGATAGAAACTCGTGCGCAGCGTGGCCTCGATGGCGTTGAGGAAGCGCCGAAGGATGCGGTCCTGGTCCAGGCTGTCCACGGATTCCAGCTCGTGCTGGACGGCTTCGGCGATATCCTGCCCGGCCGCCGTGCGGTCGCCGTCGAAGTCCGGATCGAACCGGGTCTCGAACAGGCGCACCAGCAGGCGGGCGATCTCCGGGTTCTCCGCGAGGGTCGCCTCCATGTAGCTCTGCGAGAACGGGATCGCGGCCTGACGCAGATACTTGCAGTAGCTGCGCAGGACGATGACCTGGCGTGCCGTCAGCCCGGCGAGCAGGACCAGGCGGTTGAAGCCGTCGTCCTCCATATCGCCGCGCCAGATGCGGGCGAAGGCCTCCTGAAAGTTCGCCTTGACCGCGCTCAGGTCGATGGGCCGGTCGTCGGCGGCGCGCATGCCGAAGTCGTGGATCCACACCCGCGGCGAGCCGTCGGCGGGACGGATCTCGTAGGGATGCTCGGAAATCACCTTGATTCCCATGTTCTCCAGCATGGGCAGGATGTCCGAGAGCGGGATGGGCGCGCGAACGTGATAGGTCTTCAGGCGCAACTCGTGCTCGCCCGCCTCGATGGGGCGGTAGAGGTTCATCGCCAGGGCGTCGTCCGCGAGCGCCGCCTCGAGCCGCGCGATGTCGCCCAGGGCTGTGTGCGCGTTGAAATGCTCCTGGTAGCTTACCGGAAAGCCGTCGGCGAAGCGCCGGGTCGCGGCGATGCCCTGCTCCTCCCCGCGCGCCTCGATGAGCGCCTCGCGCAGGTGGTCCGCCCAGGAGCGCGCCTCGTCGGCGAGCCGCCGCTCCAGCGCCTCGGCGTCCACATCGGGGATCCGGCCCGGCGTGGTCTTGATGATCAGGTGCACCCGCGCGAGCGCCGCCTCGGTCATGTAGGTGTAGAAGGCCGCGATCTCGCCGTCGAACGCCTGCGCCAGGATGCGCTGAAAGCGCAGGCGCAGGCCGGTGTCGTGGCGGTCGCGCGGGATGTAGATCAGCGCGGAGACGAAGCGCTCGAAGGGATCGCGGCGCAGGAACAGCGCCACCCGCTGACGCTCCTGCAGGTGCAAGATGCCCATGCAGATGCGGTGGAGATCGTCGTCCCCCGCCTGGAACAGCTCGTCGCGCGGGAAGGTTTCCAGGACGTGGAGCAGCGTTTTCCCGTCGTGGCTGTCCGGGCGCAGCCCCGAGCGCGCCATGACGCGGTCCACCTTGCGCGCCAGCAGCGGGATGTCGCGCGGGCTGCGCGAATACGCCCCGGAGGTGAACAGGCCCACGAATAGCTGTTCACCCAGCACCGAACCGGCCTTGTCGAAGCGCTTGACCGCGATGGTGTCCATGTGGACGCGGCGGTGGACCGTGGCGCGCCGGTTGGCCTTGGTGACGTGCAGGAGCTGCGGCTGCTGCAGGAAGGTCTGCACCTCCGGCGGGAGCGCGCCCAGGTCACGAAGCCCCTCGAAAACGCGCACCGCCGGGTCGGCCAGGATGCCCTTGCTGCTCTCCGCGTCGATGCGCGCCACGGCGTCCCGCCCATGGCCCTCGAAGCTGTACTCGCGGTAGCCGAGAAAGGTGAAGTTGTCGTCGGCGAGCCACTTGAGAAACTCGATTCCGGTCTGAAGCTCGGTTGCATCCAGATCCGGCGGCTCGCTCTCCAGCCGCTGGATCACCGCCTCGAGTTCGGCCTTCATGGGCTTCCAGTCGCGCACGGCCGCGCGGACGTCCGCCAGCACGTTGGCCACCCCCGCGCGGATGGCGTCCAGGCGGTCCGCGGGCTGTTCGGTGACCTCGATGTGCATCACCGATTCCCGCTGAAGGCCGGCATCCACGTTCGCGCTTTCCGCCGCGACCGTTTCGCCCCCGGCGGTGTCCGCCGAACGCGGCGCCGGGGCGAGATCGGTCAGGTTGCCCACCTTGTCGCGCTGAACGCGCACGATGGGGTGGACGATGAGATGAAGCTGCCCGGCCGAGTTGGCGAGTTCGGCGGTCACCGAATCGACCAGGAAGGGCATGTCGTCGTTGACGATTTCCACGACCGTGTGCGCGCTGTGATAGCCATGCGCCTCCCGGTCGGGGTTGTAGACGCGCACCTTGGCCGTGCCGGGCTCGCGCTGCTGGGCGGTGGCGAACGCCGCCAACGCGGCGCCGTAAAGGTTGTCCGGGTCGGCGTGCAGCAGGTCGTCGGGCGGCGTATGGGCGTAGAACTGCCGGATGAAGCGCTCCGCCAGCGCCGCGCGCCCGGCGTCCATGCGCTGGTGCAGGCGCGCCACCACGCGCTCGATCAGGTCGCGCTTGAGCTGCTCGGCGCCCACCGTCATCGGTCCTGGCCTCCCCGGAACGGGCCGGTTGTCATCCCGGCCACAGTTGCGTCCTGCCGCGAGCGCGACGGTTTGGCGCACGTTAGGGCAAGATCGGGAAAGGTGTCACCACCTGATGCCGCGCCGGATCACGCCCAGTACTGCCCGCTCGTGGCGAGTGCCACGACGATCAGTCCGAGGGTCAGGTTGAGCCCGACGAGCCGGCGGATGCGCTCGATCTGCGCCGCGCCGGTCGGCCGGTCGCCCGCGTCCACGGCGCCGCGGAAGCGCCGCCACGGAGCGACATAGACGTGCCCGAAGATCGCCATCATCAGCAGGCCCAGGCCCTGCATCAGGTGGATGTGCAGGCCCGCGCCGGTAAACCCGCCGTGCGCGGCGAACATCATGTAATAGCCCGTGACCAGGAGCACGACGACGCAGAGCGCGACCACGGGAAAGAACCGGGCGAACACGCCGCGCCACAGCGTCTGCCGGTCGGGACCGTCGAGCGCGCCCGCCGCCGGCCGCACGAAAACGTAGGCGAAGACCATGCCGCCCACCCAGATCACGGCGGCAAGGGTGTGCAGCGCTTGCGCCAAAGTCAGCTCGAGCATGGTCGAGGCTCCCGGAGGTGGCTCGTCGCCTGCGCATAGCCGCGCGCTGCGGCGCGATCAACCCGCGCCGATCGCCGTCGAAACGCCGAACGCTCGCGCGGCCGCACAGGCGCATGCTACAGGCATCGTACAGGTTCGCGGGGTTCGGGGAGAGCACGAGGTGGCGCATCGCGGGTGCGGCGCGGTCCTGCTGGCGGCGGCGCTGGTGCTGCCGCTCGCAGACGCCAAGCATACCCCCGGCGCCGCTCCCGAAGCGCCGGATCGCACGGGGGCGTGCCAGCGCATCCGGCTGGTGGACGCGGGCACGGACGAGCCGGTCGCCGGGGCGGAGGATTTCGTCGTCGACCGGGCCTCGGGGCGGATCTTCCTGGCCGCGTACGACCGCTGGGCGCTCGACGACGCGGTCGCCGCCGGCGCGGAAAAACTTCCCCAGGGCGCAATCTACGCCGCCCCGCTGCGCAGCCTCACCCGCAAACCCGAGGTCCTGCCCCTGCGCCGGCTTGCCGAGGGTGAGGGCCGTGACTTCCATCCGCACGGCCTGGCGATCGATCGCAGCGACGGCACGGCGCGCCTGTTCGCCATCAACCACGAATACAGGCGCAGCGGCGGAAGCTGGATGCGCACCTCGGCGATCGAGAGCTATCGCATCGCGCCCGGCGGGCTCACCCACCTCGCCACCCGGCGCCACGACCGCCTGTGCCGGGCGAACAACCTGGCCGCACTGGGCCCGCGGGATCTCCTGGTCACCCGCGACCACGGCACGTGCCACGGCGTGGGCCGGTGGCTCGAGGACATTCTCGGCCTGGATCGGGCGGAGGTGATTCGGGCCTCGCTCGACGCGGGCGGCGGCCTCGGTCTGGAAACCGTGGCGGACGGCCTGGCTTTCGCCAACGGGATCGCCGTGGCGCCGCAGGGCAACGCCGTGGCCGTCGCCGCCACGCGCGAGCCCGCGGTGCGAATCTACGACGGCGCCAAGCTCGTTGCCGGCGAACCGGACGCGCTACGCCGCACGGTGCCGGTCGCGGGCGGGCCCGACAACCTGACCTGGACCGCGGCCGGCGGCCTGGTCGCCGCCGTGCATCCCTCCCTGTTCGACGCCGGGCTCGCCCGCCACCGCTGGCTCGGCGCCCGCCGCGCGGGCAGCAAGGCCGTCGCCGTGAACCCCGAATCGGGGCTGACCCGTACCCTCTTGCACGATCCGACGGGCGAACGGCTCAACACCGGCACGACCGCAGCCGTGGTGAACGGCACCCTGATCGTCAGCGCCGTGCTCGACCACGCGCTGCTGGTCTGCCGAAAGTAGGTCCCTTCGCCCGCTCCGGGCCGGTCGCGACCCTGCGACGCCATAGGCGTTCTTGACCGCAACCGCACACGCGGCGGATGCTGGGCGGCACTGCCAAGGGGAGCCCCGCTAGGGGGCTGAGACACCGCCGGCCCTTCGGAAGGCGACGCGGTGAACCCTTCGAACCTGATCCGGGTCATGCCGGCGCAGGGATGGGCACGTCACACGCCGATCAACTGCTGCCTCGGGTGCGCGCGAACCTCCGGAAGTGCGTGGTGCGCGCCCGGCCGGTCCCGGATCTCCCGTTTCATGCATCGACGAGGGAGATCCCACGATGACCAATCCCCACACCGACGCCACCGGCATCGCCGTGACCACGGGCCCGATCCCGGGCTCGCGCAAGACCTACCTGACCAGCGCGTACGGCGACCCGGTGCCCGTGCGCGAGGTGCCACTCGACCCCGAGAGCCCGGGCACGGCGCTGCGCCTGGACGATCCCTCGGGGCCGTATACCGAATGCGCGCCCGCGATCGACGTCGCGCGCGGCCTCGATCGCCGGCGCACCGCCTGGATCGTCGAGCGCGGCGACACGGCACAGCAAAACGCGCGCATGCCGGTGCCGCAGGATCAGGAACCCACCGGCCCGGCTTTCCCGCAGGCGCCGTTGCCGCGCGCGGCGCCCGAGGGTGTCGCGGCGACGCAGATGGCGCACGCGCGCGCCGGCCGGGTCACGCGCGAGATGGCCGTGGCCGCCGCGCGCGAGAACCTCGCACGTATGCAGCCCGAGGGCTTCGCCGACGGGGCGGCCGCGCCGCGGGCCATCACGGCCGAGGATGTCCGCCGGGCGGTCGCGGCGGGTCAAGCCATCCTGCCCGCGAACGTCAACCATCCGGAAAGCGAGCCCATGGTCATTGGCAGCGCCTTCCGGACCAAGGTCAACGCCAACTTGGGCACCTCGCCGGTAACCTCGAACATCGGCAGCGAGGTGGACAAGATGGTGTGGGCCGCTCGCTGGGGCGCGGACACCGTGATGGACCTCTCCACCGGCGCCGGGATCTCGGCCACACGCGAGTGGATCCTGCGCAACGCCCCGGTCCCGGTGGGCACGGTGCCCATCTACCAGGCCGTCGAACGCGTGGGCGGCCGGCCGCAGGATCTCACCTGGGCGGCATTCCGCGACACCCTGATCGAGCAGGCCGAGCAGGGCGTGGACTACATGACCATCCACGCCGGCGTGCTGCGCGCACACCTGCCGCGCGCCCGGAACCGGGTCACCGGCATCGTCAGCCGCGGCGGCGCCATCCTCGCCGCCTGGTGCGAGCACCACGGCCGGGAGAACTTTCTCTACGATAACTTCAGTGAGATCTGCCGCATCCTGCAGCGTTACGACGTGACCATCTCCCTGGGCGACGGCCTGCGCCCGGGCTGCACCGCAGACGCCAACGACGCGGCGCAGCTGGCGGAGCTGGCGACGCTGGGCGAACTCACGCGCGTCGCCCACGCCTTCGACGTCCAGGTGATGATCGAGGGCCCCGGGCACGTGCCGCTGCACCGCATCGCCGAGAACGTAACGCGCCAGCGCGAGGCCTGCGGCGACGTGCCGTTCTACACCCTGGGCCCGCTCGCCACCGACGTCGCGCCCGGCCACGACCACATCACCGGCGCCATCGGCGGCGCCCTGATCGGCCAGGCGGGCACGGCGATGCTGTGCTACGTCACGCCCAAGGAACACCTTGGCCTGCCCGAGCGCGACGATGTGAAGGAGGGGCTGATCGCGTTCCGCATCGCCGCGCACGCGGCCGACCTGGCGAAGGGCCACCCGGCCGCGCGGCTCTGGGACGACGCGCTGAGCCGGGCGCGCTATGCCTTCCGCTGGGACGAGCAGTTCCGCCTCGCCATGGATCCGGAGCGGGCGCGCGCCTTCCACGACGCCACCCTGCCCAAAGACGCCCAGAAGGACGCGCCGTACTGTGCCATGTGCGGGCCACGGTTCTGTGCCATGCGGATCAGCCAGGATGTCGCCGACGCGGCCGCGGCCGGGGCCGGGGCCGGGCCGGGCTGAGCCCCGGCGTCCGGCCCGGGCGCCCGTCGTGCTCGTCCCGGGCCGGGCGAGATACGCCCTGGCTTGACAAGGTACACGCGAAGCGTGAGCGTTGCACCCTGCACACGCACAAAACGCGCGGATCAGCGATCGCGGGCAGCGGCGACAGCCACCCGGCTTACGTCGACCGGGGCGGCGAGCAGGTCCATCCCACCCCCGGCGACGTCGAGAACGCCGAGTTGTACGGCTTTCTGGTCGAGGCGGACACGGCGGCGATCCAGACGCACGTCTGCCACGCCCTGTTCAACCGGCCCGCCGGCGGCGCCGTGGATTTCGCGCGGGCCGTCGGGGGCGCCATCCAGGAGGCCGCGGGATTCGGCGGGTTCAGCGTGCAGGACTGCGCGCGCATGTGGTCCTTCCGGAACGACCTGATGAAGCGGCAGGTGCCGCTTGTGTTCCTCAAGCAGTTCCGTGCCGTGGACGATCCGGCGCGCGCGTGCTTCCAGGCGATCACCACGGCGAACATGCGCCCGACCGGCTTCCGCGGCGGGCGTCCGCTGAACGGCACCGACGCGGTGACGGTGGCGGATTACCCGAGCCACCCCATCCGGCGCGACATCGGCCTGGCCAGCGAAACGCTCACCGCCCGATTCAGCTTCTACATCCACTTCGATTTCCGCATCGAGACCGGACGCCAGCTCTGGGCGGCGGCAACATAGGATCGCACGCGACGCGCGCCACGGCCTCGTGGGCGAACACCGCCAGCCACAACGGGATCCGCTCGAATCAGCCGGTATCAAGCGGTCCCACACAAACGGCCGTCTCCGCGTCGCGATCACGGAACGCCGCGGCACGAATTCGATATCCGTTGAAGCTGTCCAGGGAAATCACGAGAGAAAATGGAGCGGGCGATGGGATTCGAACCCACGACCTTCTGCATGGCAAGCAGACGCTCTAGCCCCTGAGCTACGCCCGCATCCGATTGTGCTGCGGGATGACCTCCCGCCGTCTCTGTGCCCCTTCACCTAACGCGGCTGTGCCGGCGATGCAAGGGGCTTTTTTTGCCAGCGTGTTTCGGCATCACTTCTCGATGAACCCGCGCGACATCGCGTCGGTCAGCGGCTTGATGATGTAGTCGAGCACCGTGCGTTCGCCGGTGTTGATCATCACCTCGGCGGGCATGCCCGCCTGGAGCTTCTGGCCGCCGAGCTTTTTCAGTTCCTCGCCCGTGATCTCGATACGCGCCTTGTAGTAGGAGCGCGGCTGCCCGGAACCGCCACTGCCCTCCTTGGTGATCCGGTCCGCCGAGAGGTACACGAGCTGCCCCGTCAAGACGGGGGTGGTGCGCGAATCCAGGGCGGTCATGCGGACCTTGGCGTCCTGGCCTTCCTCGACGAGGTCGACGTCGCGCGGCGAGACCTCGGCCTCGATCACCAGCTTGTCCTGCACCGGAATGACGTGCATCAGCGGCTTGCTCGGCTGGATCGCCGCGCCGATGGTGTGGACCTGGAGGTTGTGGATCACGCCGGCCTGCGGGGCGGTGATCCGGGTGCGCTGAAGCTTGGTCTCGGCGATGACGAGTTCCTCGCGCAGCTTGGAGATACGGTCCTCCACCTTGCGCAGCTCGGTCACCACCTTCTCGTTGAACTCCTGGCGGATCTGCTCGATCTGCAGCCGGGATTCGCTGATGCTCTTGCGCGAGCGCGCGATGCGCGCGGTGATCGAGCCGATCTGTCCCTCCAGCCGCGCCAGCTCGCGCTCACGCTGCAGGATGCGGCTCTTCGGGAAGTAGCCCTGGTCGCTCAGCTTGCGCAGGTCGACGAGTTCGTTGCGCAGGATCTCCACCTGGCGCTCGGCGCTGCTGCGCTCGGCCTTAAGCCCGGCAATCTCGTCGTTGAGCTGCTCGATCTTCTCCCTCTGCACCGCGACGCGGCCCTGGATGGACTGCTGGCGTTCCTGGAACTGCCGCCGCTCGCCCGCGATGGCCTCGCGAACGGTCGCCGATTCGTCGCGCCGCGCGGTCAGCGAAGCGGGGAAGGAAATGCTCGCCATGCCGTCGCGCTCGGCGATCAGCCGCGCCCGCCGGGCCAGCGCCGAATCCAACTGGTGCCGGATGGAGTCGCGCCGCGCCTTGGCCTCGGTGGGGTCGAGCCGCATCACCAGCTCGCCCGCCTGAACGCGGTCGCCCTCCTGGACGGCGATGCCCTCCACGATGCCCCCGTCCATGTGGTTCACGATCTTGCGGTTGCTTTCCACCGTGACCGTGCCGGGCGCGCGCGAGGCGCTGTCGAGCGGCGCCGTGGCGGCCCAGACGCCCAGGCCACCGAAGGCCAGGAGGATCATGGTCAGCCCGATGAGGATGATCTTGTACGGGCTGGAGACCTTGTAGACGGGCTCCTCGGCCTGCCCCTGCGCCGAGGGGAGCTGAACGACGTTGCCCTCGTCGTCGTCATGCTTCGCCGGTTTCGCCATGGTTGTCAGGACCTCTTCAGCGGCGTCACCGCGCCGTCGTCGTCATCCGTGCCGGCCGCGCCCGATTCGCCGGCACTATGCTGCGCCGAGCCTGAAGGCTGCGTTCCCGCCGGCGGAACATTGGCCGCCCCAGCAGCCGTTTCCGCACCGGGGCTCTGCGCCGGACGCTCCGCCGAAGCACCGGACGGGCCCGAGGGCGTCGCCTGCCCCGGCGCCTGCGGGCGCGCACCCGGACTGCCGCCTTCACCGCGGCCCGCCTGACCCTGGCCCGGCTGGCCGTGTACAGACTGGCCCTGTGCCGGTTGGCCCTGTGCCGGTTGCCCTTGCGCCGGCTGATTCGGTTCCGGCTGGCCCTGGCCGGGCTGGCCCTGGGCGGCCTGTCCGCGCACGGACCCCGCCGGCGCCTGGGCGGGACGGCGGGCCTGCGCCGGTTGTCCCTGGGCCGTCTGTGCCGGCCCACCTTGGCCCTGGGCAGTCTGCCCCTGTGGTGCCTTGCCCGGTGCGGCCTGACCTTGCGCGGGCTGCGCCGGGCGCGCCTGCCCCTGCTTCGCCGGCGCAGCGCGGCCCTGCTGCCCCTGCACCTGGCCTTGGCCCTGCGTCTGCCCCTGGCCGCGCGCCGCGACCTGTCCCTGGCCGCCCTGGCCGCCGCCCTGGACGACCGAGGGCCGGGTGAACCGGCTGAGCACGTCCTGGCGCGGGCCGAACGCCTGGACCTGTCCGTCGTCGAGCGCGAGCACCTTGTCCACGCTGCCCAGGAGCTGCGGGCGGTGCGTGATCATCGCCATGGTCCGGCCCTGCTCGCGCAGCCGGGTGATCGCGTCGGTAAGCGCCTTTTCGCCCTCGGTGTCCAGGTTGGCGTTGGGCTCGTCGAGCAGGACGAAGCGCACGTCGCCGTAAAGCGCACGCGCCAGCGCCACACGCTGGCGCTGACCGCCGGACAGCGACTGGCCGGACGGCCCGATCTGGGTGTCGTAGCCGTGGGGCAGGCGCAGGATCATCTCGTGAACGCCCGCAAGCTGGGCGGCGCGCACCACTTCGTCCGGGTCCACCTCCTGGAAGCGTGCGATGTTTTCCGCGACGGTGCCGTCGAAGAGTTCCACGTCCTGCGGGACGTAGCCCAGGTGCGGTCCGAGCTGCTCCTTGTTCCAGTCGGTGATGTCCGCGCCGTCGATGCGCACATGCCCGGAGGCGATCGGCCACACGCCCATGAGCGCGCGCGCCAGGCTGGACTTGCCCGCGCCGCTCGGCCCGATGACGCCCAGCGCCTCGCCCGGCTGCAGATCGAAGCTGACCCCCTTGAGCACCGGCGTGCGCGAGCCCGGCGGGGCGACCACGGCGCGCTCCATGGTGATCCGGCCCTCGGGCGTGGGCAGCTGCATGCGGTCGCGCTCCTGGTCGACCTGGAGCAGGAGCTGATTGAGGCGGCTGTAGGCGGAGCGCGTGTTGACAAAGCTGCGCCACTGACCGACCGCCTGCTCCACCGGGGAGAGGGCGCGGCCCATCATGATCGAACCGGCGATCATGGTCCCCGGCGTGATCTCGCCCTGGAGCACGAGATAGGCGCCGGTACCCAGCATGGAGACCTGCAGGAACTGGCGCACCGCCTTGGAACTGGCGAGGATGGTGCCCGCGCGGTCGCTCGCCATGGCCTGGCGCTCGAGCACGTCGCGGTGGCGCCGGCGCCAGCGGTCCATGATGCCGGGGAGCATGCCCATGGCCGAAACCGCCTCGGCGTTGCGCAGGCTGGTGGAGACGAAATTGCTCGTCTGGACGTTGTTCTTGGACGCCTGGGACAGCGGCCCGCGCGTGGCGAACTCGTTGGACAGGGCGAAGATGAAGATGATGATCGCGCCGCCCAGCGCGACGAAGCCGAGGATCGGGTGGAACAGGAAGACCACCGCCAGGAAGACCGGCACCCAGGGCGCGTCGAGGAAGGCGATCAAGCCCTGCCCGGTCATGAACTCGCGCACATTGTCCAGGTCGCGCAGCGACTGGCTGGACGCGCTGCCGGGATGGGTCACCGAACTCTGGAACGCGGCCCGGAAGACGTGCTTGTTCAGCAGATCGTCGAAACGCGCGCCGATGCGGACCAGGATGCGCGAGCGCACCATTTCCAGCGTGCCGAACAGGATCAGCGCACCCCCGGCGACCACGGTCAGCATGACCAGCGTGGTCTCGTTGCGGCTGCCCAACACCCGGTCGTACATTTGCAGCATGTACAACGGCGTGGTGAACATCAGCAGGTTGATGAAGAAGCTGAAGATCGCCGTGGCGATGAACGCGCCCCGGATGGGCTTGAACGCCTCGGCGAGCTTCTGGGACTTCTGCTGGCCCTGTTTGGCTCGGTTAAACAACGCTGACTCGTCTTGACCTGAGGGGACGTGGCCGCCGGCCGGTCCCGTGCCGGCGGCGGCCGGTCGTACGGCACGCAGAACACGGCACGCAACCGGCACCCCGTGCGCTCGGCCGGACGCCGCAACGCACCCACCGCGCACGGCCGCGCGCCCGCGTCGCTGAATAATCGGCCCCGTTTACCACCGGGAAGGTTTGTATGACCTTAACGGGCACCCAATTCGCTCGCAACGTCGCGAAAGATCTTCTTCGCAAGGTCGTTCGCCCCCCGCTTGCGGGCATCCCGTTCCGCCACTTCCGTGGCATAGGGCTGGTCCAGCACGTTGGCGCTGTTGGTCGACTGCGCCCGCCCGCGCAGCACCGTCTGCCCGTCGCGCGCGTCGATCAGCCGGTACGACGCGCTCAGGGTGATGTTGCGCCGGGTCGCCGTCTCGTCCGCACGGAAGCCCGTCTCGGCCAGCCGCTCGTCCAGCTCGACCGCCAGACGATAGGCGCTGCCTGAGGCGGACCGGCCGCCGCGCAGGCGGCGCACGAGTTCGCGGTGCACCAACTGCCCGCTGCGCTCCGGAATGGGTGCGACCTGAACGGACGCCGTTGCCCGCGCTGCCCCCGCCTCGCCGGTTCCGTGCACCGGCCGGAACCCGCAAGCCGTCACAGACAACAGCAGTACCAGCGCCGCCGCGCCCGCGCGCCGCATGAACCGCTCCCCCGCGATCGCCGATGGCGCAAGGCATACGGTCGAAGATGCGCGCCGTCAACGCAGCGCGGCGCCCATCATCCTTTCGTGCGCCGGGGCGTCGCCGACCAGCCATGCCCAGGTGCGCGCGAGCCCGGCCGGCAGCGGTGTCGCCGGGTCGAAGCCGAAATCCGCCCGGGCCGCGGCGATGTCGCAATAGGTCGTGCGCACCTCGCCCACACGCGCCGGTGCGTATTCCGGCCACGGCACGGGTCGGCCGGCAACCTCGGCAATGGCTTCCAGAAGCGCCCGGATGGTGGTGGGGGCGCCGCTGCCGAGCTGGTACGTCCCCGTGGCGCCCGCTTCCAGCGCACGCCGGATGCCTGCGGCGACGTCCCTGACGTAAACGAAATCGCGCGCTTGCCTGCCGTCGCCGTGCAGAACCGGCCGCCGGCCACCCGCGATGTCGCGCATGAATTCGGCGACCACGCTCGTCTTGTGCGTGCAACCAGGGCCGTAGACGTTGGCCAGGCGCAGGCTGCACGCCGCGAGCCCGAAACTGCGCGCGTATGCGCTCAGGTAGCCCTCCATCGCCAGCTTGCTCGCGCCCAGGGGCGAGCGCGGCGCGGGGACGCCCTCCGCGTGCACCGGCCGCGCCCGGTCGCCCAGAACGGTGCCGCCACTCGAGGCCGCGAGCACCTGCGCCACACCGTGGCGCCGCGCCGCCTCCAGCACACACAGGCTGCCGCGCACATTCACGTCCATGCCGTGAACCGGATCGCGCAGGGCACCCGCAAGATCGGGCGCGGCGGCGAGATGCACCACCGCATCCTGGCCCGGCACCACGGCTTCCAGAGCCGCGGCGTCGCGCACATCGCCCGCCCGGAACGCGGCCGGCAGGCCGGCCAGCGCGGCGCGCTCCCCTGCGGCCTCGTTGTCCAGGACCGTCACGGCGTGGCCGGCGCGGCACAGATCGGCCACGACATGCGCCCCGACGAACCCGCAGCCGCCGGTGACCAGGACGCGGCGCGGTTCACCCGTTCGCCATGAACGCGCCCCGGCGTTCGCGGAATCGACGCGCATGCGCGAGCCTCCCGGTCGGGCCTCGCGCAGAAATTGCGCACGCCCACGCGGGCGCGTCCACCGACCGGCGCGTGCGCCACACACTCGGTTTTGCAGCCATGCCGGTCACCGGCCGGCCCGGCGGTCCATCACCAGCGGGAAACGCAGGGGATCTTGCTGCGATCGCAGCGGTGGGCGTACTTGCGCGCGATGTCGGTGACCTCGTCCATCAGCCCCTCGGCCAGGGTGATCGGCTCCAGCCCGAGCTTGAGCAGACTGTCGTTGCGCATGTCCAGCTCGTTCCGGTCCGCTTCCTTGCGCGGATTCTCCAGGTGCTGGATGGAGACGCCCGTGCGCTCGGCGATCATGTTGGCCAGGTCGATCAGCCGGTGCGTTTCCGTCATCTGGTTCATGATGCGCACACGCTCGCCGCTCTGTGGCGGGTTCTCGATGGCCAGGGCGACGCAGCGCACGGTGTCGCGGATGTGGATGAACGCGCGCGTCT
>Ga0207714_1000391_pt1 | contig 30622 bp, 28 predicted proteins | sample PonA232FremontCA_2_FD_187270 | JGI IMG/M metagenome (GOLD analysis project Ga0207714, IMG submission 187270) | Marine sediment microbial community from Fremont, CA, USA - Pond A23 Sediment 2 (SPAdes) | ecosystem: Environmental > Aquatic > Marine > Unclassified | place: USA: Fremont, California...
CCTGGGCGAGCCCGTGGTGGCGTCCGGCCGGGTGTTCGCGCTGGATGCGCGCACGACCGTCTCCGCCTACGACGCAAAGACCGGCACGCGCGCATGGCGCCGCAACCTTGGGCGCGAGTCGGACGAAGACAGCGACAGCTATTTCGGTGGCGGCGTGACCTATGCCAAGGGCCGGCTGTACGTCACCACCGGCGACGGGCGCGTCACCGCGTTGAACGCGGACAACGGCAAGACCGTCTGGGCGCGGCAGGTCGGCGCGCCGGTCCACACCGGCCCCACGGTCCACCGGGACAGTGTGCTGGTGAACACCGCCACCAACCGAACGTTCGCGCTCGCGCTGGATGACGGAACGCAGCGCTGGTCGCACCAGGGCATTCAGGAGCGCGCGGGTTTTGTCGGCTCCGGAAGTCCGGCGGCGCGCGACTCCACCAGCGTCGTCGGCTACTCCTCCGGTCAGCTCTTCGCGCTGCTGGCCAGCAACGGCCGCAATCTGTGGAGCGACACCCTGGCGAGCCTGGCGGGGAGCGCGGACCCCGTGGCCGACATGGCGGACATCCGCGGCATGCCCGTGATCGGCGAGAACCGCGTCTACGCCAGCAGCAATGCCAACCGCACGGTGGCAATTAACCTGCGCCGCGGCGACCGCGTGTGGGCCCGGGACATCGGCAGCATCAACACCCCCTGGGTGGCTGGCAACGCGGTGTTCGTGCTCTCCCCGCGCGCCCGCGTCGCGGCGATCTTCCGCGATTCGGGCAAGATGCGCTGGCTGACCAAGATCCCGCGCTACACCGATCCCGACGACCAGGATGGCCGTATCATCTGGTACGGTCCGCTGCTGGCCGGTGGCCGCTTGGTGATGGTCGGAAGCAACGAGACGCTCCTGGCGCTCGACCCCGCAAGCGGTGAGCTGGAAGGCACCAGGGACATTGGCGGCGAGCCGGCGGTTCCGCCGGTCGTCGCGGACGGAACCCTTTACATCATCACGCGCGACGGCGGTCTCCTGGCGCTGAACGCCCAGTGAGCGCAGATCGAAGCGGACACGCATGACCTTCACCGTGGCCGTCGTTGGACGGCCGAACGTGGGCAAATCGACGCTGTTCAACCGCCTTGCCGGAAAGCGGCTGGCGCTGGTGGACGATACCCCGGGTGTGACGCGCGACCGGCGCGAGGCCGACGGTGGACTGTTCGACCTCGAATTCCGCCTCGTCGATACCGCGGGTCTGGAGGACGCCGACGACGCCAGCCTCGCTGCCCGCATGCGCGAGCAGAGCCAGCGCGCCGTCGAGGCAGCGGACGTCGTTCTCTTCATGGTGGACGCGCGGGCCGGAATCACGCCGTCCGACGAGCTCTTCGCCGAGGAACTTCGCAAGAGCGACCGGCCCGTGATCGTGCTGGCCAACAAGTGCGAGGGCGCGGCCGGCGAGACCGGTTTCTACGAGGCCTACGAACTCGGCCTCGGCGAACCCGTGGCGTTTTCGGCCGAACACGCCCACGGCATGGACGAGCTGTACGAGCAGCTGCGCACCCTCCTGGCGGCCTGGCAGGCGGAGCAGGGTGACGAAGACGCGGACACGGCCGACGACGGCGAGAGCGGCGTGATCCAGCTCGCGGTCGTCGGGCGGCCGAACGTGGGCAAATCCACGCTCATCAACCGCCTGCTCGGTGAGGACCGGCTGCTTACGGGCCCGGAAGCCGGGATCACGCGCGATGCCATCCGTGTGGACTGGCACCATCGCGGCCAGCCCATGCGGCTCGTGGACACGGCCGGCCAGCGGCGGCGCGCACGCGTCAACGACAAGCTGGAACAGCTCGCGGTCCAGGACGCGCTGCACGCGATCAACTTCGCCCATGTGGTGGCACTCATCGCCGACGCGGGCGAGGGGCTGGACCGCCAGGATCTCCACATCGCCCAGAGCGTCATCGAGGAGGGCCGCGCGCTTGTCGTCGTGGTCAACAAGATCGATGCCGTGGCCGATACCGAGGCCGCGGTGAAGGCGGTGCGCGACCGGCTCCAGACCTCGCTGCCGCAGGTCCGCGGCGTGCCCGTGGTGACGCTGTCCGGCCTCACCGGCCGCAACGTGGCCGATCTGCTGGATGCCGTGCTGCGTGCCTATCGGGTGTGGACCACGAAGGTCGCCACGCCCGACCTGAACCAGTGGCTGAGCGAGGTTACCTCGGCGCATCCGCCGCCGCGCGGGCGCTACGGCAAGCGCATCCGCTTCAAGTACATCACGCAGCCCAAAGCGCGCCCGCCCACCTTCACGCTTTTCTGCTCGCAGCCGACCGAGGTGCCGGGAACCTACACGCGCTACCTGGAAAACGAGCTGCGCCACGACTTCGACCTGCCGGGCACGCCCATCCGCTTCATCTACAAGCGGCCAAAGAACCCCTACGCCTGACCGCCACGGTTACAGCGCCCGCACGATTTCCCCGTGGCGCGTACAGGTGGGCGAGGCCAACTGCACGAAGCTTCCGGCAACGGCGTCCGGGGTCGGGTGCTGATCCGGGTCTTCCTCCGGAAACGCGAACGCGCGCATGCGTGTCCGAACCACGCCCGGATCGAGCAGGTTCGCCCGGATCGGCGTCTTGCGGATCTCCGCCGCCCAGATGCGCACCATCTGCTCCAGCGCGGCCTTGGACGCGGCGTAGGGGCCGAAGAAGGGGGCGGCGGCCCGCGCCACGCCGCTGGTGACGAAGATGGCGCGGCCCGCGTCCGACTGGCGCAGCAAGGGCTCCAGGCTGCGGATGAGGCGGTAGTTGGCCGTGGCGTTGACGTCCATGCACGCCTGCCAATCCGCCGGTGGAACGTGGCCGAGCGGGCCGATCTGGCCGGGCGTAGCGGCATTGCCGACGAGGACGTCCAGCTTGCCGTGGCGCTCGTAGAGGCTCGCGCCCAGCCGGTCCAGGGCGTCGCCGTCGCGCAGATCGAGCGGCACCAGCGTGGCCGGCGGCGCACCCGTGGCCTGAACGCGGTCGTCCATTTCTGCCAGGGCGCCCTCCGTACGCGCTACCAGGACCAGGTGCGCTCCCTCGCGGGCGAAGCGCTCCGCCACGGCGGCGCCGATGCCGCGGGAGGCGCCGGTGATGACCGCCAGACGGCCGGCCAGGGCTCCATTCGTCATGCGCGATGCGATCCGTTCGTCTCGGTGGGTGTCACGTGCGTGTCCGTGGGCGTTCGCCCGGCGTGCGAGCGCGCGCGGCGAAGGCGGCCGCGGAAAGCGGCGGCCAGCATGCGCGCGGCACGTCCCGCCAGCAAGAGCACCAAGGCCCCACCGGCGGCGTAGGCCGCGCCGGCTCCCGACAGGGGCAACGCCGGCGTGAAACCGGCGAAGGCGTCTCCGGCAACGGCGGTGTCCATGTGCCGAAGCAGCATGATCGGCCGGGTCAGCGGGCCGGCGTTCGTCAAGGCGGTGTACGCAGGTTCCAGGCGTTCGAGGACGGTGTACGTATCGTGCAGGTCCGTGTACGCCGCCTCGGCAATGCCGCCCTTGGCACGCAGCCGGTCCAGGGCTTCGTGGACCGCCATACCCTCGCGCTGCGCATAGGCCGTGACAGCGTCCAGTCCCTCGCGCGCCTGTCGCACGCGTGCGCCCACCTCGTGCGTGTAGCGCGCGTAGAGCGCCGGAACCTGGCTACCGGCGAGCGCACCCACAAGCGCAGTCACAAAGTCGGTAAGGCGTGGGAGCATGGATCTCCTCTATCCCCGCGGCGCACGGAAACGATGGCGCATCGGCCGGCACGCCACAACGCGCGCTGGGCTGTCGCTTGGGGAACGCCGGGGTCCGCGCTGAACACCGCCGGGGCGACACCCCGGCATCCCGGCAGCCGTTCACGTTATTCCGCAGCGGGCCGCGACTCGGCCTCGGCTCCGGCCGCCGCGACGCTGTCGCGGGGCAGTTCGATCGTCACGGTCGTGCCCCGACCCGGCGAGCTGTCGAGGTGAAGCGTGCCACCGTGAAGCTCGATCAGATCCCGGCTGATGGCGAGTCCCAGACCGGAGCCCTCGTCCTGGTCGCGGGAAATGCGCGCATCGCTCTGGTGCATGGGCTGAAGCACGCGCTCGATGTCCGCCTGGGAGATGCCGGCGCCCGTGTCCCGGACCATGAGCCGCGCACGGCCGTCGGCGAGCCGGTGGCCGTGGAGGTGGACCGTACCCCCCGCATCGGTGAACTTCACGGCGTTGGTCAGGATGTTCAACAGAACCTGGCGCACGGCGCGCTCGTCCGCGCGGACGGGCAGGCCGTGCGGCAGGTCGTGGGTAAGATGAACACCGCGTTCCGAGGCTCTGGGGTGCAGCATGTCCGAACAGGTCTTGGCGACCGTGGTCAGGTCGATCCATGCGGGCGAAAAGTCGTAGCGTCCCGACTCCAGGCGGGAGAGATCCAGCAGATCGTTGACAAGTTCCAGCAGGTGGCGGCCGCTGTGATAGATGTTGTCCGCGTACTTCGCGTAGGCATCGCTTACCTCGCCGAACACGCGGTTGCGGATCACGTCGGCGAAGCCGATCACGGCGTTGAGCGGCGTGCGCAGCTCGTGGCTCATCGTGGACAGGAACCGGGTTTTTGCCCGGTTGGCTTCCTCGGCCTTGTCCTTGGCCGAGTGAAGCGCCGCGCGCATCTGCTTCGCTTCCTCGGTCCGCTCGCGGAACACCGCCAGCGCCTTGCCCATGTCGCCGATTTCGTCGTCGCGCGCCGGCGGGATGGGCCTGTCCGTGCGTTCCTCGGCGTAGGCGAGCATGACGGTCACCATGCGCTTCAAGGGCCGGGCGAAGCCGTAGGCCGCCACCGCCGCCGCAGCCGCCATGACCAGCAGGATGGCGGCGGCCAGGATCGCGGCGTGGAAGGTCGTGATGGATGCGGCCTCGTCGCGCGCGGTGCCGCGTGCGATGCGCGTGCGCTGCCCCTCGATGGTGCGCAGCTGCTCGCCCAGGCCCACCGCCATGTCGGCACTGCGAGCCAGGCGGCGGCGCATGGCCTTGAGCCGTTCGCGTTCCTCGAAAATGAAGTTGTTCGCCGCTCGCTCGATGTTTCGGTCTTCCAGGGCTTGAAGGGTTCGGGCGTTGGCTCGCTCGAAAAGGGATAGCAGCCGCGCCAGCATGGTTCGGGAGCGTTCGAGATAGCCGAGCCGGCGGCCCGCCTCGGCACGGATGTCCGCACCGACGTTTGCATCTTTCAACAGGCCGGCTCGCTCGACTCGCTCCGCGAGGGCGGTGACGTTCGCCGTGAAGGCCTTGAGCCGACGTGCCAGATCCTCACGGTGTGCCCGGGTCGGTGATGCGAGATCGGGTTCGCCCCGCAGCAGGCTGCGCTGATGCACCGCGATCAGCTCGGCGAGCACTTGCTGCAAGCCGATCACGTCGTCCTTCACGCGCGCGACGGAGTCGTTGAGCGCAATGCTCACCCGTTCACGTTGCGCCGCGTCTTCCAGGACGGTGTCCAGACGATCCGTGGAGGAGACGAGGGTGTAGGCGTTGAACGCGGCCAGGACGAGCATGGGGACGAGAACCAACGCGAGAATCTTCGGCACGATGCCGAACCGCCAGCGTCGGCGGGCGGATTCCCCGCGCGTCGTGAGAGGCATGGCCCACCCCCGAACGCTCGCCACGCCTCGGCGCGGCGGCTTCGCTCATCCTCCATCCAACGAGTGTAGACGCACCCCGAGATTTCGCCAAATCGCGGTTACCACTTAAGAGACGTATGCGGCCACGATTTGACCATAAGGCGCGCTCAATTATGGGAGGTTTCAACCCTTTATTGGGACAGCTGGTCGCACCATGCGCGCAAAGCGCGATTATGCCGTATAATTTTTGGGGGAATGCGCCAGCCGGGACGCCGTTACGCGACGCTGCCGGGGTCGCTGCCCAGTTCGCGCATGCGGCGTTGGAGGCTCATGCGATCCAGCTTGGCGATCGGCAGGTTGATGAAGATGCCGATCCGGGTGTGGATCTGCCGATACACCTCGGCGACGGCTGCGCCGATCTCGGCGTGTGTACCCGTCGCCTGGCCGGGATCGGGAAACGGCCAGTGGGCGGTGACCGGATGGCCCGGAAAGGCCGGGCAGGTTTCGCCCGCCGCTTGATCGCACAACGTGAACACGAAATCCAGCACCGGCGCATCCGGACCGGTAAAGGAATCCAGGGATTTGCTGGCCAGGTGATCGGTCTCGTGGCCGCTGCGCTCCAGCAGTTCGCGCACGTGTGGATTGATCGTTCCGCTGGGGTGGCTGCCCGCGCTATAGGCCCGGAACGTCGGGGCGCCGATCGCGTTGAGAATGGATTCCGCCATGACGGAGCGCGCTGAGTTGTGCGTGCACAGGAACAGCACCGAATAGGGGTGATTTGCCGTCACTTGGACTCTCCCGCGTCCGGGGCGCACTGGTTCGCGAGCCGGGCGAGATCGCCGCAGATTTCCGGCCGGCCGGCGCAGCAATCCTCGCCCAGAAAGGCGAGCAGCCGGCGCATGCCCTCGAAGTCCGCAGCGTAATAGATGTGCCGGCTGTGCCGCCGCCTTTGAACCAGCCCGGCCTGGTCCAGCTGCTGCAGATGAAACGACAGCGTCGCCGGCTGCACGTCGAGCACGCGCGCCAGCTCGCCCTGTGCCATGCCGTTCGGTCCGGCCTGCACGAGGGCGCGAAATGCGTTGAGGCGCGTGGGCTGGGCCAGCGCGGCGAGGGCCGTCACGGCGGCGTTCGTTTCCATACTTGGACAACTATCAAAGTTTCGGGCGAGCCGCAAGCTATCGACGGCACCGGCTGCCCGCGACGGCGCCATCGGTGCCGTGCCGTCAGGCCTCTTCGGACAGCAGGGAGAAGAGGTCGGAGCCGACGGTGGCTTCCGCTTCCTGGTCCACGAGCGGGATCGGATAGTCGCCCGTGAAGCAGGCGTCACAGAATTGCGGCTGGTTGGGATCGCGGCCGGACTCGCCCATGGCGCGATACAGCCCGTCGAAGGAAATGAAGGCGAGGCTGTCGCAGCCGATCACCTCGGCCATTTCCGATACGTCGTAGCGGGACGCGAGCAATTCGCCGGCGTTGGGCGTGTCGATGCCGTAGTGGCACGAATGCCGGGTGGGTGGCGCGGCGATGCGCATGTGCACCTCCTTGGCCCCGGCGTCGCGCACCATCTTCACGATCTTCGCCGACGTGGTACCGCGGACGATGGAATCGTCCACCAGGACGACCCGCTTGCCCTCGATCATCGCGCGGTTGGCGTTGTGCTTGAGCTTCACGCCCAGGTTGCGGATGGATTGGGTGGGCTCGATGAAGGTACGCCCGACGTAGTGGTTGCGGATGATCCCGAATTCGAAGGGGACGCCGGCTTCGCCGGCGTAGCCGATGGCTGCGGGAACGCCGGAATCGGGGACGGGAACGACGACATCGGAGGGCGCGTGACTCTCGCGCGCCAGTTCGCGCCCGATGCGCTGGCGGGCCTGGTACACGCTCGACCCCTCGACCACGGAGTCGGGCCGCGAGAAATAGATGTACTCGAAGACGCAGAAGCGCTGGCGGTTGCGGGGCGGGAAGGGACGCATCGAGGTCAGGCCCGTCTCGTCGATCACCACCATTTCGCCGGGCTCGATGTCGCGCACCACCGTGGCGTCGATGATGTCCAGCGCACAGGTTTCCGAGGCCAGCACGTAGCAATCGCCCACTTGGCCGAGCACCAGCGGGCGCACGCCGAAGGGATCGCGCACCCCGATGAGCTGACTGTCCGTCATGGCGACGAAGGCGTAGGCGCCCTCGATCCGCTGCAGCGCGTGCACCATGCGGTCCACCACGCCCTCGGCGGGCGCCGAGGCCATGAGATGAATAAGCACCTCGGTGTCCGTGGTGGACTGGAAGAGGGACCCACGCTGCACAAGCTCGTGGCGCAGCGTTTCAAAGTTGGTCAGGTTGCCGTTGTGGCTCAAAGCGAAGCCGCCGAACGCCAGCTCGGCGAACAGCGGCTGGATATTGCGCATGGCCGTGGCGCCGCTGGTGGAGTAGCGGTTGTGGCCGACGGCGATGTGGCCGGTCAGCCGCTCCATCAGATCCGGTTTGTCGAAGATGTCGCCGACGTGGCCGGTGTCGCGGTGAGCGCTGAAGTGGCCGCCGTCGTAGGTGACCAGCCCGGCCGCCTCCTGACCGCGGTGCTGGAGCGCGTGCAGCCCCAGCGCGGTGTGCTTCGCCGCGTCGGGGTGGCCGTGGATGCCGAACACGCCGCACTTTTCGCGCAGCGTGTCGGTCGTGGGGTCCGCCGTCATTGCTGCTCACTCCCGCCGGTGCCGGTCTGCTTCTGAATGATGTCTTCGAGCTTCTCGCGCGTTTCCGCCTCGTAGCCCTGTGTCTCCCGGTCGCCGGAGTCGTCCGGCTTCACCTCGGGCTGCGCCAGGGCATCGTAGGTATCCTTGGTGTCGCGCGCCTGATCCGCCGCCTCGCGCGCGGAATCCACCGCCGCCGCGCCCCGCGCCGTCCAGGACGCGGGCAGCAGACCCGCCATGGTGTGGGCGCTGTATGCGACGAGCTTGCGGCTTTCGGCCTGGCGAACCCAGCTCGGGCGGTCGGCCGGCTCGGGCAGGGCCCATTCCATCACCAGCCATGCAGCCGCCAGGATCACGACGCCGCGCGCCAGGCCGAATACCACGCCCAGCGAGCGGTCGAGCGCGCCCAGGGAGGATTGCTGAACCCGCGCGCCCAGCATGCGCGACAACACGGCAAGGGTGATGAGAACGACCAGGAAGATGGCCACGCCGGCGACGATGTCGGCCACGAGGTCGATGGCGATGAGATCGCGCGTGTACGGTTGCGCGTGGGGAAAGCCGTAGAGCGTGGCCAGCGCCGCGCCGACCCAAGCGCCGATGCCCAGCACCTCGTGCACGAAACCGCGCAGGAAGGCGAGCACGGCCGAGATCAGCAACACCGCGAGCACCGCGACGTCGACGGCATTGATGGGAAGGTCGCTCATCGCTCGTGTACCGGCCGTTCGTCGGGTCTCGGGCCCACGCTCGCCGTCATCCTTCCGCCTCGCGCCGTCGCCGGCGCGTGGGAAGATCGCTGAACCGCGCCACCAGATCGTCCAGATGGCCCAGCTCGTCCGCCGCGATCCCGCTCGGCGGCGCGGGCGCTCGCCCGCCACGGCGGGGCGGCATCCATGCGGCGGCAAACCCGAGCTTCGCGGCCTCCTTCAAGCGTTGCTCCGCCTGGCCGACGGGGCGAACCTCGCCGGACAGACCGATCTCGCCGAACAGCACCGCGTCCTCGGCCACCGGCTCGTCGCCGGCCGCCGAGAGCAACGCCGCCGCGACCGCCAGGTCGGCCGCCGGCTCCGCGACGCGCAGCCCGCCCGCAATGTTGAGATAAACGTCCTGACCCGCGAGCAAAACCCCGCAGCGCGCTTCCAGCACCGCCAGGATCATCGACAGCCGGTTCGGGTCCCAGCCCACAACGGCGCGGCGCGGGGTCGCCAGCGCGGAGGAGGCGACCAGCGCCTGGATTTCCACAAGCACCGGGCGCGTGCCCTCCATCCCGGCAAACACGGCCGAGCCGGCCACGCGGCCCCGGCGCTCCGCCAGGAAGAGCGCGGAGGGATTGGCGACCTCGGCCAGCCCGCTTTCCGTCATCTCGAACACGCCGATCTCGTCGGTGGCGCCGTAGCGGTTCTTGATCGCCCGGAGGATGCGGAACTGATGCCCGCGCTCGCCCTCGAAGGTGAGCACGGCGTCCACCATGTGCTCCAGCACCTTGGGGCCTGCCAGCGTGCCTTCCTTGGTCACGTGGCCCACGAACACCACGGCGATGCCGCGCGCCTTGGCCACGCGGATGAGCGCCTGGGCGCTGGCGCGCACTTGGCTCACCGTGCCGGGCGCGGAATCCAGCTCGCCCGTGTGCATCGTCTGGATGGAATCCACCACGATCACATCCGGCGCGTCGGCGGCCTCCAGGGCGGGCAGGATGTCGTCCACCGCCGTCGCCGCCGCCAGCGCCACCGGAGCTTCTTGGAGTCCCAAACGCTGCGCGCGCAGGCGGATCTGATCCGTGGCTTCCTCGCCCGAGACGTAGGCGCACGACATGCCCTCGCGGGCGGCGAGGCGGGCCGCCACTTGGAGCGCCAGCGTGGACTTGCCGATGCCCGGGTCGCCGCCGATGAGCACCGACGCGCCGGGAACCAGGCCGCCGCCGCAGGTGCGGTCGAATTCCGCCAGGCCCGAAACGCGGCGGGGCGGCTGCTCGCCCGTACCCTTCAGCCCGACGAAGGACACGCTCCGGCCACCGCGCCGTCCGCCGCCGCGCGCGGGTTCGCTCGACACCTCTTCCACCAGGGTGTCCCAGGCGCCACAGCCCTCGCAGCGGCCCAGCCACTTGGGGTGGACCGTGCCGCATTCCTGGCAGACGTAGGCAGTCTTGGACCGGGCCAACTGCGTCTCCCGGTTGGATCAGAGCCGTCGCACCGGCATCTGGATCGGCCCATCGGCGCTGCCGTGGATGAACTGCTGAACGTAGGGGTTGTCGGTCGCGTCCATCTCGGCGACCGACCCGGCCCAGATGATTTCGCCTTCGTGCAGCATGGCGATGCGGTGGCCGATCTTGCGCGCGCTGGCAATGTCGTGGGTGATCGACAGCGTCGTAACAGCGCTTTCAGACACGCAGCCCAGGATCAGCTCGTTGATGACGTCGCCCATGATGGGGTCGAGCCCCGTGGTGGGCTCGTCGAAGAAGATGATCTCCGGCGCCGTCGCGATGGCGCGGGCGAGGCCAACGCGCTTCTTCATCCCGCCCGAGAGCTCCGCCGGGTAGAGGTCCGCCACGTTCTGGCGCAGGCCCACGGCGGCGAGTTTCTCCTCGGCCAGCGCGCGCGCCTCCTCGCGGGGCTTGTTCTCGGCCTCGATCAGGGCGAAGGCGACGTTCTTCCAAACCGGCAGGGAATCGAAGAGCGCGGCGTTCTGGAAGAGCATGCCGAAACGCCGCAGCATGGCGTCGCGCTCGTGGCCGCGCAGCGCGGTGGCTTGCTCGCCGTCGATCTCGATGCTGCCGCTGTCCGGGTGGATGATGTCGAGGATGCACTTGAGCAGCACCGACTTCCCCGTGCCCGATCCGCCGATCACCACCACGGACTCGCCCGGCATGACGTCGAGATCCAGCCCGCGCAGCACCCGGTTGGTGCCGAAGGCCTTGTGCACGTCGGCGCAGCGGATCTTGGGCGTCGTGCTCATCGCGCGAAGAACAGCTCCGTGATCAGATAGTTCGACGCCAGGATCAGGATGGACGCCGAGACGACGGCGTTCGTGGTCGCCGTGCCCACGCCCTGGGCGCCGCCGCTGGAGTGGTAGCCGTGGTAGCAGCCCATGAGCGTGATGATGAAGCCGAACATCGCGGCCTTCACCAGGCCGGAGACCACGTCCATCACCTGCATGAAGTTGAGCGTGTTGTTCAGGTAGGTGCCGGCGGTAAAGCCCAGCTTGTAGACGCCCACCAGATAGCCGCCGAAAATGCCGATCGTGTCCGCCACGAGAACCAGCATCGGCAGCGCGATGATGCCGGCGACGATCCGCGGCGCGATCAGGTACTTGAAGGGGTCGGTCGCCAGGGTGATGAGGGCGTCGATCTGTTCGGTCACGCGCATCGTGCCGACTTCCGCGGCGTTCGCGGAGCTTACGCGCCCGGCCACCATGAGCCCTGCCAGCACGGGCCCGAGTTCGCGCGTGATGGACACCACCACGACCTGCGGGATCGTACTTTCGCCGGAAAAGCGCGCGAAGCCGGTGTAGCTCTGCAGCGCCAGGACCATGCCCGTAAAGATCGCGGTCAGCCCCACGACCGGCAGCGAATAATAGCCGATCTCCACCAGCTGGTGGCCGAGGTTGCGGAAATAGAACGGCGGACGCACGCAGTGCGACAAGGCTCTCAGCGCGAAGATCGCCAACCGCCCGGCCGCGGCCAGGAAGTTGAGGAAGGTGCGGCCGATCAGTTGCACGAATGCCATGAGCGGTCAGCCGTCTCCGCCGTGATAGCTGCGGTGCACCCGCTCGCCGAGCTGCGTCAGCAGTTCGTAGCCGATCGTGCCGGCCTCGTCGGCGAGCGCGTCCACGTCGTGTGTCGGGTCGATCAGGTCCACGAGCTGGCCCGGCAGGGGTTCGTCGGCGGGGATGCCGCTGACGTCCAGGATCAGCGAGTCCATCGAAATGCGACCGGCGACGGGCACGCGGTGTCCGGCGACGACGGCGTGCGCCCGGTTGGAGGCGGCGAGCGGATAGCCGTCGGCGTAGCCGACCGCCACGGTCGCCAGGCGCGTCGTGCGGTCCGCGCGGTAGGTCGAACCGTAGCCGACCCCCCGGTAGCGGTCAATCTGGCGCACCTGCAACACGCGCCCCTGCAAGCGCACCACCGGGTGAACCGGCGATGGCCGGCCGGGGGTCGGGTTGATCCCGTAAAGCGCGGCGCCGGGGCGAACGAGGTCGAAGTGGTAGGCCGCCCCCAGGAAGATACCGGACGAGTTGGCCAGCGAACGCTCCGCCGCGGCCGGCATGCGCTGCGCCGCCTTGCGGAACCGGGCGAGCTGCGCGGTGTTCTCGGCATGATCGGGGTGATCGGCGCAGGCGAGATGACTCATCACGGCCGTGAGCGCGATGCCGTTCAACCGCTCCGGCTCGCGTACCAGCCGTGCCGTCTCGTCGTCGGGCAGGCCAAGGCGGCTCATGCCCGTGTCCAGGTGCAGGGCCGCCGGCAGCGCCTCGCCCCGGGCATGCGCCAGCTGGCGCCAGCGCTCGACCTCGGCCAAGCTGTTGAGCACGGGTGTCAGGCCGTGCGCCAGGAGGATATCGTGGTCGCCCGGCGGCAGCCCGTTGAGCACTTGAATGCGGGGGTGCGGGTAGCCCGCTTCCGTGAGCACGTGGCGCAGCGCCAGCGCTTCGTCGAGCGTGGCGACGAAGAAGGGATCGGCGCCGGCCCGGGCGAGCACCGGTGCCACGCGGTCCACGCCCAGGCCGTAGGCGTTGGCCTTGATGGCGGCGCCGCATGCCGCGCCGGGCGCTTCCCCGGCCACGCGGTGGAAGTTCGCCGCGATCGCGTCCAGATCGACGTGCAGAATGGCCCCGGCCCGCGCGGCCGGCGGGCCGGACTCAACCATCATCGGGGAAGTGGTCCTCGGCGGCCAGGTTGCCGAAGCGCGTCGTGGCGCCGTCGAACGCCAGCTTGATCTGGCCCGTGGGGCCGTGGCGCTGCTTGGCGACGATGGCCTCCGCGACGCCGTAGGCGCGCTCCATCCTCTTTTGCCAGTCTTCCATGCGCTTTTGGAGTTTCTCGTCCGACTCGTCGGCGCGTTGCGTCGGCTCCTGCTTGGACAGGTAGTATTCTTCACGGAAGACGAACATCACCACGTCGGCGTCCTGCTCGATCGTGCCGGACTCGCGCAGGTCGGCGAGCTGCGGGCGCTTGTCCTCGCGCTGTTCGACGGCCCGGGAGAGCTGAGACAGCGCCAGCACGGGCACCTCCAGCTCCTTGGCGATGACCTTGAGCCCGCGCGTGATCTCGGAAATCTCCTGCACGCGGCTTTCCGGGTTGCTGCCGGCGGTGGGCTGCATGAGCTGCAGGTAGTCGACGACGATCATGCCCAGATTGTGCTGACGCTTCAGCCGGCGGGCCCGCTGGCGTACTTGGCCGACCGAGATGGCCGGGGTGTCGTCGATATAGAAGGGCAGCGCGCTGAGCTCGTGGCTGGCCTGCACCACGGACTCGAAGTCCTGCGCCGAGATCTTGCCGCGCCGGATGCTTTCGGAATCGATGCCGCTCTGTTCCGAGAGAATGCGGGTGGCGAGCTGCTCAGCCGCCATTTCCAGCGAGAAAAAGCCCACCACCGCGCCTTCGTCATCGCCGCGGTCGACGCGCCGGCGTGCCGCGTTGAAGGCGACGTTGGTGGCGAGCGCCGTCTTGCCCATCCCCGGCCGCCCGGCGAGGACGATGAGGTCGGTGTTGTGCAGCCCGCCGAGAAGCTGGTCCAGGTCCTCCAGCCCCGTGGTCACACCGGCGATCTGGCCCTCGCGGCGATGCGCCGCCTCCGCCTGGGTGACGGCCTGCGTCAGGGCCGAGGCGAAGGGTTTGAAATCGCCTTCGCTCTGGCCTGTTTCGGCGAGCTGGAAGAGCTTCTGCTCGGTCGCTTCGATCTGGTCGGTGGCTCGGCTGTCCAGGTTGTAGTCGAAGGCCTCGTTAACGATGTCCTCGCCCAGCGTGATGAGCTGGCGGCGCAGGTGCAGGTCGTGGATCGCGCGCCCGTAGTGCTCCGCGTTGATGGCGGTGACGTGAGCGTTCTGCAGGTCGGTGAGGTACTGGCTGCCGCCGACGTCCTGCAGCGCGTTGTCGCGCTCGAAGACGTTCTTGAGCGTGACCGCGTTCGCGATCTGGCCGCGGTCGATGAGCTTGGCGCAGGCGGCGAAGATGCGGCCGTGGACCGCGTCGGCGAAGTGGTCCGCGCGCAGGAAGTCCGCGACGCGTTCATACGCCTGATTGTTCGCAAGAATGGCGGCCAGCAGCGCCTGCTCGGCCTCGTAGTTGACGGGTGGGGTGCGTTCGCGGGTCTGCGTTTGCTCGAGCGCGGCACTCGCCATGGCACCTACCTGCTTGCTGAACCGAACCGCAGTCTAGCAGACGCGGCGCCGCGACCCAGCCTGTGGACAATGTGGAAAGCGGGGAAACCGTTTCAGTGACCGCGCCGCGGTTCACTCCGCCGCGATCGCCGCGGGGCCCGTGGCGAGGTCGCGCTCGCGGTCGGTGATATAGTCGCGCGTCAGGGGCACGGCATCCTGGCGCCGCGCCAGCTGCATCTGGAACACCATCTGGCCCATGTGGCGGAAGGAAACCTCGCAGCCGGCCAGATAGAACTCCCACATGCGGCAGAAACGCTCATCGTAGAGCGCCTTGACGCGCTCCCGGTTGGCCATGAAGCGCTCGCGCCAGGCGCGCAGGGTTTCGGCGTAGTGCAGGCGCAGGATCTCGATGTCGGTGACCCACAGGCCGGTGCGTTCCACCGGCGCCAGCACTTCCGAAAGCGCCGGGGTGTAGCCGCCGGGGAAGATGTACTTGCGCAGCCACGGATTGGTGCCGCCGGGCGGGTCGATTCGGCCGATCGAATGGATCAGCGCCACGCCGTCGTCACTCAGGCGGTCGCGCACCGTGCGGAAGAATTCGGGATAGTGCGCCGTGCCGACGTGCTCGAACATGCCGACCGAAACGATCCGGTCGAACGTGCCGGCGAGATTGCGGTAGTCCTCCAGCAGAAAGTCCACACGGTCATCCAGGCCCGACGCGCGCGCCCGCTGGCGCGACATCTTGACCTGCTCTTCGGACAGCGTGAGCCCCGTGACCTGCGCATCCGCGACGTCCGCCAGATAGAGCCCGAGGCCGCCCCAGCCGCAGCCGATGTCGAGAACCGAAAGGCCCGGCTCGTCCAGTCCAAGCTTGGCGGCGATATGGCGTTTCTTGGCCTGCTGCGCCTGCTCGATGGACGCGTCGGGATGGGTAAAATAGGCGCAGGAATACTGCCGGTCGGTGTCGAGGAAGAGGTCGTACAGTTCGCCCGAGAGGTCGTAGTGATGCGCCACGTTCCGGCGCGCCCGGCGCACCGGGTTGAAGGTTTGGATGGGACGCAGCGCCCGGCCCACGCGGTCGAATACCCCCCACAAGGGATGGTTTTCGACGTTCACGACATTGCGGCCGGCCAGTTCCAGGAAATCGTAGAGCGATCCCTCTTCCACCGTCAGGCGGCCGTCCATGTAGGCTTCGCCGAGGCAGAGCTTTGGATTGACGAGGAGCTTGTACTCCGTGGCCCGGTCGTGCATCCGGACCGTGACCCGCGGCGACCCGCGGCCGAAGGTCTCCGCCTTACCCGCCGCATCCACGACCGTCAGCGTGCCTTCCCGCACGACTTGCCGGAACAGCAGCGCGGCCAGCATGGGCTTGCATCTCCATGTCCGAGCCCCGCGGCGGGTTCCGGATCGGCTGTTTCCGGCCAGCGGGGTTGGTCCAGGTTCGTCGACGCCGGCGCTCCGGCCGCGTGCGGCCGGACCGATCTCATACGGCGTGAAAAAAGTTTAACGAAGCGGAGAAATCCGGTCCAGCCGCTCGCCCACGGGACAATTGGGCGAGCGGCCGAATCCGTTGGCTGACGGCGTGCGCCGGCTCAGCCGGCGTTTTCCTCGGGCTGACCGCTTTCTTCTTCGAGCGTCTCCACCTCGGAGAGCACGTCTTCAACCGCCTGATCGGCGATCTCCTGCTGCTCCTCGACACTCACGGTGCGGCCAGCGGAGGCCTGATGCTCGGCCTCGGCGGCGGAGCGCGCCACGTTGACCGTGACCGTGGCCTGCACCTCGGCGTGCAGGCGCACCGAGACGGGATGCAGGCCGACCGTCTTGATCTGCCGGTCCAGCAGCACCTGCCCGCGCTCGACCGGGGCGCCGTGTTCGCGCAGGGCGTCCGCAATGTCGCGCGCGGTGACGGAACCGTAGAGCTGGCCCGTCTCGCCGGCCTGCCGGATCATCGTCAGTGACAGGCCGTTGATCTTGCCCGCCGCCTTCTCGGCGTCGCGGCGGCGCTCGAGGTTGCGCGCCTCGATCTCCGCCCGACGGGCGCGGAAGTAGTCGCGGTTGGTTTCGTTGGCGCGCAGCGCCTTGCCCTGGGGCAGCAGGTAGTTGCGCGCGAAGCCGTCGCGCACGCGCACCTCGTCGCCCATGTGGCCCAGGTTGCCCACGCGCTCCAAGAGAATGACGTTCATCTCGGGGTCCTCCTTGGCGCCGTCGCCGGCGTTACGAGATCACGTAGGGCAGCAGGGCCAGGTGGCGCGACCGCTTGATGGCCCGGGCCAACTCGCGCTGCTTCTTGGCGGAGACGGCCGTGATGCGGCTGGGCACGATCTTGCCGCGCTCACTGATGAAGCGCTGCAGCAGCTTCGTGTCCTTGTAGTCGATCGTCGGCGCGTTCGGACCCGAGAACGGGCAGCTCTTGCGCCGGCGATAGAACGGGCGGCGAACCGCGCCGCCGCGGCTGACGATTTCGACTGCCATGATGGCGTGTCCTCCGTTGCGTCCGGTCTGCCCCGAACGGGCGCTGCGCCGTCTCGCCCAGGCGCGCCGCTTCGGGGCGTGGTGGAATGCGGGCTGCGACGGGGCCTACTCGGTGCGGCGCCGGCCGCCCCGGCCGCCGCCGCGGCGCGAGTCCTTGCGCTCCTTGCGCTCCATCATCACCGACGGATTGTCATCCACCGTTTCGGTGCGCATCGTCAGATAGCGGATGATGTCCTCGTTGAACCGCATGTTGCGTTCAAGCTCGTGGACCGCCTCCGGCGGGCAATCGAGATTGAACATCACGTAGTGACCCTTGCGGTTCTTCTTGATGCGGTAGGCGAGGTTGCGCAGGCCCCAGTGCTCGGTCTTGGTCACGCGACCGCCGTAATCCTCGACGATCTGCTGAAACTGACCGGCCAGCTCTTCCACGTTGGAGGACGACACGTCCTGGCGTGCGATGAACACGCTTTCGTAGTACGGCATCTGTTGTCCGCTCCTCTCGGCTGTTTCATGGACCGTAGCTCCACGGACTCGGACCGGGAAGCCGGGCGGCCCTAGCCGACCCGTCTGCAGCCCGCCGGCGGTGCCGGCGAGCCCCCGCGGCGGGTCGGCGAGGAGGCTTATGCGAGGAAGCGCGAGCATACAAAGCCGCGCTGCCAACGCAAGCGTGGAGTCGGCTCTACAGCGAGCTGCTGCCGCGCGAGCACGTCAGCGCGTGTTCGGCGGTGCCGACGGTATTGACGGCGTCGCCGCCGCACTTGACAGGCCACGGGCAGACGCTATGCCTGCGCCGCACTCGCCACGCAGGCGCGCCGGATCGATTTGCGGAGTGTTGGGTATGGTGCGAGCTTTCGTGTTTCCCGGTCAGGGCTCCCAGGCCGTCGGCATGGGGCGTGAGCTTGCGGCCACCTATGCGATCGCGCGCGAGACCTTCGAGCAAATCGACGACGCGCTGAGCCAACACCTCTCGCGCCTCATGGCCGAGGGGCCGGAGGACGAGCTGACGCTCACCGCCAACGCGCAGCCGGCGCTCATGGCCGTGAGCGTGGCCGTCGCGCGCGTGGTGGAAGAGCAGGGACGGCTGCGGCTGGCCGATCACGGAGCTTTCGTCGCGGGGCACTCCCTGGGCGAGTATTCGGCGCTCGCCGCCGCCGGCGCGCTGGACGTGGCGACGACGGCGCGGCTGCTGCGCACGCGCGGGCAGGCGATGCAGGAGGCGGTGCCCGTGGGTCAGGGCGCCATGGCCGCCCTCATGGGCCTCGACCTGGATGCGGTGGGTGAAATCGCGCAGGCCGCTTCCGCCCACGGGGTGTGCGAAGTGGCCAACGACAACGCGCCCGGCCAAGTGGTCGTCAGCGGGCACGCGGCGGCGGTCGAGCGGGCGGTCGCGGTGGCCAAGGAGCGCGGCGCCAAGCGCGCGGTGACGCTGCCCGTCTCGGCTCCCTTCCATTGCCGCCTCATGGCCCCGGCGGCGGAGACGATGGAGCAAGCGCTTTCGGACACGGCGATCGCCGCGCCCGGCCCTCCCGTGGTGAGCAACGTCACGGCGGAGCCGGAAACCGATCCCGACGCCATCCGACAGCGGCTCGTTGAGCAGGTCACGCGCACGGTGCGCTGGCGGGAGAGCGTGCGCACGATGCAGGAACGCGGGGTGGACACCCTGGTCGAGCTGGGCCACGGGAACACGCTGAGCGGATTGGCGCGGCGCATCGACCGCTCGCTGGCGAGCCGGGCCGTGGGCGGGCCGCAGCAGATCGACGAGCTGCTGGAAAGCCTGAGCTGAACCTTCGGATGCGGCGCCGGCCGCCGCCCGGCACGAGCGCGGGCATGCCGGTGCGAGCACGAGGATGATGAAATGTTCGATCTGACCGGGAAAGCGGCGCTGGTCACCGGCGCCTCGGGCGGCATCGGCGGCGCGATTGCGCGCACGCTCCACGCGCAGGGGGCCTCGGTGGCGCTGTCGGGAACGCGCCGCGAGAAGCTCGACGAGCTGGCGGCGGAGCTGGGCGAGCGTACCGCCGTCACCCCCTGCGATCTGCGCGACGGCGACGCGGTGAGCAAGCTGCCCGGCGAGGCTGAAAAGGCGCTGGGCTCGCTGGATATCCTGGTCAACAACGCCGGGCTGACGCGCGACACCCTCGTCATGCGCATGAAGGACGAGGACTGGCAGGACGTGCTGGACGTGAACCTGACGGCCGCGTTCCGCCTCTCGCGCGGCGCCCTGAAGGGCATGATGAAGCGCCGCTGGGGCCGCATCATCAACATCGCCTCGGTCGTGGGCGCCATCGGCAACCCGGGGCAGGGGAACTATGTCGCCTCCAAGGCCGGGCTCATGGGCTTCAGCAAGTCCCTGGCCGCGGAAACGGCCGCGCGCGGCATCACGGTGAACTGCATCGCGCCGGGGTTCATCGAGTCCGCGATGACGGACGAGCTGAGCGCGGAGCAGCGCGAGCAGATCCTGGCGCGCATCCCCGCCGGCCGCATGGGCGAGGTGGCCGAGGTGGCCTCGGCCGCCGCGTATCTGGCAAGTCCGGCGGCGAGCTACGTCACGGGCCATACCTTGCACGTCAATGGGGGAATGGCCATGCTGTAACCCCTGTTCGAAGGGGAACGGCTGGCCATTCGATGGCGCCTGTGCTAGCAGCCGTCGCCGTTTCACCGTGTGCGGATGCCGCTCGAGACAGCGGCATCCCGGAAGATCACACTGACGGGAAGGGTCACGACAAACGATGAGCGACAATGACACCGGCGAGCGCGTGAAGAAGATCGTCGTCGAACACCTGGGCGTCGACGAGTCCAAGGTCACCGACAACGCCAGCTTCATCGACGATCTGGGCGCAGACAGCCTGGACACCGTCGAGCTGGTCATGGCGTTCGAGGAGGAGTTCGGCTGCGAGATCCCGGACGACGCGGCCGAGAAGATCGTGACCGTGAAGGACGCCGTGAACTTCATCCAGGAGCACGCGGGCTGATTCCACCCCACGCTGAGCGAGCCGATCCGCGCCCATGAGACGCGTAGTCATCACCGGCCTGGGCTTGCTGACGCCGCTCGGCTGCGGCGTGGAAGCCTCTTGGCAGCGCCTTCTCGACGGCCAGTCCGGCGTCAGCGCGATCGAATCCTTCGACGTCTCGGACATCGCGTCCAAGATCGCCGGGCAGGTGCCGCGTGGCAGCAGCGCCGACGGCCGCTTCAACGCGGACGAATGGGTGGCGCGCAAGGATCAGCGCAAGCTGGACGAATTCATCGTCTACGGGCTGTGCGCCGCCCAGCAGGCCGTCGAGGATTCGGGGTGGCTGCCCGAGGACGAGGAAAGCCGGGACCGGACCGGCGTCATGATCGGCTCCGGCATCGGTGGTCTTCAGACCATCTGCGAGGGCGCCGTGACCGTGCGGGAGCGTGGCCCGCGCCGGCTTTCGCCCTTCTTCATTCCGGCGGCGCTGATCAACCTCGTCTCGGGGCAGGTGTCCATCCGCTACGGCTTCCGCGGCCCCAACCACGCACCGGTGACCGCGTGCTCCACGGGGGCGCACGCCATCGGGGACGCGGCGCGGCTGATCGCGCTGGAGGACGCGGACGTCATGGTCGCGGGCGGCGCCGAGGCCGCCGTCTGCCGCGTCGGCATGGCGGGCTTCTCCTCCGCGAAGGCGCTGTCCACCGGCTACAACGACCGGCCGGCGCTGGCCTCACGGCCGTGGGATCAGGGCCGGGACGGCTTCGTCATGGGCGAAGGCGCCGGCATGGTCGTGCTGGAGGAGCTGGAGCACGCCAAGGCGCGCGGTGCGCCCATCTACGGCGAGGTGCTGGGCTACGGCATGTCGGGCGACGCCCACCATATCACCGCGCCGGCGGAGGATGGCAACGGCGCCTACCGATCGATGCGGGCGGCGCTGCGCTCGGCCGAGCTGGATGCCTCCGAGATCGAATACGTCAACGCGCACGGCACCTCGACGCCGCGCGGGGACGAGATCGAGCTGAACGCCGTGAAGCGGCTGTTCGGCGAGCACGCCTACAGCATGTCGATGTCGTCGACGAAGTCGGCCATCGGCCATCTGCTGGGCGCGGCGGGCGCCGTGGAGTCCATCTTCGCCATCCTGGCGACCCAGCGCGGCATCGTGCCGCCGACGCTCAACCTCGACGATCCTTCGCCGGAGTGCGACGATGTGGATCTCGTGCCGCATCGCCCGAAGGAGCGGCCGGTTCGCCGGGCGCTGTCCAACTCCTTCGGCTTCGGCGGCACGAACGCGAGCGTCATCTTCGGAACCTTTGATGGCTGACGGCGTTTGGGCGTGAGGCGGCTGTTCGTTCTTCTCTCCTTCTTCGCCACCGGCCTGATCGTCGCCGGGACGACGGCGCTGATCTGGGGAACGAATCAGTTCGAATCCGCCGGTCCGCTCGCGTCGCGGACCACGGTGGAAATCCCGCCGGGGGCGGGGCTGTCGACCGTCGCCGGGAAGCTCGAAAAGGCCGGCGTGATCGAGAACCGGCTGCTGTTCAGCGCGGGCGCCCGATTGACGGGCCGCGCGGGGGCGTTGAAAGCTGGCGAATACGCCTTCCCCGCCGGCGTCAGCCCGGAAGTGGCGCTGGAGCGCGTCGTCGCCGGGCGCACGGTCACCTACGCCGTCACCATTCCGGAAGGCCGGACGAGCGCGCAGGTCGTGGCGCGCCTGCGGGAGGCCGAGGCCCTGACGGGCAAAATCCGCGAGATTCCGCCCGACGGCAGCCTGTTGCCGGAAACCTACGAATACAGCCGCGGCCACACCCGCGCGCGCATGATCAACCGCATGCAGGCGGCGATGGACCGCCTGCTGGATGAGCTGTGGCCGCAGCGCGACCCGAACCTGCCCGTGGACACCCGGCGCGAGGCCGTGACGCTCGCCTCGATCGTGGAAAAGGAAACGGGTGTGCCGGATGAGCGTGCCGTCGTCGCCGGAGTGTTCGTCAACCGGCTGCGCCAGGGGATGCGGCTGCAATCCGACCCCACGGTGCGCTACGCGCTCACGGGCGGCGAAAAGACCCTCGACCGGCCGCTGACCCGGGCCGACCTGGAGCTGGACGATCCCTACAACACCTACACCAACCACGGCCTGCCGCCGGGGCCGATCGCCAACCCCGGCCGCGCGGCGATCGAGGCCGCCCTGAACCCCGCGGACACGGACTATCTCTACTTCGTCGCCGACGGCGACGGCGGCCACGTCTTCGCCGAAACCCTGGAAGCCCACAACGAGAACGTCGCCGAGTACCGGGCGCAACAGGGCAGCGATTAATCCTTCGCGGGCAGGCGGGACAGCAGCCGGTCCGTTACACCCATCGGCAGTGCGGCCAGCAGCCAGACGGCCGCCGCCAGCGGGCGCGGGAAGCTGATGCGCGGCTTGTCCTTCGCCAGCCCGCGCCGGATGCGCCGGGCCGCACGGTCCGCGTCCATCAGGAAGGGCATGGGAAAGGCGTTCACGGCCGTCATGGGCGTTTCCACGAAGCCCGGGCAGACGACGCTCACCCCTATGCCCTCGGGCGCCAGGTGGCCGCGCAGGGATTCGCCCCAGACCCGCGCGGCGGCCTTGCTGGCGCAGTAGGCCGGCGCGCCTGGAAAGCCGCGAAAGGCGGCCAGCGAGCTGACGACGGCGAGCTGCCCCCGCCCGCGTTCCCGCATGCGCGCGATCGCGGGGTCCAGGGTGTTGAGCACCCCGCCCAGGTTGGTGGCGAAGATGGCGCGCGCCTGCTCGGCCGTTTCCGCGCCGCTGCCCGTGCCCGCCGAGATGCCGGCGTTGGCGACCACCAGCTCCAGGGGCGCCGTGCGGTCGGCCTCGGCGATCCAGGCCGCCGTGGCCTCGCGGTCGTCCACGTCGAGCTGCTTGGTGTGCGCCTCGGCCCCGGCGCGCCGCGCGGTCCCGGCCACCTGCTCCAGCCGCGCCACGCGGCGTGCGCTCAGGAAGAGGGTCACGCCCGGCGCCGCGTAGGCCCGCGCCAGCGCCGCCCCGATGCCGCTGGACGCGCCGGTGATGAGGATTGACGAGTACCGCATGAGTGTTTTACAACCCGTTCTAACAGTTTTATTTTTATATGCGAGCATAACACATAATACAGAACTATCGAATTTGTTTGCCAACCAAGCAAGGAGGCAATCCGTGTCTTATCAAGATGATGATGTATCCCCCAGAGAACAGGTTTCATTAGAGTGTGCTCAAGCCGAATACAATCGACTTCAAGATTACTATAAGGAAACTTTATTACAAAGGAAACACTTATTTAATTATTACTTCCGGAGCGTAACGTTACCTTCAGCTATTGTTGGTATTGCTGGAATTTATAGCGATAATATGGACAAGTTTTATTTTGTCGGGGGTGTACTCTTGATGTTCGTGTTTTTGACGGGGTTTTATCTTTTTCTAACCTACTGTAAAGAGGCTAAGAATGCGGAATTGTTCCATAATGCAATGTCACATCTCCGCCGTCAAATGGCGACCAATAATTTAACTCACGCGACAGTTTTCCGCTTAGTTGAAAAAAGTGATGTTAGGGCTTATTGTTCCGCAGCTGACGAGCAACATGTGTCAAACGTTTTACCGAAGAATTGGTTTTTGGTGAACGCTAGAACACAAGGCCCGCAGGGAATCAAGTGGGATCGGGGACGGGCTATGGTCGCAATTAACTCAGGGATCGGGAGTTTTGCATTATTGATAATAACAGCGTGGCTGATTTATGGAAATGAGATCAATCAATCAATATCATTTGACCAATTCAGCTGCCGCGTTGAGGTAATTTTTATATGGTTATTTTATGGGACTCTTCTTTGGGCGTTACAAGTTTGTCAAGAAGGGGAAATAAGGAAAATTAAGGATTGTATTTAAGAGGTATTTCAACAAAAATCTTCAAAAGAGATTCTCGACTATCGCGGATCTGCAAATGAACTCGTCGGGTGCGGCAAAAAACCGGAACAGTTTCGGCTAAAATTATGCCGGAGTGCGGTCAGCTTATCAGCATGATGAGTAATTTTAATAACGCTCCTCGTAATCTTCGGAGGTGATGCTGACATTTTGAATGGTCATGATAACGCTGATTGCTGACGGCGTTGCTCTCGAACGCACGTGTGCGTGGCCGAAGCGGTGTGCCCTTCATTCAACGAGCATGGACGGGTCCGCCTTCCTTGTCCAAGGGCGCCGCGCGCGGGTAGCTTGGCCGTCGCCACAGCCTCGGACGGGGAAGCACCGTGACCGTCGCCAGCATGACCGGTTTCGCCCGCCGCGAGGGCGGGGACGAGCAGCTCGCCTGGACCTGGGAAGTCAAGAGCGTCAACGCGCGCGGGCTCGACGTGCGCCTGCGCCTGCCCAGCGGCATGGAAGCGCTGGAAACCCGTGTGCGCAGCGCGGTGCAGGGCGTGTGCACGCGCGGCACGGTGAACGTCACGCTCTCGCTGGACCGCGGGCAGGGGCTGCCGAGCTTCCAGGTCAACCGCGAGATGCTCGACCAGCTCCTCCAGCTCTCGCGCGAGATCGCGGGCGAGACGGAGGTGGCGCCGCCGCGCGCGGACGGGCTGTTGAGCATCAAGGGCGTGTTGCAGACGGCCGACGCGCCCGAGGAGGACCCGGACGTCGTGGCCGCGCGGCAGGAGCGCATGCTGGCCGATCTGGACGCCGTGCTGGCGGACCTGGCGGCGGCGCGCCGCGCCGAGGGCGAACGGCTGGAGACGGCGGCGCTGACGCACCTGGACGAGATCGCCGGGCTCATCGACACGGCCCGCGCCAGCGCGGCGGCCCAGCCCGGGGCGCTGCGCGAACGCCTGCGCCGGCAGGTGGCCGAGCTGCTGGAGACGGACGCCGGGCTCTCGGAGGACCGGCTGGCGCAGGAGGCCGCCATCCTCGCCAGCAAGGCCGACGTTCGCGAGGAGCTGGACCGGCTTGCCGCCCACGACGCCGCCGTGCGCGAGCTGCTCACCCAGGGCGGCGCGATCGGCCGGCGCCTGGATTTCTTCTGCCAGGAACTCAACCGCGAAGCCAACACCGTCTGCTCGAAATCGGCGGACACGGCGTTGACCCGCACGGGCGTGGCGCTCAAAAACGCGGTCGAACAGCTTCGCGAGCAGGTCCAGAACATCGAGTGATGGCCGGGTAGGGTTTCGTGCAGGACGCGTTCATCCAGCGCCGCGGGCTGATGCTGGTGCTGTCCTCGCCCTCGGGCGCGGGCAAGACGACGATCTCGCGCGAGCTGCTGGCCCAGGATACCAACCTCGATCTCTCGATCTCGGCCACCACGCGCGCGCCGCGGCCGGGCGAAGAAGACGGCGTGCACTACCACTTCGTCGACGAGCCCACCTTCCGCCGCATGATCGCCGAGGGCGCCTTCCTGGAGCACGCGGAGGTCTTCGGCAAGCTGTACGGCACCCCGCGCGGTCCCGTGGAACGTACGCTGGAAGCCGGCGGCGATGTGCTCTTCGACATCGACTGGCAGGGCACGCACCAGCTCCGCGATACGGCGCGCGCCGACCTCGTGTCGGTGTTCGTGCTGCCGCCCTCGATGGATGCGCTCGCCGAACGGTTGCGGCAGCGCGGCCAGGATTGCGAGGCCGTCGTGCGCGAGCGCATGGCCAAGGCGACGGACGAGATGAGCCATTGGCGCGAGTACGACTACATCGTCGTCAACGAAAGCATCGACGAAAGCGTCCGCCGCGCTGCCGCCATCCTCCAGGCCGAACGCCTGCGCCGCGAGCGCCAGACGGGGCTGGCGGAATTTGTTGGGCGGCTGACCGACAGTTGACTAGGACTTGTCCGGCACACGCGCGGAAAAAAGAAGCCCGGCCGCTTTGGCGGCCGGGCTGTTTGACGTCCGAGCGGTTGTAACCGGCGTCAGTGCCGCGTCACCGGCTTGGTCTGGTCGGCCTCGGGGTGGGGGATCTGCTCCACCTCCTCGGGCGCGACCTCGCTGACCGGCGTGGGCTGCTGGGTCAGGGCGTTGTGGAGCACCTCGTCCAGCCGTTCCACGGGCACGATGGTCAGGCCGCGCTTCACGTTGTTCGGGATGTCGGCCAGGTCCTTCTCGTTCTCCTTGGGGATGAGAACGGTGGACAGCCCGCCCCGCAACGCGGCCAGGAGCTTTTCCTTCAGCCCGCCGATCGCCAGCACGCGCCCGCGCAGCGTCGTCTCGCCGGTCATCGCCACGTCGTGGCGCACCGGGATGCCGGTGAGCGCGGAGACGATCGACGTCACCATGCCGATTCCGGCCGAGGGGCCGTCCTTGGGCGTGGCGCCCTCGGGCACGTGGACGTGGACGGACTTGCGGTCCAGCACACTCGGGTGGATGCCGTACTCCGCCGAGCGGCTCTTGATGAAGAACTCCGCCGCCTGGATGGATTCCTTCATCACCTCGCCGAGCTTGCCGGTGGAGGTCACCTTGCCCTTGCCGGGCACCGTGACCGCCTCGACCGACAGCAGCTCGCCGCCGACCTCGGTCCACGCCAGGCCCGTGGCCACGCCGACGAGGTCCTCTTCCTCGGCCACGCCGTACTTGTGGCGCGGCACGCCGGCGTACTTCTGCAGGTTCTGGCGCGTGATCTGGATCTGCTTGGCGTTGCCGGTGGTGATCTCCTTCACCGCCTTGCGGGCCAGTGAGCCCACCTCGCGCTCCAGGTTGCGCACGCCGGCCTCGCGGGTGTAGCGCCGGATGAGGTCGCGCAGCGCGCCCTCCGACAGCGACCACTCGCGCTCTTCCAGGCCGTTCTCCGAACGCTGCTTGGTGATGAGGTGCTGCTTGGCGATCTCGACCTTCTCATCCTCGGTGTAGCCGGGGATGCGGATCACCTCCATGCGGTCCAGCAGCGCCGGCGGCAGATCCAGTGTGTTCGCCGTGGTGATGAACATCGTCTCGGAGAGATCGAACTCCACGTCGAGGTAGTGGTCCACGAAGTGGGAGTTCTGCTCGGGGTCCAGGATTTCCAGCAGGGCCGAGGAGGGGTCGCCGCGCCAGTCGGCGCCCAGCTTGTCCACCTCGTCCAGCAGGAACAGGGGGTTCTTCGTCCCCGCCTTCTTCATGCCCTGGATGATCTTGCCCGGCATGGAGCCGATGTAGGTGCGCCGGTGGCCGCGCATCTCGGCCTCGTCGCGCACCCCGCCCAGGGACTGCCGAACGAACTCGCGGTTCGTCGCCCGCGCGATGGACTTGCCCAGCGAGGTCTTGCCCACGCCCGGCGGGCCCACGATGCACAGGATCGGTCCCTTCACGCGGCCCATGCGCTTCTGGACGGCAAGGTACTCGACGATGCGGTCCTTCACGCGCGTCAGGCCGTAGTGGTCCGCGTCCAGAACCTCGCGCGCGACGTCGATGTCGTTCTTGACGCGGCTGCGCTTCTTCCACGGAACCGCCAGCATCCAGTCGAGGTAGTTGCGCACCACCGTCGACTCAGCCGACATCGGCGACATGTTCTTGAGCTTCTTGAGCTCGTTCTGGGCCTTTTCACGCGCCTCCTTCGTCATCTTCGTCTTCTTGAGGCGCTCCTCCAGTTCCTGGAGTTCGTCCTGGCCCTCGTCGCCCTCGCCGAGTTCCTTGCGGATCGCCTTGAGCTGTTCGTTGAGGTAGTACTCCCGCTGGGTCTTCTCCATCTGCTTCTTGACGCGGTTCCGGACGCGCTTCTCCGCCTCCAGACCGCCGATCTCACCCTCGATGTAGGCGTAGACCTTCTCCAGCCGCTCGCTGACGGAGTCGGTTTCCAGCAACTCCTGCTTGTCCGCGATGTTCAGCGAAAGGTGCGAGGCGACGGTGTCCGCCAGCTTGCTGGGGTCCTCGATCTGGGAAACCGTGTTGAGGACTTCCGGCGGGATCTTCTTGTTGAGCTTGATGTACTGCTCGAACTGCGTGACCACGCTGCGCCGCAGCGCGTCCAGCTCCCGGTCCTCGGCCGCTTCCTCGCCCAGGATCTCGGCCTCGGCCTCCAGGAAGTCCTCGTTCTCGGTGAATCCGCCGATGCGCGCGCGTTGACCGCCCTCGACCAGCACCTTGATGGTGCCGTCCGGCAGCTTGAGCAGCTGCAGGATGCTGGCCAGCGTACCGACCTCGTAGAGGTCCTTGGCGCCGGGGTCCTCGTGCTGCGCGTCCTTCTGCGCCACGAGCAGAATCTGCTTGTCGTCCTTGCGGACGTCCTCCAGCGCGTTCACCGACTTCTCGCGGCCCACGAAGAGGGGCACGATCATGTGCGGGAAGACGACGATGTCGCGCAGGGGCAGGACGGGATACTGCGTTCCGGCCTTGGAGATTTCCAACATGATTCCTCGACTTTACGGGCTGCGGCGAACCCGGTGATCCGCCGCGCGCACTGGCTTTTGCGCGCTTCGTGCCTGACGTTGCCCCGTATGTTGCGTTCGCGTGGCGTTCCTTCAAGCCCCGTGCCGGGCACCGTCACCACGGCACACCACCCGGATGGTACGAATGTGGCACGCGTGACCGCGCTCGGCGAGGGGATGCGGCGGCCGACCGGCATTTTCGGGGCCGGCATTGTGAGCCGTGGTGCATGGCCGAGCCGGGTCATGCGTGCTACATGGCCGCGTTGGGCGCGCGGCGACCGTGCCGTGCCAACCGCAGCCATACGGGGGAAGGAGCACGCGATGAGCGACGAGCAGAACGTGACCTGGCACGCCGTCATGAAGGCCAGCGAGCTGGAAGAGGAGGAGCCCGAACACGTCAAGATCGGGGATACGCCGGTCTGTCTCGTTCAACTCGAAGACGGCATCTACGCCGTCAACGACGTCTGTACGCACGAGTTCGCGCTGCTGTCGGAAGGCTTCGTCGAGGACGAGGAAGTCGAGTGCCCCCTCCACCAGGCGCGCTTCAACGTCAAGACCGGCGCCTGCACGGCCCTGCCCGCCAAGGAAGACGTACCCACCTACCGCGTGAAGGTGGAAGGCGATCAGGTCTACGTCGGCATTCCGGCATCCTGAGGCGGCCATGGCGCGCGAGCGCTCCCTCGTCATCGTCGGCGGCGGCCAGGCCGCGGGCCGCGCCGCCGAGGCCGCGTGCGCGGCGGGCTGGGACGGCCCGGTTCGCATCCTCGCCGGGGAACCGCGCGCGCCCTACGAGCGCCCGCCGCTCTCCAAGGCGGTGCTGACGGGTGCTGCCGGGGTGGACGAGACCACGCTCGAGCTGGGGGACGCGGCCGGGCGCGTCGAGCTTCACACCGCCACCCGCGTGACGGCCGTCGACCGCGCCACACGCACGGTCACCACCGCCGACGGCGAGAGCCTTAGCTACGACGGCCTCGTGCTTGCCACGGGATCGCGCCCGCGCACGCTCGACGTGCCGGGCCACCATCTCCCCGGCGTGCAGACCTTCCGCGATGCCGACGACGCCACCGCGCTGCGCGATTCCCTGGCGGCCGGGGAGCGGCTCGTCGTGGTCGGGGGCGGCTACATCGGGATGGAGGTGGCCGCATCGGCGCGCAAACGCGGGTGCGCCGTGACCGTGCTGGAAGCGGCGCCCACGGTGATGGCGCGTCAGGTGGTGCCCGAGTTGGGCGCGTGGTTCGTGGAGCTGCACCGCCGCCACGGCGCCGAGATCGCGCTGGACGCCAAGGTCGCCGGGTTCGACGGCGAGCAGCGCGTGACCGGCGTGCGCCTCGACGACGGCACGGTCTATCCCGCCGACCGCGTGGTCGTCGGCGTCGGCATCGCGCCCAGCACCGAGCTCGCCGAAGCCGCCGGCCTGAGCGTGGACGACGGCATCGTCGTGGACGAGCACGGCCTCACCGACGATCCGCGCATCGCCGCCGCGGGCGACTGCACGAACCACCCCAATCCGGTGCTGGGCCGGCGCATCCGCCTGGAATCCTGGCAGAACGCCGAACACCAGGGCCGCGCGGCGGGGGCGAGCATCGCGGGGTCGCCGACACGCCACGCCCAGGTGCCGTGGTTCTGGAGCGACCAGCACGGGGTAAACCTGCAAATGGTCGGGCTGCCGGAAACCTGGGACCGCGAGGTCTGGCGCGGTGATCCAGAGGACGGCGCGTGCACGGTGTTTCTTTTGTACGAGGGCGCGGTCGTGGGCGCGCAGGCGCTCGACACCGGGCGGGATATCGGCGTCGCCCGCCGCATGATCGAACGCGGCGTCGCGCCCGATCCGGACGCGCTGGCCGACCCTGCCACCCCGCTCAAAAAGGTGCTGAAGGGCGCCGGCTGACCCGTCCGGCTCACGCGCCGCCGTCGGTATCGCCGGCCAGCCGCAGGCGCACCCGCACTACCTGCGGGTCTTCGGGGTCGTGGTGCTTGCTGAAGCCAAGTTCCTCGCAGATCTGCAGCATGCGCCGGTTCTCCGCCAGCACGTCGCCCTCGATGGCGCCGGTGCCGCGCTCGCGCGCGTAGGCGATCAGCCGCTCCATCAGCAGGCGGCCCAGCCCCCGGCCCTTGATGTCGGAGCGCACCTCCACGGCGTACTCGCCGACCCGGTTGTCGGGGTCGCAGTCCAGGCGCACGACGCCCCAGATGTCCTCGGCGTCGCGGCTGGGCAGGGCGACGAAGGCCATGGCCCGGTCGTAGTCGATCTGGGTCAGCCGCGCGGCGACCTGGTGGCGCAGTTCGCGCATCTGCGTGAAGTAGCGCATGCGCACGTCGTCGCTGGAGAGCTT
>Ga0207714_1000392_pt1 | contig 30619 bp, 38 predicted proteins | sample PonA232FremontCA_2_FD_187270 | JGI IMG/M metagenome (GOLD analysis project Ga0207714, IMG submission 187270) | Marine sediment microbial community from Fremont, CA, USA - Pond A23 Sediment 2 (SPAdes) | ecosystem: Environmental > Aquatic > Marine > Unclassified | place: USA: Fremont, California...
GAGATCGAGCATCGCATCGCGTGGCGACTCGGACTTGACGACGCCGCTCGCAACGAGAACGCCCTCCGCGCCGAGTTCGAGCGCCGACTCAACGTCGTCACCCGACGTTATCCCCGCGCCGCAGAGAACGGGTGTGTCGCTGACCTCAGAGACACGGTCGACCGTGTCGGTGATTATATCGGGGTCAGCCTTGCTTACAGGCGTTCCCGTACCGATTAGCTCCGGCGGTTCGACGGCGACAGCGTCGGGTTCAAGCGCCGCAACCGCGGCGGACTGTGCAGGGTTGTTGGCGCAGACGACGGTTTCGAGCGACACGTCGCGTGCGGCGTTCAGGGCGTCATCGATACCGGCGAGACGTAGACGGCGCTCCGAATGGTTGAGGAGCGTCCCCGTCGCACCGGCGCGCGCGATCGCGCCGGGATGTATCGCGCCCGTACTGCTTCCGTATCCGATACCGTCAACGCCCTGCGCGAACGTCTCGACACCCGTCTCTGCGACGGCGCGCAGGTCGACCGCCTGTGGGGCGACGGCGACACGCACACCCGTCTCGTCGGCAACGTCGCGCGCCGCTTCGGCGACACGCACGGCGGCGTCTCCTGTCCCCGCCTCGTACGTCTTGAGGTTGACGAGGAGGAACATCAGTCCTTACGCTCGATTATGTCGCCGACGGTGTAACCGCCCGACGAGCCTTCGGAGTCCCAGTCCTCGCCGCTCACCTCCTCTGTGAGCGAGACGCCGAGTTCGGATTCGAGCTTCGTACGTACATCCTCGTCGGGGCGCATCTCGCCGCGCTCTATCTTACGTATGAGGCTGAGCTTCTCGTTGAGTTCGTCGGCGAGTTCCTCCTGTGTCGTACCCGTGTTCTCGCGCGCGTTACGTACACGGCTGTCGTAGTCGGGCGCGAGCGTCCCCATCTCGTCGAGAGGGTCGTGCGACGGTCCGCCGCCCGAAGAGGGTGGCGACTGTTTGGTCTTCCCTCCGCCACCGGCTGAGTCGGAGGCTCCGGTGCCGGAGGATTCGTTGGTCTTCTCGCGCTCCTCGTCGTGCAGAACGGTACCGAACTCCGTACAGTTCGAGCATACCTCAAGCTGTGTACCCTCGGTCTGTATCGTCGTCGGGTCGTCGGTATCGGCACCGCACATCTCACACTGCAAGATTGTTCACCGTCGGTACAAACGACGCAGACGCGTAAAGTGGTTTCGGCTGTTCGTCGGGGACGGAAAACGGTTTAAGCCGCGAAACAGAGATACCAGCCGTGGTAAACCTGCTTATCCGCGCCGTCTGGTTCGTACTCGTGGGTATCTGGGCGACGCCGCTCCTGCTTTACGTCGCGTGGCTCTGCAACGTGACCGTCGTCCTACTGCCCGTCGGTGTAAAGCTTATAAACTACGCGCCTTTCGTTGCGTCGCTTAAGCAGACGGACGAACGCGTCGAGATGAACGGCGGTGAGGCGCAGGCATCGCTGCCCGTACGCGCCGTCTACTTCGTCCTCATCGGATGGTGGCTAAGCCTTCTATGGATAACCGTCGCGGCGTTCTTCACCGCCTCGGTTATCGGCTTCCCTATTGCGGTTACGATGTACTCGTCGCTACCGTACGTGACATCGCTGTACAGGATATGAGCGGACGACCGTTCCGTCTTACCGCGTAATCTTCTCGCGGCTGACGGCGATACTCCCCGGAGTTATGATAACCTGATCGTCGCCTTTCTGGACGATGTCGCCGCCAACCTCGTCGGCAACCTTACGGAACTCCTCCATGAGGCTCTCGAAACGTTTGTCGTTCGACGCGAAATGCGATATGTCGGCGAGGACTATGTCCCCGTCGTAGACGAGATCCTTGACATCCATGACGCCTTCCTGTCCCCGGAGTTCAGCTATATGTACGTGCCGGCGTACCTCCGGGCTTGCGACCTCGTCCTCATACTTTTCGAGGTCGAGTTCCTCGTACTCGTCGGCTGTCCGCCGGTTCCCCTGTCCCAGAATCTTCTCTACTATGCTCATGCCGGAAACGTCTCCGTTCCGACTAATAACTCTTCGTCAGACGTACGTCGTGCGTCCTAAGGCTCGAACCCCCAGAGTTCGTCGCCGACGTGGTAGACGGACTCCACGACACGTCCTTCGTCCCCCGTCATACCGTCGCCGTCGGCGAGCGCGTGCCCGACCGCGAGCGGCTTTCCGTGGTTCTCCTCGACGACGACGACGAGATCGCCCTTCCGGATCCCGGTGTCCGCCTCGACGACCCCGGGTCGCATAACGTCAGCGCCGTTGGTGACGAACTCGACAGCGCCCGCGTCAACGGTGACGAGCGCCTCGTCGGGTTCGAGTGCGAGAGCGCCCTGTACGGTCACGAAGTATTCACCGTCGATACGTACGACGAGAGGTTCGCCGTCGACGAGGTACAGGTCGGGTCCGTCGTCAACCTCCGCCTCCTCTATGCTCGCGTCCTCGGAAGGTGCGACGCCGACCGCGTCGCGTATACCGTGCCGTACCTCGTCGGCTTCGTCGTCGCGCAGATGGTGCCGGGAACGTATCTCCATACACGCGACGGGTCGACGCAGGTGGTTAAACGTTCCGTCCGGCGGGGTTCGGAGACAAAACGGTTATAGGTAGGGGAAACGTCTCTGGGAACACGATGGTTGGAACCGGAACACCGAGCAAGGGCAAGAGGCAGAAGAAGACACACGTGAAATGTAGACGTTGTGGGGAGAAGAGCTACCACACGACGAAGAAACGTTGCTCCAACTGTGGATTCGGCAAGTCCTCGGAGCAACGGTCGTATAGCTGGGAGAGTAAAGCAGGCGACAGTTAGACAGAACAGATGGAGGAGAAATGCGGCGTCGTCGGTATAAGTCTCGAAGAAGGCGACGCCGCGCTCCCGACGTACTACGCCATGTACGCCCTCCAGCACCGTGGGCAGGAGGGCGCGGGTATAGTCACCCACGACGGATTCCAGCAACATTCTGAGAAGGGTCTGGGTCTCGTCGCGGAGGTTTTCGACGACGATGACGTGGAACATCTTCCGGGACGTGCATCGATCGGGCATCTGCGTTACCCGACGGCGGGCGAAATAGACGAACGTTCGTGCCATCCGTACACTGTCACGTCGAAACGCGGTTCGTTGGCGCTCGCGCACAACGGCACTCTCGTCAACACCGACGAGGTACGCGCCGAGTTCGAGGAACGCGGACATACGTTCTCGACCAACTCCGACACGGAGGTTATGGTTCACGAACTCGCGTCTAACCTCGTAGAGGACGGCTTGCTTGACGCTATCAAGCGTACGATGAAACGTATACGCGGCGCGTACTCTCTCACCCTCATGCACGACGACCGTGTCGTGGGCGTCCGCGACCCGCTCGGCGTACGTCCTCTCTGCATAGGAAAGCTCGACGACGGCTATATACTCGCGTCCGAGTCGGTGGCTATCGACGTACTCGACGGCGAACTCGTACGCGACGTACGTCCCGGCGAGGTCGTCGTGCTCGACGAGGACGGGGGCGGTTTCGAATCACACCGACTTTTCGACGAGGTTCCTGCGCACTGCTTCTTCGAGTACGTCTACTTCTCGCGCCCCGACTCGACAATAGACGACCGCCTCGTCTACGACGCGCGGCGCGAGATGGGACGTCTGCTGTACGAGAACCACGGCGTCGAGACGGATATAGTCTCGCCGGTTCCGGACTCAGGACGCGCCTTCGCAAGCGGGTACGCAGAGGCGGGCGACCTCGAATACTCGGAGGCGCTGATGAAGAACAGGTACGTCGGACGTACGTTCATAATGCCGACACAGGACGCGCGCGAGACGGCTGTACGTCTCAAGCTCAACACGATGGACTCGAACATCGAGGGGAAGAGCGTGACGCTCATAGACGACTCGATAGTGCGCGGCACGACGTCGCGCCAGCTCGTAAAGCTTCTGCGCGAAAGCGGCGCGTCGGAGGTGCATTTCCGCGTCGGCTCACCGCCTATCGTCGCACCGTGCTACCTCGGTATCGACATGGCGTCGCGCGACGAACTCATGGCGAGCGACAAGGACGTGGACGAGATACGCGATGAGATAGGCGCGGACTCTCTCGAATACCTGAACGTTGACGACATCTCGGAGGCGCTCGACATGCCGCGAGGCGAGATGTGTACCGGATGCGTCACGGGTTCTTACCCCGTCGATGTAGAGGGCGAGACGTGTGAACGTACGAAGGACGGTAGCAGGGCGGGCGCGGACTGAGGCGCGATCAGCCGACACAGCCGATAAACAGCTTCCTACCGTCGCGGCGTTCGACGTACCAGCCTTCCTTTCCGCAGTCGGTGCATACGAACTTCTCCTGTTTGCTCAGTCTCCCTTTGCTCTTCTCCTTACTGAGTTCACCGCCGCAAGTACAGCTTAGTGACATACCAATCACGTGGTTACGAACGCGTCCCGTATATAGATTGCGCGGTTCGGGTTGCAAAAGAGATAAAACGGTACGCCCGAAGGCGGAAACATGGAAGACGATAGGAACGAAGACGTGTCAGAGAGAGCGCGAAAATGGGGAACGGTGGCGCATCTCTCGGCGTTCGCAGGGCTTGTCATTCCTCTGGGTAACGTTCTCGGACCCTTCGTCATTCTACTTCTCACGAAGGGCGATGACGAGGGTGGGTTCGGCGAGTCGAACGCGCGCGAGGCACTCAACTTCCAGATTACGGTGACGTTAGCCGTCCTCTCGCTCGCCGTCCTCGTGTTTGTCTCGGCTCTAATCGGTGTCGCCTTCGTAGCACCTCCGGGTGTCGCCGTGACCGGAAGCCTGATGACGGTTACCGGAGCCATCGTACTGCTGAGCCTCGTCTTTGTGGTCAAGGCGGCTATCGAGGCGAGCGAGAGGAGGTCATACAGCTATCCGTTCTCGTACGAATTCGTCTAACCGACTGCACCGAATACGAAAGCTTAAACTTACGCGTTGGGATAGTACAGGACGCGCGTGGGTAGCCAAGCCAGGCCAACGGCGCAGCGTTGAGGGCGCTGTCGTGTAGACGTCCAAGGGTTCAAATCCCTTCCCACGCACTGAGCGAACGAGTTCTACGAGTGAACGAAGGAGTAACGCAGTCTTTCCGACAGCCGAGACGCGTCCGAATCCTCAGGACTGAGCCGCGGATGCCGCCTCTGCGACGAGTTCGTTTCTGTCGTTCTCGTAGCCTGCAAGGACGTTGCGGGCATCGTCGGTACCGAGCGACCGCAGGGCGCGCGCGGCGCTCATACGTACAGTCTCCTCCGTCTCTTCCTCAAGAACCGTTCCGAGCTTGTCGGTGACGTTCGCGTCCTCAGCTTCTCCTATACGCGCGAGCGCCTCAGCCGCGGTTCCGCGTACCTCCGAGGAGTCGCTGTCGAGGGTGTCTACGAGGCGTTCGACGGCTTCGGGATCGCGTATACGTCCCGCTGTCTCCGCCGCCTTCGCTCGCACATGGGGCTGGAGCTTTCTCTCCGGGTCGAGTAGTTCGAGTATCTTGTCGGTCGCCCGTTCGCTTCCGATACGTCCGAGGGCGTCCATCGCCTCCATACGTGTATCGTTGTCGTTGACCTCGTCAAGAAGGACATCGACGGCTGATTCGTCGCCGATACGTCCGAGCGCCTCTACAAGTTCGAGGCGCATGAAAACGGTGTCGTAGCCCTGTATCCGTAACGCTTCGATTATGGGTTCGGGGTTCTTCTCCGCCTTGAAACGTTTTAGACCTGAGAGTTCGGGCGGAAACTCGGTAAAGTCGTTGTCGTAGAAGCCGAGTTCCTTGAGCCTGTCCTTGGTGGTCTTCTCCTCCTCTTCTTCGTCCTCCGTTTCTTCGTCGTCTTCCGCCTCGTCTTTCTCCTCGTCTTCTCCGTCCGATGGCTCTTCAGAGTCGTCGTCCTCGGTTTCTTGATCCTCTTCTTCGTCGCCCGTCTCATCAGTCTTTTCCGTCTCGTCTTCCTGCTCCGGTTCGTCTTCTCGCTCCGCCTCATCATCTTGTTCTACTCCATCGTCCTCTTGCTCCGCTCCGTCGTCCTGTTCCGGTTCGTTTTCCTCATCTTCGCCGTCTGAGCCGTCTTTTTCCCCCATGTCCCCCGCGTCATCACCGTCCTCGACAGCCTCCGGTGACGATTCCCTCCCCTCACCGTCGATCCCGACAGCCTGTTCTATCCAGTCCTCGGCTTCCGACTCGGACGTTTCGGCGGCTTCGGAGACTTCTCCGGGTTCGGCTTCGGAGAGTTCGGCGACGTTTTCGAAGCCCGCGTCACGGAGACGGTCGGCGTACGTGGATCCGATGCCGTCGATATCTTCCAAGGGGTTGGTCATGATCGGAGTACCGTCGGACGTGACAAGTATCTTGCCTTAGAACGGGGACTCTATCTCCATCGCGGTTCCGTCTCCACCGGTGCCGATCTCAACCGTTTCAACGTTGTCGACGGAGCGCGGGAGCTTGTTACGTATCGCCGACATCGTCGAGTCGGAGATACCGCATCCGGAGCAAGAGCCTTCGAGGCTGAGACGGAGACGACCCTCGCTCTTGTCGATTTCCTCTATGACCGCCTTCCCTCCGTGACCCTGTATCTGGGGGAAGTTACGGTCAAGGAACTCGTGGACACGTCCTTCGAGGCTGTCGTCGTACTCGTCGCTGTCCTCGACCGACGGCGTCTCGACGCTAAACCCCGCGCGTCCGTTCTCCACGACGTAGTCGAGCGTGCATCCGTCGACCGCCGCCGCTGACTCCTTTTCGACGTAGACGGGTACGTCGTTGTCATCGACTGTTACCTGGTCGGTGCCCGCGGACGCGGAGAACTCCAACGCGTAGGACGCCTCACCGTCGGCGTAGTCGACGGAGACGGTTACGCCGTGTCCGTCCATACCGCGTTCTTTGAGGAGGGTTCGTATCTCGTCCTCCGCCTTACGGGTCACGTCTACCTGTATCTCGTCCGTCATAGATTAGATTCGTTGCCGAAGCCTAAAAGCTTCACGGGCGCAGGCGCGCGAACTCCTCTTCGAGTTCGTCGGGTGATATAGGCGGAGAACACGTAAACGAACGGCAGACGTAGCCGGTGCCGTCACTGCTCGCGTCACGTCCTTTCCATACGGGCGCGTCTACGAAACGTTCACCGAACTCATCGGCGAGAGCTTCGTCGGTGGGCGGACGCGGGGCGATGAGACCGCCCGCGGTGTACGTATCGGCGAGTGCGTCGCGCCACGCACCGTGTTCGTCGACGGGGACGACCTCGGACGGATCGACGAGACGGTTTGCGGCGAGAACCGTCGAACCGTGTCCGACGGGACGGCGCTCGGCTTCAGGGACGAGGGCTTCGACGGCTTCGCGCGCCGGTTCCTCGAACGAACCGTCGAACGACGACAGTGCGACGAGAACGTCGACAGCGACACCCGCGCTCGCGGGCGTCGACGTATCCGTGGTTTCGCGTGGGCGCGTGACGAGTTCCTCACCCGACTCAGGCGTGTAGTACAGGGTTCCGTCGTCGAGGAACTCGTCAAGGATCACGTTTCCGAGTTCGACCGCGAACCTGAGTGCGTCGGCGTCGCCCGTGGCGCCGAAAAGATCGAGCGCGCCGCGTGCGACGAAGGCGTAGTCGTCGAGGTAGCCGTCGACCTTCACCTCGCCGTCCTTGTAACGGCGCGACAGCCTTCCGTCGTTCCAGAGAGTACCGCGTACGAACGACAGGGCGTCGTCTGCGAGTTCGGCGTAACGGTCGTCAAGTACGACACTGCCGTTTGCGAGGGCGGAGACGGTGAGACCGTTCCACGAAGCGAGAATCTTCTCGTCGCGGTCAGGACGCGGACGTTCCTCCCTGACCTCGCGCGCCTTCTCGCGTACGTCTTCGAGCCTCTCACGTACCTCGCCAGCCGTCTCGTCCCTGTCGTCGGCAATCTCCTCGACGGAACGCGAAGCCGTAAGGACGTTCCGCCCCTCAAAGTTACCCTCGTCGGTGACGCCGTAACGTTCGGTGAACAGCGGTGCGTCGTCTCCGACGGCGTCACGTACCTCGTCGGGTGTCCAGACGTAGAAAGCGCCCTCGACGCGTTCGCCGTCGCGTTCGCTCTGTGCCGACAGCGTGGAGTAGAAGCCGCCTTCGGGCGCGCGCATCTCGCGTTCGAGGAAGTCGAGCGCGCGACGCGCGGGGTCGGCGTAACGTTCGTCGTCCGTAACCCGGTGGAGTTCGAGAAGCAGACGCGTTATCTCTGCGTTGTCGTAGAGCATCTTCTCGAAATGCGGCACCGTCCAGTCCTCGTCGGTGCAGTACCTGTGAAAACCGCCGCCGACGTGGTCGTGTAGACCGCCGCGTACCCACGCGTCCGCCGTCTCCGTCGCCACATCGAGGAAGACGCCCCGGTCGGTACGTTCGTGAGCGCGCAGGAGAACGTCGAGACGCGTCGGATGCGGGAACTTCTGTCCGCCACCGAATCCGCCGTACGTCCGGTCGGCTTCGTCGACGAGAGCGCCCGCGGCGGTTACGATGAGGTCGTCGCCGGGTTCGTCGCTCGCCGACCCGACACCCGTCTCCGACGGCTCTATACCCTCCGTCCATTCGTCTGCGCGGCTCTCGATCTCGTCGCGTCTGTCCTCCCACGCCTCGGTGACGGAGTCCAGAACCTCGTCGAACGACGGCGTGCCGCGCCGGGGTTCGTCGGGGAAGTAGGTGCCGATGAAGAAAGGGCGTCGGTCGGGCGTCAGGAAGGCGGACAGGGGCCAGCCACCGCGTCCGGTCGTCATCTGGCAGACCTTCTGGTAGACGCTGTCGACATCGGGACGTTCCTCGCGGTCGACCTTGATCGGGACGAAGCCCTCGTTCAGAAGACGCGCCGTCCCGTCGTCCTCGAACGACTCCTCCTCCATGACGTGACACCAGTGGCAGGCTGAGTAGCCGATGCTGAGGAAGATAGGAACGTCGCGTTCGCGCGCCTCCTCAAACGCTTGGTCGTCCCACGGATGCCAGTCGACGGGGTTGTCGGCGTGCTGTTGGAGGTACGGGCTTTTCTGATCGGTGAGACGGTTGGTCATACCGACCGTACGTCCTCCACGCCTAAATACCGTCCCACTCGTCGCATGAGCGTACTGTCACACGCTTATCCGTAGCCGTACCTCTCGGTCGCGCCGCAGTCGAGACACCGCACGACGACGTGTTCGTCTTGGGGACGTAGACGGACACGCGCGTTGTCGCCCGGAACGAGATGGGCACCGCACGAACCGCAGAAACGGCGTTTAAGATGCGACGGTATACGGACGCGTTCGCTCGTCGATATCTCGCGTGCGCGCTCGACGTATCTCGTCGCGCGTTCGGGGTCATCCCCGTGAACCTCGTCGGCGAGTTCGAACAGACGCTCGATACGTTCGCGGGCTAACGACACACGCGGTCTTTGTCGCCCCGTCTAATTACGTTTCGTTTATACCGTCGGCGCGCACGTCTCACGTATGCTTTTCGTAACGAGCAACCCCGGTAAGGCGCGCGAGGCTGAGGAGATTCTCGGTGAGAACGTCGAACGCGTCGACTACGATTACGCCGAGATACAGTCGGGATCGCTCGTCGAGATAGCAGAGGAGGGCGTCCGCGACGCATACGGGGAGTTCGGTGAGCCTTGTTTCGTCGACGACTCGGGCTTGTTCATCGAAGGCGTAGGCGGCTTCCCCGGACCCTACTCTTCGTACGTCTACTCGACCCTCGGTGTCGATGGCGTCCTACGCGCTATCGAAGACGTGGAGGACAGGTCGGCGCGTTTCGACTGCGCCGTTGCGTACCACGACGGGGAAGACGTACGGACGTTCGAAGGTACCGTAGCGGGACGTATCGCACAGGAGCCTCGTGGCGACGGCGGATTCGGCTACGACCCCGTCTTCGAGGTCAAGGACGACGACCAAGGACGTACGTTCGCCGAGATGTCGCCCGAAGAGAAGAACGCCGTCTCACACCGACGGCGTGCGTTCGAGTCTTTCGCCGACAGGTACCAACAGGATTAAAACCGCCGGTCGAGAACGGCGTAACATGGCACGTATGCATACACGGAGGCGCGGATCGAGCGCCTCGGACAAGCCGGTGACCGATGAACCGCCGGAGTGGAGCGCCGATGACGCCGATGCAGTCGAGGAACGCGTCGTCGAACTCGCCGAGCAAGGTCTTACGGCGGCGGAGATAGGTGTAGAGCTACGCGACAGCGGCGTCAAGGGCGAACCCGTACCCGACGTCAAGCTCGTCACGGGTAAGAAGATATCCGAGATACTTGAGGAAGAAGACGCCGCACCGGAGTACCCCGACGACCTTACGGCTCTGATGGAGAAGGCTCTTCGTCTCCGCGACCACGTCGACGAGCACAACACGGATGCGTCGAACAAACGCGCGCTCCAGAACGTCGAAAGTAAGATACGGAGGCTCGCCGACTACTACCGCGGCGACGAGCTACCCGAAGGGTTCTCCTACTCGCCCGAAACGGCGCGCCGTATCGTTGGGTGACGGATGTCCGTCGAGGAGGCTGTCGACCGTTTAGCCTCCAAGGGCTTCGTGCGCGTCGTGGGTCATGCTGACGCCGACGGTGTCGCGTCCGCGGCTTGTATCTGTTCGGCTCTCACGGAGACGGGCATCGGATACCGGTTTACGGCACTCGACGATCCGTCGGAGGTAGCTTCGACCGACGGCGACGTGTTCTGCGACCTCGGCGCTCAGTACCTCAACGGTATAGACGACGGTGTCGTAATAGACCACCATCCCCCGCATGGCTCGTTCGACGGCGTCGTCGTCGGCACGGACGCGCCGTCGTCGAGCATAGCCGCGCACCGTGTCGCATCGCGTCTGTCTTCGGGCGACCCCGTCTCGGCGCTCGTGGGCGCTATGGGTGACGATGTTCCTCTCAGCGAGGTTTCGGACGTGGTGGACGAGGCTCTCGCGGCGGGCGTCGAACGAGACGAGGGGGTACGTCTCGTCGGTAACGACGCCGCAGAGGCGCTGACCTACTCGACACGTCCTTTCACGCGTCTGTCTGGGGATCCCGACGAGGCGCGCCGTTTCGCCGAGTCGGTGGGTGACGACGAACTGCCGACCGCTGTCGTGCTTCTCGCGCTGACGAACGAGGGAACCCGCGCCGAAACAGCCGCCGACCTCGTCGGGGACGTATACCGTATGCCGTCGGGTGTAGGGCTACACGAGCTTTCACGTTACGTGGAAACGTGCGCCGTCTCCGGAAAGCCCGGTCTCGGATTCTCGACGTGTCTCGACCCGGCGTCGTGTATCGACGAGGCGAGTTCGGTGTGGCGCGCCTTCGAGTCCACCCTCATAGAGACGGTACGCGGTGCCCGTATCGAAGAAGGCTCACCCTCGTTCGCGTACGTGGACGGATCGTTAGACACGGGGGCTGTCGCCGACGTTCTCCTTGACCGGGTAACGGGTGATATCGTCGTCGTAGGCGACGGTGAGGCTTCCTTCCGCGCCGAAGGCTTCGACTGCGAACGTGTCGCGCGCGAGGCGGCGCTGACGGTCGGCGGCGCGGGCGGAGGACACGCGTCGCGCGCAGGCGCTTCGTTCGACGTTGGTGACGAGGAGTTTGCCCAAGCCGTGAGGAAGGCGTTATGACGACAGTAGAACTCGAAACCGAACACGAGGACGCCCGTGCTGTCGCGCGTGCTGTCGCACCCGACAACACGGACGAGATGGAGACGGTTGTCGAGGACGGAAACGTCGTGACACGTATCGAACGCGACGACGTGGCGTCGGCGGGCGCAACCGCGGACGACTACCTCCGTAACCTCATCGTCGCCGACGAACTGTCCGACGCGTTATAGCTCCTCAACGTCGACCGTACCGTACTTGGCTATCTCCTCGTACCGTTTCAGGGGGGTATCGTCGGTAATCCGACCGTCTCCGAGGTTCCGGTCGACGAAACGGCGCGCGACGAGAGCCTTACGTCCGTCTCCGTTACGCGCATCCCTTTCCGCCTCGGAGACGAGCAACGCTGACGCGTATACGTCGTAGATGAGGTCGGCGAGATCTTTGGCACGCAACTGCGCCCTGTCGACACCCGCCGTCGCTACGTCGTTCATCACCTCTTCGAGTTCGTCGCGCGCTCCGGCGACGGTTTCAGCGACGGACGCGACGGCTTCGTGCTCCGCCTCGTCGAGATAGCCGTCGATACGGTCGAGTATATCCGTATGCGCGCCCTCCTTCGCCATACCGCGCAGAACGTCGAGTGCGAGTATGTTAGACGTACCTTCCCAGATAGGCGTGACCTGTACGTCACGTAGAAGACGTTCGGTCACGAACTCCTCCACATAGCCGTTTCCGCCGAGTACCTCCATCGCGTACGACGCCATCTCGACGGCGTCCTCGCCCGTCCTGTACTTCGCAGTGGGAACGAGTACACGCATCGCACGGTAAGCCTCGTCGTCTTGGTCACGTACGTACGCGTTCAGGGCGTCCGCCGCCTCGAACGAAACAGCCGTTGCTGTCTCGTGCGTCACCGTCATGTCTACGAGGTCTTTCTTCATGAGCGGATAGCGCTCTATCGGCTTCCCGAACGCCTCGCGGTCGGCGGCGTGTACCTTCGATTCGAGGAGTGCGCGCGCCATCGTGCCACAGCTTCCGACGGCGTTCGTGAGACGTTCGTAGTTGAGCATCTCCGTCATATACCTGAAGCCGCGTTCGGGTTCGCCGACGAGACGGGCGCGTGCGCCACGTAGCTCAACCTCACCGGTCGGTACGCTCTTCGTCCCTAACTTGTCCTTGAGACGGCGGTAGTAGACGTCGCCGCTTTCACGGAGTTCGTCGTCCTGTTTGAGCACGAACAGCGACAGACCGTCGGTGCCTTCGGGTGCGTCGGGACGGCGTGCGAGAACGAGCGCCGCGCCCGCATCGATGTTGGAGCAGAACCATTTCTCACCCGTGAGTTCGTAGACACCTTCTTCCCCGGTCGGCTCTGCGATCGTCTCGTTCGCGCCAACGTCGCTACCCCCTTGCTCTTCGGTAAGGAACATAGCGCCCTGCCGGAGTTCACCGAGGTCGCGCGCGGTCAGATCCCCAAAGACGCCGTCGTGCCTTCCTTCGTCGTCACACTGTTCGAGGACGAGAGCCGCACCGCCTGTCATCGACACGGAGCACGCGAGACCTATGTCGCAGTAACAGATCAGGTAGTAGTGAGCGAGCGAATGTGTGAGAGGCATAGGCTCACCGCGTCCGTCCGGAGCGTCGAAGGAGTCGGCGACGGCACCGTTCTCGTACGCGGTACGGTCGTTCTCCTTCTGAGCCGGATGGTAGCCGACGCGGTTGACGATATCGCCGTACCTGTCGTAGGTTTCGAGCGACGGTGGGCTGTCGTCGATAGTGTCCGAGTTGTCGGCGACCCGTTCGCCGACGAGTTCACCGAACCGTGAAAGACGTTCCTCCGCCCAGCGGTACTCGTCGTCGGTGTAGACACGTTGTACTTCGTCGCGCAGAGCCGGATCGACCTCCCAGTAGTTCATGCCCCTACCTTCGTCGTGCTCCGAGTAACTGAGCATAACGGCTTTTCGTGTCGCTCACTAATGTATCTGACTTAGACAAACGTCGGAAAGCTATCCACCACGGGCCGGGGGGATTTGAACCACGGTCACTCCGTTCTCTGATTCAAATACCTCCCTGCCGGTTCACTCCTCACTTCGCTCGTCGCTCCACGGGCCGGGGGGGATTTGAACCCCCGGTCACCTGGTTAAGAGCCAGGTGCTTTAACCGGACTAAGCTACCGGCCCTCTACGGTTTCTGGGTTCCGGAGCGGGTATATACGTTGTGGTTCGTACGAAAAGACTGATATGGCGCGCGTTCCAATTTCGTTATACATGACAGAACTGGAAAGCGCCGCGCGCGCCGAACCCGACGAGCTTACAGCGCTCAAGATTCTGGGTCTTGAAGGCGGTGTCGAGGCGGGCGCAAAGGTCTCGTGTAGCGCGCTCGCGGAACGTATGGATACGAGCGATCAGACGGCGTCGCGTCGCCTCCAAGCGCTTGAGGAGGACGGTCTTATAGAACGCGAGATGCTTTCCGACGGTCAGTGGATCGAGGTAACGGGCGACGGTGAGACGGTTCTGCGGCGCGAGTACGACGACTACCGGCGTATCTTCGAAGGTACGGAGACGGTCGAACTCGTCGGTGAGGTGGTAAGCGGTATGGGCGAAGGGAAGTACTACATATCACTCGACGGGTACGTGGAGCAGTTCGTCGACCGTCTCGGATACGAGCCTTTTGCGGGAACGCTCAACCTGTCGCTTGACGATGAGAGTATACGTAGACGTTCGGCTCTCGAAAACGCCGACGGTATACCGATAGACGAGTGGGAGAACGAGGATCGCACCTTCGGAGCCGTGACTTGTTACGAGGCTTCTGTCGAAGGTGTAGACGGACACGTCATACGTCCGCACCGTTCGCACTACCCCGACGACACGCTCGAACTCATCGCGCCCGTGAAGCTACGTGACGAGCTCGGTATCGACTACGGCGACGAGGTGAGCGTTGAGGTGACCCTCGAATGACCGAGGCGCTCGAAGACCTCCGCGACGGAAAGCCGGTTCTGGTACACGACTTTGAGGATCGGGAGAACGAGGTCGACATGGTCTACTTGGCGGGCGAGGTTACGCACGACAAGGTCGCCCGTCTACGTAACGACGCGGGCGGCTTGGTATGCGTCGCCGTCCATCCCGACGCCGCACGCCGACTCGGTCTCGGATACATGAGCGACAAGCTCGCAAAGGCGGGCGACGAACGTCTCGTCGACGCCGACCTCGGATACGACGACCGGTCGTCGTTCTCGACATGGGTAAACCACCGTTCGACGCGTACGGGTGTGACCGACAACGACCGCGCGAAGACCGTACGCCGTATCGCCGACGCCGTCGAGACGGTTCTCGCGGGCGGTGTCTTTGACTTCCCGTCGGAGTTCCGCGCACCCGGACACGTCGCGGTGCTACGTGGACACGACGATCTGCTCGACGGTAGACAGGGGCATACGGAGATGAGCCTCGCGCTCGCCGACGAAGCCGGGGAGGTACCCGCGACGGTGGTCTGTGAGATGCTCGACGACGAGACGGGCGACGCCATGACGGTCGACGACGCGCGCAGGTACGCCGACGAGAACGACCTCGCGTTCCTTACCGGCGAAGGCTTCGCGCGTCTGGTTCACTGATGCGCGTAGCGATCGTAGGCGCGGGTCTCGCGGGTCTGACGACGGCGGTCGAACTCGCGCCCGAACACGACGTTACGGTGTACGAGAGACGTGACGAGGTGGGCGGACGCGTCCGTTCGACAGACAGCGACGGCTACGTCTTCGACCGCGGCTTTCAGGTTCTTTTCACCGCCTACCCGGAGGCGCGCCGTTACCTCGACTACGACGCACTCGACCTCCGCGACTACTCACCCGGCGCGCGTATAGCGTCCGACGACGGCTTGTCGACGCTCGCCGATCCACTCCGTGCGCCGCGCGACGCCGTCGCCTCCCTGCTCAGCAACGACGCCACGTTCGCGGACAAGCTACGCGTCCTGCGTCTCCGTACTACCCTAAGCCGGAGGTCACGCGACGAACTCTTCGGTGGCGAGGACGAGACAGTACGTGAGTACCTCCGCGACCGCGGCTTCTCGTCACATTTCATCGAACGTTTCGCGGAGCCTTTCTACGGGGGTATAACGCTCGACCGTTCGCTCGAAACCTCTTCGTCGGTCTTCGAGTTCACGTTCTCGTGCCTGTCGCGCGGACGTACCGTCGTACCTGCTCAGGGAATGGGGGCGATAACCCACCAGCTTGCCGACGATGCGCGTGACGCGGGCGCGCGTTTCGTGACGGGCACGCGCGTCGAGGAGGTCACGGCGAAGGGCGACGCCGTCGGTGTTGAGTCGGGCGGTTCGGAAGAGTACGACACCGCTGTCGTCGCCACCGACCCGCAGACGGCGGAACGTCTCACGGGCGTCCCGACACCCGACGGTGGTAGGGGGTGCACGACGGCTTACTACGTCCTCGACGAGCCTCTCGACGTAGGAATGAAGCTCGTTCTCAACGCCGACAGACGCGACGGCGAACCGAGCCATATAGCGCCCGTTTCGGAGATAGCGCCGGAGCACGCGCCGCAGGGTACGCCGATGGTAAGCGCGACGTGGCTCGGAACGCGTGACGACACGGGAGCGCTCGACGAAGGGATGAGTGCCGCTCTTGGACGGTGGGGCTTCGACACCGAAGCCGAACGCGTACACGTCGACACGATCGGGTTCGCCCAGTTCGACCAACCGCCGGGGTTTCGCGCCTCGTTACCGTCGAACGAAGCTCCCGAGGGTAACGTCCTACTCGCGGGCGACTACACCGAGGACTCGTCCATAAACGGCGCTATGCTGAGCGGACGGCGCGCCGCAGAAGCCGTCGGTTCATCCGAGTAGTTCGCGCGTCCGTCGGTGCCTGTAACGGAACATTAGACGCGCGTTCAGACGGAAGGCGGGTGAACCCGCGCGTCCGAGCATCCAGAGAGGCAACGCGTACTCGACGGTGTCACGTACGACGGTACCGTCACCGTCCCCCTTGAAACCGTGGGTGTGCTCCCAGCTCTTGAACGGTCCGTTCTCCATCCTGTCGACGAAGTACGCACGTCCGTCGTCGCGGTCGCGTTCGAGTATGACTGAGCGCCACGTCACGCGCGGCAGGACGCCGAGAGGCTTCACCGAGACATCGACCTCCGCGCCCTTTTCGAGAACGTCGGGGTTCGGCTTTCCGTCAGGATCCCGTGTCTCCTCGACGGTGAGGTTCATCCATCCCGGCGTGAGTTCTACGAGACCGTCCGTCGTGGAGTGGAACTCCCAGACTTCGTCAAGAGGCGCATCGACACGGCTTTCGTACGTGAACGTAGACATGGTGAAGGTACGGTCGCGCTCCTCAAAACTCCGTCGGCGTCGGTCTTCGGAGCCACGTCCGGAAGGTTTTACGTTACGGACGTTCACCCAAGAACGATGAAGACACACGTCGTACCCGTCGGATTCGACTACGACCGTCTTATCGCGCCTCTCGTCCGCGACAAGGTCGATGTCGACCGCGCCGTTCTTCTCGAAGGCTCGCGTGGCTCATCAGACGTGGCACGTAAGCTACGCGAGGAGTTCGCGTCTCTTTTCGACGCCGAGACGACGACGGTCAAGGTAGACGACGTGTACGACTACGACGGCGTTTTCGCCACCGCTTACGGCGTCCTGCGCGACGAACGCGACGACGGCAACGAGGTACGTGTCAACGTCAGCGCCATGCCGCGCCCCGTCTCTTTCGCGTTCACGAACGCCGCACAGCACGTCGTCGTCGAGGACGAGGAGGCGCGCGGTAGCATACTCGCCTACTACACAGCTCCTGAGCGGTACCTAGAAACAGAACTCGCCGAGGAGGTTGACGAACTCGTCCGTCTCATGCGGCGTCTCAAGGACGAAGGGCTTACCGACGCCGCGGAGCGCGAACTCGACGAACGTTACTCGCGCGCGAACGAACTCCTCCGCGAGTTCGAGGAACGCGGTACGACGGTCGGGGCGCGCGAATTTAACGGTTCGCACGTCATAGAGATGCCTATCACACCGCCCGCGGAGCTAAAAGGGTTCGAACGTACACTACTCCGCGTCCTCGCCGACACCGGCGTGGTAGACTCGGTGAGCGAACTCGCCGATGTCGTCGCCGAGCACACCGGACGCGAAAACACCGACTCGCTCCGGTCGAAGGTTATCTACGACGTACGTTCGCTCCACGAAAAGGGGTACGTCGAGCAGACGGAGAGCGGTAGGAGCCACGAGACGCGTCTGTCACATCTCGGTAGGCTCTGGGTCAGAGCGCATGACGGTAGCACGAATGACGAAGGCGGTGGCACCCTCTGATGCCGTCGTCTAACTTCGAACGGCTCGCGGGCGGAATGCTCATAATCTCTCAGGGGGCTACAACGCTCGTTCTGGGCGAAGCAGGCGTGTTTTCGAGCTTGGTTCGTACAGCGGTAGCCGTCGCCTTCCTCTCCGCGGGTACGTCGGTCGTTGCGCGGAAGACCGCTTCGAAAGGGGGTTCGTTAGCTACGGTATACGTCTCTGTTGGATGGATGTTATACGCGGTGTACGTCGGCGGTGTCAACGCGGTACCCGAAACACCGTTTCTAGGGCTTGTAGGTGCGGCGGTGGTCTACCGCGCCCATCTGCGCCGCGAAGAGGAAGAGGCGTCACACGGTTAGGGATCGTACGAACCTAAAGATCGAGTAGCTCACCCGCTATGATGTTGCGCTGTATCTCGCTCGTCCCCTCGCCTATCTGGTAGATCTTAGTATGCCTGTACTGGCGCTCGACAGGGGCGTCACGCGTCCAGCCGTAGCCGCCGTGTACCTGTACGGCGTCGCTCGCCACCTCCTCCGCGGCTTCACTCGCGTACAGCTTCGCCATGGATGCGAGCTTGGTCGGCTTCTCACCCTGATCGAGGCGCGACGCGGCGTCGTACGTGAGACGGCGCGCGTTCTCAACCTTGACAGCCATATCCGCGACCTTGTGCTGTACCGCCTGAAACTTCGAAAGCTTTCTATCGAACTGCTCGCGTTCCTCGACACGGTCGGTCGACTCGTCGAGACATCCCTGTGCTATACCCAGCGCCTGTGCCGCTATACCGACGCGCTCTTTCTCGAAGAACTCCATAAGCTGGTAGAAGCCGTAGTTCTCGTGTCCGACGAGGTTTTCTTCGGGCACACGGACGTTGTCGTAACGCACCTGCGCCGTCGGCGAGGCGTTCCAGCCCGTCTTTTCGAACTCCGTATCTATGCTCCAGCCGTCGCGGTCGGTCTCCACGATGAACGCCGAGATACCCGAGTGTCCGCTGTCGTCGTCGCCCGTACGGCACATCGTGAGCGCGTAGTCGGCGATAGGTGCGTTCGTAACGAACGTCTTGACGCCGTCGATTACGTACCCGTCACCCTCCTTCGTCGCGCTCGTCTCTATGCTCGCGGCGTCGCTTCCGTGCGCCGGCTCCGTGTTCGCCATAGCCCCGATGAGTTCGCCGCTCGTGATGCCCGGCAGTATACGTTCCTTCTGCTCCTCCGTTCCGTACTCGGCTACCATACGCGAGCCGAACTCCGTCCCTATGGCGGCGAGCATACCCGCGTCGACGCGCGCGACCTCCTCGCACATGATGCATCTCTCGACGCTTCCCATGCCCGCGCCGCCGTACTCCTCAGGTATCTCAGCGCCCACGAACCCCGTCTCGACGGCTTTCTCCCAGACATCTCTGGGCCAGTCCCCGCTTTCCTCCGCCTCACGGGCGCGCGGTCTGACCTCGTTCTCCGCAAACTCGCGCGCCGAGTCGCGTATCATACGCTGTTCTTCGTTGAGCGAAAAGTCGACCATAGTCTGTATGCGTGGACGAACCGCAAATGGGTTGTGCCTGTCATCATCGGCGCGAACCTCCCCAACCGTCTTTACGCCGGACGACGTAACCCGACCATGTTGTTCTGTGACACACCCGTCCAGTCGGCTGTCGCCGCCGTGATCGGAGGTCTCGTAGGCGGTCTCACAGCCGTCTCGCTCGGCTTAGGCACCGTCGGTGTCGCGGTTCTCGCAGGTGTCCTCGGCGGCGCGGGCGACATGATCGCGCACCTCGTGCGCCGCGATGAACAGTTTGAGGAAGCCGTCTCACGCGTCCGGCGGTAGACATTTGGGTCGCCGTCCGCAACGACGACCATGAGGTACGAAACACGCGGAGACGCTGGATGGCTCACCTTCGACCGTCCCGACAGCGCGAACGCGCTCACGCCCGAAACACTCGACGAGGCTGTCGAACTCCTCGGACGTGCATCCGACGAACGCATCGCAGTCCTCGCCGGCGAGGGCGAACATTTCTGCGCGGGCGGAGACCTCGAAGCCATAGCGTCGATAGACGGTATCGACGAGGCGCGCGACTTCGCCGACGGCGTCGTGGGCCTGCTCCGCGCCGTCGAGACAGCCCCCGTCCCTGTCATCTCAGCCGTCGACGGCGACGCCTTCGGCGCAGGCTTCGAACTCGTCGTCGCGTGTGACCTCGCCGTCGCCTCCGAGGACGCGCGTTTCGGCACCCCTGAGACACGTATGGGCGTACAGCCACCCCTTACTGTCGAACGCGTCGCGGAGACGGCAGGACGGAAGCGGGTCGCGGAGATGGCGTTCACGTGCGAACCTATAGACGCGGAGACGGCGGCGGACTGGGGCGTTATCAACCGCGCCGTACCCGCCGACGACGTAGACGACGAGGTCATGGACACCGTCTCGTCGATAGCCCGTTCGGACGCAGAGGCTACACGTGTCACAAAGGAACGTATTACGGCGCGTGACGACTACGACGAGATAAGCGAGAGGATGGCGGAACGTCTCACAGCACCCGAGACACGCAGACGTTTCCGGACTGCGGCGGAAGGGATAAACGACGGCTGATACGCACAAGTCTTTTGACCGTAGCGCCGAACCGTGGCGTATGGCTATAATAGAGGTTGGCTTGCTCGTACTCGCGGTACTCGCGCTCGCCGCCGTCTACCTCACGATGAAGGTCGTCAAGCCTCTCGCGTACAACGCTATCGTGGGTCTCGTCCTACTCGCGGCGGTCAACTTTACGGGCTTCGTCGAGGTCGACATAACACTGTTCGCCGTCGCACTCGTCGCCGTCGCGGGCGTACCGGGCGTCGTACTCGTCGTCATTCTCTCTGTCGTTGGCGTCGCCTTCGTCCCCGAAACAGCGGCTGTCCTTGTCTTCTGATTCGGACTTTTAATAAGAAGCCGGCGCCTAACCCCGCGTATGTCGGACGACTCGGACCTGCGCCTCCCCGACGACGACGAGGTACTGGGTATCGTCGAGTCGATGCTTGGCGCGAACCGGCTCAAGGTGCGGTGCATGGACGGCGAGACACGGACGGCTCGTATACCCGGACGTATGAAGAAACGCGTCTGGATAAACGAGGACGACGTCGTAATCGTCGAACCGTGGGACTGGCAGGACGAGAAGGCGGACGTAAACTGGCGGTACGAGGGTCAGGCGGCGGACGAGCTACGCGAGGAAGGCTACCTCTGAGTTTCGGTTCACGGTCGGAGGGATTAGCGACAGATTCAAGTACGTACGTTAATGAGGTTACACCGGAGGAAACGTCTTTGGAAGTCTCTGGCAAGCTCCTGTGTCTGGTGAGTTCGCGCGTCGAGGAAGAAGATGGCTCTTACGTCGTAGAGATCCCCGAAAGCGAGATAGACGACGGCGACGTACAGGTGGGTGAGGTCTACAGCGTCGGTCTCGTCGGTAAGAACGGCGGAAAGCCCGAGTCGTCTGGTGGTGGGGGTCAGCTACAGCCGCCCGTGGAGGAGGGAGAGATACGGTACGTCGAGATCGAGGATATAGGCAAGCAGGGCGACGGTATCGCGCGCGTCGAGCGGGGTTACGTCATCATCGTGCCCGACGCCGAGGTCGGAGACCGTGTAAAGGTCGAGGTCGACGAGGTCAAGGAGAACTTCGCGGTCGGTGAGGTTCTCGAAGAGGACGCCTTCGACTGATAGACCGGCGTAAACCGTACACGTTTTGTGCCCCGCCTACGACGGTTACGACAAGCCGGGGTAGTCTAGTCTGGTAAGGCGCCTGCCTCGAGAGCAGGTGGGCGTAAGCCCACAGGGGTTCAAATCCCCTCCCCGGCGTCGACAAGAAGATTCACCGACTTACTGTGTTTTGAGCTATAAACCGTCGTTCCGGTTGGCATTAACACGGTCGTCCGAAGACGGCTTTTAGATGAGGGCGAACTCCGCCGTGGTCGGAGAAAGGTCAAAGCCACCCATATCAGGCACGTTACCCCATACGTTCGTCCTCGCCGTCGGAGACGTACCGGTAGAGCGCAAGCTCACCGTCACTGACCTCGACGTACGTGTTATGCACCGGAGCCGTCGACTTCCACGAACCCGCGTTCGCAACCGTGTTGTCCTTACGGACGTACGGCGCGTGTGTATGACCGTAGACGAGCTTGTCGGCGTCGGTTCCGTCGAGGTATCCGTGTGCGCGTCTCTCGCGTCGGGGGTACTCGCAGTCTTCGGACGAACCGCCGTCGGGTCGTAGACGTGTCTTTATGCCACCGACAACGTCCCGGAAACCAGCGACGAACGGATCCTTACGCCCCCGCGTGGGGTCTATCTCGCCCCTATCGCCCGCTCCTGAGAGGTATCCCGACAGACGTTTGGAATGGAGACCGTCGAAGTCGTCGCCGTGGGTGAAACGGATACGCGTTCCGTCCTGATCGAGCGTGTAGCTACCGCGGAAGTCGATCTCGTACCGCGCCCCGTCGAGCTGGTCAAGGTAGATATCGTGGTTGCCGAGGACGAGACTGACGGGAACCGCGTCGGCGAGCCTCTTGAGAAGACCGAGCGTTTCGGAGGTTTCCCAAGCCACACCGAAAGGGTCACGCCGAACCATGTCCCAAAGGTCACCGAGTAGGACGGTCTCCTCCACAGAACCCCGGCTCTGGTAGATCTCACCGAGGAAGGCGTTGAACGCCTCGGCGTCGGAGTTCTTGGCACCCAGATGGACGTCACCCACAGCGACGACCCGGCTCATAGAGAATCTCCTTTCACACGGTCTATACGCTGTTGAGGTAGATAGTCTTTCTGTCTGGTGTTAGGCGCGGGACTGCACCGGGACACACGGAAACGGGCGTTCGTCGCAGGCTCAGATCAGGCTGAAAAGCCACGAAAACATCCCTGAGAAGAAGATCAGGATGATGATGACAGGCACAGCCCTAAGCGCGACGTTGCGTCTGGGCAGGTGCCGAGCCTTGTTCGACCAGTTGATAACGGAGCCTCCTACCTGAAACGGTGCGAACAGGTCACGGCGGCGTAACGGCTCCGACGACTCCACGAGTTCCACCATCCAATCACGGAACTGTCTCACGTCGGGGTGGTCGATTGTATCACGCGTTATCTGGACGTTTATTTCCGTGTTGTACTTGAACGCAATCTGCGTGATGTTCGCGGAGCCGAGTATGCAGGTCGGTTCGGGACCGTCACGTATGTAGAGCTTTGCGTGAAGTCCACGCGGCTGTTTGTAGAGGCGAACCTGATCGTTGTCGTCCATACCCCAGAGGTCGTACGCGATCCGTGGCGAGAACTGATCCGACGCGGGGCTTACGACCGCCACCAGTTCGTTCTCGTGAGACCTTTCGAGGAAAGAGACGATGTCGTCACGTATCGCACGGTATCCCTGATACGTGAAGTATCCGCTGACGATGTAGACGGTTCCGTCACCGGCGAAAAGCTCTGACAGCGCATCCTTGAACCGCACGTCCGAACTGTCCGTGTCGAGCAGTCTAACACCGGGTTCCTCCTCCGTTCGACTCATTAGTGCGCCTATAACGTCTATGCATATTGAAGCTGTGGATGTACACCGAAACCGTCAATACGGTTCGTCGTGACCGTTTCGGAGAGCTAAGATGACACAGAAAGAAGACAGAACGGAGGACTGGCGGCTGGATCTTCTTGTGTCTGCTCGGCTTCATCTTCAAGCCTTCCTAACCGACGAACCCCTCTACCCGTTCTACCTCGGCTTTCGAAGAGGAGCGCGCCCTTCTCCGATCAGACATCCTCCGGATCGTAGTCGTACTCGTCGGAGTCGGCGAGAGACGTGTCGTCGGCGCGTGACTCGTGAACCTCGAAGATCCCGTCGGAGAACATATCCTCCCTGTCGTCGTCGGTCGTCTCGCGCTTCTTCTCCTCCTTCTCGAAGAGGTACGCGAAGAACCCGAACATGGGAACCGCGACCGACCGTAACCCCCATCTCCGGGCGTCCATACCGTGGTCGGGGGCGTCGAGGTAGGCGTACACGGACGCCGTTAGATGCGCTGTCAGGGCAACGGCTATAACCGCGACATCAACCGGATTCATGTACGGTATACGTGACCCACGGTTAAAACGTCGTCCCTGCCCCTCGACGTAGACTCAGGGCTTAGACCGCCTTGCATATATGCTTACGTACCTCGTGTTCCCTATCCTCGCATACGCGTACGGCTTCGGTCAGTGTGGAGAGCACGGGATGGTCGGTCTGTAGCTCCTCGTAAAGGTATCCGGTTAGAGAGTTATGTCTCAGTCCAGCCTCAGTCGCCTCCTTGGTCGTCTTAGACAGCGTCTCCTGTCTCTCCTGAATAAGGCTTTCGCAGTCGTCGTGGAGGTAGATCAGGCTTCCGTGTTTCTGCCTAAGCTCGTCGAAGCCGAGACCGAGGAGTTCGTCTTCGGTGACGAGGCTTTCGTCGAGCGACTCGACGGCTTCGATAGCCGCCCCTACCGACGCCTTCTCGGTTCCGAGTGCCTCTTCCAGTACACGTAGCTGTGACCGTCTCTCGTCCACCGACGAAAGTACAGCCTGTTTAAGCTCCGAGCCGAACCCGGCTTCGCGGTCGCGGAGAAGCACCGAGGCGAACTCGGTACCAAGCTCGCCCGACATGCTCCTCGTGAGATCCCTTTCCGGCTCACATCGGTTCAACGTCTCGTCGAAGGCTTCGACGACATCGCCGCATACGCACCCCGTCGTCGGATCGGGCGAGGCTACGGTACGGACGCCGCCGCTCCCGTCACCCCGAAAGCCGGCTACGGAAGCCGTGTCGGCACCGTTCATACCGTGCACCTTCTGACGGAAACGTTCGATCTGTGTGAGCTTTTCCGAGGTTATCTCCTTCTCCCGTTTCACCGTTCGGAGCGCCCTGTGTGCGGTGGTTTCCGATAGGTCGAGGCTTTCTTGACACATCTGTCCGAACCCATGTTTTAGGCTAACCTAAAAAGACATAACGGTTCCGGTTTCCGTCCGTGTTCCGCGCAGGCTGTCAGAGGCTGGTGGTTATTAGTTACGGCTGGCGAAAAGCGGCGGCGTCGGTGGCTTCCATCGATGTTCGACGCCGACCACTGATCAGGCGCTACCGTCACCCGACGCGTCGGTGCCACCGGGTCGGACACGGTTCGACGCCGACTATGACCGGACGCTACGGCGGTGCCGATCTGCTGAACCTTCTCTGCATCTCGCCGTCCTCGTCACGTATCTCCACGACGTAGCTCTTCTGACCTACGACCTCGACCATCTCGTCCTTACGCACCTCGAACCCGTACGGTCTTTCCTCCACGGTAACGAGAGTCCTTTCGCCCGAACTCACGACGACCTGTCCGACGCCTTCCGCCTCGGTGAGTTCGCATTCGATGACATCGCCCCTATCGACGCATCCGAGTTCGGGGTTGATGTTCGGACCGCCTGAGGCGACGTCGAAGCTGAGGAACATGAAGCCGGGTGCGTACGTACCCACGACGAGTACGAGGAGTATGAAGAACGTTAGGTTGATCTTCGACATCCTCTTTGCGAGCTTGTTACGTAGACCGCCGCGTCGTTTTCTCCATCTTATGACGAGAGGTATGATCACGAGATGCGTAAAGGGTCCGTAGAAGAAGACGAGTACGCCGTACGCTATGACGTAGTCGATGATACGTGCACCGGGTAGGTACGAAAGAAACAGGTTGCCGCCAGCCCAGAGGAAGACGCCGAGGAAGGCGAGCGCACCGCTCTTGAGAAGACGCCAGATAGGCGTGTTGGCGTAGTAGATGCTGAGTGTGTTCCGCCACCCCTGCCGGACGAGGTTCGTGACGGCGTCTAACATCTCAGGGTCCTATGCTCCAGAGCTGTGAAAGCAGGTACCAGTTGGCGATATACACTACGATGAACGCGCCGAGGAAGATCAGGGTTATGACGAACGTCCCGCGCATGTCGAACTTATGTACGGGTTCGTCGCTCTCGAAGTCGACACCGCCGTCGGGTACGAGATCCGAACCGGGTACCTTCTTCTCGCCGAACAGAACCGATGCGAGGGCAACGACGACGAACGCCGCACCTGAGATGATAGCGAGGAGCGCGAAGACACCGAATATCATCATCAGGGGTTCGGCGGCTGAGAGGCTGAAGTCGGTTCCGGGTATATCACGTACGACGCTGTGGATCCTCCGCGGAACCCCGTACAGAAGACCTATGTACATCAGCATGAGCGTAGCCGCCGTCATCGTAGCGGCGTAGAGGTAGGGCTGAAGTGAGGCGAGCCTACCGAAACGGAACTCTCGCATGAACATCGTCCTTATCACGAAGTAGACGAGACCCATGAACGCGATCGTGGTTCCGAGCGCGACGGTTCCGTGGAAATGCCCCACGGTTGCGAGCGTACGTACCCACGTCATGTTCAGCTGAACCTGTCCCATGACGACGCCCGTGATACCGCCGACGAAGCCGAACAGTATTATGGAGAATATGGTTGCGGAGAAGACGGGGTTCTTCCACGGCGCGTTGGTAAGCCAGCCGAAAAGACCGCCGCCCTTCCCGCGTCTGCGGCGTCCGGCTTCGATACCCGCCGGTATGGCGAAGGCGTGTATGAGGCTCGCAAGCGTAGCGCCGTAGAATGCGTACGAAGCGTTCCAGATACGCCAGCTAACCGAGACGACGGGGTCGGAGAGGAGATGGTGCGCCGCTCCGAGGTTGATGAAGAAGATGTACAGGACGAACGCCGTACGCGAAACCTTCTCGCTCACGACCTCAGCGCCTCCGACGATATGTGTTAGGAAGTACCAGACGGTCACCATCGCAACGAGGTTTATCTGCTGGGTTCCGTGTCCGATTATCCAGAACACCTGTCTGTACACGGCGGCGTCTATGGATTCGAGTATCTCTATACGCCACAGGAAGGCGTAGACCATGACCGCGAGTCCGCCGAGGAGCGCCTCGACGGCGATTATGGATGTCACAAACGCGCCGAAAGTAACGAGTGGTAGGCTTCCGCCCTCGCCCCAGCTTTTCTCCTGCCAGAGTGAGACGAAGAACGGTAACGCGGCGACGACTGAGCCGAGTATGAAGATTATGGCTCCGGCGTAAAAGTAGGGCGACGAAGGAAGCGGAGCGTACGACGTGAGGAGCGGCGCTTGGTTAGGTGCCTCCGTCGTCCATATGGCGTAGTTTATGACGAGAGCGCCCGTGACCATCGTACCCCATCCGACCTTAGCTATCTTGGGAATGGGCAGGCGGCGTCCGAGTACCATCGGTCCGCCGACGTACAGTATCGCTATTTCAAGGAAGACCATCCAGAATATGAGTAGGTTCCATGCGTGAAGGCTGAGCCATCTGTAGAACTCCTCAGGTCCCAGAAGACCGACGAACTCCCACCGTGTCAGAGCGACGCCGATTGCGAAGAATCCGCCTACGACGAGAGCCACGACCGCCGTGAGACCGAAGACCTTGACGGGGTTCTCGACGGAGCGGTGTATGCTCATACCCGTCACGTTACACGTCCTGAAGCCGTCCTCGTCGTAGTCGTTGTCGAAAAGATCGAATATCATACGTTCACCTCATCACGTACCTCGATAACCCCGTGCATACTGCTGTGACCGACGCCACAGAACTCGTTGCAGATAACGTGGTACGTACCGGGTTCGTCGAACTCCATCTCTATCACCCATTCGTATCCGGGTAGAGCCAAAAGGTTGGTATGCTGGCTTAGCACGTCCTCAGGACGTATCGAGAAGCCGTGTTGGACATCGTACGAGCTTATATGGAACTTGTACGTCTTACCCGTTTCAACCACGACGGGTAGACCGCGCCACTGGAAACGTATACCTGCGACGTAGATATCGTCGCTCGGAGGTACGATAGAGCCGTCAAGGGTTTCCGCCTCTTCCCTGTAGCTCTCGACCTTCTCCTGATACTCCTCCGTCGAAACGTCGTACGTCTCGCCTATGGGGTTCTGGTCGCCTATACGTGTCCATAGGCTCATCCATCCGAACAGTATCATCGACCACGCGACGCTCAGACCCAGCCAGATCGACTCGCGTCTGTTGACGGGAACGTCCCACCAGTCTTCGTCAGGCGGCTTTATGGGTGAACCCATCTCATCCCTCCGGTATCAGGAGTATGTCTGCAAAGCCCCATCCCACGTAAGACACAGCGAAGAAGATGAGCGCGGCGATGGCTAACAGCCAGATCCTGTCGTACAGCCTCTGTACCCACGGCTTCTCCTTGTTCTTGGATTCGGACATCTTCTTTCCGATGTTACCACGCGTTTATCATAGGGATTCTGCCGTACATGTTCGTATCAGTCGAGAAAGAGGCTCTCAACGGCGTCTCCGTCCGCTGACCCGAACGGCTCTGTGATACGTTCCGCGGTTCTCTCCGCCGCCCTGCGGAGTATCTCGCGCTGACGGTCGTCGGCTTCCATACGCCGTACGGCGGTGGCGACGGCTTCGTCGACGAGACGGTGGCGTTTCCGAAGTACACGCTCCGGTACATCGTCCCCGGCTTCCTCGGCTTCCTCCGCCTCCACACCGACCGTGCTACTCATCAACATGCACCCGCGTCACGTATCCGCCGCACCCGCATCTTTCGACGTACTCTACACGGACGCCGTCAAACTCGTCCTCGACGGCACCGTGTAGGTAGTCGGACGGATGCCCGTGGTTTCCGTGGGTCACGAGGTTGACGAAGTACCCCTGCGCGGTACGCCGGACGGCGTCCAGTCCATCCTCTACGACCTTACCGCGGTCGTCGGCGTACTCAGGTCGTTCGAGGTCGGCGGACCACGTCTCCTCGCGTAACTCGTCGGCTTCGGAGGACAGTTTACCCATAGATAGACATAGGTCTCCGTCCGTATACGGTCAGCCCCGAACCCGTTCGGGTGCTTGGCACGACGGAGACGGTTAGACGTCGGTCATCTCCCTGACGAGGGCGCGCCGTATAACAGTCAGTATGAGAAACTCGCGTTTCTTCTGTGTCGCGCAGTGCTCGCAGTCAGCCATCTTGGCGACGGCATCGTCGATTTCGTCGCCGTGTTGTTCTTCGAGAGCGTCGAGTAGGGCTTCGACCTCCGGCGAGACGGAGTCGGCGGTTTCTTCGATAGCCTCGGACATCTCATCGGGTACTGTGTACGAAACCACGACGGTGTTCGCCTTGTAGTACTTGGTCGTGCCGCCGCGCCCCTCCTCCAGACGCGCAACCTCGACGAGTCCGGCGTCCCTGAGACGGTTGACGTGGTGGCGGACGGTGTTCTCCGAAAGCTCTACACCCCTGCCGGCGAGCGCCTCGTGGACGTCGCCGACCTTCATCGGCTCCTCGGAGAGTATGTCGAGTACGGCTGTACGCACCGGGTCGTCAACAGCCGCCGAACTCTCCGGGTCGCGGACGACGATATCCTTCAGACGTACATCGGATGAGAACTCCGCCATACCGTCCGTTCGAACCGGCACGACTTAGTTCTGACCGTCAAACCCACGGCAGGCTGTCGGTAAGTTGTCACGGAGTGTTAGCACGCTGTCACGGGACATTAACACGCTGTCACGGGACATCCAACTATTTTTCACGGCATCTGGAAAATAGTTAAACTCCAACGGGACGTATAGACGAATGCAATGACACAGACAACACAGTACCGCGTGCTCGACTTCGACTGTCCGACGTGCGCAAGCAACGTCGAGAAGGCGCTCGAAGGAACAGAAGGGGTCGAGGACGTTGAGGTACATTTCACGACGGGACGTATCGAGGTACACCACGAGGAAGACACTGAGACGGACACGCTGAAGACGGCGATACAGAACCAAGGATATACACCGGAGGCTGTACGGGGATGACGGATACGGGGATAACGGACGTAAGGAGATGGCTTCTTAGCCATCGAAAGCTCCTCACGACGGCTGTAAGCGGCGTGCTCTTCGCCGTCGGCTGGAGTCTCGTCTACGTCGGCTACGGTGTGTCGGGGGATGTCGCCCTTCTCGTTGCGGCTTTTGTCGGCGGGTACGACGTTGCGAAGAAGGCGTACCACACGCTCAGAAACGGTACGGTCGACATAAACGCGCTCGTGACGCTTGCCGCCGTCGGTGCGATCGGTATAGGCGAGTACTGGGAGGCGGCGGGGGTTGTCTTCCTGTTCTCGCTCGGCGGCTACCTCGAAGGACGTACGATGCGCAGGACGCGCGCCGCGCTTCAGGAACTCTTGGAGAGAGCGCCTGATACAGCCGTCGTGCGCCGCGACGGAAAGGAGGTTGAACTCCCCGCGCACGAGGTCGAAGAAGGGGAGGTGGTCGTCGTACGTCCCGGTGACAGTATACCTGTCGACGGTGTCGTGACACGTGGGGAGAGCGCCGTCGACCAGTCGTCGGTCACGGGCGAGAGCGCGCCGGTACGTAAGACCGAGGACGACGAGGTATACGCGGGTACTGTCAACCGGGACGGGGCGCTTGACGTACGCGCCACAGGGACGGGGAGCGACACGACACTACAACGTATCATACGCCGTGTCGAGGAGGCACAGGAGGCGAAGTCACCGACAGAGACGCTGGTCGAGAAGTTCGCTAAGTACTATACGCCCGCAGTCGTCCTTCTGGCTGTCGGAACGTACGTGGTCACGCGTGACGCCATGGTTTCGCTCACGTTGCTCGTCATAGGATGTCCGGGCGCTCTCGTTATCGGACCGCCCGTCAGCATCGTCAGCGCCATCGGAAACTCAGCGCGCAACGGCGTCCTCATGAAGGGCGGCGAACACCTCGAAAGGGCAGGCAAGATAGACCTCGTAGCCTTCGATAAGACGGGTACGCTGACCAAGGGCGAGACGGTGGTCTCGGAGGTGCGCGGCTTCGGTGTC
>Ga0207714_1000393_pt1 | contig 30614 bp, 29 predicted proteins | sample PonA232FremontCA_2_FD_187270 | JGI IMG/M metagenome (GOLD analysis project Ga0207714, IMG submission 187270) | Marine sediment microbial community from Fremont, CA, USA - Pond A23 Sediment 2 (SPAdes) | ecosystem: Environmental > Aquatic > Marine > Unclassified | place: USA: Fremont, California...
CGTCGCGGTCGTCGCCTTCGCCGACGAACTGTAAGAAGTGTTCGCGCCCGCCCGCACAGTCGTACTCAGTAACGTCGAGGTGTATACCGTCGGGTGCGTCGTCGTGCATACCGACCTCCCTGCACCGTATGCAGTCGCACGTACCGCCTGTCTCGTCTAGACGCTGTCTTGCGAGTTGGCGCAGGTTCGACTTGGTTACGCCGTCCTCTATTTCTGTCGCAGGTATGTCGCGCTGAACGCGGGATATGCGTGTGTACTCCGGCACACGTTCCTTCGCGCGCGCAACAACCTCCGTCGCCTCCTCGTTCGAAAGAGGTTCGAAGTCGCCGTTCTGCCACTTCGCATAGAGCGGCGTGCCACGAACGACAAGCGTCGGGTATATCTTGAGGTAGTCAGGGCGGTACGCAGGGTTGTCGAATATTTCGTGTGCGTCGTATACATCGTCTTCAGGTGTGCGTCCGGGCATGCCGGGCATCATATGGAAGCCGATCTTGAAGCCCGCGTCGTGGAGGCGGCGGTTCGCCTCGCGCGTCTCTTCGTCGCCATGCCCCCTTCCCGTCTTGCGCAGAGTCTCGTCGTCGGTCGTCTGTACGCCCATCTCGACCTTCGTACCGCCGAGACGTAACATACGGTCGACCTGCTGTTTCTCGCACCAGTCGGGCTTGGTCTCAAACGTCGTGCCTATGTTGCGTACGTCGGCGCGCTCGTTCTCGGCGACGACGTTCTCGAAGGGCGTCCAGTCGTCGGGCGTCGTGTTCGACGGCGCGTAACGGTCGTCGCCGAACTCGTTCATCGCCTGTAGGGCGCGTTTGACGAACCACTCCTGATAGTCGTGGCTCCTTGCGGACATAGTGCCTCCCATGAGTATTAGCTCGACCTTGTCGACGAGATGACCCGTCTCGCGCAGATCGTTCAGACGTTGCGTCACCTGATCGTACGGATGGTACTCGTTGTGCTCGCCGCGCATCGAGGCGGGTTCGTTCCCCGTGTACGACATAGGAGCCTCGAACTCCGAGTCAGGACCGCCGGGACAGAAGACGCACCGTCCATGCGGGCACGGTTCGGGGGAGGTCATAACGGCGACGGGCGTAACGCCGCTCGCAGTCCGTACGGGTGTCGTGCGCAGAACACGTTCCGCCTTCTCGCGGTGTTCTTCAGGTACGGCTTCGAGAACATCCGAGTTCTTGGGCACGCGCGGAGAGGAGTGCTTTCCGCAGACGCGGTTCTTGGCGCTCTCGAAGTCGTCGCGTTCCACGTCACCCTCGACAACCATCTCGGCGAGTTCCTCGACGACGCGTCCGAAGGCGTCCTTCTCGGCTTCCGCACCCGTTGTCATCGACTGTTTTTTCGCCCGGAACTTCTTGTGCCTGACGGTCGCCGACGGTAGTCGTTACGGTTAAGAAGAGCGACGCCGAACGTGTGGAGGAACGAGGAAACCCTTTGATGGCTTCCGGAAAAACGTTGTCGAGGTCAGAAGAGTTCGTATCCGTGGTAGAGAACGCCGAGACAGTCGGTGTCGTCTGCCACGACAACCCCGACCCCGACTGTATAGCGAGCGCACTCGCCCTGCAGACGGTCGCTTCGCACGCAGGGGTCGAGGAGGTAGATATACTGTACGGCGGCGAGGTTTCCCACCAGCAGAACCGTGCGTTCGTAAACCTGCTTGAGGTCGGTCTTACCGAGTTCGAGAACGCCGACCTCGGAAACTACGACATCGTGGGGTTCGTCGACCATTCGACGAAGGGTGAGAACAACTCGGTTCCGGACGAGGTTCAGATAGACTTCGTAATCGACCACCATCCGCCCGAAAACGGTGTCGACGCGGGCTTTGTGGATATACGCGAGGAGTTCGGGGCGACGACGACTATACTCGTCGAGTACCTGCGCGAACTCGGCGTTACCCCCGACACGGAGATCGCAACGGCTCTGCTTTTCGCCATACGAACCGAGACGCTCGAATACCTCCGGGGAGCGACGGAGATGGAGTACGAGGCTTCGAAGTTCCTTCACAGGTACGTCGACACCGAGCTTCTGCGCCGTATGACGGAGCCTGCGTTCACGCCTGAGACGCTCGATACCATAGGCGAGGCGATACTCGAACGCGAGGTGCGCGCCTCGTCGCTCGTCGCGGGGGTTGGGGTCATAAACGAGCGCGACGCGCTTCCGCAGGCGGCGGACTACCTGATGCGTCTCGAAGGAGTCTCAACCGTACTCGTCTTCGGTGTCGTCGGCGACCGTATAGAGGCGAGCGCACGTTCGAAGGACTCGCGCGTCAACCTCGACCGCGTTATGCGCGACGCATTCGGCGACGTGGGTAGCGGCGGCGGACACCGTGACATGGCGGGGGCACAGGTTCCTCTCGGCGTCTTCTCCGAACTCGCGGAGACCGACGACAGGATGATAGAACTCGTCTCGGGGACGGTCAAGAAACGTTTCTTCGACGAGATGAACCTCCAAGAAGACGAAGAGTCGGGTTAATCATCACGTACAGCCTTCCTGTACTCGCGTAGGAACCTCCAGCCGAGAGCGACGAGCACAGCGCCTACGCCGAGTATCGTACCCGCTACGACGATATCGACAACGTCCATACCCAAGGAAGCCGCGCGCGCCTCATAACTCTTACCCGACCTCGCCGAACTCGATCAGGGTTTCGTCGTCAAGGGAGACGACGCGCCCGCCGAAGTCGCCGTCGTCGCAGACGAGCCAGCCGTACGAGGGTGGTGCGCCGCGCGGTCGCGTCGGGCTTCCGGGGTTGAGCGTCGGTACGCCGGTCTCGTTGTATGAAGGCGTGTGGCTGTGACCGCGGACGACGAGATGCGCACCCGTCTCCGCCGCCTCGTAGGCTACGTCAGGCGTGCGGTGTCCGTGTACGGTACAGACGCGGACACCGTCGTACTCAAACTTCTTCCTCCGGGGAAGGGCATCGCGCACCGCAGGCGTGTCGACGTTTCCGTGTACTGCGTGTAGGGGAGCGCCTTCGTTGAACCGGTTCAGTACCTCACGTGTCTCGAAGTCTCCCGCATGTACGACGGCGTCGGACTCATCGACGGCGGTTACGAGAGCGTCCGGAAGGTCGGCGGTTTCGAGATGGGTGTCCGAGATCACTAAGAGACGCGTGGTCATGACCGAGACGGCGCGCGCGACTGTAAACGCATTACGGTTCGACAGTTTGAAGCGCCGGAGCGCGTAAACCGTCCATGGAACTCGTCGTCTCGCGTTCTCACGTGTCGGGACGTGTCGAAGCGCCGCCGAGCAAGAGCTACAGCCACCGCGGTATCCTCGCGGGCGCTCTCGGCGACGGAACCCGTGTACTCAACCCGCTCAGGAGCGCGGATACGGAGGCGAGCATCCGTTGCGCGCGCGGTCTCGGCGGTTCGGTGGACGAGGACGGCGATGACCTCGTTATCGACGGCGTCGACGGCGCACCCGAAACCCCCGACGACGTTCTCAACTGCGGTAACTCGGGTACTACGACACGTCTTTTCGCGGGTGCGGCTTCGCTCGTCGACGGTCTCTCGGTTCTGACGGGCGACGAAAGCCTGCGGTCGCGTCCCAACGCGCCTCTCCTTTCGTCGTTACGCGAACTCGGTGCGACGGCGCGCTCGACGCGCGGTAACGGACGCGCACCGCTCGTCGTCGGAGACTCCGTCGAAGGCGGCAAGACGACGGTGGACGGAACCGTCTCGTCGCAGTTTATATCGTCGTTACTCTTTACAGCACCGCTGACCGACGGCGTTACGGTGAAGGTAGACGGAACGCTCAAGAGCCGTCCGTACGTCGATATTACGGTCGAAGTCCTCGAAGAGACAGGGATAGACGTACGCGAAACCGAAACTGGGTTCGAGGTTCCGGGGAACCAGAGGTACACCGCCGACGAGTTCCGTGTCCCCGGTGACTTTTCGAGCGCCTCCTACCCGCTCGCCGCGGGTGCGCTTGCGGGCGAAACAACGGTCGGAAACCTGTTTCCGAGCGCACAGGGCGACGCGGTGATACTCGATGTGCTCGAACGTATGGGTGCGTCGGTCGACAGGAACCCCGACGACGGTGTAGCGCGTGTCAAGGGCGACGCCGACGAGCTAACCGGCGTGACGTTCGACGCCTCCGACAGCCCCGACCTGACGCCGACCGTGGCGGCGCTCGGTTCGGCGGCAGGAGGTGAGACACGTATAGTAGACGCCGAACACGTACGTTACAAGGAGACGGATCGTCTCGAAGCGATGGCGACCGAACTCCGCAAGATGGGTGCCGTAATCGAGGAGGAGCGCGACCGTCTCGTTATCGACGGGAACGCGTCCGAACTCGTCGGTACACGCGTCGACGGACGTGACGACCACCGTGTCGTAATGGCTCTCGCGGTCGCGGCGCTCGTAGCCGAAGGTGAGACGAGTATAACGACGGCTGAGACGGTCGGTGTCTCGTATCCGGGCTTCGTCGACGACCTCTCCGCAGTTGGTGCGGACGTAGAGACGGTTTAGATCTCGCGTGCGACGAGCCAGACGGCGATACCCGAGACGACGAGTATTATGACGGCTTCAAGGAGATAGTCGGTCGGTGCGCCGTCGGCTGAGACGGGCGCACCCGTTCCTTCGCCTGTTTCGGCGCTCATGTCGGTGTTGAAGACCTCGGCGAAGTACCGCGCTGTCTCGGCGTCGTGGACGATGACACCGACCTCACGGTTGTCCATCGGTGAGTTCCGGTTCCAGTTTATGCTTGAGACGAGAACCGACTCGTTGTCGACGACGACGCCTTTGGTATGCGTAGGACGGTCGGAGAGGCGCGCGTCTATGTTCGACGAGTTCAGCGCCTCGGCGACCTCGGTGTTCTCCTCCTCGTAGTACCATCTTCCGTCGAGTAGGACGCTGACATCGACGCCGCGTGATGCGGCTTCGCGTAACGCTTCGACGTACGGGTTGGAGCCGAGTCCGTCGTCCCAAGGACGTATGTACGCCTGCTGTACGAGAACTTCGTCGTCGGCGCTCTCGATCAGCGACACGACGGGTTCGACGCTCGCGTCGGGTGTTACGAAAAGTTCGACCGCCGTACTGTTGGTACGCGTCGGTTCGAACCCCGTGTTTAGGTACGTGTCGCTTTCGTCCTGTTCATGGCTGTCGACCGACGAGTTTCTCCACGACGAGATCCCTCGCCAGTCGGTGTCCTCGCGGAAGACGTGGGCGAGGTAGTTCGAAGCCTCCTCGCCCTTGATAACCACGCCCCATCCGCGCGAACCCGTTGCGTTGGGAGCGAAGTTTCTGTCGCCCCAGTTTTCGGAGGTGACGACGGCGGAGTCGTCGGCAACGGCGTACTTCGCATGGAAGTATGTGTAACGGCTCCGTTCTCCGTCGGCGACGTACCGACGCACACCGTCGAGGCTTTGGAGAACTTCCTCCGTCGACGCCGGAAAGCCTCCGGGCGGGGAGCCTTCTACGAGAAGCTCTACACGTGCCTCCGTCTGTGCGAGAACGTCCGCGAGGTAGTCGCTCCCGAACGTATACGCGCTCACGAGGACGCGTTCGTCGGCTTCGCGGAACTCGTCGGCGACGACACCGGGTGAGTCGGGGAGTACGAAGGCGGTCACGGACGAGACGTTGGTGCGGAGTGGTTCGAGGTCGGTGGCTCCGAACGGATGCGTGCCGAAGCCGTCGTCTTGGCGGATGACGAGTTCGCCCTCCGTCGGGTCGACGCCGCCTTCGTCGCCGTAACGTAGACGGTCGACGGTATCGCCCGAAGGGTCACGTACGGTGATGACCTCGCCCGAGTTGGCGAGACGTAGCTCCAGACCGTAGTCGCTCCGGTTATGCGCGCCGCCGTCGCTCGTGAAGTATACGGTTCCGTCGAGCGTACGGTTGGGTAGACGTGTCACGGCGTCGGTGTCTTCGAGAGTCCATCCCGACGTGTCGGTTCCGTCGAACTCGACGGCTACGTACTCGCCGGCGTCGCCGTCGGCGTACGTGTCGGGGTACGTCTCGACGATACGCGGCTCTTCGGCGGCGACCGAGACGGTAGCCAAAGAGACAAGAAGAACTGCCAGAAGGAACGTAACGCTACTCTTCCTTCTCAGATACATCGACGACTTCGAGGGGAGTGTTGGTGAGCGCCTCGCCCACCTCCTGTTTGGCTATCTTCGCCGCGTGATCCTCCGTCTCAACATTGTAGACGTTTATATCGAAGACGAGACCGACGAGACCGGTTCCGGCGAACATGCACGCGGCGTCGAACGCCTCGCCGCACGCAGGGCAGTCCATCAGACCGATCTCAACCTCAACGTAGTCCTTGTCGGGGTTGAGGCGTTTTCCGGCTTCGCTGACCGCGACGGAAACCGCGTCCTCTATGTCGTCAACGTCCTCCACTATCCACGCGCCTTCGAGAGCCACGGTATAGTCCATACTTCGGTGTGAGAGGCGGAGTCCGTAACATTTGTTATTCGTCCTCGTACGCCTCCAGCGCGCCCTCTATGAGTTCGAACGCGTCCTGTCTCTCGCCGCGGTCGACGAAGATGACGATACTCGTGACGCTCGAAATTATCTCTATGATATTGATCCCTCGCTCGTAAAGCGGCTTTACGACGCGGTATACGATGCCGGGTGTGTCGATAAAGTCACCGCCGGAGACGAGTATCATGGCGACGTCCTCGCGCACGGAGACGCTTGAGAACTTTGCGTCCTCGACTATCTCGTCGTGGAGAAGCTTCTCCGCATGCCGTCCTTTGTTCTGATCCACGAAGAAGGACATTGAGTCGTTCCCCGTCGAATGTCCGTAGATGTTGATATCGTTTTCGCCGAGGGTCGTAGAGAGACGCGAGAGAAGGTTAGGCGTATCGATGACGGAACGTCCTGCGACCGTCACGGCGGCGAGGGGTTCGTCACGCATCTCGACGAGATGGGTGCTGGTTCCCTCGCCCTCGATAACCGTCCCTTCGGCGCGTATGTCGCCGTGTTCGTGGTGGACGACACGGACGGTCATACCGTTGGTCTTGTACCTGAGCGCGCTCGGCGCGACCACGCCCGCACCGCGTATCGACAGATCCTGCATCTCGTCGACGGAGATACTGTCGACGCTCTTTGCGCGTTCGACGTTCGACGGGTCGCCCGTCATGATGCCCTCGACATCGGTGACTATGACGACCTCGTCGGCACCGAGATGGTTACCGATGAGCATAGCGGTGGTGTCGCTACCCCCGCGTCCGAGCGTCGTGAGCGTGCCGTCGTCCGTCTCTCCGAGGAAGCCGCAGACAACCGGGACGGCGTCTTCCATACGTTCGCCGAGACGTTGGACGCGTCTGTGGGTCTCCTTCTCGTCGACCTCGCCCGCCTCGTCGGTCACCACGGGCCAGTCGTCGTCGCCCGGCTCTACGAAGAAGGAGTCGACGCCGAGATCCCCAAGGGCGGTCTTGAACATCCTGACGGAAGTACGTTCGCCCATGCTGACGATCTCGTCGGCGTCCTCGTCACGGGGTCCGTCGTCGGCGACCTTCTCCATCTCCTCTATGAGCATATCCGTCGTCTTTCCCATCGCAGAGACGACGACACAGGCTTCGTCGCCGGCGTCGACAACGTCGGCGATGCTCTCCGCCGCCTTTCTCATACGTTCACCCGTTCCTACGCTTGTCCCGCCGAACTTCGCTACTATCTTGGACATACGGTTGTTCAGTGTGGGAACCGTTGCCAACACTCGGTCAAAAGCGCTTCGGATATGTCCAACCACGGACAGGCTTTTTGCGTGTCGGTACGTACGGTACGTATGCGTTGGGACACGGCGGGCGAACGTCTGCGCCGTCTCGACGAGGTTCTCGAATCGGTACAGCGTACAGCAGAGGAGAAGCCCGCGCCGGTTCTCGTCGAGGGGAAGAACGACGAACGCGGACTCGAACGTCTCGGTATAGAGGCTGAGATACTCCGTGTCAGCGGCAACGGACGTAGCCTCGTCGAGACCGCGGAACGCGTCTCACGTAGGTACGACGTCGCCGTTATACTCACCGACTGGGACGCCGAGGGTGAGGCGCTAAAGTCAAAGCTGAAGACCCTGCTCGAATCCTACGGCGTCGCGCCACGGACATCGCACCGAAAACGTTTACGTGACCTTACATCGAAGGAGATACACGATGTCGAATCATTGCCCCAACAACGTACACGTATGAGGTCTGATATATGAGCCTAAGATACAGGGATGCGCGCGAGGACGACGCCGACGGTGTAGCCGAGATAGCCAACTGCTACGTCCTTCCGCAGGACATGTCGGTGGGATCGATGCGTGACCTCGTTCAGGACAGGACGATGAAGATAGCCGTCGAGGAGGACGAGAATGAAGGCGACGAAATCGTGGGCTACGTCAGCTACCGCGTCGTCGACGAGACGGTCGTCGTACAGCACGTCTGCGTCGTGCCTGAGTACCGCGACACCAATGTTCCCGGACGTCTCGTTTCCTTCCCTTCGGAGTTCGCCGACGACGAGGGGCTACGGACACGTGTCGCCGTCGGAGAAGGGTCGTGGTTTACGGGCTTTCTTCCGCAAGAGGGCTTCGAGGAGCAGGGGAAGGCTCGTTTCGCGGGCGAGACTCTGCGTATGTTCGAGCGTTAGAGCAGACGCGGCGCGACTATCATCAGAACCATGCTACCGAACATAGCGACGGCGACGGCGATCGTCAGCGAGTCGGCGAGACGGTCGGTAGCCTCGCCGGAGGTGACGGGCGAGACGGCTTTCCGCAGTCCCTCCTTGAGTATATGTCCGCCGTCGAGAGGGAGTGCGGGTATGCAGTTGAACAGACCGAGGTTGAAGTTTACCCAAGCCGTCCAGTAGAGGACGTTAGGGACGACCCAGAACGCACCGCCGAGAGCCGACGCAGGTCCTGCGAGTTCGTAGAAGCTGAGTATGAAGCCGTCGAAGCCGAAGAACGGCGATACGCCTACCGCCGCGCCGAGAGGTAGGTAGATAGCCAGAACCCAGTCGACAGGGTTGAGCGATGTAAGGAGCGAGTACGGCGTCCCTATGTCGTACGGCGTCACTCCGACGCGCTGTGCGTTCGTGAGGTAGCCGACGCCGAGGAACGCCCCTTCGCCGCGCGGGCTTTCTCCGAGCGTCGTACCGACCGACACCGTCTCGCCGTCGCGGAGCACCTCGATACCAACCTCGTCACCGGGTGAGAGTTCACCCATGACGGAGACGAACGCCTGAGCGTTGGTGACCTCCTCACCGTCGACCGAGGTGATCATGTCGCCCTCCTGAAGACCCGCCGCCTCAGCCGCAGAATCCGACTGCACGGTGCTGATCTCGACACCGGGCGCTCCCGTCTCCAGACGCTCCTCACGTGTAGCGCCGTCGGGGGAGGCAACCGTAAGAACCACCTCCTCACCCGCCGAACCTCCGAGCGCGCCGAAGAACGCGTCGGTAGAGCCGACCTCGTTGCCGTCTACAGCGACGACGCGGTCACCCTGTTCGACGACACCGTCGGCGAGCGAACCGTCTGCAACGTTCTGAACACCGACGCCGTCAAGCGGCTGTACGGCGGAGAGCGAGAGCGCGATAAGGACGAAGGCGACGACGGTGAGCACGAAGTTGTTTGTGACCCCCGCGGCGAACATACGTGTCCTTTCGGCGCTCGACGCCTCCCCAACCTCCTCCTCGTCGGGTTCGACGAAAGCACCGAAGGGCAGGACTGCGAGCATGACCGCCCCCATGCTGTCGACACGTATGTCACCGACGCGGCAGAGTATACCGTGTCCGAACTCATGGACGACGATACCTATAAGCAAGCCCGCGAGTATCTCCGGGGCGACAGAGAGAGGGAGGAAGTCGTTCACACCGGGTATGACGAGCACGTTCTGCGGCTCCGTTATCTGTGACGGCTCAGGCGTCTGAAAGATGCTGAGATGTGCGATACGGAGGAGTAGGACGAACGAGGCTACCATGACGAGTCCCGCGATAGCCACACCGACGTTTGCGTAGGCTCGCCAGAAACGTTTGGGCGAGGCGAGACGGTCGAGAAGGTCGCGTCCGCGTACGGTACGGAACATGATCAGAGGTCCCGCCGCGGAGGCGTTGTAACGTTCGAGAACACCGCGTGAATCGAGAACCGTGACGAGCACCCAGTAGGCGAGAAAGCCTCCGAGAATCCAGACGAGTACCATGTGAACAGTAGCCGACGGAACCACAAAACGGTTTCCGTAGAAGGTCGTACACGGTGTATGATTTTGGTACACACGACCGTCCCCGACGACGGAACCGCGGAGAGTATGGCGCGCGAACTCGTCGAGGAACGCGTCGCGGCGTGCGTAAACGCAAACCCCGTTTCGTCGACGTACCGCTGGGACGGGGAGGTCGTCGAGGAGGACGAGGTCGCGCTCGAAATCAAGACGGCGTTACCGTACGACGAGGTACGTGAACGCGTCGAGGAGATACATCCGTACGACGTTCCGTGTATAATACGTTACGACACCGAGGCGAACGACGACTACGCCGACTGGGTGCGCGACGCGACACGGGCGGAAGACTAACAAATCAGTTAAGTAAGGAAGACGACTGTTTCGGATATGACCGAGAACGACGAAGAGGTCGACGAGAACGAGGAAGCAGAGACGGAGACGGAAGCCGAGGCGGAAGCCGAGGAAGGCGGAGGTATACAAGAGGGCGACTACGTCCTTCTCGAATACACGGCGACAACGGTTCCGGAGGAGGACGACGACGAGCGTCTCGTCGACACGACGAGCGAGGAGCGCGCCGCCGACGAAGGTATCGACACCGAGGATCAGGAGTTCGGTCCACGCACCGTCGAGGTCGGCGGAGGACGCCTGTTCGAGGAGGTCGAGGACGCCCTCGTCGGTAAGGAGGTCGGCGACACCGGCGAGGTCACCGTCCCCGCGGAGGACGCCTTCGGCGAACACGACCCCGACGACGTGGAGACGGTGAGCGCAAAGAAGATAGACGAGGACGACCGTTATCCGGGGGCTCAGGTCAGCCTCGACGGCAGACAGGGCTACGTCGAGACGATCATCGGCGGACGCGCGCGCGTCGACTTCAACCACCCGCTCGCGGGCGAGGACGTGAGCTACGACTTCGAGATATCCGAAGTCGTCGAGGACGAGGAGGAGCAGGCGGCGTCAGTAATCGAGATGTACGCGGGGACGGACGTCGATGTTGAGATAGACACGGTGACCGAGACGGAGACACGTGTCGAGGAAGACGACGAAGGCGAAGAGGAGATAGAGGAGGAGGTCGAGAAACGCGTCCTGTACATAGAGGCGACGCCCGAGATGTCGATGAACCAGCAGTGGCTGTTCTCCAAACAGCAGATCGCCGATGAGCTTATGCACGACTTCGACCTCGAACGCGTCGTCGTGCGCGAGACCTTCGACCACGACGACATGCAAGGCGGTATGGGTATGCCGGGCATGATGGGCGGTATGGGCGGCGACGAACTCGAAGACCTTGACGAGGAGGAGATAGAGGAGGTTGCGGAGGAGATCGAGGGCGTCGAGATCGACGAGTAGGGGCGGAACGGTTAACCCGCGTCCGGTCTTTTCTGGTACATGCCCATAGATCCTGAGTTCGAGGAGAACCGCGACGTCGTCGGAACGCACTCGCCTGACAACGGCGGCGAACACGAGGTGCGCGGACCCGTCGACGAACCCGAACGTCTGGGTATACACGGAACCGTTGTTGCGGTCGACTTCGACGCGTGTATCGGCGACGGCGCGTGTCTCGAAGACTGTCCCGTCGACGTGTTCGACTGGGTCGAGTCTCCCGGACATCCGGCGAGCGACCGTAAGGCGGATCCCGCGCGCGAGGACGACTGTATCGGCTGTTACCTCTGCGAGGATGTCTGTCCCGTCGATGCGATAAAGATACAGTATTAAAAGATAGTCGCGCCCGAGTAGACGACTATACCTTCGTCGGTGAGTTCGTACGGCTTGACCTCGCGCGAATGCGACGTATCGCGTATCTTGGTCACTTCGAGCGCGAGACGCGTCTCCGAAGAGCTGTCCGCGCGTATGTACTGTAGGACGAAGACGGCGTCCGAAAGGTACTCTACGACGCCGTACCGTGAACTGTAAGGGTCGTCCTCGTCAGCCTCGCTCGTTACGAGCGTGGTGGCTCCGGCGTCGGATAGCTCTTCGAGGAAACGGAATATCTGGTTCCTACCCTCGGCGCGATCCTGAAACATCATCTCGACGAGCGTGATCGAGTCGAAGACGACGCGCGAAGCACCGAACTCAGAAATCATACGCGGGAGTTCGTTACGTATACTCCTGAGCGACGAGGCGACCTCTATAGGATGCATCTGTACGACGGCGAGCGTGTCGTGTATATAATCGCCGAAGCCCCATCCCTTGGCGTCGCCCGTCGAGACGATGTCCTCCTCGTCCTGTTCGAGCGTAAAGTAGACGCAGTTCTCGCCGTTCCTGAGTCCCTGAGCGACGAACTGCATACCGAACGTCGTCTTACCCGCTCCGGGACCACCGATTACGCAGAGCGTCTTACCTTCGGGGACACCGCCGCGTATCATCTCGTCGAGACCGCTTATACCGAGATCGATACGGTCATCGAGATCGAGTATACGTTCGGAAGCGCCCTCGTCAGTCCCACCCCTTTCGTCCGAGAGGGCTTCGAAGCCGTCGGTGTCCGAACCGCTCGCACCCGCCTCAAAGGCTTCCTCGAAGTCGGAAACGTCGTTGTCGTCGTCGCCGAAAGCGCCTCCCGTATCGCCGTTTTCGTCGCTCATTTTATCTTACGTATGTTGCTTATCTCGAAGCCTTCCTCGGTTATCTCCGTCTCGTACTTGTCGTCCTCTTGTCCCGTCATACGTCCCATGGCTCCACGGAAGGAGCCGACGTACATCATACGCTGGCGCTCCGTGTCGCCCTCGACCCAGTCGAAATGGAATATGCCGTCGAAGATGGAGGCTATCTCCTGATGTTCGCGGGGTTCAAGCGTGTCCTTGTCGAGGACGGCGTAGATGAGACCGTCCCAGCGCTGTGTGGCGCGTTGTAGACCCGCGAGCATGACGAGTATCTCGCCCCAGTCGAGCCTGTAACGCGACGCGCGTACGAGAGAGGTCAACGAGTCGATGACGACGATGCTGTCCGACGCCTTCTCGTCGAGGTAGTCGGCGAACGCCGAAAGGAGGCTATCGTCCTTCGCCTCGCCAAGGCTCCGCAGGTCGGACAGTTCTTCGTCGACCCACGACCGCGGAACGACCGTGTTCCGGAAGTACTCGTCGGAGAAGTCCTCGAAGACGATGTTCGACGAAAGGCTCTCGTACATCGCGTCGTCGAGAACCGACCGCATCTCGTCGAGTACATCGTTCCGGGTGCGCATGAAGCTGACGTAGTGTACTTCGTCAGGGACGGCATCGGGTTCCACCTCGGTATCGGTGTATATACGGAAGGTTTCCGGGTCTGTACGCGCCATAGAGACCATGGCTGTACTCGTGTAAACAAACTCGTTCGCACCCGCGCCTACCTCACCCGAAAGGAGTATCGACGTACCGCTCGGCACGCCTCCGCGGAAGACCGAATCGAGCGTCGGCAAGCCAAGAGGTATATCGCGTCGGCTTTGGCTATCGTGCGACAGAGTACTCACCTGTACGGAACTTGTGCTTTTCACGTATATACCCTTCGCGCCCTCAGGGTGAAGGACTAAATAAACCCGTTACATATGGAAGGTAACTATGAACATACGGAAACCGGTGCCGAGGAGGTGGCTGTCGTGGGCGACGCGGACGCCGTAGGCGAACTCAGTGTGACGTACGAGGAGTTTATGGAGATGGCGGAGTACGTGCGCGAGCATCTCCACGACACCGTGCGCGAGAACGGCGACAGGATGAGATGGTACCCGTGGCACTCCGCCGAGTACAGGTACCGCCATCTTATCGGTGTCGTCGACCTTGCGGAACGCATCGCGCGCGAGGAAGGCGCGGACGTGGGCGTGGTGAGGGTCGCGGGTGTCTTCCACGACGCCGCCAAGTTTCAGGTGAAGCAGGAGAAACACGCAGAAGAAGGCGCGTGGATAGCTCAGAAGTACCTGTCGCGTAACGGGTTCCCCGACTCGTTCATCGACCGCGTCGCGCGTGTGATACGCGACCACACGAAGGAGATGGATGACGGTATGCCCGTCGAGTCGAAGGTGCTCATAGAGGCGGACTCGATAGACAAGATAGGCGTCGCGGGCGCTACTCTGATGGTGATGCGCGTCGGCTACGAATCGCGGTCGCATCAGGAGGTTCCCGACATCATAGACCGTGTTGTCAGACGTGGCGAGCGCGTCGTCAAACGTATCGAGACGGAGACAGGTATGCGTATAGCCCGCGAACGCGTCGAGCGCGCAAAGCAGTTCAAGGCTTGGTTTGAGGACGAAATTTAGTTTCGTCCTCAAATCAGAGAGCGAACGGAGTGAGCGACCGTGGTTCGAGGATGAGGTTTAGCGAATCCTCGAAGTAGAGAGTGACAACGACCGTGGTTCGAAGCTTAGCCGTCACCCGACACGGTCGTAGCTACCCAAGAACTCGACCCAGTCAACGTGTTCGTCAAGCGCGTCGAGTATCTCGTCGGTGCCGCCCTCGTCGTGACTGTCGGCTCCTGACGTTCGGTTCCCCTCGAAGTCGATATGGAAGACGTAGTCGCCGAGTTCGCGTTTCGACGGGCGTGACTCTATACGCGTCAGGTTGACGCCGCGTTCCTTGAATACGCCGAGTATGTCGTAGAGCAATCCGGGTCGGTCGCCGCCGGGGTAGACTACGATGGAGGTCTTGTCGCCCCCGTCCGCGGGTTCGCGCGCGAGGACGACGAAACGCGTTGAGTTTCCGTCGGCGTCCTGTACGGAGTCGTCGATTACACGCACCGTATCGTCGGCGAGCGAGGGGTGTGCGATAGCCGCGACGGCTGGGTCTTCACGCGCCTCCTCGACGCCCGCCGCCGTCGACGAGACGCTCCTTAGCTCGGCGTCGGGGTAGCTGTCGCGCAGGTATCCGCGGCACTGTGCGAGCGCCTGCGGATGGCTCGCTACGACGTTGAAGCCGTCGTCGTGGGCGAGTAGTGCGTGCTCGACATCGACGACGACCTCGCCGACGATGTAGAGGTCGTACTCGACGAGTACGTCGAGAGTTGCGTTTACGCTCCCCTCGATGGAGTTCTCGACGGGGACGACGCCGCTGTTGACATCACCGCGTTCGACAGCATCGGCGATTTCGGGGACTCCGTCGTAGAAACGTAAGTCGTCGCCGAGGCTGAGCGCCGCGCGGTGGGAGTACGTCCCCGCGGGTCCGAGGGTGCCTATCTCGTCCGTCATGGTCGGTTTTCGTCCCCCCGTCTTAACCCTCTTGCTGTAACAGTAGCTTTTACTACTCGGTTAACCTATACGAGATGATGTCAGAATCAAACGGAGACGGTTTCGACGAGTTCAGCAACGTTGGAGAAGCAGATGTCACACGTGCGATCGGTCAGGAGTGGACGGACGAGTTCATGGACTTCTCCGACTCGGACGTCATAATCGTCGGCGGAGGACCGTCGGGACTCGCCGCGGGCAAGGAGCTTGCGGAGCGCGGCGTCAAGACGATGATACTCGAAAAGAACAACTACTTCGGGGGCGGCTTCTGGCTCGGCGGCTTCCTCATGAACAAGGTCACCGTCCGCGACCCCGCTCAGGACGTTCTCGACAACCTCGACGTCGACTACAAGCGGTCGCGCGACACAGAGGGTCTGTACGTCGCCGACGGACCACACGCGTGTAGCGCGCTCATCAAGTCAGCGTGCGACGCGGGCGTTAAGACACAGAACATGACGGAGTTTACGGACATCGTCATACGTGAGGATCACCGCGTCGGCGGTGTCGTCATGAACTGGACGCCGGTGCACGCCCTACCGCGCGAGATTACGTGCGTCGATCCTATCGCCGTCGAGGCGGATCTCGTCATCGACGCGACGGGGCACGACGCAGTCGCCGTCTCGAAGCTTCAGGAGCGCGGCGTCCTCGACGCTCCGGGTATAGGGCACGCCGAGGAGCACAACACGGGTATGGATCAGACGGGCGACGACTCTTACGGCGCGCCGGGGCACGACTCACCGGGGCACGACTCGATGTGGGTCGGCAAGAGCGAGGACGCCGTGGTGGAGCATACAGGACTCGTCCATCCGGGTCTTATCGTAACCGGTATGGCGACGGCGACGACGTACGGTCTTCCCCGTATGGGACCGACGTTCGGCGCTATGCTCATATCGGGCAAACGCGCGGCGCAGGCGGCGCTCGATGAGCTTGAGGTCGACGCCGAACCCGTTCAGATGACCTCGCGCGCACCCGCGGACGACTAAACAGGCGTGGACGAGGTACGTCTTTACGGAGCGCCGACGACGGTCGCCGACGCCGACGAGATAGGGCGGTGGCTGAACGATCGTGTCGACGCGTCGGTGCAGGTACACGACCGTTTCCTCGCCGACAAGGACGTGGCGCGCGACCTCGCGCAGGCACGCGTCCTTTCGCCGTACGACCCCGAAACGGGGAACACGATGACGGGTATCGTCCGTTACGAGGAGCGCGCGCTCGAAGACCCGTCGCGCGCGGGCGGCGTTATCTACGACGGCTACGCGGTGCAACGCGCACTGTACCCTTACACGGCGGACAACGAGACGGTCGACATCGTACTCATCGACCGCGCTCTCGGAACGTGGGGCGGGGATGGACGTTGGCACAAACGCGTCGCTGTGCTCGGAAGCCCTGCTCTCGTCTCCGTTCCGGGTCTGTACGAGGCACCCGCGAAGCCGGAGGAGTACTACAAGGAGAAGTCGAAGTACGCCATGGCGGGCGGTGTACCGCCGCGCGAGTATCTGGAGACCGAGGTTGACGGCGAGTTCCTCGTCGAAGACGATCCGCGTACCACCGACGCGCTCAAGGGGTACGCCCTCACAGCCTACGGATACGCGACGACCGGTGAGGGGTTCTGTGACGACGAACGTTGCCGTCTGTACGACGCCCACAGGCAGAAGGGCGTGGTGCGCGCACAGCTACGCGAACCCGAGTTCTGTGACGACCACGCGGCGGTCTACGGCACCGAGGAAGTTTAGTCGCCGAGCAAGGCGTCAACGTCGGCGTGTCTGGTGAGGAGGTCACGAACCGTGTCGACGGTCGACGCGTCGGGCTTTCTTCCCTGCTGAACGACCTCCTCGATCCCATCGAGGACTGCGACAGTGTCGAGACCGACCGACAGTATCGGTACGTCCTTCTCGCGCGCCTTGCTCACCACCGCGGAAGGCGGTTCGAGTCCGCCGGCGAGTACGATACAGCGCACACCGGGCGCTTCGAGGGCGGCGCTCTGTACGTCGGCGCGGTCGGCACCCGTGACGACGACTGCGTCCTTTGTACGTCGGAACTGACGGAGAGCCTCCTCGCCGCTCATCGCCCCCACGAGGAAACGTTCGACGTAGCCGTCGTGTGACGCGTCGGTGAGTGAGGTCGCGTTGAGCCGGTCACGCAGGTCAGCGACGGTGACGCCGGCGACGGAACGGTCGTAAGGCAGGACGCCGTGCACGGGTATACCGCGGCTTTCGAGGAAAGGAACGACCGACCCCTCAACGTCGTCGAACCCCGGATCCTCTACACCGTTGAGCACGACGCCCGCGAGACGGTCGCCGAAGACGCGCGCCGCCGCTAGTATACCGTCGACGCTCCTGTAACCGTCGAACCCGGCGATGAGAACGACGTGTGCGTCGAGTACGCGCGCTATATCGGCGTCGGTAAGCCCGACGACACCTCCGGTCGTGTAAACGTCCGCGCCTTCTAAGAAGATCGAACCGCGCCCGTCGGCGAGCTTGTCGTAAGCCGTCTTGACCTCGTCGCGGAGTTCTTCGGGGTCGACACGACCCTGCACGGCTTCCTCGACAAACGTCGGCGAGTAGACGACAGGCTCCATCTCGTGAACCTCGTCCTCGACATCCAGAACCTCGCGTGCGAGCATGGGGTCGCTGTCGAGCGTCTTCCCCACGACGCTTTCGAGGCTCGTTCCTCTCGGCTTCATATAGCCAACGTCGTCTCCGCGTTCCTGCGCCTCCGACGCGAGGGCGAGGGCTACGGCGGTCTTTCCTGTGCTTTCGGTCGGCGAACTCAGTAGGGTCGTTCTTGTCATAGCTCCTCCTTGTCTACCGTGAGACGTAGGTCTACGGCGGAGACGCCGTCGGCGGACGCAACGAGCGGGTTTATGTCGAGTTCGAGTATCGAAGGAAAGTCGGAGGCGAGGGCGGAGACGCGTTCGACGGTTTCGACGACGGCTTCGGTGTCGACGGGCTGGCTTCCACGTGCGCCGTGTAGGAGGGGCGACGCATCTATTCCGTCGACCATCTCGCGCGCCTCCGTATCCGTAACGGGGGCGATACCGAAGGACGTGTCCTCGAACACCTCGACGAAGATACCTCCGAGACCGAAGACGACGAGAGGACCGAACTGAGGGTCGCGGCTAAATCCGACGATCGTCTCAACGCCGTCATCGACCTCTACCGTCTCCTGTACCTGTACGCCCAAGACGTCGGCGTCGGGCTGGTACGAACGGGCGCGTGAGACGAGATCCTCGTATACATCACGTACATCGTCTTGGGTGACGCCGACCCTAACACCGCCTATGTCCGACTTGTGGAGTATGTCGGGCGAGACAATCTTCATGACCACGTCGCCATCTATCCCCTCGGCGACCTGCACCGCCTCGTTAGGGCTTCCGACGACATCGCCCTCAGGCGTCGGTATACCGTACGCTTCGAGCAACGGAGTAGCTTCGACGCCGAGGCGTCCGTCGTCGCGGGCGGTTTCGAGAATGCGACGCGCCTTTTGCCGGTTCACGTCGAAGTCACGTACCTCGCCCGTCCGGCGTCGCTTTGCTCGTCGGTAGTCGGCGACGGCTTCGAGAGAACGGACGGCACGCGCGGGGTCGAAGTAGGTGGGGATGTCGCTCTCCGAAAGTACGTCGCGTGCTTCGCGCGTCGCCTCGCCTCCCATTAGTGACGCGACGAGGGGTATCTCAACGTCCGTACCAACGAGCGTCTCTGCGAGGTCGTCGAAGTCGAACGTCGTCGTGGGGCACGCGATTACGAGGCACGCAGAGACACCGGGGTCGTCTGCGACGGCTTCGACGGCGTCGGCGAAACGTTCGGGGGGCGCGTCACCGAGTATGTCGACCGGGTTGTAGACCGAAGCCGCATCGGGAAGCGCACCGTCGAGTGCCTCGTACGTCCCGTCGGTGAGGTCGGCGAGGGATAACGACGTATCACCGACAGCGTCGGTAGCCATGACACCGGGTCCTCCTGCGTTCGTGACCACGGCGACGCCGTCGCCTTCGGGGAGCGACAAGGCGTCGAGTGCGCGCGCGAAGTCGAAAAGCTCCTCGACATCGTCGGCGCGTATCACCCCAGCCTTACGCAGAGCCGTCTCGTACGCCCTGTCGCTACCCGCGAGCGTCCCCGTGTGCGACGAGACGGCGCGCGCACCTTCGTCCGTCCGACCCGACTTTACGAGTACGACGGGCGTCTCACGGGTTACGCGCCTGAGAACGCGCACGAAACGGCCGCCGTCCTCAACGCCTTCGAGATAGCCGACGATGACGGCTGTACCGTCGTCTTCACCCCAAGCCTCTGCGAACTCGGTCTCGTCGAGGACGGACTTGTTTCCGAGGGAGACGATATGTCTAAACCCCATACGCGCGTCGTTCGCCCAGTCGACCGCCGCTGTGATGAAAGCACCGGACTGGCTCATGAACGAGACGTTTCCCTCACGCGGGGAAGCGGAACCGAAGGTGGCGTTGAGGCTCGACGGTGTGCTCGTAACGCCGAGCGAGTTGGGACCGACGAGACGGACGGAGTGGCGTTCGGCGGCTTCGGCGAGCGCGGTTTCGCGTTCAGCGCCCCCACCGCCCGACTCGGAGAAGCCTGCGGTCAGTACGACGACGTTTTTGACGCCTCTCTCACCGAGTGAGTCGACGACATCGACCGCGGATTCGGCGGGTACCGCAACGACGGCGAGGTCAACGGAGCCGGGTACAGACGGGATGTCGTCGTAACACGGAAAGCCGAGTACGTCGTCGTGCTTGGGGTTTACACCGACGACGTCGCCGTCGAAGGAGCGCAGGTTCTCCATCACGCCGCGTCCGACGGAGCCTTCGCGCGGCGTCGCGCCGACGACGGCGACACGTTCAGGTTCGAAAAGACGTAGCAGATCCTTTCTTGACACTACGCCCGGTACGCGGACGCGGCACGTAACGTTTACCCCTTCTACGCGGGTTCGGCTCTCTCACCAGCCCGGCTTTCGCTCGCCTCACCGTAGAAGCTGTGAACACGTAACGTCTCGTGGCTACTCAGGAGTATGTAGCCGAAGACTACCTTTGAGAGTACGTCGAGAGCGACTATACCGCCCTGCTCCGCAACCGCCGGAAGAAGCCCAAATCCTTGACCTCCGAGTATCCATATGACGGGGTAGACGCTCCAAAGCACGACGGTAAGGTTCCGTAGGGTTGTAAAGATATCCGAAACGTCGTCCGGCAGTTCGTCTGCGGCTGACGAAAGAGCTCCGAGCAGAAGGTACAGAAGGATGAGGTACGCGATGGAGCCGAGCGCCCACCAGACGAGGCTCGCAAAGACGCCGTCGGCGATAGCCCCCAAGAAACCCGCGGCTATCATGTAGATATCTACGCCGACCAGGGTCGCAATCAGGCTCCTGTCTGCGTCCGCGAGTATTCCAAGGAGCGCGATTATGAGAGGCGTCGTCAGAAGCCAGTCGATGTAGCGCACGACCACGACCTCCTCACCGTTGAAGCTCAGCCGTCCCATGCCCATCGCCATCGCGAGGTACGCGGTAGCGGCGATAACGGTTATGGATATCGACATTATGAAGAAGTCCTGTTCATAAACCGCTACGTTCCTACCGAGCCATAGATAGACCAACGTACCGACGAGCATAGCTAATGCACCGATCCAGAGAACCGCTGTACTCATGCCCATTCCAAGTACTTCTGCCATGTATTTTACCCCGTTTGTGACGCATGTTTTTAACTTCTTTCATGCGCGTGCGCGCGTGCGCGAGGAACCTCGGGCGACATCGCAAAGGATGTCGGCGCAGGCGCGGACGCCGTCATGACGAGACAAAGAGCCGAGGTACAAAATTATATTATGCCGGATACACAACTACCGTACGTGGAAGAGAAAACGAGGGTAAAGGGTTGAACTATCTGACTTTCCACCTTCTGTTTACCGTGCCCGTTCTCGCGGTTCTTGGGGCGGCTTATCTCAGCAAACGCCTTTATGTAGACGACCCTTCTCCGTTGGGAACGGCGATCATCGGCGTTATCGCTCTTCTGTACACGACACCGTGGGACGGGTATATGATACGGAACGGCGTCTGGAGGTACGGTGAGGGAACCGTATCCGTCTTCTTCTGGGATATACCTCTCGGTGAGTACCTCTTTTTTGTTATACAGCCGCTTATCGTCGGTCTTTGGCTCTACCTCGTTCTCACGCGTCTGGAAACACGTCGGTCGGGGGGTTGGACGCCAAGGTACCTCCTTACCTTAGCGGGTTTGGGTGTTACGGTCGCCGGCTTGTGGTGGGCACAGGGTACGGAGACGTTCTACATCGGTATGATACTCGTATGGGCGGGTCCGGTCTTCGTTCTCCAGTGGGCGTACGGCGGTCACTACCTCGTACGTAACTTCCGTGTCGTAGCCGCCGGTGTGGTTCCGCCGGCGGTTTACCTTGCCTCTGTCGACCGTTTCGCTATCGAAGACGGTATATGGGTTATCTCGGACGAACTCACGACAGAGGTTACTGTTCTCGGTCTTCCGGTCGAAGAGGGTGCCTTCTTTTTTGTCACGAGCCTTCTCGTCGTTCAGGGGGTAATGCTCTTCAGATGGACGCTCGACGAGTGGCGCGTCTGGGTCGAAGAGTACGAGACTCTTCGGCGTATCACCAGACTCGCTGGACTCGATCCATGAGTGTAACGACGCCTGCGTGGGGTAACGTGAGCGCCGCGAGTAGGATCAGGTAGAGGGCGAAGAAGCCTTCGACAGTAGCCGGAGGTGAGGCGACGAGCCACAGAGCCGCGAATATAACGACAGCGCCTGCGGTGAGCGGGGCGGCATCGCGTCCGAAACGAAGGAGTGCACGCGTCGCGTTACCGTCCTCAACGTGCGACACAGCGACGGGATCGAGAGCGATGAGACGCCCTATATGGCGCGTCGAATGCCAGAAGCAGAAGTAGAATCCGACGGCGAGTATAGGCGGGACGGTTGCGAAGTAGACGCCGAGTAAGGCGAGTTCGCCCGCCTCGAAAGACGACCGCGAGAGGTAGACCGTGGCAGATACGAAGACGACGAGGAAGACACCGACGGAGAAACGGAACGCGGGTTCGAAAGCGAAGGCGATCGTCTCGGCTCCACGGGGGTCGAAGACGCGGATCACGGCGTCCGCAACGTCGCGGTACTCCTCGGGGAAGGCTAAGAGGGGGACGAGCATAGGCATCGAACCGCGCGAGACGAGGGTGACCGCGCGTCCGAGACGCGAGCCGAGGTTCGTACGTAGGAAGCCGAGCGAGGCGTGTAGATCTCCCTGACCCCAGTGGTACAGGGTCAGACCGATGAAGAAGACGAAGGCGAGACCGGGTGCAACGAACCATACGACTGCGTACATTACTACGAGGACGGTGTAGACAGCCATCACGCGTCCGACGGATACGAGGTCAGGCTTCTCGTCGCGTAGGCGCGCGGGTACGAGATGGTCAACGGCACCGTGAGGTAGACCGAAGACGACGATGCTAACGAGGAAAGGGGCGTACCTGTACGAGGGGGGTACGGAGACGCCTGTGGCGCGGACGACAGCGAAGGTGACGACGAGAAAGCCGAGTAGAACCCAAGAGGGGACGACCACCCACCGCACGAGGGCGCGCCTGCACCCGTCGGAGACACCGTAGTCTCGGTACCGTGCGGTCGATCTTTCGTTAACGTCGGCGCTCTCTGGGTCGGTCATACCTTGTTACTTCTCTGACTTCCACTCGTCGTCGCTACCTATCCTGCTCGCCGTCGGTCCGTCCTGATCCTGATACTTGGAGCCGCGCTCCTCGCCGTACGGTGTCTCCGCGGGCGACGAGAGCTCTGTGAGGACTATCTGTGAGATACGCATCTCCTCAGGACGGAGCGCGACAGGGGCGGTTCCGAGGTTGGAGAGTTCAAGCGTGATCTGCCCGCGGTATCCGGGGTCTACGAAGCCCGCCGTGTTCGAGAGGAAGATACCGCCGCGTCCACCGACGAAGTTCTCAACCGCGCGTCCATCGGGCTGTACCTCTAGGTCGTATGTCGTCTCGTGCCTGTCTGTCTTCTCTACCCTCTCGACGCGCTCGAAACGGACGCCACCGTTCAACAGGGCATCGATACGGCGCGCAGGCTCCCCGTCGTCGTAGACATCGGTTAGCTTACGAACCGTCTCTCGTTTGACCGCGCCGTGCTCGGCGTTTTCGAGGTTTGACACGCTCGACTTCGACGACCAGCCGACAGCGTCGGCTACGTCCGACATCCTCAGCCCGGTGTCGGAACGCGCCTCGCGGAGTAGGTCGGGAACGGGGGGCACGTACTCGCCGCGTCTGTAGGGGTCTTCGGCGAACTCAACGACCCATTCCGTGCCTGTCTCACGGTCACGCGACCGTAAGTTGCTACGCAGACCGAGACGTGAGCAGAGATAGGAGACGTTGTCGGCGAGGCTCTCGTTGAACGTGTAGAAAACGGTACGTGTCCCCCTGCGCGAACCGTCGCCGTCAACGAGACCTTCGAGGAAAGCAGAGACCGTCTCATCCGACCAGTTCCACACAGTATCGGGGACGTCCTTTTCGGATCCTTCACCCGCAAGTGCTGTGAAGATAGATGACCAGAGTGCGGAACAGACGGTGAGACGCGACGCGCCTCCGGACTTGCTCCAAGACAACGAGGCGTCGTAGCCGTCGAACCAGTCGGCTACGCGTTCGAGAAGTTCGTCCTCGGTGTTTGTGAAGACGACGTGCTTCCGACGCGCGTATCCCTCGGCGACGTAGAAGCCAAGAACCCAAGCGAACTCCTCCGTAACTTCGAGGGTGTCAGGTAGGGTGTAATCGCTCTGCTTGTACGCGATATCGACACCTGACGGCTCCTCAACCGTCTGCAGAGGTGCCGAACCACGGCTCCGGTAGTGGCGTCTGCTTCCGCGTGGAACACAGTCCCAGTCTGCGTTCGGTGCCGACCCGGAGCCGTCTGAAGCGTACGCGATCAGTTCGTCGTCTTCGTCACGGAGAAGGTTGATGAGGTTTACTTCGTCCTCCGAAACTGTGGGTTCGGGGAGTTCGTCGGGAACCATTACGAGGGTTCCTTCCGCCTCTTCGGACGGAACGCGCGTTACGCGACCCGCTTCGTCGACCGTAAACAGGTTATGATCCTTCGTCACGTGAACTTCGCGCCCGGATTCGAGTACCACGCGGTAGATATCCTTTGTCGGATTCGTGATATGGTCGGTGACACGGTGTGTGGAGAGTTCGAGCGTCTTGGGGTCGAATGCGACAGCGCGCGCCTCAAGCTCCTTCTCAACCACCTCGCCGATCGGGTGGAAGCCGAAGCCGTCCTCCGGAGTCCAGAGGAAGACCTGCTCATCATAAGGGAGCGACGCGTGAACCACCACAGCAAGCCTACCGAGAGACGACCTGCCTTCGACGCGCGCCACGAGGTCGTCGGGTATCTCGACCGTCTCGTAAGTCGTTCCGAGAACGAAGTCACCCGGATGGAGGACGTATTCGTCGCCCGTCTCAACGACACGTCGACGCGTGTAGTCGTCGGTCTCCTCCTCGCTTTCCGGGTGTATACACGGTATGTTCGAACGTTCGAACTCCAAGAACTCGTTTCCGAGACGTAGGTCGATGCTCGCGGGCTGTATCTGGAGTTGGGGGTCGTCAAGGGGTTCGACGACGAGATCGCCGTCCTTCAGACGCCGGCGTATATCGCGGTCGGAGAGTATCAAAGCTCTAACCTCCCTACGATGTCGTCGTTACCCTCGTTGACGGCTACTATACGGACGTAGTCTTCGAGTCCGCTACCGTGTAGCTTCTTCTTCAGAAGCGAGTCTATCTGGTAGACACCCGCGGAGTTTGTCATGCCTATCTCGACGAGCACGGGTACGCCGAACTCGTCCTCGCCGTCGTGTACCGTCACGTCCTCAATAGCCTGCGACGAGACCGTGTCGATACTGCGCTCGCCCTTGTTGTACGGAAGACGCGACCGCCCTTGGGTCATGTCGAGCGCGTCGGCGACGCGTACGACGCCCGCTTCGGGGGTGAGGGGATCGTTTCCGCTGTGGTGGCAGTAGATGGCGTGTAGAGCCTCGCTCTTGAGAGCGACGCGTTCACGCGTGTCGTAGACACCGAGCACGTCATCGAGGAGATCGTCGGCGAGTATAAGAGAGTGGTTCGTGTGCTTCTCACGGTGTACGAGATGTCCAACATCGTGAAGCGTTGCGGCGCACGCAACGACGACGCGCGCCTCCTCGTAGCCGAAGCCGAGTTCGTGGTCGTATACACCGAACTCAACCTCGTCGCGTAGGAGTTCGAGGAGTTCGAGCGCGCGGTCGCGTACGATACCGATATGCTGTGTTCCGTGGTCGTTGTAGTCGAGACGGACGGCGGAGTTGACGTTCTGTGTCTCGATATGCGCCGTTATCTCGTCGCTTCCGAGCGCGTCCATCACGGCGTCAAAACTCATACGAGTTCCTCCGCCGTCGTGAGCGCGTGCATACGCAACCCCGCCTCTTCAACGCGTTCACGTCCGCCTTCCTGTCTGTCAACGACGACGATTACTTCGTCGACCGTCGCGCCCGCGTCGCGTAGCTTCTCGACCGCCTCGACGGCGCTCGCGCCCGTCGTAACGATGTCCTCTACGACTACGACGCGGTCGCCTTCTTCGAGTTCGCCCTCGACGGCGTTTGCCGTGCCGTACCCCTTCTCCTCCTTGCGTGCGATGACGTACGGAACACCCGATTCGGCGGAGGCGACGGCGGCGAGAGGTACGCCGCCGAGCGCGACAGCACCGATACGGTCGGCGTCCGTCTCGGTCACCTTCTCGGCTATGGCGCTCCCAACAACGCGCAGAGCGTCGGGCTGTGTCTCAAAGACGTACTTGTCGACGTAGTAGTCGCTCGTACGTCCGCTCGAAAGCTCGAACTCGCCGCGGAGGACGGCGTCGGCGTCACGTAGCGCGTCCGCGACCTGTTTCTCGGTTACCATGGCTCGTCCTTGAGTCCGAGTTTGTACGCAATAAAGTTCGTGGAGACGTGGAGAACGGGCGTGATAACGAGAACGACGGCGAGGACGCCCGGTGTGAAGCTGTCGAAGAACCAGCCGGGGGCGAGCGGTACGGTGACGGCGAACGCACCGACGACGAAGTCAAGCTGATCGACGCCGGGGAAAGGTGCACCGCGTTCGCGTCCGGTACGGCGTTTCAGAAAGCTCGCCCCCATGTCGCCGAGTATAGCGCCGAGGGCGAGTCCGAGGGCGGCGAGAGGGGCGAACGTCGGTAGGAACTCGGGTACGTAGCCGCGCGCGAGCGCCTCGTTTAGGAAGAGTGCAAGCACGAAGCCGGCTACCACGCCCGACGCGCTCCCGCGCCACGTCTTACCGTCGCCGAGTACACGCGTGCCGTTCCATTCACGCCCCATATCGACGGGGCGTCCGCCGCCGAACACGACGGCGGTGTTGTTGGGTATGTAGGCAGGCAACATCAACCAGAAGGCGACGGCTACGGTCTCTAAGGCTGACATACGCGCAAAGGGTCGGCGGTTTGGAAAAGTATTTTGGGTTATGGGTACGGTTTGGTCGTGTGGCATCAACCAAACGCGTCGTAGTCGCCGCTCTTATCGCCAACTTCCTTATAGCCATCGCCAAGTTCGCGGCGTGGAGCATAACGGGGAGTTCAAGCATGCTGAGTGAGGCGTACCACTCGGTGAGCGACACGGGTAATCAGGTTCTTCTGCTCCTCGGTATGCGTCTCGGTAGCAACGGCGCGTCGCGTGAACATCCGTTCGGGCGCGGAAAGGAGCAGTACTTCTTCGCTTTCGTCGTCTCCGTCATACTGTTCGGGGTTGCGGGGTACGCGTCGCTCCGGCACGGCTACCACAAGTTCGGCGTGGAGAGAGCCGGTACAAACTTCACTGTAAACTACGTCGTTCTCTCCGCCGCCTTCGCGTTCGAGGCGTGGGCGCTCAAGAACGCGTACGCGGGTGTCAGACGCGAGATGACCGAGAAAGGCTTCGGTTCGATCGTGGAGGCGTTCAGGAAGTCGAAGGACGCGCCCCTCATAACCGCGCTCACCGAAGACGCCGTCGCCCTCGCGGGTATCATAGTCGCCTTCGCGGGCATCGGTCTTACCGACCTGACGGGAAACAACGTCTACGACGCTATAGGGAGCGTTCTCATAGGTGTTCTTCTCATGGGGTTCGCGCTCGCCCTCGCATGGGAGAACCGTGGTCTGATAGTCGGGGAGGGCGTCACCAAGGGCGAAAGGCGTGAGCTTATCGACGCTGTCGAAACGACCGACGGTGTCGTCTCGGTGGTCGACCTGCGGACGCTCCATATGGGACCCGACAGCGTTCTCGTCGCCGTCGAGGCTGAGTTTGAAGCGGGTATGGCGACGGAAGAACTGAAGCAGGCGACGGACAGTGTCGAGAAAGCCGTGAAGGATACGTTACCCGAAGCCGACAGTATCTACGTCGAGGCTCAGGAGACGCGTTCCTGAAGCTTCTCACGCAGTACGTCGGAGACGAGTTCGCCGTCAGCCTTTCCGCGCATCTCCTCCATGACAGCCCCCATGAGACCGCCCATCGCCCCCATGCCCTCGTTCTCGACGTAGTCGGCGCGTTCGTCAAGTATCCCGTCGACGACCTCCTCAACCTCTTCGCGCGCGGCGCTGTCGAGACCGAGTTCGTCCGCAACGTCGTCGGGTTCACCGCCCTCTGCGACGCCACGTAGGAGTTCGGGGACGCCTTCCTTCGCCACCTCGTCCTCATCGACGAGCGCGAAGGTTTCGAGTAGCTCTTCGTCTTCGATTTCCTCGACGGGGACGCCGTCACGACGTAGGTCAACGAGGGTTTCTTCGACCGTCGAGGCGACGAGCGAGGGTTCGTATCCGCTTTCGACGGCTTTCTCGTAGACGGGCATACGCGCGCCGTACGCGACACGTTCGGCGAGGTCTTCGTCCAAGCCGTGCTTCTCGGCGTACCTCTCGGCGCGTTCGTCGAGTAGTTCGGGCGGTGAGACTTCGAAGCCGTCGAGCGCGACGGGGTAGACATCGGTTTCGGGGTACATACGCGCCGCGCCGGGCAGAGGACGGAGGTACGACGAGGTGCCGTCCTCGTTCGCGTCACGCGTCTCCTCGGGCACGCCTTCGAGCGCCTGTTCGGCGCGTTCTGCGACCGCCTCGACAGCGTTCCACGCCGTCGCGTCTTCGTCGGCTACGATCGCCACGGCGTCGCCGGATCCGGCGTCGACGGCGTCGCGTAACGCCTCCACCTCGTCTTCGGAGACGCCGTAAGCGGGGAGTTCGTCGGTATGGAAGACACCGCCAGCGCCGCGTTTCTTTGCGCGGTCGGAGAGTTCGGTTCCGAGTCTGCGGTCGGGCTGTATCTCACGTCCCACGAGACCGTCGAAGCCTTCGAGAACGACGGCGACGACCGAACCGCCGTCGGAGACCGCTCCGTCTATAACGCCCGATCCGGTTTCCTCAAAGACCTCGGTGACATCGTACGTACCGCAGACGGACGCCCCGCGTTCGTTTAGCTCGTCGGCTATCTCGACGAGTTCATACTGGCGACGTGCCTCGTTCTCGACCATCTCACCTATGGCGCTCAGATCCTGCACGCCTTTCATCTCTATACGTGCGCCTTCCTCGATCGAGACGTTGAGATCCTGACGCACGGTGCCGAGACCGCGCTTTACCTTTCCGGTCGAACGTAGTACCATACCTATACGTTCCGCCGTCTCCTGCGCCTGTTCGGGCGTCCGTATGTCGGGCGCTGTACCGATTTCGACAAGAGGGACGCCGAGACGGTCGAGGGAGAAGACAGGTCCTTCGTCGGTCTCGCCGAGGCGTCTCGCCGACTCCTCTTCGAGCGCGAGAGCGTCGATACGTACGTCACCTTCGCTCGTCTCTACGACGCCGTCGTGAGCGAGTAACGCGGTGCGCTGAAAGCCCGTCGTGTTGGAGCCGTCTATAACGATCTTGCGCATGACGTGTGCGTGATCGACACGCCCCATACCGAACGTCTCGGCGGCTTCGAGGGCGACGGAGACGGCGTCGCGGTTCATCGGACGCGGCGGCTCCTCGTCCTCCTCTACGAGGCAGGTAGTGCCGTACGCCTTGTACGTGAACTTACGGTCGACACGGCTCTCTTCGAGCGCCGCCTCGTCGACCTCACCGAGTTCGCTCCGTGTCGGATGTAGGTAACGGCGGAACGCATGCGTCGACTCTTCCTCGTCGCGTACCGTCGTCGGACAGTCGCAGAAAAGCTTCGTCTCGGTATCCAACTGCTGGTGTATCTCCAGACCAGCCTTCAGACCGAGTTCCTCGTAGTCGTGTTCCATGTTCGTGGGTGGAACGGACGCGTCAAAACAGTACCGTTCACCTCCTGTCGAAGACAATGTCGTCAGGTTCGCCGCGGAGAACGTAGACGCCGAATCCGTGTGACTTGAGATGTGCGACGACTCTCTGTTGGTCGCGCGACAGGTTGCTCGACGCGCGTTTTACCTCCACGAAGACGTCGGCGTCGGGTCGCCATTCACCGCCGAACGAGCGTTGACCGTCGCCGCGTACGAGGAAGTCGGGGACGCCGGCAAGACCGTCGGTCTTACGCGCGATCTCGTCCGCGACGCCGGGGTAGAGACGTACGATTGCCGGCTTTCCCCGTCGAACGTTGATGTTGCGGTCGTCGCACCAGTCGCGGAAGTAGTCCTCAAATCCACGTCCTTCCTCTCGGCTGTCGGCGGCGCGCTCGCTCGCCTCCGAAACACCGCGCTCCTTCGCCATATCCCAGACGCGTTCCTCGATACGGAGCCTACGTGTGGCGCGGTGTTCGGCGAGCGTCGGAAACTCTTCTGTCACACGGTCGTCAACGTCGGCGCGTTTCCGTATACGGTTCGCCTCGACGACGTGGCGCGCGAGCGCTTCGCTGACAGCACCGCGTATACGGCCGTCCGTCCTTGTCTCCGTGTCGATAACAGTCCCACGCCGACCCGTCCCGGCGTAGACGTGACGGCTCTCCGAACGTTCGGCGCGTGCGAGTTCGCGGGCGTGGTAGTCACCGATAAGGTCGCGTGCTTCCGTAAGAGGCGATACATCCGTGACGGAGACACGTACACCGCCGGAGCCGAGTTCCCCGGCGACCGATCCCGCCAGTTCGTCCGTCTCTTCGACCGACGAACCGCCGACGACGAAGCTTCCCGTCCCGTCCTCTGTACGTACGTCGACGACGCCGGATACGCGGACACGGTCGAGGCGGTCGACGTAGCACGCGAAGCAGGCGGGTAAGGGAGAACCGTCGGCAGAGAGGGCGTCTGTCACCGCGAAGGCTTTGTTCCCGCAGTCGGCGCAGTCGTCGTCTGTCGGAC
>Ga0207714_1000394_pt1 | contig 30524 bp, 30 predicted proteins | sample PonA232FremontCA_2_FD_187270 | JGI IMG/M metagenome (GOLD analysis project Ga0207714, IMG submission 187270) | Marine sediment microbial community from Fremont, CA, USA - Pond A23 Sediment 2 (SPAdes) | ecosystem: Environmental > Aquatic > Marine > Unclassified | place: USA: Fremont, California...
CGTCTTCTATGGAATCGAGTCGCACCGTTGCGTCCAGATGACGCCCGTCGTGACGTGTAACGAACGCTGCGTCTTCTGCTGGCGCGACCACGAGGGGCATGCGTGGGAGGTTGACGCCGAATGGGACGACCCTTCTGCGGTCGTTGACGCGAGCATTGAACTACAGCGTAAGCTTCTCAACGGCTACAAGGGCAACGACGACGTGCCGCCCGAACGTTTCGACGAGGCGATGAAGCCGAGGCATGTCGCAATATCGCTCGACGGCGAACCCACTCTTTACCCTTGCCTTCCTGAATTAATCGAAGAGTTCCACGACCGTGGACTCACAACCTTTCTCGTCTCAAACGGCACAAATCCCGACGTTATCGCCGAATGCGAACCCACACAGACCTACATCAGTGTCGATGCACCTGACCGCGGTACTTTCGACCGTGTCGTGCGCGCGCTCGACGACGACGCGTGGGACTCGCTCATGCGCACGCTTGACGTTATCTCCGAGAAGGATGGACGTACCGTCGTCCGCACGACGCTCATAGACGGCTGGAACATGGACGACGCAGAGGACTATGCACGTATCTTCGAACGCGCCTCGCCCGACTTCATCGAACTGAAGGCGTACATGCACGTCGGACACTCGCGGGCACGACTCGACCGCGACGCGATGCCCGAACACGAGGATGTCTTAGAGTTCACAGAGGAGGTACAGAGCCACTTGGACGGATACGACACGCTGAAGGGTGTGCCGCGTTCGCTCGTCACCCTCTTAGCGAAGGACGAAGACACATGGGTGGAAAAGCTGAAGAAAGAATCGGAGTTCTGGTCGGAAAAGCCGTACGCAGATGCTTAGTCGTCCGCACCTACAGCGTCCCTGATACGTTCCTCACGTCGTTTGGCTACCGTCGGAACGAAGGGTGCTTCACGTTTCAGGGCGTCCATCTCCTCGCGGATGCCCTCCTCGTCTACGTGTACCTCCTCGACGTTCTCTCTTCGCCTGTTTCTACCACGAACGTCGGGGACGATTGGTGCGTCTTCTTCGGTCATCTGTTGTTCTGTTTTAGCCCACGTACTACCTCATTATAAACGTTTCTCATCATTTTACATGTTGAATTCTTCAGATATACGGACAACTTTACTGGACGTTTATCCAAGTAATTCGGACGATTATTTGCCACCCGGTGCCAGAAACGAACCGACGCGGATATGTGTCGCCGTAACCCAGTCCCGATGTGTCCGACGACAGACGGATAATCGGTGTCACAACGGTTTCGCACGCCACAGTGCACACCTACGAACTCTCGATACCAATACTGATGGTTGCGTGGCTCGCGGAGTTCGACGTGACTCTCGCAACGCTCGGTGTTATCGCCGGTGCGGGGTACGCGCTTTTCGGACTTGGCGCGCTCCCTGCAGGTGTTCTCGCCGACCGTATAGGCTCGCGTCCGCTCATACTCTTCTGTCTCGTCGGTATGGCTGGCGGCTTTCTCGCTATGAGCGTCATACCCGGACTCGTCGGCGTAACCGTCGGTCTTCTCATCTGGGGCGCGGCGGCGAGTGTTTACCATCCCGCAGGACTCTCGCTAATCTCACGCGGTGTCGAGCACCGTGGACGCGCGCTCGGCTACCACGGAGCGGCGGGCAACATCGGCATAGGCTTCGGACCGTTCATAACAGCCGTCATGCTAATCTTCGTAGGTTGGCGCACCGCCGCAGCAGTTCTTGCTGTCCCCGCACTCGCCGCCGCGACTGTCACACTCCGTCTCGGTTTCGAGGAGCCTGCTGTGGCTGATGGTGGAGGCGACGAGGTTCGCGGGTCGGAAGCAACTGAAACCGACATTAGCTTCCTGAAAGAGTCGCGCGCACTCTTCACCTCGACCTTCGCAGTCGCATTCGTCGTGGCTATGGCGTCAGGTCTTTACTACCGTGGCATTCTGACCTTCCTTCCCGAGATTCTTGGCGACACAATTGCCTTCGACCCCGGATTCGGTTTCGATTTCGAGGCTTCGCGGTACGTCTACTCCGGACTTCTCGCGCTCGGTATCGCAGGACAGTACACAGGAGGGCGACTAGCCGAAAACAACACGGAGAAACGTATGGCTCTCGGGTACGGAACGCTCGCGGTAGTCGCGCTCGCCTTCATCCCTGTCCTCAACGCGTCAGTCGCACTCGTCGGCGTCGCGCTCGTACTCGGCTTTTTCCTCTTCGTCGTCCAGCCCCTGTATCAGAACGCAATAGCGCGACATACGCCCGAGGCGGCACGCGGTGTCTCATACGGCTACACCTATCTTGGCGTCTTTGGCATAGGCGCGCTCGGTGCGACGATAGCAGGAACCGTCCTTACCTACTTCGACGAAACCGTCCTCTTTGTCGTGCTCGCGTCGATAGCGGCTATCGGGGCAACGGCGGCAGCGTATCTCGTCATCTCCGACCGCTGAGAGGGGGATACCGATGTTGCCAGCCGCTGACCAAAATTTTTTTAACCACAGTTCGCTTTTATTCCGAAAATGCCGGTCGGCACAGTCAAGTTCTACCACAGCGAGAAAGGTTACGGCTTCATAGAGACTGATGAGGAAGACGAGGACGTGTTCTTCCATATCACAGAGGTATCGGGCTTCACACCCGAGGAAGACGACGAGGTCGAGTTCGAGATAGAGGAAGGCGACAAAGGACCGCGCGCGGTGAGCGTCAAGATGGTCTAAGCTAGGGGAAGACTTCACTCATTTCGAAGCTACCGCGTAGCGGTGCTTCTATGTGGCTACCTCCTAATTGTCCCAGTCTTCGTCCCATATCTGGTCGGTTGCGTAGTCGCCCATGTCTCTGAGACGACGAACCTGTGGCATGTTGAGTATCGTTCTTATCAGCGAAGATGCACCGAGCAGACCCATGAATGCGAGTGCGATAGCCAAGACGACGTTCCCCTCAGACCACTGACTGAACGCGAAAAAGAAGAAGCCTAAGCTGAATCCTGCTTCAATCTTAGCCTCTATCAGCGATATAGTGTCGTCTACCTTCTTGAGTCGCGCATCGACCGCGTGTAGTGCTTGGTTCGCCTCCTGTACAGCCTCGTTTGCTTCGTCCTCGACCTCCTCGACGCGTTTGAGTGTTTCCTCCACGTCACCGACGAGGTTTTCGGCGTTTTTTAGCGCGTCCACGAATCCTTCGTCACCGAGAAGACCTACCATCTGACGTACGTTTTCTATGTCCGAGCGCATGCCAGCAAAGAGAGAAGCGAGGCGTATCCGTCTTTCGGCGGTGAGCGATGTATCCGCCAATGTCCGCGAAGTTTGATAATCCTCGGGCGTTAACACGCAACTATGGTCAAGAAAGGCGGTCTGAGTCTCCTGAAACACGCCAACAAACTGGGTCCGTTCAAAGACCCTTTCGCGCTTTTCGTCTTCTCGATAGGCGTCGAGAAGTACTTCCACGAGTACCGTCCGGAGGACTTCCCGCGTGCCAGCACACGCGGACATTTCGACAACTGCCGCGTCCGCGCCACGTCGCTTACACCCGAGGGACGGATAGGTGGCGCGCTCGGTGTGCCAAAGAGTCTCTTCATGACCGACGGACACGACGAAACCGACTACGAAACTGTGGGGGATATACCGGGATTCGATGACGGCATCCATACCGACGGCGGAGAGGACAAGGATAACTCTCCCGAAGAGGTTCTTATCTTTGTCCACGGCTGGCTTTCGGACGAAGAAGCCGCGCTCGGACGTATGTCGCTTCTGCGTTACAGCCTCGAAAAGCACGGCTACACACACCCTGTCGTCGGCTTTAGTTGGGACACCGACCAGACAATCGTTGAATGGGAGTCCGGCAAGATAATCGCAAGATGGAACGGTCCTAAGCTCGCACAGTTCACAGCCGACTACAAACGCGAAAACCCCGACACGAAGATACGGTATGTCTCCAACTCGCTGGGTTCACAGCCTGTCTTTGAGGCTCTCAAGACGCTCGATGAAAACGGATACACCGAAGTCGTGGACTCAGCGTCCATCATGGGCGGAACAGCACCGAGCGGTTCCGTCGCGGTTGACGGCAGATACGGCGACGCGATAAGAAACGCTGTCGGCGACGTTTACAACTACCGCACCCCCGAGGACGTTACGCTTTGCACTTACTACGAGATGGCGGAAGGCACAGAAGCCGTCGGCTGTGCGGGTGCGACCGGCAGGACACACGAGAACTACCACGACCTGTGTGTCGGTTACGTCCCCGACCATTTCTCCTTCATGCTTCCAAGCACAGGATGCATCGAAGAGGTCGTACGCGACTTCGGTGTCGAACCGCCCGAGACTCTCAAGGACGCCGAGGTAACCAAGAGTTTTAAAGCTTTCAAGCGCGCAGAGTACGCAGACAACGGCAAAAAGGTCGAAGGTGTACGGTTCGACCCCGAGGTTCGTTAGGTTCTTTTTTCGGTAATCTCAGAGCCGTCGGACGTGACAGCCTCGTCTATCAAGACGACGATAACTGCAGCCACGATAGCCACGACTACCGAAACCGGAAGCGAAACTTCGTAGCCGAACATTCCGCCTAGGGTTCTTAGCTCGACGAAGATGGGGATTGCGACCGCGGAGACGATGAGGAACTTGAGGTACCACTCCATCAGATAAGCACCTCCAGAGCCTCGATGAACGTCGGGTATGTTCCGCTTCCGGAGTATATTCCGTCGGCGGCGATGTACCCTATCGGTACTGCGTATGCGAGAATGACCAGAAGAACCGCTATTCCAGCCCAGAGTTTCAGATTGTCGAGAATACGCGGCGAGTGCTCAGGTCCCGAGAGAGCAGGTGGGAGTTCGGAGTCAACAGGGTTCTCGACTCTGCTTCCTCCGAACCATGTCCGTACGATGACGTACAGGAAGATGCCGAGCGAGACGGTCAGCAGGACACCGCCTATCGCAATCTGGCTGTTTATCTCACCGACTGTACCGAACGCCGGCGAGTAGTCGAACGAGTAAGTAGGGTCGGAGACACGTCTGGGCATGCTGAAAAGACCTGCGCGGTGCATCGCATTCGACATCAGCGTCATGCCGATGAACCAGATGAAAGGCTGTACCGCAGCAAGTCTCTTCGACACGAGTTTCTTACCCGTCAACTGAGGCACGAGCCAGTACGCGCCAGCCATGAAGGTCAGCGCGGACGCTGTTCCGACGGTTAGATGGAAATGCCCCGGAACCCACAACGTGTTGTGGATGAGGTAGTTGATGTTCATTCCTGCGTTTATCATTCCGCTGAATCCGCCTGCGGCGAACATGACGCCTGCAAGAGCCATTCCGGAGAACGCGGGGTTCTTCCAAGGAAGTGCACGTAACCATCCTAAGTATCCGGAGCCTCCGCGCTGGCGACCGCCGTGTTCGATGCTCGCCACAACCGTGAACGCTGTAAGAAGCGAAGGTAGGAGTAGGAACATCGTGTTCGTCATAGCGACGAACTTGAAGCCCTCGGGAATACCCGGATCGAGGTACTGGTGATGTATACCGACAGGGGTAGAAAGAAGCAGAAAGAGGATAAACACGACACGGGCAAGAGGGTCGCTGAAGAGGCGTCCGCCCGAGAGCTTAGGCAGAACGGCGTACCACAGGAGATACGCGGGTATCAGCCAGAAGTAGACGACAGCGTGTCCGAAGAACCAAAACAGTGTCCTCGTGAGTGTCGGGTTTATTTCGTTTACGAGACCGAGAGACCACGGTATGAGGAAGAGAAGAACCTCGGCGGCTATACCTATCGTAGTGATGTACCACATCAGAGCGGTTGTTAGAACCATAAACGCCATCAACGGTATACGTTCGCCGGGGTTGTCGGAACGCCAGCGCAGATAGGTCGATATCCAGTCGTATCCCGCAACCCACGTACCTGTCACGAAAAGCGTCAGACCGATGTAGTAGAGCGGATGTGCCTGTAGAGGCGCGTACATCGTGTACAGGACGTTTGCTTTGAGCGGTAACGCGTTGAAGAATCCTCCTATGATAGCGGCACTCGTCAGTAACGCACCGAAACACATCGATGTTATCCAGTACTTCGTCACACGCGGGTTGTTGAGGTCGCGGTCAAGGCTCCTCGTCAAAGCCCATGTGAAGATACCAACGAGGAAGAAGATTGTAAAGAAAAGCACCATAAAGACACCGTGCGACGTAAGAACCGTGTAGTAGTTGCCGTCGGTGACCTCGCCGATGAACCGGTAGTAGCCCGTACGGTGTAGTGCCTGTATCAGACCGCCTATACCTCCGAGACCAAGAAAAAGAAAAGCCGCACCGAAGGCGACACGTACCACGCGTGCCTCAAGCGGACGTTTGTCCACGTATGCCATCACGAACCACCTCCGTCGGTCGTGTTCCATTCGTCGCGCGCCACGACCTCTACGTTACCGCCCATTTCGGCGTGTCCGCTTCCGCAGTACTCGTTGCACAGGATTCCGTACTCCGCGGGTTCGTCGAACTCGACGGTTATCTCGGAGACCTTTCCGGGTACGACCATCACGTTGACGTTCGTACCGACTATCTGGAAGCCGTGTACGACATCCTGACTCGTAATGTAAAAGTTGACCGTCGAGTTCTCAGGCACCCTCACAGGACCGAAGGGTTCGGAACCCGGACGGAAGACGAACTGCTGTGCAACCATGTACACGTCGTACTCGTTCTCACCCACCTGTTCGACCCGTGGGTCGCTGAACCTGTCGTCCTCTGTGACGTTGTCTACGTCTATCGAACCGCCCGAGTCGTCCACCATATCGACACCTGTCACAGCACTGACGTACGCAACGGTGGATATGAACAGGACAATCAGGGCGAGCGAAGCAACCAACCATCCTTTCTCAAACCTGTGGATATCCATCTATCCCACCACCGTAGGCCCGTTTCCGAGGAACTCTATTCGCCACATGATTATCCACATGACGACGAGTATCACGAAGTAGACGGCTATCAGCACGAGCGTCCCTACCGGGTCGAACTCGTCGTGGTCTATATCCCGTTTAGTTTCCTTTGTTCCCATCTTTTGCCTCCACGTTTGTAGTAGTACCTTTCATTATACGCACCATTCCCATATGTCTTTTCTGAATTCGTTTCTTAGACGGATGCGGCGCGGTATGCCTCCCGGTTACCGTTTACACAGCCTTTCGGTATACCATCGCATCTGACCATTTTCGATTGTTGGGTGCAGGTTTATAAAGGCTTCTCACACACTGCTTGTATTCGGAGTTTGTCCTTTCAGTATTTCCGCCTCACCTTCGGCGAGTTCAAGACACGGAACGTACGGGAGTTCGAAGGTATTTGTGGAATTTTTCGAGTATGCTTTCTCAGACTAACGTGATCAAGTTGGCAGATCAAGCCTGTCGCTCACATGTTCGGGCACCAAGGTTACATACAGAAGGAGAACAAAGTCAGCGTATGTCCGAAACAGCAGTAATCGCGGGTGTAGGTCCCGGACTCGGCGAGTCGCTCGTGAGACGTTTCGCCCAAGAAGGTTACTCCGTCGGTATGTTCGCGCGCTCCGCCGACTACCTGTTGGAACTAGGGTTGTAGTGCCTTTCTATAATCTTGACTGACATGTTAGCTCTGTCGCTAGTGGGGTGAGAAAGTATTAAGTCTCTTACCTAATCTGGTGAAACAATTGCCGGTCTACTGATATTGCCACCAGTTGTCGTGCAAGATACAGAGGGTGAGTTCAGCATTCTGTTACTCATCATTAGATTAATTAAGTTCCGGTTCCTGCGGCCAGTATGAGCGACCCTGTGGCCAGTATGAGCGAAGAACAGGCACGTATTCTCGGTATCATCAGCATTATTCTGATCCTGTCTGCTTTGAGTTATACCGTTCTCTCGTTCGCTGGAATCGTGTGAACTGTCTGACCGACTCGCGCCCTGTATCTTGCACTGCCCCACTCACCAATCTCTCGACAGATTCCGCTGTTTCACTGTCTTAGGTAAGAGCCAGTATTAATTAGATTAAAAGGAGAAACTCATTTTATCCGCCGAGCGAGAGCCTGCCGACTGCCGATATAATTACGTGTTTTAATTGCAAAATTTAGTGATGCGGCGTTTTTGACACGAATCCCGACCTCGAGGGGTGCGAAGCTGATAGTATATTGCTACTATATAGATTCCGAAGTTCGGCTTCGGCGGCGTCGATGTCCTCGTCAACCACGCAAGCGCGGCTTCTTGGAAAGGTCTGCGCGACTCCTCGCCCGACGAGTTCGAGAGGTCGTGGCGCGTCTCTGCGTACGGTAGCTTTCTGTGCTCGAAACACGCGGTGGAAGACATGGTCGGAGACAATGAAGACGGAGAAGGAGGAACGATAATCTTCACAGGCGCGACTTCGGCGGTACGCGGACGCGGTGGTGCGGTCGGCTTTAGCAGCGCGAAGTTCGCCGTACGTGGTCTTGCCGAGTCGATGGCGCGCGAACTCGGACCGCAGGGAGTACACGTCGCACATGTCGTGATAGACGGGATGATAGACACGCCACGTGTCCGCGAAAGGTTCCCCGACGCCGGCGACGACGAACTTCTCGATCCCAACGAAATCGCCGAATCGTACCTGCATCTCGTCGAACAGGACAGAAGTTCTTGGACCCTCGAACTCGATCTGCGACCACATGTCGAGGAGTTCTAGACTTCTGAACCCGAAGTTACATACGTAGTAGGTTCGTAGATATGTGCATGGTAACCGCAAGACAAGCCGGACTCGCGGCACTCTTAGGGCTGATTCCGACAGCCGGGTACGCGGTCTGGAGTCCCGAGATGTTTCCGTACGTCGCGGTTCTGAACACGGTGCTCATCGCAGTCGCGGTGTACCTTATGATGTCACCATCGGATGCTGACAAAACCGCGTCCAGTGCGTGATGCTCGAAAACATTATAGCCTCGGTGTTACCCGGCGCGCTCGGTGGTACAGGAGGCGTCGAACTCGCCGTCTTTTTCCTTATAGGTCTTTTCGGCGGCGCGCACTGTATCGGCATGTGCGGACCCTTAGTCACAATGTACTCCGAGAGGATGAAAAAGGGCGCGACCGACGGTGGACACAGGGAAGGTAACAGGAGAGCACACGGAAAGGGACGAGATGCACTTACGCTTCACGAAGTGCGCCAGCACAGCCTTTTCAACCTCGGTAGGACGCTGAGTTACGCGACGATAGGTACGGCTTTCGGTGCCGCAGGTGCACTCTTTTTCGTAGCTACGGACACCGTCGTCTCTTTCGCCGGTATCGTCCGCGGTGTCGCCGGTATCGGTGTCGGCTCTTTCATAGCTGTCACAGGTGTCTACTACATCTTGGGCAGAACTAGCCTCGACACATACATGCCGCTCAGCGGTATCTTCAGACGTGTCCATTCGGTTTTAGCTTCGCGCGCCGACCGCTGGGTAAACGGTGCAGGAGTCGTCGGTCTTGGCGCGCTCCACGGCTTTCTTCCGTGCCCTATGCTTTACCCTGCATTTCTCTACGCATTCGCCGTCGGTTCGCCTGTTGAGGGCTTTCTCTCGCTCGCCGCACTCGGTGTCGGTACCGTCCCCGCAGTCTTCGGCTACGGCGTTCTTCTTGGCTCCGTGAGCGTCGAGACGAGAAGAAAGATACACCGTCTGTTAGGCGTCGCTTTCATAGTTCTGAGCTACGTACTCATACAGCATGGGCTGATGCAGTTCGGCGTCCATCTGCCGCATCTGAAGCTACCTCACTACCAGCCCCTGAACTAAGATGACACAGAAATGCCGGCTGTGTGACCTGCCTGCACGCGATACACGCGTCGAGAGGGACGGCGACGTATTCTGCTGCCGCGGATGTGCCGAGGTGTACGAAACGCTCGGTGACGTGGAGCTAGACGAGGAAAAAAAGACGGACGACACAGACGAACGTCCCGAGGACTGCGAAACCGCCTTTCTGCACGTGGACGGTATGCACTGCACGGCGTGTGAGGTCTTCGTGGAGAGAAAAGCATCCGAAACGGAAGGTATCGAGGCTGCTTCGGCGAGTTACGCGACAGAGACTGTACGGGTAGACTACGACGAAGAGACGGTAGACGAGGACGAACTACCCGGTTTCCTCACAGGAGCGGGCTATACGGCGAGCCACAAGTACGACGACGAGGCGAGACGCGAAGCACGCAACGAAAACATCGGACGCCTCATAGTCGGCGGATTCTTCGGCATGATGGCTATGGTGTGGTACGTCTTCTATCTCTACCCGACCTACTTCGGATACTCGTCGCTCTTCTCCCTCTCGGGGTTCGAAGGTCTGTTTCTGTTCGGCAACATCTTCGTCGCGGCTACGGTCGTTCTTTTCTACACGGGCGCGCCGATTCTGCGCGGAGCCTACGTCAGCCTGCGTGCGAAACAGCCCAACATGGACCTGCTCGTCGCACTTGCCGCCCTCTCCGCGTACGCATACAGCACCATCGCGCTTGGATTCGGAAGAACAGACCTATACTACGACGTTACGGTCGCTGTGATACTCGTTGTCTCTGTCGGCGGCTACTACGAACGCCGTATGAAACGCCGCGCGCTCGGCACCCTCGCCGACCTGACGCAGGTACGTGTCGAGGAAGCGAGACGCGAGGACGGTACGGTTGTTAACGTCGAGGAAATTAAAGAGGGCGACAGTCTTGTTGTGCGTGCGGGCGAACGTGTCCCCGTAGACGGCGTCGTCGCCGAAGGAACCGCAGCGGTGGACGAGTCGGTCGTAACCGGCGAACCGGAACCTGAAACGCGTAAGCAGGGCGACTACGTCGTCGGTGGTTCGGTCGTTACAGACAACGCCGTCGTTATCGAGTCTGTCGGTGACGGTGGAGACGGCGCGCTCGACAGGCTTACAAATCTCCTTTGGAGCTTACAGAGCACCGAAACAGGCGTACAGCGTCTTGCCGACAGGCTCGCAACAGTCTTCGTTCCTCTCGTTCTCGTCGTCGCTGTCTGCGCTCTCGTCTTCCGTTTCGCCACGGGCGCGGGCGTCGAAGGTGCGGTTCTGACCGCACTAACCGTCCTCATCGTCTCTTGTCCCTGCGCACTCGGTCTTGCGACGCCGCTCGCAGTCGCTTCCGGCGTCCGCGCAGCCGTCGGACGCGGCATCGTCGTCTCCGACGACACCGTCTTCGAACGTATCCGTGACGTGGAGACGGTAGTATTCGACAAGACGGGGACGCTCACAACGGGAAAGCTAGAGGTCGTCAAAGTCGAAGGAGACGAAAACGTCGTCGGACGCGCAGCCGCTGTCGAACGGTTCTCGGCTCATCCGGTCGCGGAGGCTGTCGTACGCGCCGACGAGTCCGAAGCCATCGCCGACGGAGGAATAGGAACGGGAATCGACGCAGGAACATCAGGGTTCAAGGAACACAAAAAAGGCGTCGAGGGTATCGTAGAAGGTGACCGTGTCCTTGTAGGCGCGGCGTCTCTTTTCGAGAACGAGGGTTGGAGCCTCGAAGAAATGCGCGACGGAATAGAAGACGCCGAAGAGAGCGGACGCGGGGTCGTAGTCGGATGGTCGGGTGAGGCACGCGGTGTCCTCACCGTCGCGGAGCGTGAACGCGAGGGCTGGCGAGACGTGGTAAAGACCGTCGCCGAGGAAGGAAAACGCGTCGTTGTTCTGACGGGCGACGAGGGCGATTCGACGCAGCGTTTCGGGGAGGCGGACGGCGTCGATACCGTCTTCGAAGGCGTACCGCCCGAAGCAAAAGCCGAGACTGTCCGACGCCTCCGCAACGAAGGAACGACCGCTATGGTCGGTGACGGAACAAACGACGCTCCGGCTCTCGCAGAAGCCGATTTAGGCGTCGCAATGGGCGGCGGAACCGCGCTTGCCTCCGACGCCGCTGACGTTACGGTACTCGACGACGACCTGTCGAAGTTAGAGACAATAGTCGCACTCTCGAACGCTACACGTAGGAGAACGAGACAGAACATCGGATGGGCATTTCTTTATAACACGGTCGCTGTACCGCTTGCAGTCATCGGCGTTCTCAATCCGCTCCTTGCTGCGGTTGCTATGGCTACGAGCAGTCTTCTTGTCACAGTGAATTCATCGCGTCGTCTTCTGTAGACCGGACGCAAGGGTAAAGCGTCCGGCGGTGGTACGGTGGAAAGGCTGACCTTCGAGCGGACTCCTCTTCTCCGCTTCAGCCGCATGAAACGGCGTGCTTCTGCCCCTCCATGCTCCGTAAGCCTTCCTACAACATAAATCTATGCCCAACATATGGGCAAACCATAATACACCACCACATGTTGTGCTCTACCGGTCGGTCAGACTTCGTCTCAGATTCCTCACACACGGCGGTTCCGTCAGATACAAGCGGTTTCGAGACCGGTTTCTTATATGCGACGCGGCGAAGACGTTGTCTCTTATGTATCCGATCTTATCGTCGAAAGACCCGGATACGTCGTCGCTGTCTTTCTTCTCGCCACGGTTGTCTTTGCGGCAGGGACGACCGCAGTCTCGACCGACTCAGGGACGGAACAGTTCACAGAAGACCTGCCCGAGTTCGACGCGATAGAGAGGATAAACAACGAGTTCGGTTCGCCTTTCAACACAAGCCAAGGTAGTACACAGCTCATACAGACAGGCGAAAACGTCCTTTCGAAGAAGGGTCTTCTGCGTATGCTCGAAACCATGGAGGAGTTGGAGGAAAACCCCGACCTGCGTGTGAAATCAACATCCTCTGCAGCCGCGCTTGTGGCTCGCCAAATCGACCCAACAGCGACGACGGTAGAGAGACAGGTCGAAGCTATCGAACGGGCAACGAAGTCCGAGGTACGCGAGGCTGTACGCGAACTCGCCGACGGACGCCGCCTAAGAGGTACGGTGAGCGACGACCTCAACGAACGCGACCCCTCGGCTTCCGCAGCACTCGGAACAGTGACACACAACGTTGAGGTGGAAACAACCGGCGGTCCGGGTGGCGGCGGCGGCCCGATGACAGCGATACAGAGACAGGCTGAGTTCACCGTAGACGCACAAGGAGGCGATATACGTGTATTCGGTCAGGGTGTGGTGAACGATGAGTTCAACCGTATCATTGGTGACTCGCTTTCTATCGTCGTACCCGCGGCGATTCTTCTTATCGTGCTTTTCCTCATCATCGCCTACCGTGATCCTTTCGACCTCCTTCTCGCTGTCGTCGCTCTTATAATGGCTGTAGTCTGGACGCTCGGCTTCATGGGTCTCGCAGGAATACCGTTCAACGAGAACTTAGTGTCTTTGCCGCCCATACTTCTGGCTGTCGGAATAGACTTCAGCATACACTCCGTCAACAGATACAGGGAAGAGCGCGTCTCAGGCAGGGATGTAGAGGAATCGATGACGACGGCGACAGAACAGCTTGCTGTCGCGTTCTTTATTGTTGCAGGCACGACGGCTATAGGATTCGGTGCGAATCTTGCGAGCGCGCTGCCACCGATACGTTCGTTCGGTACGGTCGCAGCCGTCTCGATATTCTTCGTCCTACTCATATTCGGGGTCTTTTTCCCCGCCGCGAAGGTGCTCTCGGACCGTTTCCGTGAGCGGTACGGTCTTCCCGACTTTGGTAGTGCTCCTCTCGGTGCGGAACGTTCCTTCCTCGGACGCCTCCTTCCTCTCACAGCACGCGCAGTCAGACCCGCACCTGTTGTCGCACTCATCGTCTTCTTCGCTATCACAGCGGGTTCGGCGTACTACGCGACAGGCGTCGATACCTCCTTCTCGCAGGAAGATTTCCTGCCGCCCGAAGAACAGCCAGACTACATAGAGAGCCTGCCTGAGCCTTTCGCACCCGGTGAGTACACAGTCGTGCGGGATATAAACTTCTTGGAGGACAATTTCCAGACAGGTTCGGACGACCAAGTGCAGATGTATCTCGAAGGACGTATGACGGAGCCGGGTGCTTTGGAAGGAATAAAGGAGGCGGGTCTGGATCCTCCGCCAACTTTCGTAGATAAGGGACGTGAGGCAAGCTACGAGAGCGTTCTGACAGCCGTTGACGCGCTCGCCGAACGTGACGAGGAGTTCGCCGCTTTCGTGCGCAGAAACGATGCGAACGGAAACGGTGTTCCCGACTCCAACCTTGGAGAACTCTACGACAGACTGCTTTCCTCGGAACTCGAAAGAACGACGTTACGGTACCTCGCGGAAGACCGCAGAAGCGCGGTCGTAATATACGACGTGGAGAGCGACTCCGAGGACACAGAAGTCATAGAAGACGCAAGAAGGGTCGCCGACAGACACCGTCTGGAAGCGACGCCGACAGGACAGATAGTTCTGTTTCAGGCTGTGAGTCAGACTATACTCGAAGACGCGACAAGGAGCCTTATTCTCGCTCTGATTCTGTCGCTTACCTTCCTTGTGGCACTTTACGGCTACATCGAGGGGCGTCCTTGGCTCGGTGTCGTAAACGTGATACCCGTGGTCGTCGCGGTCGCACTCTTAGGAGGTTCGATGCGTTTCTTCAACATTCCGTTCAACGCGATAACCGCAACCATACTCGCAATCACGATAGGTCTCGGCGTTGATTACACGGTGCATACGACACATAGATTCATGGACGAGTACACAAAAACGTCCGACGCCTACGATGCCATCGTCGTCACGCTCCGTGGTACAGGAGGCGCGCTCACCGGAAGCATGCTCACGACTTCGACCGGAACTGCGGTTCTTGTCTTCGCAATTATACCTATCATAGGACAGTTCGGTGTTCTGACGGCGATGAGCGTCTTCTATGCCTACCTGACCTCCATACTCGTCCTCCCGCCTGCGTTACTCGTCTGGGCGCGTATCTTTGGCTGAGTACCACTCCTTGAGTTTCTTTCTGCGTCTGTAGCCGTATCCTACGGCAACGGTTAAGACCAAAAGAACCACAACGGTTCCGTAGACACGAAGTCCAGCGGTCTGTCTCGTGTTCCAGCCGGTCTTGAGACTTTTTTCCTCGGCTGTCGCGCTTTCGTGCGTGGCTTCGACAGCCTCACGCGCCGCCGTTGAAGACTCGCTGAAGCCTTCGACCGTCGCCCTTACCTCTTCGAGAGACGACGAGAGGCTACGGAAAGGGGACGCGAGGTCGTCACCGACACGGTCTACGTCTTCGAGTTCGTCGGCTATACCGCCCGCCAAGAGGGCTGCGTCGGAGATATCGTTCGCAATACCCGAGGAGATATCCTCGGCTTCCGCGAGACCTTCTGAGGCGTCTTCGAAAAGAGCGGGTAGTTCGTTGTATTCAGCCTCGCCGCCTGCGCGTACAGACTCCGCCTCGTCGGCGACACGTGTCACGTCCTCGCCTATCTCACCTATGCGTTCTTCCCACCTTTCGAGTTCGTCACGTACGGTTCTCAGGGACGAATCGACACCGCTGAGCTGAGGAACCGCGGAGACGGCTACATCCCAGACTGAGACACCGAGGCGTTCACGTTCCTTCGCAGCATCAACAGCACCGAGTGCCGTCTCTACCCCGGAAAGCGGCGTAGAGATGACAGCACCCGCACGGTTCGCCGTCGTTCCTACGTCGCGCAACGTCTCGATGTCGCTTTGATTCATCTCCTCGTTTAGAGCGGTCTTCCACGCATAGGCGCGTGCGACACGTTGAGCGTTTTCCGAGTCGTCTACGCGTTCACCGTCGGCGAAAAACTCGTACCCCGACGCGTACGGTACCGCGCTTTCGTATCTGTAGATACCGTACGTCGTTCCGTTTAGGCTTACCTCTCCGACTTCCTCGTAGCCTGTGTCGAGAAATATCGTGCGGTCATCAGGTGCGGCATCAACGGCACCCGAAGAGGCGAGCAGTACGAACAAGAAGGTGACTGCGACAGCAACGGCGACGTTGTATCTCATTCGGAATCTAGATTGAGTCCCAGAAGTATGAGTGCAACGCCGACGAGCACGAACAGGGACGAGTTCACGACGGATGTTGTCGTTATCCATTCGAGTATCACCCTGTAGTCCTCACCGACAGCCCGGACGAAAGCACCGACGAAACCGTCGCCCGTCTCCGGCACCTCGGGGACGGTTGCGAGGCTGTAGATGCCACCGATTATAGAGGTGACCCCGAAGCCAATGACAGCATACTTAACCGTCGTGTCTTTCATATCAGACCATTCTCCTTGTAACATCGTCGTCTCCCTCGTTCTCATCATCTCCAAGTTTCATATCAGACCATTCTCCTCGTACCATCCTATCGTCTCTGGCATACCTTCACGGAAAGACGGGTACTTCGGCTCGAAACCCGTCTTCTTTAGCTTCGTGTTGTCCATCCAGTAGTTGCCTTTGAGGTAGTAGAGTGCGTCAGCCTCCAGAGGCGGTTCGGTACCGACGGCGTCGTAGATACGTTCAAGAGAACTCACGACCGGACGCAGATTAACGAGACTCTTGTACGTCTCGCATCCGACGGGCAGACCGTAGACGTGTTTCCCCATCATGCCCGCGACTTCTTTTATAAGACGACGTGCTGTGTACTCTGCTTCGTCTACGACGTTGTACGCTTCGCCAGCCTTACCTTCCTTTTCGACGTGCACGGCAGCACGCACAACGTCTTCGACGTGTACGATGGAGAACCTGTAGTCACAGTGAAGTGCGTAGAACCTGAGAAGACCGTTTCCGATAGCGGTAAAGACCTGACCTGCACCGTACGCGCTGCCGGGGCCGTAGACCGCCGCCGGACGTATGACCTTGACCTCAAAGCCTTCTCCGGTCTCGTCGTGGTACTCCCACGCCTTTTTTTCCTGTAGCCATTTCGAGAGGTCGTAGTTCGACTCGGGTTCCTTCGGATGGCTCTCGTCCGCCGGAACGAGGTCATCGCGGGGCGCGCCGTAGACGCCACAGGTGCTCCAGTGTACCATAGAGCCGACGCCTTCTTCGACAGCAGCCTCACAGAGATTTTCGGTGCCTTCGACGTTTATTTCCTCAAACTTCTCGCGTTCGACGAGCGTGGAGTAGCTGAAAAGCGACGCAGTATGGAAGACAACGTCTATGTCGCGGACGGCTTCGCGTATCTCTTCGCGCTCTGTCAGGTTCGCGGGGACGAACTCCACCTCCTCGCCGAGTTCCGATGTGTCGGCGGTTCGGAGGTCGGTTCCGCGGACATCGTAGCCCTCCTCGACCAGCCTTTCGCATACACGGCTCCCTACGAACCCACACGCCCCCGTCACGAGTGCCCGTTTTCCGGTCATTTCGTGTTTATCCGTGTTCTTCGACAATTAAACTGCTGGCTCCGGGATATCTCAGACAGTGGGATCTCCCTCCGTTCGGCAAATTAATACGTCTGGGTGACCAACATAGACATATGTCCTTGGTAGAAGTGAAAAACGCCAACGACCCGCAGTACCTCGACATGGAAGACCTGAAGGAAAAATCAGTCGAGGGCTTGGACGAGATATACAGGAAAGGCGTGGCTCCGAACGTCACCGAACTCGAAGGCAAGTACGACGGTGTGGTTCTTGCGGGTAGCCTGCCGTTTATGGACAGCCCTGCGTCTGTGAGACTCGCAAACTCACCTCTAATACGGTGGGGCGGAAAGAAGTTCGATGTCGTATCTGAGAACCTCGCCGAAGGGACGAACTGGTTCGACCTCGGGCTTTTCGAACTCGACAGGTATGATTTCGAAGGCAGACTCGAACCCGCACGTTTCGGCGGCGGCAACTGCTACGTGCTTGACTACGACGTTCCGGGGAACCTACCACCCGTCAACAGAGTACGCGACGAAATAAAGAAGCTCCGTGACGGTCTTTACCTCGGACGTATCTATGTCGATACGGTTGACGGCTACAGCTTCGTCTCTTACTTTGGTATCGAAAAATCGATAGATTTCGACTATTAATCGGCACCGTGGAAGTTAGCCAAGAAAGCTCACAGCGAACTCGTAGATGTAGAATCCGACACCGGCTACGATAATCAGCAGAAAGGACACGAGAATGAGTGCTCCGATAGAGCGTGAAGCGGCTACTTCGGTTCCGTCTTCTTTCTTGCGCATGCTTCGTATGTTACTGTTCGCCAACAGATAATGTCTCTGACATTTTCAGCCTTCGTGGCTCGGATTCGTCGGAAACCGGTAACTGTTAGCCTCGCCGACATCTTTCTGCACCGATGGCTACACCCGAAGCAACGACACGTTTCGATGGTTCGGAGTACCGTGACTTCGAGACTGACGGATGCGGTCTGAGACTCTCTTCGGTCGGCGTTGGCACGTATCTTGGTGACGCCGACGACGAAACAGACACGGCGTACGTTGACGCTCTAACGACGGCTTTCGAAATAGGGTGTAACGTCGTCGATACGGCGATAAACTACAGAAATCAGAGAAGCGAACGCGCAGTCGGCGATGCGTTGCGCAAGAAAGACGTTACGCGCGACGAAATCTTTCTCGCAACAAAGGGCGGATACATACCCTTCGACGGCGACGTGCCCGAAAACCCGAGCGCGTACATACGTGACGAGTACGTCGAAACCGGACTGGTGCCGCCCGACGAGACTGTGCAGGCGAACTGTCTCGCACCCGACTTCCTGCGGTCGCAGGTGGAAAAGAGCCTCGAAAACTTGGGTGTCGGAACCGTCGATCTGTACTACGTTCACAACCCTGAAACGCATCTGCGCGAAGCTTCGCACGACGAAGTTGAAGATCGTCTCAGGCGTGCTTTCGATGCACTCGAAAAAGAGGTCGCCGCAGGACGCGTCGGCGCGTACGGCGTCGCAACATGGAACGGATTCCGTGTGCCCGAAGCGCGGAACGACCATCTTTCGATGGAACGTGTCGTCGAGGCGGCACGGCACGCAGGAGGCGAAGAAAACGGACTCTCCGCCGTACAGATACCGTACAACGCAAAGATGACGAGTGCGGCGACCGTCGAGACGCAGGAAGTAGGTGGCGAAAGAATGTCGGCTCTCGACGCAGCACACGAACTCGACCTTTATGCCTTTACGAGTGCGGCTTTGATGCAGGGCGAACTCGCCGAAAAGCGTGTCGAAGAAACGCGTTACGGCGGCACGCCTGCCCAGGACGCGATAGAGCACGCAAGGACGACCGACGGCGTCGGAACCGCACTCGTCGGCATGTCAAGCGTCGAACATGTGGAGGAAAATTTGAAGTTTCTGGGAGGCGTCTAGTTCGACTGGAACTGGATGAAGTAGGCTGAAGTTGAAGCACCGCTATCGAATTCGAGCACGACGACCGCGAAGACTTCCCTTCTTACGGAGAATCCGCAACCGCTCACCGGGTTGTTGTACTTATGACGGGGGTTGTTAAGATTAGAGCATAGAGCTGTGAAGGTTGCGAGGCACTTGATCCAACGTTGGTTTGAGTAAACTGTACTCCGGTATGGGAAGCAGTATCAAAGGATCATAGCTCTGTACTTGACGAGGGACTTTGCCTTGATTAAGCTCCTCTCACCAAACGTTTCGTTCTCGTAATCGCAGTCAAGCGTCTCCAATGCCCGGTCATATCAAGAACCGCGGTCGATCCTCACCAACGGCTTGCCACGACACCACCCCTTAGTTCTCGAAGGAGGAGAAAACATCAAGGCTATACCGTCCTTGGCTAACGTCGACGTGAATAACTTCGAACGTCTCAAACCGCCCCGCGGTTTGATAACTCACAAATAGTAGATTTGTGAACGATGCGAGTAAGCACTGTTCCGTAGCCGTGTCTTCAATATAAAATATTTGTTCCTCCTCGCTTTCTCTGCCATGTGGTTGAGCATCTTTAGCACCAACTCAATCTCGCTCAACCACCCACTCCTAAGGTTAACACCCCCCCCGGCGAACCACAACATATATACCCTAATAGTTTTTTTCAGTACCATGGATTCCTCACTACGACGGAGGCGTTTCATAACAGCAACAGTTGTGGGAGCAACGGGTCTTTTAACAGGATGCACAGGCGGTGGAGGTAACGGCGACGGAGACGGCGGAAACGGAGCCGGAGACGGAACAGGTGACGGTGGTAACGGCGATGGTCGGGAAGAAGGCGAGTTAGACGGCACAGGTGATGGAGGAGGAGATGGAGGCGACGGAGACGGCGGTGGCGGAGGATCGAACCCCGCGCTCAGCGAATCCTTCGGGATGACCGAGGAGTTCGCATTCGATGTCGAATCGGAAACCGAAGGTCAGCAGATGACGATGTCGGGTCGGTTCTCAGGAGGCAACATGTACATACAGTTTGAGTCCGAGGACGGCGAAGGTGAGTTCTACATAGTAGGAGACGACCAGTACATTATTTCGTCTTCTCAAGGCGAAACACAGTGTATACAGACTACCAGCGCGCCTTTCGACGAGAACCGTGTTAACCCCGGAGAGTACGAGTCCACCGTTTCGGAGTACCCGGATATCACGGCAAGCGGCACGACAGCGATAGACGGAGAGCAGGTGTACATCTATGAACTGACTTCCGATGTGACGGGTCGGTCGGAGACGGTAACCTACTACGTGGGTGTCAACTCGGGATATCTCCGTAGGGTCGAATCACCGGAAGCCGTCGTCAACTTCCACTCGTGGAACGATGTCGGAGCCATCGAGGCACCCGACATGGAGTGTCGAGACATGTCACAGGGGGGGCCCGGTGGTATGCCACCCGGTGGTTCGGGTGAGATGCCTTCCGGTCCCGGATCCGGTATGCCCTCACAGCCCTGAGACCACGGTTTCTAACAGTTCTTGCGTAGCATTTCGACGCGTTCAGCTTCCGCATAGCCGTCGGTGCGTGTCGTCTGTTCGACGTAATCGACCGTCACACCGTCTACTTCGTCGTACTTTCCGGTGGCGCGTCCACAGAGGTACTCCGCGAATGCGCGTTTCTCCGTCTCTTCCTCGAAACGGAGGTTCGTCATGTAACGGTGCCAGAGTGTCGTCGGGTACGTATCGCTCACGTCAGGGGGTCTGTCTGTACCTTCGACTTCGGCAAAGATTGGCATGTTGTGCACCTCGCCGGATTCGAACGTCGCAGAAGCCACAAACCATCTATCATCCGGAGGTGAGTCAACAATAAACATCGACCAGCTAAAGTACTCCGACGGCTGTACGTCGGCGTCGGAGTCGACGACATCGGGCGCGGGTGCGTATCCGAGCGCGACCGCCTGCCAGAAAGCTGTGAAGATTAAAAAAAAGACTGCGACGGTAGCTACAAGACGTTTCGGACGTTCGGGTAAGGGTGTTCCAGCTGAACCCTCGCGGACGGTGTCTTTGAGGTGTTCGTGTACCGACCGAGGCGGTGTCGGAAGGCGTCGCTCCAGAGTGTCCCAGACTCCGGAGGGGAGGAACGGAAGCAACACGGCGACCGAGACGAGCGGAAAAGGACCAAGGCTCATCGTGAGGAACATGCCGATATGTGCCGTGGCGTACGCAGCAGCGGCTGCGATACGTAGCCTACCTTTGGCGAGAACGAGGACGACCGAACCACCAAGGAGAGCAAGCCAAAGCCAGTTCGCGGCGACGAGAAGGGCTGTGTAGTCGGCGACGTAATCGCCGAGTAAAACGGTGTAACGTCCCATACCCATAACGTGTGAGACTGCGTCACCGGTTAGCCAGAGACCGTCGGCGTGGAGTTTGAAAAGGAAGTTCGACGTGTAGACGAGTACGACGTGTAGCAGGAAGACGGCTGTTGCGAGAGTAAAGACCGTCTCGTCTCTCATATTTCCGTTTTCAGCGTCTCTGTACGCGTCCACCGACCACCTGCGTCCGAGAGGCAGGAAGAGACAGAGGAAGAGCGTCGTGCGCAGAAGGCGGTCGCCTGCGTTAAGGACGAAATGGTTACGTCCGTGAAGAGAAAGAAGAAGGACGAGCGAAACAGCAAGAACCGTCTTCGTGCGGTATCCGACAAGGAGTGCGAGCGCGAAGACAGCGGCGAAGACGAAGAGAAACACCTGCACGGTGACGGAACCCGAGAGTGTATGCAGCGAAAGGGCTGCGGGCGCGAATATCTCAGTCTGCGTCTCGCGCGGCAGAACACCCGCGTCGGTGTAGAACGCGACGATATCGCGCCCCCGCATAGCCAAATCGACGAGTATCAAAAGAGCGAGAGAGACACGGAGTGCGGCGAGTGCGCGGACGTCGATTCCGAGACGGCGTCGGAGCGCGGCTTTCACATCCTCCCGAGAACGGATGCCCATGTCGTGGCTTTAGCCCTCGTCGTCATATCTTTTCCGCTCGTCAGGAAAGTCTGCTCAGAGTCTCCTCGCGGAACTCTTCTTCGTCGAGTGTCTCGACGCCGTGTTCCTCCGCCTGCTCCTGTTTTGTCGCACCCGGATTTTCGCCCACGATGAGGTAATCCGTCTCGCCGCTTACGGAAGAAGTCACGTCCGCACCGTGTCTTTCGAGAAGGTCTTCGAGTTCGTTACGTGTGTATCCTTCGATACTCCCTGTGAAGACAATCTTCACCCCTTCGAGCGTGTCTTCCGTTTCCTGTCTTCGTGGTTCCACGCCTCTTTCGAGTAGTTCCTCTACGACCTCGCGTCCCTTTCCGTCGAAAAAGCCCGAGACACTATCCGCAACCTCGGGTCCCACGTCTTCAACTCTGAGGAGCATCTCCTCGTCGGCGTCCACAAGTTCTTCAAGCGCGAACTCGTCGGCGAGTTTACGCGCACGCTCCTTTCCGACGCGGTGTATGCCAAGACCCGTCAGGAGTTCCGCAAGCGTCGCTTCCTTGCTTGCCTCTATCTCGTCCACGAGTTTCTTCGCCGACCTTTCGCCGAAGCCTTCGAGTCCGCGCAGGTCTTCGACCGTCAGGTCGTAGAGGTCTGGGAGCGATTCGACGAGACCTTGCTTGACGAGCAACGAAACTACCTCTTCTCCAAGACCTTCTATGTCCATCGCGTCGCGCGAAGCAAAATGTTCGAGTCTGCGTTTCAACTGTGCGGGACACGCGACGCCGCCCGAACAGTAGTGGTGTTCGCCGTCACGGACAACGTCTGAGCCACATACGGGGCACGAGTCGGGCATCTCGAAGGAGCCTGCGCCGTCGTCAACGACACTTTTCACCTGCGGTATAACATCACCTGCGCGTTCTATCTCGACCGTCGCGCCTTCGCGCACGCCGAGTTCGCGCGCCTGCTTCTGGTTGTGAAGCGACGCACGGCTAACCGTCACACCGTCGAGTTCGACGGGTTCGAGAAGTGCGACAGGCGTTAGCTTTCCCGTCCGCCCGACCTGTACTGCGATACCCGCGACGCGTGTCGTGTCTGTCTTAGCAGGGAACTTGTACGCGAAAGACCACCGCGGATGCGCCGACGTTTCGCCGAGTGTCTCACGTTTACCGTAGTCGTTGACCTTGGCTATAACGCCGTCTATCTCGTAGTCAAGTTCATCGCGTTTTTCGAACATCTCGTTTCTGTACTCGATGAAACCGTCTATGTCTCCGACAAGCCTGTTTTTCTCGTTCACCCTGAAGCCGAGGCTTTCGAGGAGTTGGACAGCCTCGACCTGTGTCCCCACCTCCGCCGTCGTTTCCATGACATCGTAGACGTAGATATCGAGAGGACGTTCGGCGACAACCGAGGGGTCGAGACGCCTCACGGTCCCCGCTGCGGCGTTGCGCGGGTTTGCGAAAGGTTCGTCGCCGCTTTCGACGCGGTCTTTGTTGAGTTCCTGAAAGCTTTCTTTCGGCATGTATATCTCGCCTCTGACGACGAGTTCGTCGGGCGCGTTTCTCAGGCTGAGAGGAACCGAGCGTATGGTCTTTATGTTCTCCGTCACATTCTCCCCGACGACACCGTCGCCGCGTGTCACTGCGGCTTCGAGAGTCCCTCGGTCGTAGACGAGTTCTATAGAAAAGCCGTCGAACTTGGGTTCGAGATGGTAATCGGTTTCGCCTACCTCTTTACGTACCCTGTCGTCGAATGCGCGCACTTCTTCCTCCTCTTCGGACGAGGAGATGCTGAGCATCTCGACGACGTGTTCGCGTGTCTCCAGTTCGTCCAAAGGTTCGCCACCGACGCGCTGTGTCGGTGAGCCCTCGTCCTCGAAACCGAACTTCTCTTCGAGCCTTTCCAGACGGTCGTAGAGAGCATCGTACGTCTTGTCAGAGACCACAGGGTCGTTCTCGACGTAGTAGCGGTAGTCATGGTACTCGATGGCTTCACGTAGCTTCTTGACCTGTTGGCGTGCCTCTTTTCGTGACGTCTCTTCGTCGTCGAAATCGAGCCTCCCCGGTTTAATATAAGGATTGTCCTTGGGTTTTCTCATTGTTCTCCGTAGTTGGTCGGGGTACTCTTATCTGACGGAGTTTTTCACCCCTGTTCCGGGCTCTGAAATTGACATTAATACAAAATGATTAATAGATAGGGGAAGTTCCATCGTAATGATGATGAAAAATCTACAGCGAGTAGGTAGGGTGTTCTCGCTATGATTATAGGGGTACCGGTTGAGAAGGAGGAGGACGAGTACCGTGTTGCTCTCGTGCCTCCCGTAGCCGGAAATCTGATAGACGAGGGGCATGAGGTTGTAGTGTCATCAGGAGCAGGCGAAGAATCCGACTGGTCGGACTCCGACTACGAGGAGGTCGGCTGTGAGGTTATCGAAGACCGCTCGGATGTCTTCGAGAAAGCCGAGGTAATCCTACATGTCAACGGTCTCGGGAACTCCGATGAACCCGAACACGAGGAGTACACTGACGGACAGGTCGTAGTCGGTCTGCTTGGACCGTACAGCATAGATGACGAAGTGACAGAGATACTCGCAGATAAAAACGTCAGTGCATTCGCTCTCGAACTCATGCCGCGTATAAGTAGGGCACAGAGCATGGACGCGCTTTCATCGATGGCAAGCATAGGCGGTTACAAGGCAACCGTGATGGCGGCGGAAGAACTACCCCAGATGTTCCCGATGGAGATGACCGCCGCAGGTACGGTACAGCCAGCCGAAGTCTTCGTTATCGGTGCCGGTGTCGCAGGTCTGAAGGCGATTGCGACCGCCGAACGTCTCGGTGCCTCAACACGGGGTCATGACGTGCGCCTCGAAGTGAAACAGGAGGTAGAAAGCTTAGGCGCGGACTTCGTAGAGCTTGAACTCCCGACGGAGGAGTCGGGCGACGAAGAAGGTTATGCGGTCGAGATGGGAGAGGAGTTCTACGCCGAACAGCGCAGACAGATGGAACGTGTCGTTCCCGAGTCGGACGTTCTGATTACGACGGCTGCGATACCCGGTAGACCAGCACCCGAAATCGTCACAACCGAGATGATAGAAAACATGGACGAAGGTTCGGTCGTCATCGACCTTGCGGCTGAGACGGGAGGTAACTGTGAACCCACGGTCGCGGGCGAGACGGTCGAACACGAGGGTGTCACAGTATTCGGTCCTACGAACCTGCCGTCGAGGGTCTCACACACAGCAAGTCAGCTTTACTCGAACAATATGAAGAGCTTTCTTGACAACCTGACAGAGGACGGCGAACTCAACATCGACTTGGAGGACGAGATAATCGACTCGACGCTTCTGACACACGATAGAGAAGTGCGTAATCCGCATATCGACGACGGTGGCGACGGAGACGACGGTGGCGACGGAGACGACAAAGAGGAAGGAGACGAGGCTGAAAAAGAGGAGGATAACGATGAGTGACGAAGTAGCCCGCACAGAGGAGGTGCCCGTCTGATGTCCGCTTTAGTCGATGGGATAGTGCTCACCGCTGAAGGCGGCGCGTCCGTGAACCAGCTAATACAGAACCTGACGTTTTTCGTCCTTGCTGCGTTCCTTGGCTACTCTGTCATAACAAAGATACCCGCGAACCTACATACGCCGCTGATGTCAGGTGCGAACGCGATTACGGGCATAACGCTCGTCGGTGCTGTCGTCGTCGCTGGCGAAGGTCAGACACAGGTTGCGACCGTGCTGGGTTTCGTTGCCGTCGTTATGGCGACGATAAACGTCGTCGGCGGATATCTTGTGACACACAGAATGCTCAAGGACTTCAGCCGTGGAGGAGGGGGTAACAGATGACGCTACCGTTCGGAAGTCTTCCCGACCCCGCTCTGTCGCTCGCGTACCTCATCGCTGCGATAATGTTCATACAGGGTCTGCGCGACATGACACATCCGCGTACTGCGGTACGTGGAAACCTGCTTTCCGCAGGTGGTATGCTCCTTGCGGTCGCAGTCACGCTTCTGTCGTTCAATATCATCACACCCGCGGTTCTTGTCGGTGGACTCGTCGTTGGCGGACTTATCGGTGGTGTGATGGCTGTCAGGGTTCAGATGACACAGATGCCCCAGCTAGTCGGTGTCTTCAACGGCTTCGGCGGCGGTGCTTCCGCGGTCGTCGCCGGCGCGGAACTCATAGGCGGTTCGTTCTCCGTCGATGTAGGTCTCGCGGCGATTTTCTCCGGAATAGTCGGAACGGTGACTTTCTTCGGTAGCATGGTCGCCGCAGGCAAGCTACACGGTGTGATATCTTCGTCCGCGATACGTTACAAGGGCGAACACATCGTCAAGATTCTCCTCCTCGTCGCGTCCCTTGGAGCGGGTGCGTACATGGTCGCACAGCCCGGTATGGTACCCTTCCTCGAAGCGGCGTGGGTACCGCCTTACTGGATAATGGTGCTAATCGCCGCCGCCTTAGGTATACTGCTCGTAATACCAATCGGCGGCGCGGACATGCCGGTCGTCATCGCACTTCTCAACGCATACTCGGGTCTCGCGGCTTCGGGTACGGGCTTCGTCTTGGGCAACAGCGCGCTAATTATCGCAGGTACGCTCGTCGGTGCCGCGGGTATGATACTCACCGTCATAATGTGTGAGTCGATGAACCGCTCGCTCACCAACGTCCTGTTCGGCGGTTGGGGCGAAGACCCGTCCGAAGGCGAGGACATGGAGGACATCTACGAGGGTCAGATACAGGAGACCTCGCCCGTCGAGGTCGATATACTCCTTGATACAGCCGACCGCGTCGTAATCGTTCCCGGATACGGAATGGCTGTGGCGCAGGCACAGCACGCCGTCGCAGAGCTCGCCCAGCTTCTCAAAGAGGACGGCGTCGATGTCGAGTTCGGCATACATCCTGTCGCAGGCAGGATGCCCGGACATATGAACGTCCTACTCGCCGAAGCCGACGTTCCATACGACATGATGAAGGAACTCGAAGAGATTAACCCGACGTTCAAACAGACCGATGTCGTCATAGTCACGGGCGCGAACGACGTTGTCAACCCGAAGGCAAACGAGGACGAAGGCAGTCCCATCTCGGGAATGCCTGTGCTCAACGTCTCCGACGCTCAGTCGGTCATCGTCAACAAACGTAGCCTCAGTCCCGGGTTCTCGGGTATACCGAATCCGCTCTTTGCGAAGGACAATACGAGCATGCTGTTCGGCGACGGCAAAGAGATGATGCAGGAACTCGTTAACGAGTACAAGGAAAGTCGGTAAGCGGCTGACTGGTAGGTTTCTTTTTTCTTTTTACTCCACGCTATCCTGCTCGACGAAAGTCGCTGTCGCCTGATCGCTCGCCACCGTCGCCTTCGCCGTTACGACACCGTCCGTTTCGCGTACCTTGTTCGCCTGTTGTGGTGAAAGGTCAACGGTCTCCGTCTCCCTGTATACTTCGCCCGGCGCGAGCGTCCCGAGTTCGCGGTTTTCGCCCCAGACAACGTCTTCTGGGTCTGTGGAGTCGCCCGCGTAAAGACGGACGTAGACGACGACGTTTTCGGCATCAACGTCCATCTTGTTCTGCAGGGCTACCGTGGCTTCCCTGCACGTCTCGCCGCATTTCTCCATGTTTTCGAGTTCGGGCACGAACGGCTGTCCTGTGTACGTGGTCTGTGCGCTAGCTTGTAATGTGCCGGTTCGTCTTTCTGTGTCTTCGGTACCGTCCCCGTCTACGCCGTCACCGTCGCCGCCGGTTCCGTCATCGCTGTCATCCTCGTCAGACTCATCTGTTCGCTGGCTCTCACTGTTAGCTACGGTTCCTGCTTCGGTGCCATCACCGTCACTGTTCCCTTCGTCAGTCTCGCCTTCGGGCTGTCCTTCCGTGTCTTTTTCTGAGTTGTCAGTCCCGTCGCCGGCTACGCTGTCTGAGTCGTCGGATTCCGGGTTGGTCTGTGCGTTCCCATCGCTGGCTTGACCGCCCTCCGAATCACTACCGGTTTCGGGAACCTCTCCGAAGTCGTAGGTGGTCTCCGTCTCCGGCGGCTCCTCCATGCCCGCTGTGGGGTCTTCCTCTAACGGACCCATGCCTGTGATGTAGGCGTATCCGACACCCACCGAAAGCACAACGACCAGCACAACTGCCACCCCAATTTTGGTCTTGTCCATTAGGTCGGCACTACGTTCTGAGGACGTAAATACTCTTTCCGGATTGCCAACTGTCAGTACCAACGTCAGCCACAGTCTTAAGCCTCGCTCAGTACTACGGTGTCCATGCTCAAAGGAAAAACAGCCATCGTCACAGGCGGCACAAGCGGCATAGGGAAAGCGATTGCCGAAGAGTACGTTGAACGGGGTGCGGAAGTCGTCGTCTCGGGCAGAGACGAGGCGAAGGGACGCGAGACGGCGGACGAGATAGACGAAGCCTGCGAGTTCGTGCGGTGCGACGTACGCGAGTACGACGAGGTGGAGAGACTCATCGAAGAGGCGGTTTCCGACCACGGAAAGCTCGATGTGATGGTCAACAGCGCGGGGATGGGAAGCAGAGGTGGCATCGAAGAGATAGACCGCGAGACATGTGAGAAGATGCTCGACACGAACCTCGGTGGCGTGATGCGCTGCACACGGACAGCACTGCCTCATCTAAACGAAACCGAAGGCTGCGTCGTCAACGTCGCGTCGGTCTACGGTCTCGTTGGTGGAAAACGCGCTTCTGCGTACTCAACGGCTAAGGGCGGCGTCGTCAACTTCACGCGTCAGGTCGCGTACGACTACGCGGACGAAGGCGTACGTGTCAACTGTGTCTGCCCAGCCTTCGTCCGGACTCCTATGACGGAGAAGGCTCTCGAAAGCGACTCGTTCCGTGACCACGTACTCGAAAACACACCGATGAAACGCGTCGCCGAACCCGAGGAAGTAGCACCTTTAGTCGCGTTTCTCGCTTCCGACGGCGCGTCGTACATAACGGGCGTTAACATCCCCGTAGACGGCGGCTGGACGTGCTTCTGAGAAGACGGCGCGCCAAGGTATTTAGCCCCGTCCGTCTTAATTCGTCGTATGACCGACTCGACGGAAGAATCCGAACTGAGTTTCTGGGGCTGGGGTTACTCGCACAAAATCCCTGACGACGAGGAACGGCGCGAACTCGCAGATATGGTCGAGACGTACCTCGGCTTTCCTGAGCGTCCTATGCTCGATATGCCAACCCTCGAAGACATCGACCTTCCGCCGTCGAACGTAGAGCCGCCTTTCGGATTCTGCTCCACGGACGACGGGGCACGCGCACATCATACATACGGCAAAGGGTACCGTGACCTCGTACGCGGGTTTCACGGCGACTTCTCTTCAGCACCCGACGCAGTTGCACGCCCCAAGGAAGAGGACGAAATTGCCGAACTTCTCGAATGGGCTTCGGAGAACAACGTCGCCGTCGTACCTTTCGGTGGCGGAACGAGCGTCGTGGGTGGTGTCGAGTGTGGAGGCGACGGTTTCGCTGGTGTCGTCTCTCTCGACGTGCGCGCTCTCGACGAAGTTCTCGAAGTAGACCATGTCTCGCGTTCTGCCCGTATACAGGCTGGCGCGACGGGTCCGCGTCTACAAGAACAGTTAAAAGAAGAGAGCATGCGTCTGCGACATTATCCACAGTCGTACGAGTTCTCGACTCTCGGAGGGTGGCTCGCGACGCATGCGGGCGGGCATTTTGCGACGGTCTACACACACATAGACGACTTCGTAGAGAACGTCCGTATGGTGGCACCGACAGGGAGTGTCGAGACACGCCGTCTGCCGTCTTCGGGCGCGGGACCTGACCCGAACTCTCTGCTTCTCGGCTCCGAAGGCGCGTTCGGCGTCTTCACAGAGGCGTGGATGAAGGTACAGCCCAGACCCGAGTACCGCGCGAAAGCGACCGTCGCATTCGAAGAGTTCGACGACGGTGTGGAGGCGGCGCGACGCATCGTACAGGCGCGCCTCTACCCCGCGAACTGCCGTCTGCTCGACCAGAACGAGGCGATGCTCAACCAGATAGGCGGTACAAACCTCCTTGTGCTTGGCTTCGAATCGACTGACCATCCCGTTGACGACGACCTCGAACGCGCCGTCGAAATCGCGCTCGAATGCGGCGGCGAGGTGCGCGAAAAGAGCGTGAGTGGCGGAGACGAAGACGAGGACGAAGACCGCGAAGAAACGACAGAGGGAGACTGGCGACAGTCCTTCTTCGACGCTCCTTACATGTTCAACGGTCTCGTGAGCATCGGAGTGCTCGTCGACACGTTCGAAACCGCCGTGACTTGGGAAGGCTTCGACAAACTACACGACACAGTACAGACAGAAGTGATGGGTACGATGAAAGATGTTTGCGGAGACGGCTTCCTCTCGTGCCGCTTCACGCACGTCTACGAGGACGGACCTGCGCCATACTACACACTCCTCGCTCCCGCAGACGTTGGAAACGAACTCGAACAGTGGCGTGCGATAAAGAGCACAGCATCGGAAGTTCTCGAAGAACACGGAGCGACGATAACACATCATCACGCAGTC
>Ga0207714_1000395_pt1 | contig 30501 bp, 22 predicted proteins | sample PonA232FremontCA_2_FD_187270 | JGI IMG/M metagenome (GOLD analysis project Ga0207714, IMG submission 187270) | Marine sediment microbial community from Fremont, CA, USA - Pond A23 Sediment 2 (SPAdes) | ecosystem: Environmental > Aquatic > Marine > Unclassified | place: USA: Fremont, California...
GTCTTTTGGTATTGTTATCTGCTCTAGTCTTGGCGTGTGTGGTTTAAGTTCCGCTCTTGGTTCGGAAATGGTTTCTTTCATCTTATTTAAAATGGAAAGCCTGCCTTCTTTTGATTGTTCAAGTGCTTTTTCCATAATATCATAAGATAGGCCAGAGATTTTAATATCCATCTGGCAGGCTGTTATGCCATCATCGGTTCCTGTAACTTTAAAGTCCATGTCTCCGAGATGGTCCTCATCGCCAAGAATGTCGGAAAGAACTGCATAGTTTCCGGTTTCATCAGTGATTAATCCCATTGCGATTCCTGAAACTGGTTTTTTCATATCTACACCGGCATCCATCAAGGCAAGTGTTCCTGCACAAACAGTAGCCATTGAAGACGAACCATTTGACTCTAATATATCTGAAACGATTCGAATTGCGTATGGACTGGTCTCAACTGGCACCATTCCTTTTAATGCTCGATGTGCGAGGTTTCCGTGTCCTACTTCTCTTCTGCTCACACCTCTTATTGGCTTAGCATCTCCAGTTGAGAAAGGCGGAAAGTTGTAGTGAAGTACAAATTTTTCTGTTCCTTGTACTAATACTTCGTCAATAACCTGTTCGTCTAATTTTGTGCCTAGTGTAACCGTGGTGAGTGATTGAGTTTCACCTCTTGTAAATATTGCAGAGCCGTGTGCTGCTGGCAGATAATCAATCTCACACCAGATTGGCCTGATTTCATCAAATTTTCTTCCATCTACACGAACCTGTTCTTTCAGCATCAAGTTTCTGATAGCTTCTTTTTCTACATCATGAAAATATTTATCAATCAGGGAAGTATTTACTTCTTCTTCCCCTTTTTCTTCTATTTGTTTGTTGGTAAACTCTTCTTTTATCTCATCTAAGGCATTTGATCTTTCGTGTTTACCCTGATGATTTTTAGCAGCTTCGTATATTTTGTCGTAAAGTTCGCTATTTATTATATTTTTGAGCTCTTCATCTTTTGTTTCATGATCGTATTCTCTCTGAGTTAGCTTTAACTCGTCTGCCATCTCCTGTTGAGCCAGGCACTGCATTTTTATGGCTTCGTGTGCAAATTTTATTGCTTCAAGCATTTCAGTTTCCGATACTTCATTCATCTCACCCTCTACCATCATAACATGCTCCATTTTGGCACCTACGATGATATCCATGTCTGCTTTTTCCAGTTCAGAGAATGTCGGGTTTATTTTGAGGTGGCCGTCAACTCTGCCTACTCGAACTTCTGAAAGTGGCCCGTTAAAGGGAATGTCTGAAACGGCAAGCGCTGCAGATGCCGCTAAACCGGCGAGTGAATTGGGTGGAATTTCTTTATCAGCTGATATGAGTGATACATTAACAAATGTTTCTGCGTGGTAATCTTCAGGGAATAATGGTCGTAATGCTCTGTCTATTAATCGGGCAATTAGAATTTCATAATCTGATGGTCTTGTTTCTCTTTTCAGAAAACCACCGGGGAAACGTCCGAAAGAAGCAAATTTTTCTCTGTATTCTACTGTAAGTGGCATGAAGTCTACGTCTTCTTTTGCTTCTTTAGCGGAGACTACTGTGGCAAGAATTTTTGTTCTTCCCATTGAAATCACTACTGCTCCATCGGCTTGCTTTGCTAATTTGCCAGTTTCAATGGTGATTTCTCTTCCTTCTCCTAAATCAATTGTTTTTTGGATAGGTGCGTTCATAAAATTAAATTTTCTTGGTAAGATATAAATAAATTGATGGAGTCAATAAAAGAATAAAAAAAGGCAATTCAAGGATTGCCTTTTTTGCGTTATTTACGTAATTTAAGCTTTTTAATGATAGCTCGATACCTTTCGATATCGTTGTTTTTTAAATAATTTAATAAACTTCTTCTTTTGCCTACAAGTTTTAAAAGTGCTCTTCTTGTGTTAATGTCCTTTTTGTGGCTACGGAGGTGTTCTGTTAGATCAATTATTCTTGTTGTGAATAATGCTATCTGACTTTCCGGAGTGCCGGTTTTACTCTCATCTCCTCCGTGTTCTTTAAAAATTTCTTTTTTCTTTTCTGCTGTTAACATAATATTTTCATTTGAATAAATTAATTCACTAAAAATGATTTGCAAAAGTATTTATTTTTTTTTTCTTTACAATAATTATATAATAAAAAGTTGTTTGTATTTTTTTTTGTTAAAATATTTCTATGTCAAATTAAATCTTGTTTAGAAGATGAAATACTTGTTATAATAAGAAGAAGTCTATTCATTGTTATCCTTGCCGGTTAGAGCCTGTTTAAGCTTTTCAATTTGTTCATAAGTTCCTAATACAAATAACTGATCGTTTGAGGATAATTTTTCATTTGGTGAAGGATTGACTATAAACTTATTGTCTTTCGTCTTAAGCCCAATAATATTAGCTCCGGTATGCTGACGGACAGCCCATTCTCCAATTGTTTTATCAGCAACACAACTCTCCATGTTAATGCATGATAACTCGTCAATGTATACTTCATCGGGTGTCTGGAGCATTATATGATCAAGAAATTCAACAACATCGGGTTGAGCTACAAGTTTTGCCATTCTTTGCCCACCAATTCTATCAGGCATTATAACGTTTGTTGCACCTGCTCTTTTCAATTTTTTCACCGTTTCTGCATCTGATGCACGGCTGATAATCCTTAAATTCGGATTTATCTCTCTTGCAGAAAGAACCACGAATAAATTATCTGCGTCATTTGGCAAAGCTGTTATTATTGCCTGTGCATTTTGAATATTTGCATTCTCAAGCGCTTGATCACTTGTGGCATCTCCTTGAATATATAAAACATTTGGCATTTCTCTCAATTGATCAATGATCGTTTCTTCTCTATCAATGATGATAGCTTCTGCCTGATGCATAGATAGTTCTTGCATGGCTTGTTTGCCATTTCTGCCGTAACCGCAGACAATTACGTGATTTTTCAGTTTTGAAATTCGATTTTTAATTTTTGCATCCATAAAATAGTGTCTGAATATTCCGTCAACAATATATCGGGTCAGTGTTGTAATTGCATATGCAAATATACCAAAACTAAAGATAATAAGAAAGGTGGTAAATATTTGCCCTTCACTTGATAATGGTTCTACTTCGCCATAGCCTACTGTGGACATAGTGATGATTGTCATGTAAATGGCATCAATGAGCGAGTAGTTTTCAATAAAAATAAATCCTATTATACCAATTAAAACAATCCCAACGAGAAGAATAATAGCAAACTGGACAGAGCGAAATCCTTCGCGTTTTAATTCAACTTTACTCATTCTTTTTTTGATTAATTAGCTGATTTCCAATTCTGCAATCTAAACATTTTTTTTGTTCACAATAATTATTTTTTAAATGAATTAGAGCCTGAGTTTGGTATGCATTATCTTGTTCAATTCCCAGGCTTTCCCATTTTTTTGTGATTTTGTTGTTTTCAGCCGGTAAATCATGTAAAAACTGCACAGCTTTGTCTTTAAATTCTTTTTTGTTTTTTTTCTCTCCAAAGATAAAAAGAAAAGGAATGACTGTGTTAATTATAATAGTTGTGATTGCTTGTTTTCCTAGTTTTTTTTGACGTTCCGGTGAGTTTTTCCGGAATGTGTAATGGTTCTGCCAGTATCCGTCTAATTCTATGTTAAATAGCGTAAAAAGCTCGTTTAATTCTGATATCTCAAGTATTCTGGAGAATAACCTGTTGGAGCGATGAATTAGTTTAGCAAATTGTGCAATTCGTATGGTTGGAAAGTTTATAGGCCGGAGTTTAGAAAATTTCCAAAGATGGCTTTCAATAGGGGCTAATTGAAACCTGTGACGTAAATATTCATACTCTTTTTTTAATTCTATGTAATAAGGGTCTTCTGTAAGTTGAGATTCAAAAAAGCCGCCCTGTCCAAAAAATAAGGCTTCTAATTGAGTTAAATTGTCCTTGCATTTTGCCAGATATTCGACAGGAAGTGATTTGGCCAATAATTCAAAAGGTTCGCCATTTGTTTTGAAGCCGAAGTTTCTTGCCAGCTTCTGATAAAAAGTGGTTTCCCAGTCATTGTTATTAGCTTTAAGCGCATTGTTTATGCTGTTATATTTGCTTTCGATTCGCTCAACTCCAAGTTTGTCTATCCAGAAAACTAGTGTTAACGGGTCAATGCAGGAAAGTTTATCTTCACAGGCTATCCATTGCTCACTATCCAGTAAGTTTTGATAATTGTTTAACAGATCCTGGTTGAAGTTCATTTCAATAGTGGGTATTTGACTTCCATTTGTGCGTTCAACCTTTTGATCGTTGACAAGGACTACCTGTAAAATTACATTGTCATAGGATTTGTCTTCATGATGATTGTGTCTGTACCAATCGGATGAGTGTATATGTATTTCTACATTCCCGGCCCATGTTGTATCGTCAATTTTTATTTTTGCATTGAAAAAATCGGGTCCGGCATCCCGATTGTGCTGTCCCGGAGTTAATATTTCTATTTGTTCTCCTTCCTGGGTGGTTAGATTTGTTTGGTCGAAATATTTGTATTTCCAAACATAATGAAGAAAAGCCTCTGGAACGTTTTTCATCTGAATATTCTTTTTTTTGAACCACATAAGGCATCTAAGTTCATATAAGTTTGGAATTGCTTAGAATACCGTTTTTTTATTTTATTTCCCCCTTTGAATAAATTTTAGTCTTAAGAATTAATCCTCGCTGAGACGTTGCACTGCAACGTCTGTACAACCTGATAGATCGTGGTTATACTCCTGATTTATAATATTTTACAACTCGAATCTTAAGAGGATTATTAATTTTGATAAATAAATCCGCGTTAATCAGTTGAATCTGTGTCATCCGCATTCCATTCATCTCCTTGTTTTGCACCTATTGATAAGGGTTTCATTTACTAAATTGTTATATATAATTGTCATAAAAAATCAAAAATAAAAAAAATCAAATAATCTTGTGTTTGATTAGTTGACTTTCCATGCTTTGTTGTAATTTTTCAGCTTCTTTCCCTGCTGAATATGCAAATGCTTTTGACTGATCCTTAAATATGATTGATCTGGATGAATTGACCAATAATCCGCATTTATTGTTCATCCCGTTATCGGAAACTTTGTCCAGGCTGCCTCCCTGGGTACCTATACCGGGAACAAGGAGAAAGTGGTGAGGTATAATGTCGCGGATGGTTATTATTTGTTCGTTTTTTGTTGCCCCGACAACGAACATTATATTGTCTTCTGTGCCCCATTTGCTGCAAGTATTGATGACACTTTCATAAAGTAGCTTTTGTTCTGGTGCTGTAAGTTGAAACTGAAAGTCGGAGGCACCTTCGTTTGATGTCAGTCCTAAGATGATGACCCATTTATCGGGGAATTCAAGGAAAGGTGCAATGGAGTCTTTTCCCATATATGGAGCAACTGTAACTGCATCGAATGGTATTTGTTCAAAGAATGCTTTGGCATACTTTTTTGATGTGTTACCAATGTCACCTCTTTTTGCATCAGCAATCAGGAAAATATCCGGGTAGTTTGATTTAATGTACCGGGCTGTTTGGCTTAAAAACTCCCATCCCTTTAACCCAAGTGCTTCGTAAAAAGCTGTATTGATTTTATAAGCCACACAAGTTTGGTGGGTTTCGTCAATAATTGCTTTATTAAAAAGAAAAACAGATTCCTTTTCTTTTTTTAGGTGTTCGGGGATTTTTTCAATATCAGAATCTAAGCCAATGCACAGATAGCTTTTTTTCTTTTGTATTTCGTTGTAGAGTTTTTGACTGTCCATATTAAGCTTCTAAGCCGGTTTCTTTGAGCCTCTCTGCGTTTTCTTCCATTCGTAATTTATCGATAATTTCCTGTATGTTTCCATCCATTATAGAATCGAGGTTATAGAGCGTTAAGTTTATTCTGTGATCGGTTACTCTACTTTGCGGAAAGTTATATGTCCGTATTTTTGCTGAACGGTCGCCTGACGATACCATTGTTTTTCGTTGAGATGCAATAGCGTCATTTTGTTTTTGCAACTCAAGGTTATAAAGCCTTGACCTTAACTCAGCTTTAGCTTTATTGAGGTTTTTCAGCTGTGACTTTTCGTCCTGACATGTCACTACAATTCCGGTCGGAAGATGGGTAAGCCTGATAGCTGAGTAGGTGGTGTTAACTGATTGTCCGCCTGGGCCGGAAGACATAAAGGTGTCCTTGCGGATTTCTTCATCTTTTAATTCAACATCTACCTCCTCTGCTTCTGGAAGTACGGCTACTGAGGCTGCCGAAGTGTGCACTCTTCCCTGGGTTTCTGTTTGTGGAACTCGCTGTACCCGGTGTACGCCTGATTCGTATTTCAGTGTTCCATAGACATTTTCTCCGCTTACCTTCATTACTATTTCTTTGAAACCGCCAACAGTTCCTTCAGATGCATGTGTAAGATTTACCTTCCAGTTTTTTTGTTCACAATATTTAAGATACATTCGATAAAGGTCGCCGGCAAATATACTGGCTTCATCGCCTCCTGTTCCAGCTCGTATTTCCAGGATGGCATTTTTCTCATCTTCCGGATCCTTTGGAATAAGAAGCATTTTTATTTTTTGCTCCAGCGGCTCTTTCCTTTGGTTGAGTTCTTCCAGCTCATGTTTAGCCATTTCTTTAAGTTCATCTTCTTCTCCGCTTTCAATTATATCTTTGGCAGATCGAATATTATCCAGAAGGGTTTTGTATTCCTCGTATGCTTCTATAATGGGCTCAAGATCCTTGTATTCTTTGTTTAATTTGATGTATCTATTCATATCACCCATAACTTCAGGATCGGTGATCAACTCTTTCACTTCTTCAAACCTATGCTTAACGCCTTCAAGTTTTTCAAGAATCATGTTTTTATTTTCGGTCATAATTCACTTTTTAATATCTGTTTTCAGTTAAACCCTCGAATAGTTTGATATATTAAACATATTCGAATTCCCCATAAGGAGATTTAATTGTAAGTTTCTTGCTATCTGATTTATAACATTCTCCGATGATCTGTGCATCGATGCCATACTCTTTTGCTATTTGTATAATGTCTTCTGCAAAGTCCTGATATACATAAATTTCAAATCTGTGTCCCATGTTGAATACCTGGTACATTTCTTTCCAGTCGGTTCCCGATTCCTGTTTGATTATATTAAAAACTTCGGGAGTTTCAAACATATTGTCTTTAATCACATGAAGATTGTCAATGAAATTTAAAACTTTTGTTTGTGCACCACCTGTGCAATGTATCATTCCATGGATTACCGGGTGATAATGTTTAATTACTTCTTTAATTACCGGAGCATATGTCCGGGTAGGGGAGAGGACAAGTTTTCCCGCGTCGATTCCCAGTTTTTCTATTTCATCAGTGAGTTTGTATGAACCTGAATACACTAGCTCAGATGGAATTTCAGGATCAAAAGCTTCGGAATATTTTTGCGCCAGGTAATTTGCGAATACATCGTGTCGGGCGGAAGTTAAACCGTTGCTTCCTATACCGCTGTTGTATTCTTGTTCGTAATTTGCTTTTCCTGAGGACGAAAGCCCGATAATTACATCGCCGGATTGGATGTTGTTGTTGTCAATGACTTTCTTTTTCTCCATTCTTGCTGTCACTGTGGAGTCCAGGATGAGTGTCCTGACAATGTCTCCGACATCGGCTGTTTCCCCACCTGTTGAGTAAATGTTTATTCCTAAATCTCTGAGGTGTGCTAATATTTCTTCTGTACCGTTGATAATCGATGAAATAACTTCTCCCGGGATTTTATTTTTATTCCTGCCAATTGTCGAAGAGAGGAGGATGTTATCATAGGCCCCGACACATAAGAGATCGTCCAGATTCATCACGATTGCGTCTTGTGCAATGCCTTTCCATACAGATAAATCGTTGGTTTCTTTCCAGTAGAGATAAGCCAGTGCAGATTTTGTTCCGGCTCCGTCTGCATGCATAATGTTGCAATAGTCATTATTACCTCCGAGTATGTCCGGGATGATTTTACAGAAAGCTCTCGTAAAGAGCCCTTTATCAATGTTTTTTATTGAATCGTGTACATCTTCTTTTGAGGCAGATACTCCTCTTTTATTATACCTGGTGTCGTTTGACATTTTTTTGTTTGTTTTGACTACAAAATTACGAATTCAAACCGATTAAAAAGAACAAAATTTTATGTTTTTAATTTGCAGGTATATTCGGAAAGAATTCTTAATATTACAATAGACGTTTTGAGAATTACTCAATTTGGGTTAAATTTTTCTGAAAATTCAATCACAAAAAAATCCCACCATTCAGGAGGGATTTTTTTGTGATTGAATGTCTTACTTAAGGTTCAAAGTCTGTTGCAATAACCTTGAATTCAGTTCTTCTGTTAATTTGGTGTGCTGCTTCTTTTTGCTCTTCTGTCTCCAGATTTTTAATAAACTCTTCGGTCAAGACATCTCCTTCATTCAGAAAATCGTGTTCAGATGCCAGATTCGCATCTATTTCTTTCGGTTTGGTTGCAGCATAACCTTTTGCTCTCAGCCGTGCGGGATCGATTCCGTTGTCAATCAGGTAATTTACAACAGACTCTGCTCTTTTTGTTGATAATTCTACGTTTGCCCAATGTTCTCCTCTGAAGTCTGTGTGAGACCTTAGTTCAATAACTACGCGTGGATTGTCGTTAAGTGTTTCAACCAGATTGTCGAGCGCTTTTTTGGATTCATCTCTGAGATTCCATTTTGCGAAATCATAGAATATATTTGGCAGTTCGATAGGTTCTTTTATTGAAGATAGCAAAATTTCGGGTTTGAATACTTTGCTTTCATCCAGTCCTTTAGTAGAAGCTTTTCCTTTATTGGTCAGGAAATTTTTCTTAGAGGCTACAAAAACATAGTCAGTAGCGGGTCTTAGCATGAATTTAAAGCTTCCGTCTTCATTTGTTTTTGAGCTCATTGTCATTCCGTCACTACCAACCAACTTAACACTGGCGTTTTCAATTGGTTCTTCTGTTTTCTTATTTTTGACTACTCCTTCAACGCTAAACTTTAAAGGTGGCAATACAAAAGAAAATATCTTGTCATCTCCGCGTTTACGAGAGGAAGTGAAAAAACCTTTTTCTTTTTCATCCTGAATTTCAATCCCGAAATCGTCATGAGTGGAATTTATTGGATAGCGCATGTTTTCTATTTCCCATGAACCATTTGATTGTTGGGTTGCTTTAAAGATATCTAATCCACCCATGCCCAGATGAGCGTCTGAGGAGAAGTATAGTGTTCCGTCAGGATGAATAAAAGGGAAAACTTCTTTTCCTGCAGTATTTATATTACTTCCAAGGTTTATTGGTTCACTCCATCCTTCTGCTTTTTTGTTAATTTTCCAGATGTCGGTTTTCCCATGTCCACCTGGCAGGTTTGCTGCAAAGTAAAGCGTGGAGCCGTCATCAGATATCGAGGGATGAGCTACAACAAAACTATCTTCAGCAATAGTCAGTGCTTCTGGTTTTGCCCATTCTTCTCCGTCTCTGTTTGTGCGCATTATCTTGCATCCAAGCATTTTTTTCTTGTCGACTTCACACCGGGTAAAATATAGGGTGTTATAATCTCCGGTAAATGTTGTTGCACCTTCTTCTACTTTGGTATTGATTTTACCTGAAATGCCTTCTGGTTCGCTCCATCTTCCGGACATATCTTGCTGAGAGAAAAATATATCAGCGAAATGTTCCCCTGTGCCCCCGTGTTTTTCTTCTCCTGTGGCTTCTTCCCGGGATGAAGTAAAATAAATTTCATTGTAGCCGGACTTTGAATAAGAGGGGCAGTAATCATTGTAGCGCGAGTTAATGAATTTTAGCTCCTCTACCTTGTATCCGTTGGGGTTTTTCTTCCACTCCTGAGCTTTTTCACAAGATTTTATACCAATTTCCCCTCTTGGATCGTCCGGAACTTTTTCATTATAGATTTTATAGTTTTTTTTCGCTTCTTCAAATTCTTCGTTTGATTTTAGAGCATTGGCATAATAAAGATATATCTTAGGATTGTCGTATTCTTTTTTTATGGCGTTGTTATACCAGAGTTCTGCTTTTCTTGGCTGAGCTGTTTTTCGGTAGCATTCTGCAAGCTTGAATACGATTTCAGCTTTTATTTCTTTCCCCTGAATTTTGTCATAAGCTTCCCTGTATTGATCCACAGCAGTGACGTATTGTCCAGCCTTATATGATTCTTCAGCCCTGTTATAAAACTTCATCTGGGCTTCGGCAGTGTTAAAAAGAAATAATCCTAGTGTTATTAAGAGTAAAATTCGCTTGAAATTCATTATCTGAGAAATTTATTTTTCAAATATTAATTCAATAAACGGAACAGGTTTTTGTTTATTTCCTTAGTGTTCCATATTAATGTCCGTAAATGTATATAATTTTCATCAGAATAAAAAGATTGATAATCAAAACTAATTAACGCGTAAACAACATTTCTCTGTATTTTGGAAATGGCCATATTTCATCATCAACTATTATTTCCAGTTTGTCTGTATGATGTCGAATTTCAGAAAAATACGAAGCTATATTTTGTTCATAGCTTAATGCTTTTGTTTTGGCATCTTCTATTTGGTTAGCTTCTTTTCTTTCGTTAATCATATTGACTACATTTTCACGAATTTTATTAATATGGTTGGAAATCCGTCTTACTGTCTCCATTTGGTGTTGGGCCATTTTTTTAAACTCGTCTTCCGGATATATATCTTTTATTTTTTGGATATTTTCCAGGAGCGTGTTTTGATATTTTATTGCTGTCGGAATAACATGATTCAACGCCAGGTCACCTAAAACCCTCGATTCAATTTGGGTGCGTTTGGCATATTGTTCCAGCCGGATTTCTTTTCTTGCTTTTAGTTCTTTAGGAGAAAGGATATTGTTTTTAGAAAATAATTCAACAGTTTTCGGAGTCAAAAACGCATCAAGTGCTTCGGGTATCGATGAAATGTTAGAAAGCCCGCGTTTCTCTGCTTCTTTAATCCATTCCTGGCTGTAGCCGTCACCTTCAAAACGAATGTTTTTTGATTCCTGGATGTATCGTTTAAGCACCCGTAAAATCGCTTCATCTTTTTTGATGTCATCTTTTTCGATGATTTGATCCACATCATTTTTGAATTCTGTTAACTGATTTGCCACTGCTGTATTGATGGCTATCATTGGCGAGGCTACATTTGCTGTTGACCCCACTGCTCTGAATTCAAACCGGTTCCCGGTAAAAGCAAAAGGAGAGGTTCGGTTTCTGTCTGTATTGTCTAATAGTATTTCGGGAATTTTTCCAATGTCCAGTTTCAATTCACCTTTTTGTTCCGGGGTCATTTTTGAATTGTCTACCCGTTCTTCCAGTTCTTGCAACATTTTGTTTAGCTTGTTCCCTATAAATACAGAAATTATTGAAGGAGGTGCTTCGTTAGCTCCCAGCCTGTGTTCATTACCTGTGAAAGCTATGCTTGCTCTCAGGATGTCAGCATGTTCCCATACGGCCTTAATGATGTTGATAAGAAAAGTGATAAACTGAAAGTTGTTTTTGGGTGTTTTTCCCGGTGCCAGAAGATTTTTGCCTGTATCTGTCATTAATGACCAGTTGTTGTGTTTCCCTGAACCATTAATTCCCTGAAAAGGTTTTTCATGGAAAAGGACGCGGAAATTATGCTTTTTCGCTACCTTTTCCATCAGTGTCATTAACATCTGGTTGTGGTCTGCAGCCAGGTTAGCCTCTTCATAGCGTGGGGCGCATTCGAACTGATTCGGAGCTACTTCATTGTGCCTTGTTTTTATTGGGATTCCCAATTTATAGGCTTCTATTTCAAATTCGCGCATAAAGTTTTTAACCCTGTCGGTGAGAACGCCAAAGTAATGGTCATTTAATTGCTGGTCCTTTGCTGAAGCATGGCCCAGTAAGGTTCGTCCGGTTAGAAAAAGGTCCGGCCTGGCATTATAAAAAGCATCATCGATAAGAAAGTATTCTTGTTCCCACCCAAGTGTAATGTTTACTTTGTTGGTGTTTTTATTGAAATACTGACAAACGTCTGTTGCAGCTTTGTCAATATAGTTCAGTGATTTGATAAGGGGAGTTTTATAGTCCAGTGCTTCGCCGTTATAGGAAACGAAGATTGTAGGAATGCATAAAGTCCTTCCGTATACGAAGGCCGGAGATGATGGGTCCCATGCCGTGTAGCCCCTGGCTTCAAATGTATTGCGTAACCCTCCGCTGGGAAAACTGGATGCATCTGATTCCTGCTGGACAAGCATATCTCCCTGGAAATTCTCTAGTATTCCTCCATCATCGGTAGGTTCGAAAAAGGCATCATGTTTTTCTGCAGTAGCCCCGCTAAGTGGATGAAACCAATGCGTGTAATGTGTTGCTCCGCGGTCTACTGCCCACGCTTTCATTCCCGAAGCTACCTGGTTTGCGAAATTTCTGTCAATTTTTATACCTTTCTCGATAGCTTCCAATACATTGTCATAAGCTTCCTTAGAAAGATATTCCTGCATTTTTTGTTTGTCGAAAACATTCTCGCCAAAGTATTGCGAGGTTTTAACTGAAGGTAGTTCTACATCAAGTGGTTTTCTTTTTACAACTTCTTCGATGGCTTTAAATCTAACTGTGGACATAATACCCCCTTTGTTTAATTGTAGTTTTATACAAAAATACAAAATAATTAAATCAACCCCTAAAAAGACAAGGGGTGTTTGTGTAAAAGTTTTAAATTTTTATATTGGGGTGTTTGATCGTAGGGGGTAATAAAAATACATCCCCTGTTTTCCGCATTGGGACACCCAAAAATTAAATAGTTTTTTTTCGATATATTAAACTTGATAGATTATCATCATCCGTGAGAGTCTTCATTCAATATGTTGATAGGTAAATGATTTTAGAAACAATACTCCCAAGCACTACTATTTTTCTTTTTTTTCATTGCCAAAAAAAAGAAAGAAAAAAACGCTAGGCAAAGATCAGTCTACCATCCCTGCAATTCTATCTCGCCCCGCACGACTTTGCCAGGCATTCGCACAGATATCGCAACAGTTAATTGGCTATATCCATTTGTTTTGACCTGCCGCCTAATAAAATTTTGCTATAAATCAAGGAAGCCGGGTAAAGCCAAAAGGATAAAATGCTGTTTGAGTCCCGCTGTTGCATATGTTAAATAATAGAGGTTTTATCCTTTGCGGGACGAGTTTATTTTATCCGGCAGCTGCCGGAGGGTTTCCGTAGATTTATCAAAATTTTATTCGAGCGGTGACTTTTTTCTTCCTTTTTGTGTGGTAGACAAAAAGGAAAAATGAAGCTTATGACCAAGAGGATAGATATCAAATGTAAAAACAACTATTAGAGCAGGAAAGTCTGTTTTAAGAAGCTAAACAAAATAGATCAATTGATATTCTATCCTGATAAAAATAATGTATGCAGAGCAACTGTACCATTCATTTATGGTACCACTATATATCTGTTTTGGTCTATGTAAAGACTAATAATTAGCGGATAAAGAATGTTTTAGTTGAATCCAATTAATAGTTCTAAAGATTTGGGACACCCAAACATACGAGTAAATGATTTATATACAGTATTTTAGTAGGGTGTCTCAAAAAAGTGCGGAAAACAGGAAAGTATTAAATTTTTATCTTGGGGTGTTTAATCGGAGGGAGATAATAAAAAACATCCGATGCTTATACAAACACCGGATGTTTTTTTGAGATTGTAGAGTCCATTCTGAAAAGATAATTAAAACGGACTTATTGTTATAATTTATTATTTGCCGATTTCAGCAAATTTTTCATAAAAATGTACAATGGTTTCGATACCGTTGTAAAACTGCTTCAGTGGGAAATTTTCATTCGGTGAATGAATGGCATCAGATTCCAGTCCAAATCCGATAAGAACTGATTTGATATCCAAAATTTGCTCGAATGCAGCGATAATTGGTATACTTCCGCCACTTCTGACTGGTATTGGCGCTTTGTTGTATGTTTTTTCCATTGCATAGCTGGCAGCTTTGTATGCCGGCAGTTCAATCGGGCAAACATATCCCAGTCCGCCGTGTAGAGCTTGCACGTCTACTTTTACAGTATTTGGGGCAATTTTTTCAATGTAGTCTTTGAATAATTGACTGATTTTCTCATTGTTCTGATTTGGAACCAGTCGCATAGAGATTTTTGCACCAGCAGTAGAAGGAAGTACTGTTTTTGCTCCTTCACCTGTATATCCGCTCCACATACCGTTAACATCTAATGATGGCCGGCTTCCGGTTCTTTCAATGGTTGTATAGCCTTTTTCACCATCTACTTCTTTGACATCAAGAGATTTCTTGTATTCTTCCAGGTCGAAAGGCGCTTTGTTCATCTCTTTTCTTTCTTCTTCACTTGCCTCTAATACGTCATCATAGAAACCGGGGATAGTTATTCGGTTGTTTTCATCCTTAAGTTTGGCAATCATTTCAGCAAGTACATTTGCCGGATTGGCTACAGCACCGCCAAAAATTCCTGAGTGAAGGTCTTTGTTCGGGCCGGTAACGTTTACTTCCATGTAAGCAAGTCCTCTAAGTCCTGTGGTGATTGAAGGTGTATCTTCACCCATCATACTTGTATCGGAAACTAGGATTGTATCTGCCTGCAACATGTCTTTATTTTGTTCACAGAATTTGCTGAGGCTCGGTGAACCAATTTCTTCCTCTCCTTCAAGCATGAATTTCACATTGCAATCTAATTTGCCACTTTTTGTCAGGTATTCAAATGCTTTTATGTGCATGAATGACTGGCCTTTGTCATCATCTGCTCCACGTGCATAAATCTTGCCATCACGAATTTCTGGTTCAAATGGCTGGCTGTCCCATTTTTCGATGGGGTCAACCGGCATGACGTCATAATGGCCGTAAACAAGTACAGTAGGCTTGTTTTTATCTATGATTTTTTCTGCATATACTACAGGGTTGCCATCTGTTGGCATTACTTCTGCTTTGTCGGCACCTGCATCCATAATTTTCTGTTTAAGATGCTCTGCGGCCTTTATCATATCATCTTTATGATCTTTTTCTGAACTTATTGACGGAATGCGGATAACCTCAAACAGTTCATCCAAAAAGCGTTGTTTGTTGTCTTCGATATACTTTTTAATGTCTTCCATATCGCAAAATTTTATTTTTATTTATAATATTGTTCGAAGATAAGAAATCTTTGTGATTTTTCTGGAATTTTTCAGATTGATGAACCTGTTGTTCTTTATCTTGTGGTTTTAAGAGAACACTCTCCTGGCTTGCCCGCTGCCCTTTGAATTTTCCGGCAGCTGCTAAAAAACTTACCCGCTCAATAACAATTGATTATGTTTTTACAAGATGTTACGTAAGCAGGTTTATTTCGATTTAGGAGGAGTTTTCTTAGAGGAAGTATCTATGCACATTCAGAAGAAAGCAATATATTGAATTACAGGAATTTAGTGACAAAATTATGTTAAGTAAAATCCTGAAAGATGTAAAAATGATTAAAAAGTGAGGTCAAATTTCAAATAGAAATTTTTATATTTCGTTGTTAGTTAAGTGTTCTGTATTCTGTATTCTTATAGATATTAGCCGGTACTTCTGAAACTGCCTATTTAGATGTATTTGAGCGTTACTTCCTTAAGAAATTTGTTTTCTAGCGTATCGGCTATTCTTTTTACTACGGTTCTTCTGATTTCCAAATCTACGGGTAAGTTTGGATCCTGATGTGCTTCATTTATTTTTGTTCCGATTATAAAATGGATTTCATCGCTATCCTTTAGTAATTTCACGATCTGGTCTGCCGGGCCTTTTTTCAGAACATAATCATTCGTGTAATTTTTTAAGATGTCAGCCACTTTGCTTAACGTTAGTATTCCTTCTGTTACTAAATCTACTCCGGTCATGTGTGAGATGGGAGGGAGGTCGGGGTCTTCAAACTCAAAGCTATCTTCAATTTCCAATCCAAGCTCTCTTGCAATTATATCGCCAGTAGTAGCGCCTGATATGATTTTTTTTCCTTTATAATTTTTCACTGTTTCAGCCAGTTCTTTATCTTTTTCCTGATAGTATGGAGGGCCGGTGCAAATTAGCAGTCTTCTGGGTTCTCTGAAATATACAGTGCCGCAGCTTGTGTCATCCTTAGCGTGATAATGGTCGTTTTGGAAGGCCATGTTCACTACTTTCAGAGAGAGCCGGTCGGCCGAGATCCCGGGATTGTTTTTCACCAGCCTTCTGACAAATTCGATGTAGTTTTCCTGCCCCCACCCGAAAGGATATTTTTCGCTTCCCAGGCCAGATTGAACAATGCCATCCGAGCAAAACACGATACGGTCTTCTTTTTGTGCTTTGAAAGAACAGCTTTTCAATTTCTTACCTTTATTTTCTTCGCTTTCCAGTACTATGCTTTTCCATTCAGGTTGGAAGATCTGGCCATTTCGTAAAATGATGGTTTCAGGGTTGTCATATTCCAGAATTGTAGTAAGTCCATCTTGCTCAATGTCTATTATTGTGAAGGTGGCGTAACTGATTTTACGTTTATTATCAACAGGCAAGGTGTTCATTATAATTTCCGCAATTTTTTGCATGTCCTTGTGTTCTTTGGTAAAATTCATGGCCATTGTGGCCGTCAATGTAGCAAGGACGTTTGCTTTAACTCCATGCCCTACGCCATCGGACAATACAATTATCAAGCGGTTTTCCTCTTTGAATTTGTCCGACAGGAACACATCGCCACAGATGCGTTCGCCTTCATGATTTTTTTGCTGAACGTCAACATCTATATGGAAATCTTTACTCATCTTTATCTGTTTTCTCCTCTGATTTGTAGAATTCTATAATTGAGTTGAGCATTTGTTCTGTTTCTGAAGCTCCTTCTCCCAGCAGGTAGCCGATTTTTTGTACCATCTCAAGATTTTTATCAATTACTTCGGTTACACGCTTAATTACTTGTTCTTTCCTTATTTCAGGAGAATACATGTCTCTGAATACAGCCCCGACAATGTTTCCCTTCCGAATAGTGAAAATAGATAAATTCAATAGTTTGTCACCCACGTGGATGTCCCTGTTGATGATGTTTTGCTGATTATTCAATACATGCGAAAACAGGTTGTAGATATTGTGAGGAAGCAGTGTTTTTAAGTCAGCGCCAACCAAACCCGGGATAACTTCATTGATAGAATGAGCCTCATCACCCAAGTAATCTATGAAGGTTTTATTGGATTGAATAATTTTTAAGTTTTTATCAATAATTACAACAGCTGAAGGAAGTTTCTGAAGCATGGCGTTGGTGGTTTCAGATGCTTCTTTTGCTGTTTGTTTCTCTTTTCGGGCCTTTTGCTCCGATTCTTTCAGGGCTTTTTGAGTTTGAGCCAGCTTTTCATTGGTAGTACGTAAAGCTTTGATGTATTCATGCCGGTTCCTTAAGGTGTAACTCAGGCACATTTCTGTTTTTGCTAAACCTTTTGATACAGCTATAGCAAAATCACGGCAAGATGAGTATCCACATGCCATACATCCGGATGAAGAATCCGAATTTTCTTTTCCGATTGCTTTCATTACCTCCTGGATCTTTTCCTCGGAGGGCTCTTCTATGCGCTGGTCATCAGATTCGAAAGTTCTGGAATAATCTAGATCCCAATATTCATCGATATTTTTTTTCCATCCATCAAAGTCAAATTTTTTCAGCCTTTTGTTAGAATAATCGGTTACCAGCGATCTACGAATGAATTTCTTGCCCCCCTCTGAAGTTCCAGGGCCCATTAAGCAACCTTCGCAGTAAAACATGTTAAAATGCCTTTTGATCTGTACTATATCATTTTCGAATTGCTGTGTTCCATTCAGCATGTTGTATTTGCCTTCGGTAGTAATGACTTTACCCTCCAGAAGATCTTCGCTAATTCCTGCAGCCTGGAGCAATCCATTGCTAATAGGAAATAATGAACCTTTATATCCAATTGGTGGGTCGAAATCAGAATATTCCAGTTTGCTTTCCTGTATGTGAAATTCTTTGAAGAGGTCTCTTAATTCAACAAAAGTCAGAACTGAATCAATTTTTCCATCATCCTTATAAAGCGTAGCTTCCTCTTTAGAGTCTATGCAAGGGCCAATATATACGACTTTTGTGTCTGAACCATATTTTTTTCTCACGATTTTTGCAGTTGCAACCATTGGAGAAACGAGTGGTGCGAGGTTATTCACCGATTCGGGGTGAAATTTTCGGACATGGTTCACTACAACAGGACAATTGGATGTTATGTAATATTTGCCTTTGAAATTTTCGAATAGTTCTTTGTATTTTAAGGCGATGATGTCGGCTCCGAAAGAAACTTCGTTCACATGATTGAATCCAAGTTGCTTGATCATCTTAACAAACTTTCGGTAATCTGTAATGTCGTGAAATTCACCGGAAATACTAGGGGCAACAATGGCTACTTTTGTTTTTTCGGAATTCAGTAATTCTTTTGTTTCTTCTTTTGAATCCTGAAAACTTATCGCATTTTCCGGGCAAACTCTTATACAACTTCCACAACCTATACATCTTTCCGGAATAACTCTTGCATAATCATTGTTTACCTTTACTTCAATGGCATTAACCGGGCATTCTCTTACACAGGAATAGCTTAAGTTGCATTTTTCTTTATCTATTTTTACAAGTGACATGCTATAATATACTGTTATTTATTAAACATTAAAGATATTTATGAAAAATTTCATCTAAGACAGGGATTAATCTTTCTGAAGTTACCTGCGTATAAGTTTTGTCTTCAAATTGAAGTATAGGTCCATTTTCGCATTGATCCATGCAATGTCTTCCGTGAAAATACACCTTATCTTCCAGTTGATGTTCTTTGATATAGTCTTTTATCACCTGCACTGCGCTTTTGTTGCCTCTTGAAAAACAAGCGCTGCCCAGGCATATAATCAACTCTTTTCTTTTCCCTTTAGAAGCATTCATTTGGATGTTGTTTGTTTAAAGTTTTAATTTTATAATATATCTACGTCAATTTTGAAATTTTAAGACTTTAAAAGCATGGAACCCTTTCTGTTTTATGTATCTGTCTTTTGTCTATAATTTATGGAAGATGGTTTCATAAGTTGTAAATATATCTTTTTTCTTTTTTTAACAGAAGTTGGTTAATTATTTAAATTCATTACAAATAGAATTCTTTCTTTTGTGTTAATTGTCATTGAGTTGGGGTGTTCAAAATTCCTTTCTTTTTTAACATAATAAAAAACACCTATTACTGTTATAAAAATAACAATGTTTATGAAATAACAATAATATTTTTTAATTTTGTATGATTAGATCTATTAAATTCAGTTTAATAAATAAACGAAAACGAAATTGAATGGAGAAAATTACAAAAATATTAGAGAAATACCCTTTTGTTCAGCGGGAAAATTTAATCCCGGTTCTCCAGGATATTCAGAATGAACTTGGGTATTTAACTGAGGAAGCAGTTGAACAGGTGAGTAAATATTTAGATTTACCAGCCAGTAAAATCTACAGTCTTGCAACTTTTTACAGCAAGTTTCGCTTTGAACCCAGGGGAAAATATCACATTGTCATATGCCGGGGGACTTCTTGTCATATTCAGGGGGCAACACACCTGATTAATAAAACATATGAATTTACAGGACTTCAATCGGGTGAAACTACACGGGATGGATTGTTTAGTCTCGAAGTAGTGCCATGCATGAGCGCATGTGGTTTTGGCCCAATAATGGCTGTTAACGATAGTTATTATACCGAATTAAATGAGGATAAGCTAAAAGAGATTATTGATTTTTATAAAGAAAGCGAAGAATAATTATTATGAATGAAAATCATTATAATTCATATAAAGAATTTTTAATACGTGAAATTCTTAACAAGCCAGAAAAGGAATTAAATAAGGAAACCAGGGACATCCTTTATAAAATCCGGAGAGATAAGATTCTACGACCTGTTATTACGCTTTCATATACCTCAGGAAGTTTAATAGCAGGTGCCCAGGAAACTTATGAAACGATAAAACGGTATCTTGATGAACGTGAAATTGATGCGGACCTGATTAAAACCGGTTCATTTGGAATAACTTCTGCTGAACCTGTTATGGATGTTCAGATGCCGGGAAAAGCAAAGGTTACTTTTTCAAGAGTTGTGCCCGAAAAAGTGATTGATATACTGGATGCCATATTTAATAATTTTGTGCCTGAAGAATACCTTCTGGGGCAGCATCAAAACCATCTGCATGAACCATGGGAAAAGTTACCCTTTATTGATGATATTCCTTTTTTATCTTACCAGAAACGGGTCATTACTAAAAATTGCGGCAAGATTAATCCTTTTTCCATTGAAGAATACATAGCCTATGATGGGTATCAAAATTTTCTGAAGGCAATAAATAATTATACCCCGGAAGAGGTTTGCGATATTGTGGAAAGAGCTGGTTTGCGAGGGAGAGGAGGAGAAGGTTATCCTACAGGAAAGAAATGGAAAAATACATTGGCTTCACCGGCAGAACAGCGTTATCTAATCTGTAATGCAGGGGAAAGCGATCCGGGTGCCTCAATGGAGCGTACAATTATGGAGAGCGATCCACACAGTGTTATTGAAGCCATAGCCATTTCTTCTTATGCTTTGGGAGCGCAAAAGGCATATATTTACGTGGAAGGAGAATATGAAACAGCCTGTGAGCGCATACAGAAAGCTATTGATGATGCAAAGTCTTATGGTATATTAGGACATGATATATTTAGCAGTGGTTTCAACTTGAATATACAACTTTTTAGAGGTGCAGGTGCCTATGTTTGCGGGGAAGAAACTGCTCTTATTGCAAGCTTGGAAGGAAAACGCGGCATGCCCCGGCCAAAACCTCCGTATCCATCTCAGAAAGGTCTGTTTGGTCAGCCTACAACAGTGAATAATATGGAGACCTTGTTAAACATACCTGTCATCATTAGTCATGGTCCAAATTGGTACAAAAGTCTGGGAACAGATGAAAGTAGCGGAAGTAAAGTGTTTTCATTATCGGGTCGGATTGATCGTGCAGGTTTGGTAGAAATACCAATGGGAACGACCTTAAGAGATATAATTTATAAAATTGGCGGAGGCCTACCTGAAAGCAAAGAATTAAAAGGTGTGTTAATTGGCGGACCTGCCGGAGGGGTTATGACGTATGAACATCTTGATTATAAGATTGATTATGAGAGTGTAAAAAGTGTGGGGGGAGCGCTTGGCTCTGGTGGTATTGTGGTTATGGATGATAACACATGCATTATAGACACAGTGAAATATTATATGAATTTCCTGCAGAAGGAAAGTTGCGGAAAATGCATTCCCTGTAGAGAAGGAATACGCAGAATGTATGAAATACTAGATAATATATCGAAGAAACCTTCTGATGAGAATGGACATACAACACTTCAGCGGTTTAAGGGTGTAATGCACCTTGAAAAACTGGCAAATGTTACACGGGATACTTCATTATGCGGACTGGGTCAGAGAGCTGCAAATCCGGTGCTGTCAACATTGAGATGGTATCGTGATGAATATGAAGAACATATTTTTGAGCGAAAATGTAGAGCTGGAGTATGTCAGGATTTGCGTACATTTTATATAGATGTTGACAAGTGCACAGGGTGTACTATTTGTGCTAAAAAGTGCCCGACAGGTGCTATTTTAGGAACTCCCAAACATCCTCATTTTATTGTGCAGGAAAAATGTATCGGGTGTGGAATATGTTACGAATCCTGTAAGTTCGCAGCAATAATAAGTAAGTAGAAAGAAAAACAGAAATCATGTATATAGATATTGAAGTGAACAACAAGGTTATACGTGCCCGGAAAGGAGATACAATTCTTGAAGCACTCAGGGAAAATGGAATTCAAATTCCTACGCTCTGCAGACTGGAGGATTTTACCCCAACCGGGGCATGTCGATTGTGTGCTGTGGAGGTTGAGGGAAAAGACCGATTAATTCCGGCTTGTTCTTACCCTGTGGAAGAATGGATGAAGATTAAAACTCACTCACAGCGTGTTATAGAGGCACGTAAGATGATTGTTGAATTGTTATTGTCAAATCATCCGGATGATTGTCTCTATTGTGAGCGCAATGGAAACTGTGAATTGCAGCGGCTGGCCCAGGAGTTAAATGTCAGGGAAAGGCGTATTTCAGGAAAAAAGAATAAGGCAAAGTTAGATTTGTCAAGTCCTGGATTAATTCATGATCCTGCCAAATGCGTTCTTTGTGGCCGTTGTGTGCGCGTATGTGAGGAAAATCAATCAGTTGCTACGCTCGATTTTATATCCAAGGGAAATTACACTTCTATTGGAACTGCGATGCAGAAGGATATAAACTTTTCCAACTGCATTCAGTGTGGTCAATGTATAATGGTTTGTCCTACAGGTGCTTTACATGAGAAATCTTACTTTGACTCTATTCAGCAGATAATCAACAAGGAGGAGGTTACAGTTGTGGCTCAGTATTCAGCATCTGTCGTAGTTTCATTAGCTGAGGAGTTTAACATTCGACCGGGAAAAGATTTAACTGGTGTAATTAATGCAGCATTAAGAAAAATAGGTTTTGATAAAGTATTTGACTCTACTTTTGGAGCTGATTTATATGCCGTTGAACAGGCTGCAGAATTATCTGAGCGGTTAGACAAGGAAGAAAATATGCCAATGTTAAGTAGTTCCTGTCCGGCTTGGATTAAATATGTGGAGCAGGCTCACCCTGAATTGATTCCTTACTTATCGGCTGTTAAATCACCTGAGCAGATTACAGGTTCATTGGTTAAAAAATATTGTTTAGACAGCAAAGACAAAAATCAAAATGACATTTTTTCTGTCGCAATTGTTTCTTGCCCTGCGAAAAAATTTGAAGCTCAAAGGCAGGAGATGACATCAAAAGGAATTGCTGATGTTGATGCTGTTATGACTACAAGAGAATTAGCAAAACTTATTAAACTTTATGGAGTGGACATTCACTCTATTGAACCGGAAGAAGCTAATCAGCCTTTTGCTAAAAATACTTCTGCAGGAATGCTGTCTGCTGCTTTGGGTGGTACTGCTGAAGCGGTTATGCGGACAATGTATTTTAATATTACTGGGAAAGATATGCCTTCTACAAAGATTAGTAAATTGAGAGGCACTAAGAATTTTAAACAGACGAAAATTAAAATGGGCGATTTTCAGTTAAGTGTTGCATCTGTTAGTCCATTGAACAAAATAGAAGAGCTTGTTAAAGAAATAAATAATGGTAAGTCAACCTATCATTATATCGAAGTAATGGCTTGCCCCGGGGGGTGTGTAAATGGCGGTGGTCAGCCTTTTTACAGGGATGAGAAAATGATAAAGAACAGGACAAAATCTATACATTCTATTGATGATAAGAGTTCTCTTCGGTTAGCTCATAAAAATCCGGTTCTAAAAGAGTTTTATGAACAGTACTTTGGAAGACCGAACAGTGAAGATGCAAAAAGCCTATTTCATACAAATTATGCAGAAAGGAAAGTGTTATTATAGCGATGGAAGCACATTCAAATAAAAAGAGAGATTTAGTATATACGATAAAAAATCGTTGCAGGGTTTGTTATACATGTGTTCGGGAATGTCCCGCGAAGGCAATTAAAATTGTCAATGGCCAGGCAGAGGTCATGAACGAACGGTGTATCGGATGTGGAAATTGCACTAAAGTTTGCAGCCAGGATGCTAAAGGTTTTTTAGACACAAAGGAGCGGGTTTTTCGTTTACTTGAAAATGGTAAGAAAAATATTGCTCTGGTTGCACCAAGTTTTCCTGCTGAATTTTCAGAAATCACTAATTATCGACTTTTTGTGTCCAAAGTTCGGGCTCTTGGTTTTGATGTTGTTTCAGAAGTTGCTTTCGGCGCAGATTTGGTAGCTCGAAAATATAAAGAACTCGTTCAGAAAAATAATAATAAAAGATTTATCTCCTCTGATTGTCCCGCCATTGTGGATTATATTGAAAAATATCATCCGGGCTTAGTAAGCAATCTTGCACCGGTAGCTTCTCCTATGGTAGCTATGGCAAGGGTAATGAAAGAGAAATATGGTGAAGATAACAATATAATTTTTATCGGTCCATGTATAGCAAAAAAATCTGAATCTGAAGAAGTTACTGAAATGCTTACTTTTCGGGAACTCCGTGAGATTTTTGAAGAAAATAAAATGTATTCCATGCAATTGGAACCCACTGATTTCGACCTGCCAACCAGCGGCCGGGGAGCTATTTTTCCGGTAAGCAGAGGACTGTTGCAAACTGCCGGAATTAATGATGATGTTTTTGACGGGAGTATTATTGTGGCCGAGGGAAGAATTGATTTTCAGGAAGCGATTAAAGAGTTTGAAAGCGGAAAAATTACTTCTCGTCATTTGGAATTGCTATGCTGTGAAGGCTGCATTGTTGGCCCCGGAACCTCTAAACATGGCCGCCAGTATGAAAGAAGAATTCATGTTCACAGATACGTACAGGACAAATTGGAGAATTTTGACAAAGAAACATGGAAAGCTCAGATCGAAGAGTACAAAGACATCGACCTGAAAGTGGATTTTGAAACAAATGATAAGCGAATTACTACCCCGACATACCAGGAAATTGATAAAGTATTAAAATCCATGGGGAAGTATGAAGATAAAGATCATCTGAACTGCGGAGCCTGTGGATACGATACCTGTGAAGCACACGCCATAGCCATTGTTAAAGGGTTGGCAGAGAATGAAATGTGCCTTCCCTATACAATAGAAAAATTACATAATTCTGTGAAAGAACTGGCTGTTTCAAATGAGAAGTTAGTTTCCATGCAGCAGACGCTTAAACAGGCAGAAAAAATGGCCAGCATGGGTCAGTTGTCGGCAGGTATTGCCCATGAATTGAATAATCCGTTGGGGGTAGTAGTGATGTATGCCAATATTCTTTTAGATGAAGTTACGGAAGATTCTGAATTAGCCGATGATCTGAAGTTGATAGTCGAACAAACAAACCGCTGTAAAAATATTGTAAGTGGATTGTTGAATTTTGCAAGAAAAAATCAGGTCAATCGCTCTGAAACTAACATTTATAAGCTTTTGGATCAGAGTTTTGATGCTGTTATTGTGCCGGATAGAGTAGCGGTTATCAAAGACACCGAAAATCTTAGCAAATCAGAAGTTTCGCTCGATCAGGAGCAAATGACACAAATTTTGAGCAACTTAATTAAAAATGCCATTGATGCTATGCCCGATGGTGGAACGTTGACAGTGAAAGTTGAAGATGATGATCAGTATGTCAATTTTACTGTGAGTGATACAGGCAAAGGAATAAAAAAAGAAGAGCGCGATAAAATATTTGAACCTTTTTACACAACAAAAGGAATAGGAAAGGGCACAGGGTTGGGATTAGCGACAGCCTATGGGATTGTTAAGATGCACAACGGAAAAATTACAGTTGATTCCAATACCGATCCTGATGCCGGACCAACAGGAACAAAGTTTATTATTAAAATACCAAATCAACAGGAAAAATAATCAATTATGAATAAGAAAAAAATGATACTGGTTGTAGATGATGACATGGATTATTTGTTCCAAATGAAGTTGCAGTTGCAAAATATGGGATATGAGGTTATTACTGCAGAAAGCCAGAAAGAAGGAGAACAGGTTATTAAATCCACAAAGCCCGACCTTGCTATATACGATCTTATGATGGAAAGTGAGGACAGCGGCTTTATTCTGAGTTACAAAACCAAACAAATGTATCCTGATGTTCCAATAATTATAGCTACAGCGGTTGCTTCCGAAACAGGAATGGCTTTTGGCTTAAATACGGAAGAAGAGAAGAAATGGATTAAAGCTGATCTCTACCTTGAAAAGGGGATACGATCAGAGCAACTGAAAAAGGAGATTGACAAATTGTTGAATACATAATTGTATGAGTTCGGTCTAAAAAGGGGCTTAAATGATATTTAGCTATTTTTTGCCCAGTCCGTCTCTGCCTGATGAGGTAGCTGTTTAGTGACGGGGCAAAGCTGATTTTCAGTGTTTGGTAACCTAAAACCCTTTTTATACCTGACTCATAGTTTCCTAATAAAATTGAATGTATGAAGAAAATCAATGTATTGGTTGTGGATGATGAGCCAGGAATTTGTGCCGGAGTGAAAAGAATATTAAGCCGGTACAGTGTAAGTTATCCTTTCATGGATGAAGATCGCGGTTTTGAAGTTTACGAAGCCGAAACTGGTGAAGATGCAATTGAGTTCATCAAAAAAAATCCGCCTGACATTGTTTTGCTGGATAATAAACTGCCGGGTATTCAGGGTACAGAAGTTTTAGAGTATATCAATGAGAACAACCGGGATATTCTGGTAATGATGATAACCTCTTATGCTTCTTTGGAGTTAGCTGTTAAAGCAACGGAGCAAGGAGCATACGACTTTATTCCTAAACCCTTTACCCCGCAAGAACTGAAGGCATCGATGGAAAATGTTACCAAACATTTGTTTCTGCGGACAATGACCAAGAAACTCAGCAAAGAGGGGAAAGAAGTACGTTTTCAATTCCTTTCGGTACTTTCACATGAGTTAAAATCACCTCTGAATGCTATTGAAGGATATCTGAAACTTATGCAGGAAAGGCAGGCGGGAGAAGATATTAAAGATTATGACCAGATTATTAGCCGTTCAATGGAAAGAATTAAGGGGATGAGAACGCTTATTATGGATTTACTTGATCTTACAAAAATTCAATTTGAGAAAAAAGAGGAAAAACTTGAGCGGGTGCATTTAAATCAACTGATGCAAACAGCCATTGAAAATATTAATCCGTATGCCATTCAAAAAGACGTATCAATCAATTTTAACTCCGATGAGGATATTTACATGAATGCCGATCCCGGAGATATTGAGATTGTATTTAATAATTTACTTTCCAATGCAGTCAAGTATAATAAGGATAATGGCAAAGTAGATGTCACTTTAGAGCAGGATAAGAAAAATGGATATGTAAAACTAAGTGTTGCAGATACAGGAATTGGCATGGATGACGAAGAAAAACAAAAGTTATTTAATGAATTTTTCAGAGTAAAAAATGAAAAGACCAAACACATAACAGGAAGTGGTTTGGGATTATCGATAACAAAGAAAGTGGTCGATTTATATAATGGAAAAATAAATGTTGAAACAGAACCAGACAAAGGAACAACCTTTCATGTTCATTTGCCTGTAGAATCAGAAAGTAAAAATTAATTGAATATACATTATGAAGACTCTACCGGAGAAAACGATTGAACGTTTAAGTGTGTATCGGAGAACCCTGCTTACATGCCTTTCAAACGGAAAAAACTACATATATTCTCATGAATTGGCTAATCTTCATAATATCACTGCCGTTCAGGTGAGAAGAGATATTATGCTAATAGGCTATTCCACCACTTTGAAAAAAGGGTATGATGTAAAGGCTTTAGTAGATTTAATCGGAGAAATCCTAGATTCACAAAAACCAATTAAGGTTGCAGTAGTAGGTATTGGTAACCTGGGCCGTGCAATTACCACTTATTTTAAAGGAAAGCGCTCTCAATTGCAAATAGTGGCTGCTTTTGATACCGATCCTGAGAAAGTTAACAGAGTTATATCAGGAGTTAAGTGCTATTCGATGCATGATTTAAAAAGTGTAATCAATGAGCAAAATATTTCTATTGCTATTCTTACCGTACCACCGGATTATGCATCGCAGGTGGCTGAAAACCTGGTAATGGCAGGAGTTACTGGTGTATTGAATTATACTTCGGTGCCGGTGAATGTTTCATCTGATATTATTGTTGAAAATTACGATATGACCACTTCTTTGGAAAAAGTAGCCTATTATGTTAAACAAAAGACGGAGGATGAACAGAAAGGTTAATTATTCATTATTTTTGCCCCGAAAATAGAATGATGAGAATTAGCTTATGGAAATCCACCGAAATTTTGACGAGTTAGGCCGTATAAAGAATCCGGTTGTAACTACCGGAACTTTTGACGGGGTTCATGTTGGACATAAAACGATACTGAACCGATTACGAAAAATCGCTGATAATATAGACGGAGAAACTGTACTTATTACATTTCATCCGCATCCGAGAAAAGTTTTATATCCCGATACAAAAGGCAAAAACCTAAAATTAATAAGCACTCAGCGGGAAAAAATTGAACTGCTCAAAAGTACTGGTCTGGATCATTTGATTATCATTGAATTTACTCTGGAATTTGCTAAAATAACTTCCCATGAATTTGTGGAAGACATTCTGGTCGGGAAACTTGGAGCAAAGCGTATCATTGTCGGTTTTAATCACCATTTCGGACGGAATAAAGAAGGAGATTATGATTACCTGTATAAATTAGCCCAAACTCACGATTTTGAAGTAGAAGAAATACCGGAACAGGATGTTGAAAATGAAACGGTAAGTTCTACAACAATCCGTGAAGCACTTTCTGAAGGCAGAATTCAAAGAGCCAACGCTTACCTGGATCATTTTTATATTATGATGGGCTATTTAAAAGATGGGCATCCAAAATGCAGAGAAATTGGGTTCCCAACCTATCAGTTAGAAATAGAAGAGGATGAAAAGTTAGTTCCCCCTGACGGGGTTTATGCTGTTAGTGTAACAGATGGACGTGTGAGATACCGGGGAATGCTTAATATCAAGCAAGAATACGAAAATGTACAAAGCAATCCTGAAGTGCATGCTTTTGAACTCGAACATGAATTTGACCTGCGTGGAAAAATGGTAACTATCCAATTTCATAAATACATGCGCAAAGAATTAAATCTGGAAGATACAGAAAAACTACAAAAACAGCTGAAAAAAGATAAAGCAGATATTGAGCAATTGATTTATTGATTCTTGTTCTTTATTTTTAGTAAAAAACAGAGAGTGGATTTTGTTTTTTGCATTTTTTCTGTTATTTATATCCTAAAATTTAAAATCTGTTTTGAAACGCTTGACTGATTTAGAAATCATACAAGGAATCAGGGATAAAGATCCTACGATTTTAAAATTTTTGTATGATAAATATTACCCGTTAGTTAATATAAATTTATCGGAACATAGCGCAACAGAAACAGAAGTAGAAGATGTTTTTCAGGAAGCAATTCTGTTAATATATAGAAAGATTAAGGATGGAACGCTCCACTTAAATTCTAATTTTAAGAATTATTTTTTATCTGTGACCTGGTACATTTGGATAAAAGAATTGCGAACAAAAAATAATCAATCTCGATTAATAGAAGACTATAACTATTTACAGGACGATTACGTTGAACATAATGTAACTGATAAAGAGTATAAGTTACATATGCAGTATAAACTTTATCAGAAGTATTTTAAAAAACTGACAAAGAAGTGCCGCAAAATTTTAAAATGGCATTTAAAAAATGTTCCTTTAAAGGAGATTGCAAAAAAAGCCGGACTGAAAGATGAAAAATCCGTAAAAAAGCGAAAATATGCTTGTAAGGAACAACTAATACGCCTCATTAAAGACGATGAAAGATTTGACTTATATCATGGAGATGAATAAAGAAATTTCAAAATATCTCAGTGGAGAAATGGATGCTCAAACAGAAAAGGAGTTTGAGCAAAAGCTTAGCAACGATACAGCTCTGCGTAATGAATACGAGCTTCATAAAGAAATCCAGAATGCATTGGGCGAGGAAGATATTATGGAGCTACGGGAGAAACTCGGGGAATATGGGCCATCTACCCGGCAAAAGAAAAGATTTCGTCTGAAATGGGGTGATGCTTTGACTGCAGCAGCTCTGGTAACTCTCTTTATAGGAATAGGAATGTTATGGATGTACCATAGCCAAATTACTAATCCCGATGAATTATATGCCAGTTATTTTGAGCCTTATCCTGGTATATATTCCCAGCGTTCAATAGATGCAGATTCTGAGAGCGGAACTTTAAAACAAAAGGCATTTTTAGCTTATGAGCAGGAGAATTGGGAAAAAGCACAAAATCATTTTGATGAATTATTACTATTGCAACCCGAAAAAGCTGAATATGATTTCTATGCAGGGATGCTGGATTTGAAGCTTAATGATACACCTGAAGCAATTAACCATTTTCATACCGTATTAGATAAAGCGGACCCATTATTAGAGGATCAGACCATTTGGTATATTGCCTTAGCCCATTTAAAAGAAAAAAATATTGAAAAATCAGTTGAATATTTACAAAAGATTGTCAAAGAAGATTTGGCAAATAAAAAGAAAGCCATGAAATTACTCAGGAGAATTGAATAGTTTCCGATTGTGTTTGATTTTTCTACTAATTCATAATTTATCCAACTGCCTTCTGCAATTTGCCTTTTGCTTTTAGCATTTATCTCTTGGCGGGGAATTTTCTTATATTTCGTCTTGCTGCTTATTTAGGTACATTCAGAAGCAATAAATATATTGAATTACAGGGAATTATATACAAAACTAAGCACAACGAAACCCCGAAAAATGCAAAAATTATTAAAAAGCGAGGTCATATTTCTCTGCTGCCTGCTTTCTTCTCTCCCTGTTCAAACGCTGACAGGCCTTGAA
>Ga0207714_1000396_pt1 | contig 30467 bp, 27 predicted proteins | sample PonA232FremontCA_2_FD_187270 | JGI IMG/M metagenome (GOLD analysis project Ga0207714, IMG submission 187270) | Marine sediment microbial community from Fremont, CA, USA - Pond A23 Sediment 2 (SPAdes) | ecosystem: Environmental > Aquatic > Marine > Unclassified | place: USA: Fremont, California...
CTGCGCCTCGCGCTCGCGCCAGGCGGCGAGTTCGCGCAGCAGGGCGAGGTAGGTCCGGTCGCCGGACTTGGGCTTGAGCCGCTGCCAGGCGTCCCGCGGGTCCATGTGGTAGGTGGCGGGATCGGTGATCTGCGCCATCTCCTCGTCGACCCATCGGGCGCGCCCCGATTCCGCAAGCTGATCGCGCAGCTTGCGGTAGATCTCGCGCAGGTGCGTCACATCGGCGAGGGCGTAGGAAAGCTGCTTTTCGGTCAGCGGCCGCTTGGACCAGTCGGCGAAGCGCGAGGCCTTTTCGATCTTCGCGCCGGTCAGCTTGCGCACCAGGGTGTCGTAGCCGACCTGCTCGCCGAAGCCGCAGACCATCGCGGCGACCTGGGTGTCGAAGATCGGCCCGGGCAGCCGCCCGTCCAGGCGTTGGTAGAAGATCTCCATGTCCTGTCGCGCGGCGTGGAACACCTTGAGCAGGTCGGGGTCGGTGAGCAGGTCGTAGATCGGCGTCAGGTCCAGGCCCTCGGCGAGGGCGTCGACGGCGGCCTCCTCATCGGGACCGGCGATCTGGATGAGGCAGAGCTTGGGCCAGTACGTGGTGTCGCGCAGAAACTCCGTGTCCACCGTGATGAACGGCGCGTCGGCCTGGCGGGCGCAGAAGGCGGCGAGGTCATCGTTCGTCGTGATCAGCATCGTCCGGCTACCTTAACACGCTTGCCCGTCTGCACCACGCATCCCGGCGCCGTCCGAATCCGGCGCGCCGTGCGGCCGCGGGATTCGGTCCCCGCGATATCGGCGCCCCGGCCGGGCCCGTGCAACAGGGTGGTCTGGCGGGGATACGGGGCTGCGCCTCGTCTTGACAACCGGGGCTCCCGGCTGTCTTGTGCGCGCGCTTGCGAGGCCAGCGAGCGCCATTTTTCCCAACACGCTTCGCGGACGTAAAGGCGAGACGATCATGCATCCCTACCGCACGCACACCTGCGGCGAGCTGCGCGCTGCCCACGTGGGCACCACCGCCCGGCTGTCCGGCTGGGTCCACCGCAAGCGCGACCATGGTCAGCTCCTGTTCATCGACCTGCGCGACGACACCGGCCTGACCCAGGTGGTCACCGACGTCTCCAGCGAGCTGTTCGAGGAGATGGAGCGTCTGCGCGTCGAGAGCGTGATCCAGGTGACCGGACAGGTCGTCCGGCGCAGCGACGAGACGGTGAACCCGCGCCTGCCCACGGGCGAGATCGAGCTGCGCGTGGACAGCTTCGCGGTGCTCTCGGCGGCGCAACAGACGCCGCTGCAGGTCAATGCGGACGAGGACGCGGGCGAGGAGATCCGGCTGCGCTACCGTTTCCTCGACCTGCGCCGCGACCGGATGCACGAGAACATCAAGCTGCGCTCGGACGTCATCTCGTCGCTGCGCCGGCGTATGGAGGACCAGGGCTTCCGCGAGTTCCAGACGCCCATCCTGACGGCCTCCAGCCCCGAGGGCGCGCGCGATTATCTCGTCCCGGCGCGCCTGCACCCCGGCAAGTTCTACGCGCTGCCGCAGGCGCCGCAGATGTTCAAGCAGCTCCTGATGATCGCCGGTTTCGACCGGTACTTCCAGATCGCGCCGTGCTTCCGCGACGAGGCGAGCCGCGCCGACCGCTCGCCGGGCGAGTTCTACCAGCTCGATTTCGAGATGGCGTTCGCCACGCAGGACGACGTCTTCAACGCCATCGAACCCGTGCTCACCGGCGTGTTCAAGGAGTTCGGCGGCGGCCGCTCGGTGACCGAGCCCCCCTATCCGCGCATTCCCTACGACGAGGCGATGCGCAAGTACGGCAGCGACAAGCCGGACCTGCGCAACCCGATCGAGATCGCGCCCTGCACCGAGCCCTTCCGCAATTCCGGCTTCGGCATTTTCGCCTCGGCGATCGAGAAGGGTAGCGAGGTGCGCGCTGTCCCCGCACCGGGGGCTGCGGCAAAACCACGCAGCTTCTTCGACCGCATGAACGGCTGGGCGCAGGAGCAGGGCCAGGCCGGCCTGGGCTATATCGTGTTCCCCGAAGACGGTGCGCCCAAGGGGCCCATCGCCAAGAACCTGGACCACCATCGGCTGGCGCAGATCAAGGAAGCCGCCGGCGTGGGTGCGGGCGATGCCGTGTTCTTCGTCTGTGACCAGGAGGCGAAGGCGGCCGAATTCGCCGGTGTGGTGCGCACCAAGCTGGGCGAGGATCTGGAGCTGATCGAGCAGGGCACCTACAAGTTCTGTTGGATCGTCGATTTCCCCATGTACGAAATCGACGAGGAGACGGGCCAGATCGACTTTTCGCACAACCCGTTCTCTATGCCCCAGGGCGGGCTCGAGGCGCTGGAGAACCACGATCCGCTGGCGATCAAGGCGAGCCAGTACGATATCGTCTGCAACGGCGTCGAGCTGTCCTCGGGCGCGATTCGTAACCACCTGCCCGAGGTGATGTACCGGGCTTTCGGCATCGTGGGCTACACGCCGGAGCAGGTGGAGGAGAAGTTTTCCGGCCTGCTCAACGCGCTGCGCTACGGCGCGCCGCCCCACGGCGGGTGCGCGCCGGGCGTCGACCGCATTGTCATGCTGCTCGCCGACGAGCCCAATATCCGGGAGGTCATCCCCTTCCCGCTGACCGGGCGGGCGGAGGACCTGATGATGGGCGCGCCCGCGGAAGTGCCCGAGCACCGCCTGAAGGAGCTGTCCCTCAAGATCGATCGCAAGCCCAGGCCCGGCCAGCAGAGCAGCGGCGCGGGCGGGTCGAGCGCCGCCGGGGGCGGACGCTGAGGCGACCGAAGGCCCGAAAGCGTCACGCGTGTCCCCTCGGTCCGTTGCTTGCGCGGGCCCAGTGGCCTAGCCTGAGCGGGTTGCAGGGACGGGAGAGGCGGTCATGGCGTCGCCGCGACGACCCCGGGACGACGGCTTTTTCATGCCGCCGGCATGGGCGCCGCACAGCCGCTGCTGGATGGCGTGGCCGGTGCGCGAGGACCTCTGGGGGCAGATGCTCGATGCGGCGTGCGAGGCTTTCGCCGAGGTCGCGCGCACCATCGCCCAGTTCGAGCCCGTTACCATGGTGGCCGCGCCCAAGGCCGTGGCGGACGTCAGCTTGTACTGCGGCAGCGGGGTGGGCTGTCAGCCGTTGGCGCACGACGATTCCTGGATGCGCGACATCGGGCCGACCTTCCTGCGCGACGATGCGGGCCGGCTTGCCGGTGTGGACTGGGTCTTCAACGGCTGGGGCGAGCGCTACACGCCCTATGACAAGGATGCGGACGTGGCTCGCGCCGTCCTGGAACAGCTCCAGGTGCCGCGCTACGCTTCCGATCTCGTGCTGGAGGGCGGCGCCATTCACACCGACGGCGAGGGCACGCTGCTCACCACCGAGGCGGTGATGCTCGATCCCGCGCGCAATGGCTTTTCGGACAAGGTCACGGCGGAGGCGGCGCTCAAGGACGAGTTGGGCGTGACCACGGTGATCTGGCTGGGCGAGGGCCTCGTCGACGACGATACCGGCGGCCATGTGGACAACCTGGCCTGCTTCGCCCGGCCGGGCGTGGTCCTGGCGCTATCCAGCAAGGACAAGCGCGACGCCAATTACGCCGCGCTGAAGGACAACCTGGAACGGCTGCGCAAGGCGCACGACGCCGCCGGGCGCGAGCTGACCGTGATCGAGGTGATGCAGCCGGCCGCCCGGCGCGGCCACCAGGGCCAGCGGCTGCCCATGTCCTACATCAACTTCTATCTGGCGAACGGCGCCGTGATCCTGCCGTCGTTCGAGGATCCCATGGACGAGCCGGCGTATCAGGCGGTGGCGAAAGCGTTTCCCAAGCGCAGCGTGTGCGCCGTCCCCGCCATCGACATTGTTCACGGCGGCGGCGGCATCCACTGCATCACCCAGCATCAGCCCGCGACCGGTTAGGAGTCCCACGCCCGGAGGCTGCGACCCAGCCGGGCCAGGGCCTCGCGCAGTGCGTCGTCGCCCACGTCCGCCACCGTCGCCGACACGGCGGCGTTTTCCGCGCTGTTCAGGGTGCGCTGCGGGCGTTTCGGCGCGCCCTCGCCCTGCGCGGGGAGCGGGCCGTGTTCAAGGCGCATGCCCGCGGCGACCTTGTAGCCAAAGTGTGCGTTCACCCGCTCCAGGATGAGATACTCCTGGTGCCCGACACGCGGTGCCTGACCCGGCTTGACGCGCAGGACAAGGGTGCCCTCGCGCCGTTCGCGGCGCCTCGGGAAGGTGATCCGGCGCGGCCAGCAAATGTCCGCGACGGCGTCGCCCACGATGCTGCGCCATTCGGTGAGCAGGCTCGCTTCGCCCAGGCTGCGCGCACCCACGGCCTCGCGCGCCACCTGGCGAACCGGCTCGGCCAGGGCCTGCGTCAGCTCGCGCCGCTGCGTCTTGGCGCCGCGGCTGCGTGTGTTATCTCCCGAGGTCGCTTGTGCCATGGCGGGCTTCCTTGCGCGGGTTGCCGGGTCCGCCATCCAGTATAACCGCACAGCCGCCCATTGCGGGAGGGGAGATGCCCGACGCCGACGCGCTGCCCGAACCGTCCGTGGCCCGCCGCCTGCTCGCCTGGTACGACCGCCATGCGCGGCGGCTGCCCTGGCGCGCACCGCCCGGCGAGACGCCCGAGCCGTACCACGTCTGGCTCTCCGAGGTGATGCTCCAGCAGACCAGCACCGCGGCCGTCGCGCCCTACTTCCAGGACTTCATCGCGCGCTGGCCCACCGTGCACGACCTCGCGGCGGCGCCGCATGCGGAGGTCATGGCCGCCTGGGCGGGGCTGGGTTATTACGCCCGGGCGCGCAACCTTCACGCATGCGCGCAGGTGGTCAGCCGCGATTACGGCGGTGCGTTTCCCGAGAGCGCGAAGGCGCTGCAGGCGCTTCCCGGGATCGGCCCCTACACGGCGGCAGCCGTCGCGGCCATTGCGTTCGGCGAACCCACCGCGCCGCTGGACGGCAACATCGAGCGGGTGGTCGCCCGCCTGCACGACGCGCACGACCCGCTGCCCGGTGCGAAAAGCACGTTCCGCGGACTCATGGGCGACCTCGTCCCGGCCGACAGACCCGGCGATTTCGCCCAGGCCATGATGGATCTGGGTGCGACCGTGTGCCAGCCGACCAGCCCCAAGTGCATGCTGTGTCCGCTCGCCGACATGTGCGCTGCGCGCGCGGCGGGCACGGCGGAAACACTGCCGCGCAAGGCGAAGAAAAAGCCGCGTCCGACGCGCTATGCCGTGGCCTTCTGGGTGGCGCGCGCGGACGGCTGCGTGCTGCTGCGCCGCCGCCCGGCCCGCGGCTTGCTGGGCGGCATGCTGGAAGTGCCCAGCACCGACTGGGTCGCCGGTACCTGGGATCCCGCGAGCGCGGCGCCCTTCGCCCCGGTGGCCGCCGCCTGGACCGAACTTCCCGGCGTGGTCCGGCACGGCTTCACGCACCTCATCCTGGAGGTGACGGTCTGGGCGGCTGCGGTGCCCGCGGATACCGAGGCGGCGGACGCCGTCTGGACACCCGTGGACCGGCTGGGCGAGGCGGGCCTGCCCACCGCCATGCGCAAGATCGTCGAGCACGCCATCGGACATAGCGCGGACTAACGCGGCGCGCCGCGAACCCGACACCCGTGTTTGCCCGGATCTTTCGACAAGCTCAAGAGGAGGGCCTCACCCCGAGCCCGACGAACGGTGAGGCCGGGCAACTCGGGAATGATTTTGCTTTGGTCGCTATTCGTTCTTGATGCGTACGGTCCGGATCCACTAGCGTGTCGCCCATGGGCGAGGGGCTGTCCGATCCGAAACAGCGGCGAAAGGGCCGCGGCGCGGTCTCCAACGCGGCGAGTGCGCGCGTCACGGCGCAGCAGCGCGAGCCCGCCGAGGACGGCTGGGACACGCTGGATGCCGAGCTGGCCGAGCGCGCGGATACGGTGGTGGGCACCGATGCCAGCCGCAGCATTCTCACCCGTAATCAGTCGCCGGACGTGCCCTTCGACCGTTCCATCAACCCGTACAAGGGTTGCGAGCACGGTTGCGTATACTGCTTCGCCCGGCCCACGCACGCCTATCTCGATCTTTCGCCCGGCCTGGACTTCGAGACGCGGATCTTCGCCAAGCCGAATGCGGCCGAACTGCTGCGCACGGCGCTGAACAAGCGCGGCTACACGCCGGACGTCGTCACGCTGGGCGCGAACACCGACCCGTATCAGCCGGTCGAGCGCCGGCTACGCATCACGCGCACGGTCCTGGAGGTGCTGGCAGAAGCGAACCATCCCGTGTGCATCGTCACCAAGGGCGCGGGCGTGGCGCGCGACGCGGACATCCTGGGGGAGATGGGCCGGAAGAAGCTCGCCCGGGTGATGATCTCGGTAACCACGCTGGACCGCGAGCTGGCGCGCAAGCTGGAGCCGCGGGCGAGCACCCCGGGGCGCCGGCTGGACGCGCTGGCGCGGCTGACCGACGCGGGTGCGGCCACGGGCGTGCTTGCCGCGCCCATGATCCCGGCGGTGAACGACCACGAGCTGGAGGGCATTATCGCCGCTGCGGCCAAGACGGGGGCGCAGAGCGCGGGCTATGTGCTGCTGCGCCTGCCCCACGAAATCAAGGACCTGTTCGCCGAATGGCTGGACGCGTACTATCCGGACCGGAAGGACCGGGTGCTCAATCGCGTGCGCGCCAGCCGGGACGGCGCCCTCAACGATTCCACATGGGGCCAGCGCCTTACCGGCGCTGGCCAATACGCCGAGCTGCTCGCCAAGCGTTTCCGCATCGCCTGCAGCAAGCACGGCCTGAACACCAATCGCTGGGACCTGGACACCACGCAGTTCCGCCCGCCCGAACGCGACGGCCGGCAGGGCAGGCTGTTCTAGGCAGCACGCGGATGGTATGCCCGGCGCGCTGACCAGGAGTTCGGGATGTCCCTCACCCTCGACCGCGAACGCGCCGCCGGGAACCGTGTCGCCGGAATCGACGAGGTCGGCCGCGGGCCGCTGGCCGGGCCGGTGGTGGCGTGCGCCGTCGTGCTGCCTGCCGATCTCGACGGCAGCCTCCTGGCGCGGCTGGCCGATAGCAAGGCGCTCAAGGCAGGGGTGCGCGAGGGGCTCGACATGGAGATCCGCGCCGTTGCCGAGGTGGGCCTGGGCGAGGCGAGCGTGGCGGAGATCGACACCTGGAACATCCTGCAGGCGAGCCACGTCGCCATGGCGCGCGCCGTGGCCGACCTGGCGCAGGCGCCCGGGTATGCCCTCGTCGACGGCAACCGGCTGCCCGCGCTGCCCTGCCCGGGCGAGGCCGTGGTGGGCGGGGACGCGGTCGTGGCCAGCATCGCCGCCGCCGGCATCGTCGCCAAGGTGGCGCGCGACGCGACCATGGAGCGCCTCGACGCCGAATGCCCCGGCTACGGCTGGGCGCGCAACCGCGGCTACGGCACGGCCGAGCACCGTCGCGCCCTGGCCGAACGCGGGCCGAGCCCGCACCACCGCCGCTCGTTCAAGCCCGTCCGCGCGGCCACAATAACCGCCTGATTCGCCTCGCGCTTGACGCCGACTCGGGCGTGACTCATGCTCTGCGCTCCGAGTCGCGCCGATCCAGATCGAGCAGGGGGAGTCAAGAATCATGGCGAGGGGGCCGCGCATGCAGGGGGAGTCCGAGCCGGCGCAGGTGGCCATGCATCCCGGCGCCGGCGGCGTGCGCACGGGCGACTGCGTTGCCGGGCTGAATGCGCTGCCCGCCGGGACGGCGGACATGATTTTCGCCGATCCGCCCTACAATCTCCAGCTGGACGGCGAGCTGCACCGGCCGAACCACACCCGCGTGGACGGCGTCGAGGATGCCTGGGACCAGTTCGACAGCTTCCAGTCCTACGACGCGTTCACCCGCGCCTGGCTCCGCGCGGCGCGGCACGCGCTCAAGGACGACGGCACGCTCTGGGTCATCGGCAGCTACCACAACATCTTCCGCGTGGGCGCCATCCTCCAGGATCTGGGCTTCTGGATCCTGAACGACGTGGTCTGGCGCAAGTCCAATCCGATGCCGAACTTCCGCGGCCGGCGCTTCACCAACGCGCACGAGACCCTGATCTGGGCGGCCAAGACCAAGAACGCACGCTATACGTTCAATTACCAGTCGATGAAGGCGCTTAACGACGACATCCAGATGCGCAGCGACTGGTACATCCCCATCTGCGCGGGTGCGGAGCGCCTGCGCGACCCCAAGGGACAGAAGGCGCACCCCACGCAGAAGCCGGAGGCGCTGCTCCATCGCATCGTCATGGCGGCGAGCCGGCCGGGCGACCTCGTCGTTGACCCGTTCCTGGGCAGCGGCACCAGCGCGGCCGTGGCCAAGCGCCTGCGCCGACGCTGGCTGGGCTTCGAGTCCGATCCCGACTACGCCGAACTGGCGCGCGAGCGCGTGGACGCGGTGGAACCCGTCGAGGATCTGCAGATCGTCGAACTCCAGGCCAAGAAGGAGCAGATGCGCGTGCCCTTCGGCTGGCTGGTGGAGCGTGGCGAGGTCGCGCCGGGCGAGGTCCTGCACGGCGGCAGCCAGGGCCAGCACATGGCCAAGGTGCGCGCCGACGGCACGGTCATCAGCGCCGACGCCAAGGGCTCCATCCATCAGGTGGGCGCGCGGGTGCAGAACGCGCCGAGCTGCAATGGCTGGCAGTTCTGGCACGTCGATCGGGACGGAGCGCGCGTGCCCCTGGACGTCCTGCGTCAGAAAATCCGGGACGAGCTGGCGGGCGCGTAACACCGCCGATCCGCTATCATGGCGGTTGGGCCCCATGTTTCGACAAGCTGAAATGAGGCCTCACCCTGAGCCTGTCGAAGGGTGAGGCCGCGAGATCCGCCGCCGTCGTTGGCTTGGCGATAGAGGGGGCCGCGTGACAGCGTGCCGCGTCGCCGTTGCGATGAATATCAGATACTTCTTATATTCAGTCTCCACGGACACGGCAAACAAGGGAGTTCCATCATGTTCGCCACAAACGTCGGCACGGTCGACCGCGCGATCCGCATCATCGTCGGTGTGGTCCTGCTCGCCCTGGTCGTGGTCGGGCCGCAGACGTACTGGGGCCTGATCGGGCTGATTCCGCTGGCCACCGGCGTGCTCAAGACCTGCCCGGCGTACAGCCTGGTCGGTATCAAGACCTGCAAGACGTCGTAAGGCGCTGCGGACGGCGCGCCCGTCACCGGGCGCGCACAATCTTTTCACGCGTGCGTGATCGAAGCTTGATCGCGTTTAACGTGTGATCGCGGTCACGGCGGATGGCGGGTTCCGCTGGCATATCCGGAGGCGAAGACGCCAACCGGAAACGAAGCCAGCAAAGGAGAACCCGCCATGCGTTTTGCCATTACCCAGCCCACCGAGATCCTTCGCGCCGCCACCGTCGGCCTGCTCGTCGCCATCGGCACGGGCCTGCTCACCGTCCCGCTGTTCAAGTCCGGCCTGGCGCCCATGCCCGAGGCGCCCAGCCTGGCCTTCGCCAAGACGCTCTTCGGCCCGGTCCCCGATCCCATCGGGCTGGTTTTCCACGTCGGCTACGTCACCGGCATCACCACCCTGGCGCTGATGTTCGCCGGGGCGCGCCCGAGCGGCTGGGCCATCGCGAGCATCGCCGTGCTGCTCTACGCCATCGCGGTGGGCGCGATCTTCCCCATTGTCGGCTGGGGTGTCGCTGGCCTCGCGATCACGCCGAAGATCGCCGTGGCCGCCATCGGCCCGCACGTGCTCTACGCCCTTGTCCTGTGGGGCGCGGATCGCGCCGTCTTCGGCCGGCGTTCCCGGGGTGGCCGGGCGTTCGCCTGACCGCGGCAACCAGCGCACAACCACACGAATACGGGCCGCCCGGCATTCCGGGCGGCCCGTCGGCATGTCCGCGTCCGGCCCTGCCCGCCGCGTCAGGCGGCCAGGCTCGGACGGACGAGTTGCAGGTAGTGGATGTGCTTTTCGTATTGGGCCAGCACGTCGGCGATCACCTGCTCCTTGGTAAAGCCCATGATGTCGTAGTGCTGGCCGCCCTCCAGCAGGTGCACCTCGGCCCGGTAATAGCGCTCGGCCGCCGACGCGCGGGCCTGGCGCAGGTTGGACAGCGCGAAGTTGGGCGCGGTGAACGGCCTCAGCCGGACCTCGTAGAGAAACTCGCGCTCGTCGCCGTGGTAGACCGTCAGGGCGACGCTGTCCGAATCCCTGGCGGCGACGCCGGCACGCAAACCCTGTTCGCGCACCTCGCCGGCGACGTCCTCTAGCGCCGGCGTCGCGATGGTGTTCAGGAACTGCCGGACCTCGCCGTCGCTGGGATGGCGCATCAGCGCACGCAGGCGCTGCTGCCACGGCACCTGGGCGCCGCGGATCTGCGGCATCGCGGGCATATCCAGGCTCATCCGCCGCATGCTCTCCATGCGCAGGCCCTTCAGCAGGCCGTAGGTGATGAACAGCATGATGAAGACGAAGGGCAGGGCAGCGGTGATCGACGCCGTCTGGAGCGCGCTCAGCCCGCCGGTGAGCAGGAGCACCGCGGCCACGAGGCCTTCCGTGACGGCCCAGAAGACGCGCTGCCAGACGGGCGGATCGTCCTTGCCGCCCGAGGTGATGATGTCGATCACCAATGACCCCGAGTCCGAAGAGGTGACGAAGAAGGTCACCACCAGGATGGTCGCGATCAGCGAAAACGCCGAGCTGAACGGAAAATATTCCAGGAACTTGAACAGGGCGGTGGAGATGTTCTCGTTCACGGCCGTGGAAATCGCCCCGGCGGCCTGGCCCATTTCAAGATCGATGGCTGTATTGCCGAAGACCGTGAGCCAGAGGAACGTGAACAGGACGGGCACCAGCAGGACGCCGGTGACGAACTCGCGAATGGTGCGCCCGCGCGAGACGCGCGCGATGAACATGCCCACGAAGGGCGACCAAGCGATCCACCACGCCCAGTAGAACAGCGTCCAGCCGGCGATCCAGTCGTTGGGCTCGTAGGCATAGAGGGTGAAGGTCTTGTCCACGACGTCGCTGAGGTAGGTGCCCACGTTCTGCACCAGCACGCGCATCAGGAACAGGCTCGGCCCGGCGGCGAGCACGAAGACCACGAGCGCCAGGGCGAGGATGAGGTTGAGCTGGCTGATGCGCTTGATGCCCTTGTCCAGGCCGGAGACCACAGAGGCCGTGGCCATCGCCGTGATCAGGGCGATCAGAACGATCTGGACGGTGGTGCTGTCGGCCACGTCGAAGAGATAGCTCAGGCCCGAGTTGACCTGCATGACGCCCAGGCCGAGCGAGGTCGCCACGCCGAACATCGTGCCCAGGACGGCGAAGATGTCCACGGCGTGGCCGATGGGGCCGTAAATGCGCTCGCCGATGATGGGGTAAAGGCCGGATCGGATGGTCAGCGGCAGTCCGATGCGGTAGCCGAAGTAGGCGAGCGAGAGGGCGATGACGGCGTAGATGGCCCAGGCGTGGACGCCCCAGTGGAAGAAGCTGATCTTCATCGCCTCGCGGGCGGCGGCGGTCGTCCCGCCTTCACCCGTCGGCGGGCTGGTGTAGTGCCAGATGGGCTCGGCCACGCCGTAGAACATCAGGCCGATGCCCATGCCCGCGCTGAACAGCATGGCGAACCACGCCATGTAGGTGAACTCGGGCTCGGCGTCGTCCGGGCCGAGCCGGACGTTGCCGTAGGAACTCAGCGCGAGGGCGATGGCGAAAACGACGAAGATCGCCACCGCGAACATGTAGAACCAGCCGAAGGTGCTGATGATCCAGTCCTGAACGGCGCTGAAGACGGTGCTGGCGTTCTCGGTGAACCCGGCGCCCCAGATCACGAACGCCAGGATGAGGACGGCCGCACCGAAGAAGACCGGCGGGTTGATCTGCACCCGCGATCGGGGGTCCTCGGCGCCATGTTCCGACTGTGTCGTCATGGTGTCCGCTACCTCCATGGTTGTTGCGACACGCGGCACGCGTCGGCCCGGCCGCCGCCGGCCCCGGATGCGGGCGCACGACCGCCTCGCGCCGGCGGCGCGCCGACATGATGAACCGCCCGGACGCCTTTGCGGGCGGGGCGGTTCCTGTGCCGCTGCCTGGATGGTGCCGGCCGGGTGGAACACCGCCCGGGAAGGCGGCGCCGGCCGGCAGGGGGTGCGGACGTCGCGTGCCGGATCAGGCCGCGCTGACGGAACTGCTCGAGTCCTGTTCGCGGCGGCCCTGGACGAGGTCGTCGTAGGCCTGCATCAGGTCGCGCGTCACCGGCCCGACCGTGAAGCGGTAGCTGTCGATCATGCTGACCGGCGTCACCTCGACGGCGGTGCCGGTGATGAAGACCTCGTCGGTTTGAGCCAGTTCTTCCGGCATGATCGCCCGCTCGCGGACCGTGTAACCGCGCTCGCGGGCCAATGCAACGACCGTTTGGCGCGTAATGCCGTTAAGGAAGCAGTCCGGATCCGGGGTGTGGATCTCGCCGTTTTGTACGAGAAAGATATTGGCGCCGCTGGCCTCCGCGATTCGGCCGCGATAGTCCAGCATCAATGCGTCATTATAGCCGGCCGCCTCGGCTTTGTGTTTCGACAGCGTACAGATCATGTAGAGGCCGGCTGCCTTGGACTTCACCGGCGCGGTATCCGGCGCGGGCCGGCGCCAGTCGGCGATCTGCATGGTGATGCCCTTCATGATCGCCTCGGCGGAGAAGTAGACCGGCCACTCCCAGGCGGCGATGGCGACGTTGATGCTGTTCTTCTGCGCGGAGACGCCCATCATCTCGCTGCCGCGCCAGGCAACGGGGCGGACATAGCCGTTCTCGATGTTGTTGGCGGCAATGACCCGGGCGGCCGCGTCGTTGATGACGTCGATCTCGTAGGGGATGGTAAAGCCCATCAGATCGGCCGACTCGTAGAGCCGCTGATGGTGCGCGTCGCGCTTGAAGATGGCGCCGTTGTAGACACGCTCGCCCTCGAACACGCTGCTGGCGTAGTGGAGCCCGTGCGTGAGGACGTGGACCCGCGCGTCGCGCCACTGAACCATTTCGCCGTTGAGCCAGATGTAGCCGTCGCGGTCGTCGAAGGGAAGCATGGCCATGGGTATCGAACTCTGGTTTGTGTTGTCCGGGGTGTTGGTCGCCAGCGGCGCACGGAAGCGTCTTGCGCATTCCGGCGCCGCGTAAATGTATGACAAAGACCCTAGCGCGTGTGAAACGGTGTGTCGAAGGCCCGCGGCCCCGCGCCCCGGGGGACGCGACACGGGTAGCGGGACGCGAACGTCAGCCATGGCCGATCCGAAGACCGGGCCCAATCCCCTGTTCCTGCGCGAGGAGGAGCTGCGCCAGGCGATGGACCTGCTCTTTCTCGCCCAGCGGGACGTCAGCAAGGTTCCCGACAAGGTCCTCGCGCGCCACGGGCTCGGCCGGGCCCATCACCGTGTGATCTACTTCGTCGGCCGCCATCCGGGAATCACGGTGAGCGAGCTGCTGCGTCTGCTGCAGGTGACCAAGCAGAGCCTTTCGCGCGTCCTGAGCGATCTCGTCGCGCGGGAGCTGATCGCGCAGGCGCCGGGTGAGCGCGACCGGCGCCAGCGCCGGCTCAAGCTGACCGAGGCCGGGCGCGCGCTGGAACGCGAGGTGACCGAACAGCAGCGCCGGCTGGTCGCCACGGCCTATCGCGAAGCCGGCGCCGATGCCGTCGAGGGTTTCCGGCGCGTCATGCTCGGCCTCATCGACGAGACCGAGCGCGACCGCTTCGAGCGCGACCGGAGCAGTGGGCCCGCATAGGCCTCGCCGTGGCCGGGGCAGGGCCGGGCCCCGTCAATGCAGCGCCCCGCCGTTGGGGACGGGTTTTTCCGGTGTGACCAGAACGACCCGGCCGCGTTCGTCGGAAAAACCCAGAACGAGGCATTCCGAGCGGACGGGACCGATCTTCTTGGGCGGAAAGTTCACCACCGCGGCGACCTGCCGGCCCAGAAGGTCGGCCTTGGTGTAACGCTCGGTGATCCGGGCCGAGCTGGTGCGCGTGCCCAGTTCGGGACCGAAATCGATGGTGAGGATATAGGCGGGTTTGTGCGCTTCCGGAAAGTCGCGGGCGTCGGTGATCGTGCCCACGCGGATGTCCAGCGCCTGAAACGCGTCGAACCCGACCTCGGACTTCGGCTCGGCCATGGCGGACCCGCTCCATTGTTGCATTGTCCATCGGCGTGCCCAGCGTGCGATGCGATCCGGATGGATCGCTGAATCGCGCGCGAACCTTTGAAGATAGGGCAAGGTTCAGCGATCGGGGACCCAACCTGATCGCATCGTGCTCTAGCAAATCCCGCCGTGCCGGGGAAGGTGCCGCGCAGCGCGGCGCACCGCCACGGCGACCTGCGGGTGCCGGCCATCCCAGCGGAGCGCGCATACGAAATGGAGCCGTCCCGACGTCGGGACGGCTCCTCCATCGTGGCAGCGGTTTTTTCGCAGGTGCGAAAGAAACCGGGTTACTTCTTGCTGCCGCTGCTCGCGCTGCTGCTGCCGCCGCCGGCGCTGCCGCCGCCGTTGGGGGTCGTGGCCTGCTGCGCCTGCTTGGTCATTTCCTGCATACCGTCGCGCATCTCGTCGAAGCCCTCGCTGAGGCGCTTGTTGAGGTAGGACATCGCCTCATTGTTCGACTTCTGCGCCATGTCGGCGAGTTCGTGCATGTTGTGGATGGCGTTCTCGAACGCCTTCTTGGCCACCTCGGTCTGCTTGGCCACGCGGTCTTCCGCGCTGTCGGCGGTATTCATGGCCTTCATGGCGTCCGTGGCGTCCTGCATGGTCTGGCGCATGATCTCGCCCTGACGCTTGATCACCGCCTGCGCGCCCTCGAACGCCACGCGGTTGGCGTTGGAGATGGCCTCGAAGTTCTTCTTCTGCGCCTCGACCAGCGCGTTGCCATCCATGTTCGGCATCTGAAATGCCTGCATGTATTTCTTGACGTCGAACATCTCGCTAAAGTCTTGGTCCAGGAAGGGGTTGCCGGTTTTGGTCGCCATCGTTGTCCTCCTCGCGTTCCTCGGCGGCTGTCCCAGGTCGCATGCTGCGCTGCGAAACACACCCCACACATGCGCGCGCACCGGTCTTGTGTCAAGACAATTTTTGTTGCAGCGCACAAAAATCCGGAGAAGCCCCTCCCCCGAAAGCCTTGTGGCCTTTCGGGCAGGGTCTTACGCGGCCGGTGCGCGCCCTGGCTCGGGCACGCCCTCGACCATGGCAATCGGCCGTTCCAGCCGCCGCAAGTATCCATCCAGCGTAGCCATTGTGGTGGCCATGTCGGTGCTGTCGTCATCCACCCAGGTGCGCAGCGTGGCGAGGTAGATGCCGCACAGCCCCGCCACGCGCATTTCGCCGCGCACACCGCCGGCCGTCAGGTCGGCGCAGTCCAGCATCCAGGTCATGGACCGGCGCAATCGGCGCAGCCCGCCCAGCGCCTGGGAGGGCGCGCGCTGGTAGCTTTCCAGGATGCTCCGGATGGCCGTGCGATAGGGCTGGAGATGGTCGAAGCGCTGCATGAGCACGTCGAACAGCCGGTCGCGTGCCGGCTCGCCGCGCGTGTCCTCGGGATCGTGCTCGCTCAGCACGGCCGTGTCGACGCGTTCGGTGAAGGCCTCGAGAATACGCGTCTTGCCGGGAAAGCGCGCATACAGGGCCGCCAGCGGCACGCCGGCCGCCTTGGCGATATCGCGCAGGGAAACGTTTTCCCAACCGCGCTCGGCGATCAGGCGCATCGCCGCATCGACGACGCTGTCGGTCTCCAGACGCGCGGGCACGCGCGCGCCAGTGCTGCCGGACCCGTTGGCCATGGTGTGCTGCCCCGTGCTCATGAATGGGATGCCCCTTGTACAGGCCCGGATATGGGCCGCGCCGTTTGCGCTGCCCAGGCGCTGGCGGGCGTGGCCGTTCCGGTCACCCGGCGAGTTCACGACTGCGGCGCGTCGCCGCATCGACCGCGCGGGTGAGCAGATCGGCCATGGCATTGTCGGCCATGAGCACGGACAGCGCGGCCTCGGTCGTGCCGCCGGGGCTGGTCACGTTGCGCCGGAGCTGCCCCGGATCGGTTCCCGAGCGCTCGGCCAGGGCGCCGGCCCCGGCCACGGTCCGCACCGCCAGGCTTGCCGCCAGCTCGGCGGGCAGGCCCTGGTCCACGCCGGCCGCGGCCATGCCTTCGATCAGGTGGAAGACGTAGGCGGGCCCGCTGCCCGACACGGCCGTGGCGGCGTCCATCTGGGCCTCGGTTTCCACCCAGCCGGTTGCACCGACCCCCTGGAGCAGGCGCTCGCACGCCGCAGCCTGCGCTGCGCTGACGTTGGCGTTGGCGCACATGACGGTCATGCCGCGCCGGATCGCCGCCGGGGTGTTGGGGATCGAACGCACCACGGCCGCCGACCCGCCCAGGTGGCGCGTCAGCGACGCGATCGTGCGCCCCGCCGCGATGGAGAGGAACACCGTTTCGGGCCGGGTATAGCGGGCGTAGGGCGGCAGCACGGAATCCATGATCTGCGGCTTGACCGCCAGCACCACCACCGCGGGGTCCAGGTCGCCGGAAAGCTCGGCCATATCCGCCACGGCGCGGACGCCCTTGTCGCGCAGGGGCTGGCGATTCTCCGCCGCGGGCTCGACCACATGGATGGTGCTCGGATCGATGCCGCCCTCCAGCCAGCCGTCGATGAGCGCGCCCCCCATGTTGCCGCCGCCGACCAGCAGAATGGCGCCGTTCAGGGTCATCGTTGCCTCCGCCGATTGCCTGCGCAGCGCGCCACGTCAGGCGGACCCCTGGGGTTCCAGCGTGGCCACCGCCATGGCGCGCGAACTCGGCTGATCCGCCCAGACCACGAGCTGCAGGGCGGGGTAGAAACGTTCGCACTCCGCGACGGCGGTGTCCATGAGGTCCTCGAGCTGCTCCACGCTCGCCCCCTGGGTGCCGCGCAGCGGGACGGTATGCCGGAAGAGCACCCGTCCCTCGCCGTGGCTGTAGTCGAAGTGACCCAGCCATAGGTTCTCGTTGAACAGGGCGAGCAGGTCCAGGACATCGGCGCGTTTCGCCGCCGGTACCCGGCAGTCGAAGTGGCAGGCGACGGTCATCGCGCGCAGTTCTTCGTGCCAGACCGACCAGATATGGTAATCGGCCCAGCTTCCGGTCACCTGGACGGCGAGTTCCGCTTCGCTCGCGCGCTCAAAGGTCCAGTCGTTGGCGCTGACCAGTTCTTCCAGCAAATCCAGCGGATTGCTCGGGCTGGGTTCACCGGAGCCGGCGATCGCCGTCATGACGCGTTCCTTTGCCGGTTCGGTCCTGATTGCAAAAAGTGCCCGATATCTCGAAGCGAATCGTGCATTTAGTACCAGATGTGGAGCGTGCCAGCCCGGAATCGCCGGTGCAAGGACGCAATCGCGCCGACGGCCCCTCCGTGGCGGGTGCGGGGTTAACGGCCCTGCGGCTGCCGCACCGTTTCCGGGATGGCTTGCGCGGGTTCGCGCTCGCCTTCGGCGATCGCGCCGAAGAGATTGCGCAGGAAGCCGGGTGCGAGGGCGGATAGCGGATTCACCGAAATCTCCGGGTCCGCCAGATCGCCCCGGGCGCGATACATCACGGCGAACAGGCCTTCGCCCTCGCCGCCGGTGATGATCGGGCCGAGCAGGGGAATGGCGCCCAGGATGCGGTTGACCAGGGCGGCCGGGACGATCACGCCGCGCACGTCCAGGGTCTCCGCGTCCAGGTCGAGCGCGCCCTTTGCGGTGACCCCGATGGCCGGACCGTAGGCGTGCAGCAGGTCGGTGCGCACCTTGGGCCCGTCCAGGACGATGTCGCCTTCAAGCCGCTGGAAGCTCAGCCCCTCGCCGGAGAGGACATCGCCGATTCCGGTGAGAAACGCCACCGAGAGGATCTTGGCCAGGATGGGCGCGTCGCGCAGCTTGAAGTTGCGCAGGTCGAGTTCTGCGTCCAGCGGGCTTGCCGGGTCGGCGCTGCGCCGGGTGCCGTCCAGGCGCAGTTGGCCGCCGGTGATGCTGTCCAGGATCCCCAGGGCGCGCAACGTCGCGCCGGCATTCTCGGCCCGGGCGCGCAGCCGCTGCCGGCCGTCGCTGTCGGGGGCGTAGTTGACGTCGACGTTGGTGCCGCGGGCGCCGGCTTCGCCGTTGTCCGCGCCGCGTTCGAACCGCGGCGGCACATTGGCGTTGAACTGGATCTGCCGCCAGTGGCCCTGCGCATCGCGCTTGACCGTCAGGCGCACCTGCTCGAGCTGGCGGCCCTCGCCGAAATCCACGCGGGTGAGCGGCGCGCGCGTCGTGAGGGTGACGGCGCGTCCTGTCATCCCCGCGCTGCCGGCATCGGCGTCGCCGCGCCCGTTGCCGTTCTCGGCCTTGTCCGGCGGGGCCGCAGCGCCCGCCAGATAAGGGGCGGCGTCCAGATGCCCGCCGCCCACGTCGATCCGCCAGCCGCTGCCGTCGGGCTTGAGCGCGACCTCGCGCAGCCGCGTCTTGCCCAGGCGGATTTCGTCGATCCGGGCGCGCTCGAGCCGGCCCGCTGCGGCGCCGAGCGTCGCGCCGCCGCTGATTTCGAGCCGCGGGGTCCCGTTGCCACCGGCGATCAGGTCGACGTGGTGCACCTTTCGGGGCGTTTCGTCGGCGACGGCCACGCGCACCGTCGCGTGGCCCGGAATGCCCGGTGGCTTGCGCCAGCCCAGCAGGGGCAGGTTCAGGCCGGCGTCCTTGAGGTTCGCGGCGGCCCTGAGTTCGCCGTTGCCTTCGCCGTCCCCGCGCCAGTGCAGGTTCACCGACGCCGTCCCGTCCAGATAGGGTGCCGGACTGCGCCACAGGCGCGCGAGGTCGGCGGCGGCCAGGCGCTTGACCGTGGCGTCGAGCGCGCGGCGGGGTTGGGCGGTGTCGTCGAAGCGCTCCGTCCAGTCGACTTCCGTGGGCAGACCGGCGCAGCGGAGCGAGCCGCGCAGCGTCATGCGCGCCGGGGTAATGTCGAGGGACAGGGTGCCGTCGCTTACGTTCTGGCCGAGGAAGAAGTTCGCCACGCCCGCCTCGCGCAGCTCGGCCGTGGTGTGCAGATCCACCTTCTCCATGGGCAGGTCCTTGAGAAGGGGGAAGTCGAACGCCATGGAAACCTCGGCCGTGCCGCTGGTCTGCGCCGGCGTGATGCCCAGCTCGCTCAGCAGATCCACGCGCGGCTGCGCCAGCGGCGTCAGGCTGTCCCGCAACGGACCACGGGTTTCCACGTCGATGGACAGGAACTGATCGGTGGTATCCAGCCCGGAGACCACCGCCGTGCCCTCGCGCAACCGAAGGCCGCGCAAGCGGCCCGCCGCCAGATCCAGCGCGAGCTTGCTCTTGTCGAACGTGGCCGTCCCCGCGACCTCGCGCACCGGCCGGAGCCCCGGCAGGTAGGTGACGCGCATGCCGCTGTAACGCATGGTTCCGTCGAGCCGATCCAGGGTCACTTTGGACGGGTCGCCACGGGGCAGGGTGAGGGCTGCCGAAAGGTCGGCGCGATGCAGGGTTCCGTCGCGCACGTTGTCCGTGACCCACTTGCGCGCGATGCCGTTCTCCTGGATACCCGGCGGCCAGTAGCGGGGAAGGGTATTTGCCTCGAGGTTGGCCACGCCGGCATCGGCCGTAACCGCGATGGTCCCCGTATCGGGATCGCGCACGGCGCGCGCGCCGCCCGTGATGGTGGGGCCGGGCCGGGCGGTGGTCCCCAGGGCGAGGCGCAGACCGCGGGCTTCGAGGGCGTGCGCAGAAGGATCGAATTCCAGGCGCAGCGCGGCCTCGCGCACGGCCAGCGGTTCCGGGAAGTATTCGGGCAGCGCCACCCGCCCGCTTTGCGCGCGCAGATAGGTCGTGGCGTTGCGCACGTCGCCGTCGAGGCCGAAGCGCCCCACCCCGCTCGCGGTCACCGGCAGTGTGACCCCCTTGAGCGGGGCGAAGACGGGCAGCGCGCGGGCGAGCCAGGCCGGTTCGAGCGCCTTGATCGCGCCCGCGGCGACGAAGCTGTCCGAACCGCGCAGGTAGCTCAGCGAGACCATCGTGGGGACGCGCGCATCGCCCAGGGCGACATCCAAATTCACCCGGCCGGCGAGTCCCGCCGTCGTCCGGCGCAGCGTGACCGCCCCGCTGGGCGCGCGCCATGTCGTGCCCAGGCGGGTGTCATGCACCTGCACGGCCATGTCCCGCATCCGCAGCTCGCTCAGGTAGGACAGCCACGCATCGGGCGACGGCGGCGCCATGAGGTCGTCCAGGATCGTCGGTAGAACGCGCGAGAGGTCCTGTTGCGCGTCGTCCGCTTCGGGCCCGGCCTCGGCGGCGCCGACGCTGTCGGGGGGTGCGAAGCGCAGGCTGGCCGGTCCGCGCACCAGGGTGAGGTCGGCGCCGCGCGTGGTGATGCGGGTGGGGGCGACGGTGCCGTGAAGCAGCGCGACCACGCTCAGGCGCAGGTCGACCTCGGGAATTTCGGCCGTGTGCCCGCCTCGGTCGGTAAGCCGGACGTCCGTGACACGCAGCGCGAAAGTCTCCGGCCAACCCTTCCAGGTCAGGACCGTGCTTCCCAGGGTGACGTCGATCTCCGGGCTGAGCGCGTCGAGTTCCCGGGCGAGCTGCGGCGTCACGAAATCGAGTGACACCGGGCCCTGGGCGACGCGCCAGACGAGCACGCCCGCGGCGATCCCGGCGAGGAGGAGGACCGCACCCAGCACTTCCCAGAGGATGCGAACGCTGCGCTTTAGCATCGGGTGCCCGACGGAGGGTCGTGCTTGACCTGGGCGGCCGCCCCTCTCAGGCTAGCCGGTGAACGGAATAGGCAGGGATGACACAGGGGTTCTACTTCCTCTCCCACGGCGCGGGCGTTCCGCAACTGGACGCCGCGGGCGGCGACGCCGAGCGTGCCGCTGCCGCGATGGCGGAGCTTGAGACGGTCCTGGCCTCGGCCGACGCGGAAACGGCCGAGACACTGCGTGCCTTTCTGGCCACGTCGGCGGGCGATCATCTCTTGCGCGCGGTCCTCGCGCACAGTTCCTTCCTTTCGCGTTGCATCTTCGCCGATCCCGAGGGACTCTGCGACCTCGTAACACGCGGACCCGACGGGGCGCTCAAGGCCTGCATCCGGGACGTGGCGACGCAGGCCATGGCCCAGCCCGACCGCGAGTCCTGTATGGCGGCGCTGCGCCGGGCGCGCCGGCGGGTCGCGCTGGGCACCGCGCTGGCGGACATGACCGGGGTCTGGGACCTGGACCAGGTTACCGAGACCCTTACCGCGTTCGCCGACGCGGCGATCGACGCGGCGCTCGGGTTTCTGTTGCGCCAGGCGCACGCGCGCGGGGATCTGGTCCTGCCCGATCCGGACGCGCCGCAGACGGGAAGCGGGATCGCCGTGCTCGGCATGGGCAAGCTGGGCGCGCGCGAACTCAACTATTCCTCCGACATCGACCTCATCGTGATACACGATCCGGAAGTGGTCCTGTATCACGGCCGCAAGGACGTTGAACACTTCTGTGTTCGCGTTACGCGCGATCTTGTGCGGTTGCTGGAGGACCGCACGCGGGACGGCTTCGTCGCCCGCGTGGACCTGCGCCTGCGCCCCGATCCCGCTGCGATGCCCGTGGCCATTCCCTTCGGCACGGCCGAGGTGTACTACGAGAGCCAGGGGCAGAACTGGGAACGCGCGGCCATGATCAAGGCGCGCGCGTGCGCCGGCGACTCCGATGTTGGTGCGGCGTTCCTGAAGACCCTGCGCCCTTTCGTCTGGCGCAAGCACCTGGACTTCTGGGCGATCCAGGACGTCCATTCGATCAAGCGCCAGATCTACGCCCACCGCGGCGGGAGCACGGTTCAGGTCGCCGGGCACAACATCAAGACGGGCCGCGGCGGTATCCGCGAGATCGAGTTCTACGTTCAGACGCAGCAACTGATCTGGGGCGGCCGCGAGCCGCGCCTGCGCACGCCGCGCACCGAGGCCGCGCTGGACGGGCTCGCCCGCGCCGGGCACATCCCGCGCGGCGACGCCGATGCGCTGGCGGCCGCGTATGGGTACCTGCGCCGCATCGAGCACCGGCTGCAGATGGTGGCGGACCAGCAGACCCAGACCCTTCCCGCGGAACCGGACGCCCTGGCGCGCTTCGCCCGCTTCGCCGGGTACGCTGACGCGGACGCCTTCGGCTCGGACCTGCTGCGTCGCCTGCACCTCGTCGAGGACCGCTATGCGGCGTTGTTCGAGGAAGAGCCGCCGCTTGCCGGTCCCGGCAACCTGGTGTTCACGGGCGGCGAGCCCGAGCCGGACACGCTCGATACGCTGCACCGGATGGGCTTCACCGACGGCGAGCGCGTGTTCCACGTTGTGGCGAACTGGCACCGGGGCCGCTATCGGGCGACGCGCAGCCGGCACGCGCGCGAGCTGCTCACCGAGTTGATTCCCAGCCTGCTGGAGGCGCTCAGCGCCACGGCGCACCCCGATGCCGCGCTGACCAAGTTCGACGAGTTCCTCGCCGGGCTGCCCGCGGGCGTGCAGCTTTTCTCGATGCTCTACGCCAATCCCAAGCTGCTGAAGATGCTGGCGTCCATCGTGGGCGCCGCGCCTGCGCTGGCGGACCACCTCAGCCGCCGTCCCGGCCTGCTGGAGACGGTGCTCAGCGCCGATTTCTTTGGCGCGCTTCCGGGTCGCGAGACGCTGGTGGAAAGCCTCCAGACGGCGCTGCGCGACGCGCGGGACTATCAGGACGTGCTCGACCTGACGCGACGCTGGGTCCACGACCGCAAGTTTCAGGTGGGGGTGCATTTCCTGGAAGGGCACGCCGATGTGGACACCGTCGGAACTGCGCTGAGCGATATCGCCGAGGCCGCCCTGGTCACCCTGTGGCCGCACGTCGAGGGCGAGTTCGCCGCCAAGCACGGCCGGTTGCCGCACACCGGGCCCGCGATCGTCGCCATGGGCAAGCTGGGCGGGCGCGAAATGACCATCTCCAGCGACCTCGACCTCGTCTTCGTTGCCGAGGCGGGCGACCCCACGGCCGAGTCCGACGGCGCCAAACCGCTGGATGCCGGGCGTTACCTGACGCGCCTGGCCAAGCGCATGATCGACGCCGTTTCCGCGCCGCTGGCCGAGGGCACGCTGTATGAGGTGGACATGCGCCTGCGCCCGCAGGGGCAGGACGGGCCGCTGGTGACCTCGCTGCCCGCCATGGCGAAGTACTACGGCGTGGACGGCTCGCCGGCGGAGGCCTGGACCTGGGAGTACATGGCCCTGACGCGCGCCCGCCCCGTGGTTGGCGACGCGGACCTGTGCCGGCGCATCGCCGAGACCGTCCACGGCGCGCTGACGGCGCCGCGCGACGGGGAAAGGCTGCTCGCCGACGTACGCGATATGCGCGCCCGGATCGCCAGGGAACACCCGCCCAAGGACGCCTGGCACATCAAGCACCTGCACGGCGGACTCGTGGACATCGAGTTCCTGGCACAGACGTTGCAGCTCCGGCACGCGCACAGCCATCCCGATGTGCTCGCCGAGGGCACGGGCCCGGCGTTGGCGAACCTGCGCGATGCGGGCGTGCTGGATCCGGACGAAGCGGCGACGCTGCTGGACGCCGCCCGGCTGATGCGCCGTGTACAGGGGCTGTTGCGCCTGACCGCCGGCGAGGATTTCGACGAAGCGACCGCGCCCGAGGGCGTGAAGGGGCAGCTCGCGCAGGCCTGCGGCGTCGCCGATTTCGAGGGATTGCGCGCGCACCTGCTGGACAGGGCTGCGGCCGTCCGCCAAATCTTCAACCGGCACATCGGCGGCGTCGCCGATCGGCCGGGTATGGAGACGGTTCCGGAGGAAACAGGCGCATGACCCTGGATGCGGGCGATCCCGCCCCCGAGTTCGATCTGCCGCGCGACGGCGGCGGCCGGCTCTCGCTGGCGGACCTCAAGGGCAGTCCGGCGGTGATCTACTTCTATCCCAAGGACGACACGCCCGGCTGCACCAAGGAGGCCTGCGGCTTCCGCGATTCCTGGCAGGCGCTCCAGGATGCTGGCGTGCAGGTGGTGGGCGTGTCCAAGGACAGCGTGAAGCGCCACGACACCTTCCGCAGCAAGTACGACCTGCCGTTCCCGTTGGTCTCGGACAGCGAGGGCACGCTCGCCCGCGCCTTCGGCGTGCTGGTGGAGAAGACATCGGCCAGCGGCAAGCCCACGACCAGCGTGCAGCGCAGCACGTTCCTGCTCGACGGCGCGGGCGTCATCCGCAGGGCCTGGCCCAAAGTGAAGGTCGCCGGCCACGTGGACGACGTGCTGGCGGCCGCGCGCGAGCTGGCGCCGGCGTGAGCGGGCGGCCCGGCCGGCGCGACGGGCACCGGCCGGTTGCGCCCGCGGTCCGGTTCAATGGATCGATGTGCTGAAGGTGTAGGTCAGCAGGGCGCCGAGGATGTGGGTATTGGTGTCGGCGCTTTCCTCGAAGCGGTAGCCCGCATCCAGGGTGAGGCCGTTGTCGAAGCTGTAGCCCGCGCTGAGCTGGGCCAGCGTGTCGTCGCTGTCGCCCGCCCCGCCGTTCGCGTCGATAAAGCGGCCGGTATACGACGCTGAGACATTCCAGGGGCCGCGGATCAGCGCCGTGCCCGCGGTCAAGTAGGTGCGTTCCTGTCGCGTGCCGGCGAAGTCGTCGAAGTAGGCCACCTCCACGAGGGGCTGGAGCAGGTGGCCGGGAATGATGGCGGAGTTGCCCGAGACGCCCGCCACGAGGCCCGTCTCGTCGCGCGCGGTGCCGGGCCCGCCTTCCTGGAAGCGCGCGCCCACATGGTAGTCCACGGGCACGTCGGCCATGCCGCCGCCGTCCAGGGTGAGGGAGAACGAAGCGGGATCCTCCGTGTTCGACGGGCCGCCGTCCGCCTTGTCCAGCTCGCCGCGGCTGGTGAACGCCGACTTGCTCAGGAACGTGGTGTCGGCGAAGAAACTGTTGACCGTCACGGTGTGCGCGCCCGCCTCGCCGGCGTCCAGGGTATAGCTCGCGGCCGCGCCCAGGCGCTCGGTAAGCTCATAGTCCTCGGCGAAGTCGACGCCGTAGATTCCGGGTGCCGCGTCCCAGGCGGTGCCGAAACTGGGGTTGTATTTGCCCGCCTTGATGCCGAAGCGCTCGGTCTCGTACGCGGCATACAGCTCCTCGGCGTACAGGCCGTGGTCCTCGAAGAACCGGTCCTCGCCCGGATCCGCCCCGCGGACCGGCTCCAGGACGAGCCCGGACTCGATCTTGAAGTGCTCCGTCGCCTTGAACGACAGAAAGGGTTCGGTGGTGGTGAACAGGTCGTTGCGCTCGTTGGCGTCGTTCTCCGAGGCGAAGGCGCCGTCGTTCTGGATCTCGATCAGCACGTCGGCGTCCAGCCGCGGGGTCGTAGCCGAGCCCGATTCCTGCGCCGCCGCATGGCCGGCGGCGATAAGGCACAGGCTGGCGGCGAGGCAGCCGCCGCTAGCGTAGGCGTTGCGCATGGCGTGTGTCCCTTTCTGCGTCGATGAATCCGGCCGCCGATCGACCGATACGCGGCGGACGCCTAGCGCAGTCGTTATGCAAATGCAAATCATTTGCAAAATTGCATGCCACGATTTGGGTTACGCCCGGGGCAGGGAAAGTTCGGCGCGCATGCCGCCCAGCGGCGCGTCCGTCAGGCGGATTGCCCCGCCGTAGAGCTCGGCCAACTCCGCCACAATGGTCAGGCCCAGGCCGGATCCGGACCCCTGTTCGTCCAGGCGCCGGCCGCGGTCGAAAACCGCATCGCGCTGGTCCGGCGGCAGGCCGGGGCCGTCGTCGTCCACGCGGATCACCAGGCGGCCGTCTTCGGCGGCCGCTTGCACCCGGACCCGGGCGTGCGCGTGCTTGCACGCATTATCCAGGAGGTTGCCCAGCATCTCGTCGAGGTCCTGCTGCTCGCCGCGGAAGACCAGCTCCGGCGGCGCGTCCACCGCGACCGTGATGCCGCGCTCGGCGTAAATGGTCCGCATGGTCCGCGCGAGCGGCTGGAGCCGGCCGGCGACGGGGGTTCGCACGCCGGGCACCTGCGTGGCGGCGGCGGCACGGGCGCGCGCCAGGTGGTAATCGACGTGGCGCTGCATCAGCCGGAGCTGCTCGCGCAGGCGCTGCGCCTCGGCCGTCCGCCCGCCGGCGTCGAGCTGCTGCGCCTCGTTGCCCAGCACCGCCAGCGGCGTTTTCAGGCCGTGCGCGAGGTTGCCCGCCTGCGTCCGGGCGCGCTCGACGATGCGCTCGTTTTCGTCCAGAACCGCGTTCAGGTCGCTCACCAGGGGCGCGATCTCCGGCGGATAGCTACCCGCGAGGCGGGACGCGCGCCCCTCGCGCACGGCTGTAAGGTCACGCCGGAGCCGCCCCAGGGGGCGCAATCCGCCCGCCACCTGGAGCGCCGCGGCTGCGGCGAGCCCGACGCCCAGGACCGCCAGGGACAGCGTCAGCGTCGTCCGGAAATCCGCCACCGCCCGGCGCATCACGGCGGCGTTTTCGCCCACGGCGAGACGCAGGCGCCCGTCGCGCCCGGGCAGGGTGACCGAGCGCTCGTAGGCAACCACCGGCTCGCCGTCCGGCCCGGTCAGGCGGTGCCGGTGAAGCTCGCCGTCGAGCAGGGTGTCCGCGGGCAGGTCGAGCGCTTTGTCCCAGAGCGAGCGCGAGCGCATCCGGATCGTGCCGTCGGCGGCCTCGACCTGCCAGTACAGGCCCGAATAGGGGGTATCGAAGCGCGGCGCGCTAAGCGGACTGGTCAGGCGGAGCTTGCCCTCTGGACCGGTTTCCAGGTTGGCCGCGAGCTGATCCAGCGTGGCCTCGACCCGGCGGGTGAACTGGTCCTGGAGATGGTCGCGGAAGATCCCGGTCAGCACGAAGCCGGCGGCGAGCAGGGCGGCGGCGATCCACAACACCGCGCCGGCGAACAGGCGGAGCGCGAGCGACGGCGCGCGCATGCGGAAGCTCAGCCGTCCGCCGTGCTGCGCGCCGCTTCGGCCACGGGCGGGTCGATGCGGTAGCCCAGGCCGCGCTCGGTGGTGATGAGGTCGCGGCCGAGCTTGCGCCGCAGGCGCCGGATGAAGACCTCGATGGTGTTGGAGTCCCGGTCCATGTCGCGGGCGTAGACGTGCTCGCTCAGCGCCGTGCGCGAGCAGGTGCGCCCCATGTTGTGCATCAGATAGGCGAGCACCCGGTATTCGTGCGCGGTCAGGCTCACCGGCTCGCCGTTCCGCGTCACCCGGTTCGACCGCGGGTCGAGCACCACCGCGCCGCAGGTGAGCTGGGGCGCGGCGTGGCCGCTGCTCCGCCTGAGCACGGCGCGCAGCCGGGCCAGCAGCTCGGCCATCTGGAACGGCTTGGCAAGATAGTCGTCGGCGCCGGCGTCGATCCCCGCCACGCGCTCGGTCCAGGCGCCGCGTGCGGTGAGGATGACCACCGGCACCGCATTGCCGGCCGCGCGCCACTCGCGCAGGACGGACAGGCCGTCCATGCCGGGCAGGCCGAGGTCGAGGACGACGGCGTCGTAGCTCTCCGTCGCGCCGAGGAACTCGCCCTCGGTGCCCTCGCCGCAAGTGTCCACGGCGTAGCCGCCGTCGATCAGCGCGTTCGCGATCTGCCGGCACAGGGCGGCGTCGTCCTCGATCACCAGAATGCGCATCAGTCGGCTTCGTCCTCCGCGTGGTCGTCCGAATCCGTCTCCGCGTGCGGCTGGCGGTGGTGCTCCTCCAGGCGGTGCCCACGCGCCCGGAGCAGGTCGCCCGTCGCGGCATCGTAGTACAGCTCGGTGATGGCGCCGTCGGGGCTCAGCACCTTGATTTCGTACGTTAGGCGCGCGCCGTCATCCCCGTCGTCGGCGCGTTCCAGCTCCACGCCCACCAGCTCACCGCGCACGTCCGCCGCGACGCGGTCGAGGATCTCGGACAGCGGCAGGATCTCGCCGCGCTCCAGCGCCTTGCGCGCGCGTTCTTCGTCGTCGTCCGCGTGCGCCGGCACAAGCGCGGCGAGCGCCGCGAGGGCGGCCAGAAGAAGGGTCGATGCGGTGCGACGCAGAGCCATGACGTGCCCGAACCTGCGCGCCGCGCGATGAACGTGGGCTGAACGGCGCGTTCAGGGTGGGTTCAGCCGGCCTTTGGCACATCCCGGGGCACATCGCGGCGGGCGCCGGATCGCCGGCGGCCGCCGCGGGGCGAACCGCGATGAACCGAAGGAGGAGCCCATCATGCGGATCACCACAAGCCTCGCCATTGCCCTTCTGGCCGGCGGCGTGGTCGCCGCCCCCGCGCTCGCCCAGAGCGACCGCGGCGACACGCGCGGCGACGAGGGGGCGCAGCCGCAGCGCCAGCAGCAGCCCCAGGCCGGGACCGGCCGCGGCGCCGGGCCGCAAACGGCCAAGCCGCTGACCATGCAGGGCGTCATCGACCGCGTGGCGAACGCCGGCTACCGCGACGTCCGCGAAGTCGAGCGCGAGGACGGCCGCTGGGAGGTCTACGCCACGGACCGGCAGGGCCGGCGCGTCGAACTCTACGTCGACGGGCAGAGCGGCCAGATCCGGCGCGACGATTAACACCGGCGCGACCGGCGGGGGCGCCGCCGCACCGCCGCCGGTCCGGCGCTCCGTTGTCTTTTTGGATCGATACAAGGAGGTGTGACCATGACGGCCATTCGTGTCTGGGACTTGCCCACGCGGCTGTTCCACTGGCTGCTCTTCGCCTGCGTGGTCGTGGCCTATTTCACGGCCGAGGGCGAGGGCAGCACGCACCAGATCCACGTCGCCGCCGGCTACGGCATCGGCGTCTTGCTGCTGTTCCGCGTGATCTGGGGCTTCGCCGGCACGCGCTACGCCCGCTTTGCCGAGTTCGGGCGCGCCCTGGCGGAGCTGCCGAGCTACCTGCCGAGGCTGCTCCGGCTCCGGCCGACCGCGTACCTGGGCCACAATCCGGTGGGTCTGCTGATGATCGCGGCCATGACCGTGACCCTGGTGCTGGTGCTCTGGAGCGGGCTCTACGGCGGCGAGGAACTGCACGAGACCGTTGGCAACCTGATCATCATCCTGGCGGGGATCCACGTGCTGGGCGTGGTCGCCGACAGCTTCATGACCGGGGACAACTTGGTCCGTTCCATGGTCACCGGCACGAAGCAGCGTGAGCAGGACCCGGGGCAGGGCGCGTCCATCGCCAGCCTTTCCGGCGGGGTGCGCGCCCTGGCGGTGCTCGCGGTGACGGCCGTGCTCACCGTGCTCGGCTTCTCGCAAAGCCAGGCGCTCAAGTGGCCGCCGCCGATGGAAAGCGAGATGGAAGAGCACGAGGGCGGTGAACACGGCGAAGCGGACGAGCAGGAGGAAAGCGAGGAATACGAGGACGAATACGAATAACGCGCCCCGCGGCCGGTTCGCGTCACCCGGCCGTGCCGGCCATCCGCAATGCGTTAACATGGGTCAACATCCGTCGCCCTGTGCCGGGCGGCGGTGTTGACGCGCCGGCCGGGCGTCAACGGCGGGTGTTAACATGGCGGCGGCGCCGGCTCGGTTCGCCATGGCACGGGCTCCCGTGTTGAGAATAAATCATGAACATCGTGCCATGCCGCAGCTTTGACAGTCAAGGTCGTCGGCTGCGGGTGTATCCCTTGAACGCTCCCGCAACCGTCGCATCCCTTTGCATCCTATGGTTTGACGGAGGGTGTCGCCGGAGATGCCCTTACCAAGACCCAGCGCATAAAGCCGGAAGACTGGCGGCTTGCTTTGCTGGCGCAAAGCGAAGCCGTCCTACTTGAACACCCAATGGGTAGCAAGCCACCTTTCGGCGAGAAATGGCGGCTTGCGCCTTCGACGCGAAGCCGCCGCTACGCCGACCCCACCATCGCCAACCAGTCGTCCTCGGAGAGCACCGTGACGCCGTGTTCGCGGGCCTCGGGCGCACGCATCGTTCCGATCCCCTCACACTTCAAACCAACTCGATCCGTAGGCGGCGGCCGAGTGCGCTGGCCGCGCGTTCCAGGGTGTCCAGCCGGACGGTTTGATTATCCGGGTCGAGCAAGCGGTCGAGTTGCGAGCGGCTGGTATGCAGTCGGCGCGCCATCTCCGCCTTCGAGATGTTCGCCTCGGTCATCGTTCGCCTGAGCTGTTCGGCCAGAACGCGCTTCAGCGCGCCCGCAGTGGCCTCCGCGTAGAGCTCCTGGTCCTCGAGAAAAGCGTCGAAGTCGGAGCCGGCGTGCGGGTTAGCTTGAGGCATTGCGCAAAAACTCCATTCGGCGCTCAGCTTCGTCGAACCACCCTACCACAACACCCAGCATGTAGGGTGACGTCGCCGCATCAGCGGCAAGCCACCTCGTCGTGCCGGACAACGGCGGCTTGCGCCTTCGACGCGAAGCCGCCGCTACGCCGACCCCACCATCGCCAACCACTCGTCCTCGGACAACACGGTGACGCCGTGCTCGCGGGCCTTGCGGGCCTTGGAGCCGGCGTCGGCGCCGGCGATGACGTAGTCGGTCTTCTTGGAGACGGAGCTTGTCACCTTCGCGCCCAGGGATTCCGCGCGCGCCTTGGCC
>Ga0207714_1000398_pt1 | contig 30425 bp, 30 predicted proteins | sample PonA232FremontCA_2_FD_187270 | JGI IMG/M metagenome (GOLD analysis project Ga0207714, IMG submission 187270) | Marine sediment microbial community from Fremont, CA, USA - Pond A23 Sediment 2 (SPAdes) | ecosystem: Environmental > Aquatic > Marine > Unclassified | place: USA: Fremont, California...
TGGTTGTCATAAGTCTTTTGTATTTTTTTGGTTAACTATACAAAGTTATGACTTCCAGTTTATTTATACATATTACCTACGCATTAACCGGATGAACCAGAAAAAAATTAACCCAAAATGAGGCAGTTTAAGAAAAAAATGACGAAAGTGAGGATCTACGCCTTCATCCAATTAGATGAAAGCAATAAGCAGGCTGGGGATAATCGCCGTTGACATGATGCTGAGGTAACATAAAATACTAACAGTGTGTTAATTAATTATTATTGTGAGCACATGTTGTCAATTAGTTCTGTGCAAACATAGTCAATATTCAAGTAAAAACCAAATTTGAATTGATTATTTAAGTAATTAAAATTCTTTTATTTACATAACCAACCCAATCACAAAGCCATACGGGTAAGCCAATTATGTTCTATTGAAAAATTAAAAGCAGGATACGGTTCAAAATACCAAGCTGCATTTGGACAACCCCAAGGAAGAAAAAATACAAGCCACCTTAAAATGTTGAATACGACCGATTAGACCCATGCCGCGAACCATTCCACCCTTAAAAAGCAAAGCCGGCACCTGAGCGGTCCCTTCCACCATGGGAAAGGCATAAGCGCTTCCATCATCAGATTGAAACAGATGCGGGCAATGAAACTGCGTCATTGGATTGGGACAAAGCCAGCAGATAAAAAAGCCCCGAAAGGTGGGTTCCTTTCGGGGGCTTTTCCGGTAAAAGTTTACTTTCGTTAGGGGTTACAATTGCCCGTGGGCAAAGCGATCACCCGGGGCGGGTTTTCAGTGCTCTGGGCAGACCTACTCATTTGAGTTGTTCCAATTGCTGGCGGATATTTTGTTCTATCCGTTGCTCTACATGTTCACTTTCGGTATATTGAAATGGCTCGCCGGTAATTTGCTCAAAAAGTTCAATATAGCGTTGGGAGACTTGTTCAATAAAATCGTCGCTCATATCGGGTACATTCTGGCCTTCTTCACCCTGGAAACCTCTTTCAACGAGCCATTCCCTGACAAATTCCTTGGAAAGCTGGCGTTGAGGCTGGCCATTGTCCAATCTTTCCTGGTAGCCATCGGCATAGAAATAACGGGAAGAATCAGGGGTATGGACCTCATCGATCAAATAGATCTGTCCGTTTTTCTTGCCGAACTCATATTTGGTATCGACCAGCAGCAAGCCTTTTTCGCGGGCCATCCGGGTACCCTGTTCAAAGAGCCGGAGGCTGTATGCTTCCAGTTGTTCGTATTCTTCTTTACTAACCAGGCCCTGGCTGATGATCTGATCTTTGGAGATATCTTCATCATGGCCTTCATGGGCTTTGGTGGTGGGGGTAATGATGGGACGTTCAAACTTCTGATGTTGCTGCATTCCTTCAGGCAGGGGTTCGCCGCAGATTTGCCGTTTTCCGGAGCGGTATTCCCGCCAGGCGTGGCCGGTTAAATATCCGCGTACGACCATTTCTATGGGATAGGGTTCGGTTTTATGGCCCACCATCACATTGGGGTCGGGGGTGGCAATCTTCCAGGTGGGGACAATCTGCTGGCTGGCCTCCAGGAAACGGTCGGCGATTTGATTAAGCACCTGCCCCTTATAAGGGATGCCCCGGGGCAGAACCACATCAAAGGCTGAAATGCGGTCGGTAACAATCATCACCAGATGATCGTCGTTGATGTTGTAGACATCCCGTACCTTGCCCTTATAAACGTCCTTTTGGCCGGGCAGCTGAAAATCGGTGCGAAGAATGGGTTTCTGCATAGGTTTAATTTTTAGGATCCTGATGATTCATATATTCACTATAAGCTTCTACGATCTGTTTTACCAATTCATGGCGGATGATATCGCGCTTGTCAAAATATACAATCGAGATGCCTGAAATGTTCTTCAATATTTCCATACCTTCAATCATCCCGCTTTTTTGTTTGCGGGGCAAATCAATCTGGGTAATATCGCCGGTAACGATAAACTTGGCATTTTTCCCCATCCGGGTTAAAAACATCTTAAGCTGGTTGACGGTGGTATTTTGGGCTTCATCGAGGATAACAAAGGCATTGTCCAGGGTTCGGCCTCTCATATAGGCCAGCGGGGCAATTTCAATGATTCCCTCTTCAATAAATTCGGTGAGTTTGCGTGGATGAAACATATCGCGCAGGGCATCATAGAGGGGTTGCAGATAAGGATCCAGCTTCTCCTTCATATCGCCGGGCAAAAAGCCGAGATTTTCACCCGCCTCAACAGCCGGACGGGTCAGGATGATGCGCCGCACCCGCTTTTCTTTGAAGGCCTTAACAGCCAGGGCAATGGCGGTGTAGGTTTTGCCCGTACCGGCCGGGCCCACGGCAAAAACCAAATCGTCCTTCTGATGGGCTTCCACCAACTTGCGCTGATTGACCGTGCGGGCCTGAATCGGACGGGCATCAATGCCATAGACCAGTGAATCCTCCGACTTCTCCTTGGCCTTCATCATCTGTTCGCCTTCCCCCTCATCGCTGAGCAAAGCTTCAAATTCGGTCTCCTTAAGATTCTTGAATTTATTCAGGTATTCTACGATCAGATCCACCTTCTCTTCAAATTCATGGACCTCCTGCTCTTCCCCTTGCACCTTCAATTCATTGCCCCGGGCGATCAACTTCAGCTTGGGATAATGCTCCTTGAGTTTCTCCAGGCGCTTGTTCTTGACCCCAAAGAGATTAACCGGTTCAATGGTCTCTAAATATATCACCTTTTCCATCATAAATTCGATAAATATTGTGTACTTTTGGACACCGCAACAGGTTTGTGTCAAATAACAAATCTAATAATTTATTTGATATTAAAGGCAAGGCTCTGTCAAATCATTCGGGTCAATATCAGGTAAGGGGTCATTATGAAGCCAATTGTTACACTGACCACCGATTGGAACAAGCACGATTTCTATGCGGGAGCTTTCAAGGGCAAGTTGCTGAAGGCCCATGATGATGCCCATATTATAGAGATCACCCATCAAATCAAGCCCCTACATGTTCCTGAAGCGGCTTTCATTTTGGCCAATACCTACCCCCATTTTCCGCAGGGGACGATTCACGTGATGGCCGTCAAGAGCCTTGGCCATCAACAGCATCCCATCCTGGTGGTTCATGATGGGCACTATTTCCTGGGCAACGACAATGGAGTCTTTGGACTGATCTTTCAACAGACCCCTGAGCAAATCATTCGTATAGACCAGCCCAACCCGCTTCCGACCTTCCCGGCAGCAGGTGTGTTTGCCGAAGTGGCCAGTCAGCTGATTTCAGGCAAAAGCCCCGATGAATTCGGCCCTCAGCAGCCTTCCTTCTACAAACGCATCCCATTGCGCCCGACCATCGATGAGTCAGTAATCATTGGGCGAATCGTCTACATCGACTCCTTTGACAACGCCATCACCAATATATCAAAGGATTTATTTGATCGGGTGGCCCGTTCCAGGAAATACCAAATTTTTGTACAAAGCAACAGCAACAAAATCAACCAGATCAGCAGCAACTACTATGACGCCCCGGAAGGAGAACTGCTGGCCCTGTTCAATTCCCTGAACCTCCTGGAAATCGCCATGAACGGCGGCAACGCCGCCCAGATCCTCTCGCTGGATACCGACTCCACCGTTCGGATCACTTTTTTCTGAGGCCCTGGGAGGTATAACTTATCGAGAATGGAAAAAATACAACACCATGAAAAAATCACTGCAAGCATTTGACCGACTATTGAATATCATGAATGAGCTCAGGGAAAAATGCCCCTGGGACCGCAAACAAAGCATGGAGAGTTTAAGGAACCTGACGATCGAGGAGACTTACGAATTGGCCGACGCCATTGTTGAAGACGACATGCCGGAAATCAGAAAGGAGCTGGGTGACCTGCTGCTGCATGTGGTTTTTTATGCCAAAATAGCCCAGGAAAAACAGGCCTTTGATATCACCGATGTAATCAACGGGCTGTGCGACAAACTTATCGAGCGCCATCCGCACATCTTCGGAGAAACCCAGGTAGAGAACCACCGCCAGGTGGAAGAAAACTGGGAAGAGATCAAAATGAAAGAAGGCAAGCACTCCATACTCTCCGGTGTGCCCGGATCATTGCCAGCGATGATTAAAGCCAACCGCATTCAGCAAAAGGTGCGTGGGGTGGGCTTTGACTGGGACCGCCGTGAACAGATATGGAACAAAGTACGCGAAGAACTGGGTGAACTCGAACGCGAAGTCCAGCAACAAGATCAGGCACACATCGAACAGGAATTCGGCGATTTGTTGTTTTCCCTGATCAATGCCGCCCGCCTTTATGATATCGACCCCGAAAATGCCCTGGAGCGAACCAATAAAAAATTTATCCGGCGATTCCGACATTTAGAGGCAAACACCCTGCAAAAAGGACGCTCATTGAAAGAGATGTCCCTGGAAGAGATGAATGTCATTTGGGAAGAAGCCAAAAAACAGGATGAATAAAAATCAAATGCCCGAAGCACCCTTTCCATTGGTCTATGGCTTTAACTGGGCAGGATATGGCTCCCGGCGCAGCTGATGCTTCAATCAAAAATGGCATTGCCGAGCCCAATGGGAGTCATTTTGTGCATTTCTATGCATCGGTCGAATCCTGTTGCTGCGAATCGGGATTTTGCCCTGAAGCCTCCTGCGAGTTGCCTTCCTCTTCGTTGGCCTCCTCATCCCGGCTTAAATCAATGTATCCCAGACGCTGAAGGGTGTTGTACCAGCCAATGATTTTTTTCATATCCGAGGTGTAGACCCTTTCCTGGTCGTAATCCGGAATGACCCGGCCAAAATACTCCTTCAGCTCTTTGCCGGAGACCTTCTTGGGATTGATGGTTTTCTGGCCGTTTTCATGCTCATGGATGGCTTTGAAGACATCCTTCAATTCACGGTCTCCCTGGTCGGTATAAATACTGATGTCTTCAAGGGAATTAATCCTGGCCGTGGCATCGGCATTCATCCGCTTGCCTGTTTCCAGGTTCTCGACAATGATGCCATTGCGGCTTTTCTTTAGATACTTATACAGCCCACTGTAGCCGGCTATGGAAAGAATATCCTTTAGCATGCTGGTTCGTTTTTTAATTCGAAAATAGGTAGGAACCTGTCCATGATTCAAGACCCACCTTCTGTTATAAGGTTTTGCTCATGGAGATTCCAGGTGCAAATATAGCATAATGTGGCAACTTCAAAAGCACAAAACGGCAGATTGTTGAAGCGTCTAATTCAGATTGCGTTCCTTTCGAATCTTTTCATAAGCTTCATTGACTTTTTGAAATTTCTCGTTGGCCGCTTTCTTAAAATCATCTCCCAGATAACTGACTTTATCGGGATGATATTTATTGGCCATTCGCCGGTAAGCTTTTTTCACTTCCTGATCGCTGGCCGAGGGGTCGACCTCGAGGATGCGGTAAGCATAATCGGTATCCTCGATGAACATGGAGCGAATCGAATTCATGTCCTTCGCTGATATTCCGAGCTGGTTGGCGATGTGTTCAATGGTTTGCTGTTCACTTTGACTGACACTGCCATCGGCAGCAGCCACTCCAAAGAGAAAATGCAACAATTGAAGCCGGCTGCTGTAATCCAGGTTATTGCGGATTTGATGGGCCACCTCGCTAACCGGAATGTTCTGTTTGAGGATATCGCGCAAAAGATGGATGGCTTCCTCGGCCGATTCCTGGCCAAAATTCCTGACAAAATAATCTTTCACATAATTCAGTTCGGAACGCATCAGTTTTTGGTCGGCTTTCATGACGGCAGCCACCAGCACCAGCATACTGGAGATAAAACTGCCGGTGGTGGTCATGGAGTAACCGGAAGTTTGCTGTCCCTGCATTTCATCGAACATGGAACCAAGGACAAACCCCATGATTCCGCCAATTGGGCCCAAAAAAGCCCATCCCAAACCTCCTGCGATCCATTTGGTAAATTTTCCCATAAGGCTAAGCGCTGTCTGTTAATTGTTGATGTATGTGAATAATTTGGGGAAGCACCATCCGCGAGCCATCGTTATAGACCACGAAATCGGCCCGGGCCATGCGGTGCTCATCTTCAACCTGGTGGGCCATCCGCCTTTCCACCGAGGCCCGGCTAACCTGGTCTCTTTCTATAACACGCTGAATGCGTATCTCTTTGGGGGCATAAACCAGGATAAGGTAATCGAGGCCGTGTTGGTTTTTAGATCCCGGTAAAACCGCTGCCTCCTCGATAAGATAAGGCCGATCGGTATGAAGCTGGCACCACTGGTTGAATTTTCTCCGAACCCTGGGATGCACCAGTTGGTTCACCCGGTCCAACGTTTGCGGGTCTGAAAAAATTTTAGAAGCAAGCAAGGCACGATTCAAACCATTCTGACCATATATCTCAGGTCCGAACAGGTGGATCATCTCATTGCGAAGCTCCTGATCTTCATCATAGAGTTGTTTGGCCTGCTGATCGGCATAAAAAACCGGGGTACCCAGGGTTTCAAAAACCCGGCACACCAAAGTCTTCCCACTTCCAATGCCGCCGGTAACCCCCACTTTGATCATGGCTTCTTCTCGATAATATATTCCACTTCTTCCGGGGCAAAACTGTATGATTTCAGATAATCCGGGGCCTGCTTTATCTCAACCCTCAAATGCTCCCTGCCCTGTTGAACCTGCCGATAATCAACGGTAGCCTTGAACAACTCGGGGATAACCCGTTCATATTTGCTCAGCCCTACCAGATAGGTGATGGAGACAGACCGCGGAAACGTTCTAAGAATCAAAGAATCGGGCAAATGCTCTGCCACAATCTCTTTCTCCACTTCCCCTTCGGTATATTGCTCGACCGGGATGGTCAACTTAACCCGGTTATGGTCATACTCGACCTGAGGATGTGCCTTTGCCAACCCCAGATTGGTTTGGACCGTTTGCTTGAGATGATCAAAGGTACGCTTTTGGGTGTAGACCACTTCTATGGTATCTAAAACGGAATTGGGCCCCGAAATGTTTACACTGTCGGGCTCCAGGCGGACCTTCCCCTTGAGCATCATTTGATTATCAAAGTTGTAATCAATATCAGGGCGTACCGGTACCCGCTTGCGGGCTTTTTCAGCAAACTCAAAGAAAAGGGTGTCGGGGGCAATGTTGAGGATCTCCACCTCCTGGCTCAATTGCTGGGTGATCTGTGTAAAGGCAGATTGGGTGACAATATAGTATTTGGGCGAATCCCCCTGGTCCTGGGATTGAAGGTTATAAGCGTTGAGATGTAAAATCAGGGGATTCAATTCATTGCTGAACTGATATTCGAGGAGTTTAAAACCCTGGCCTTTAACCTCCAGATCAAGATGCGCGGGTAAATTCCCCACCACAATCTTATCGGCTGGCATATCCTGATATTCGACCGGATAGGAAATGCGGGTTACGTAATCATCCTCCAGCTGGGTCAAAAACCAAAACATGGCGGAGATTGCCAGAAAAATCAAAAAAACCCCCACCCGCCGGTTATTCACACGGGCCTTAAGGTGTTGAACGACCTGTTTTACATTTAAACTGGAAAAACGCACAGATCAGAAATTTAAAAATCTCCCGGCATTGGCAGGCATTGGCCTAAACCACACCGGGAGTTGTACAAATCGGTCAGGACTTATCTCTTTTCGCCAAGGTCCTTGGCGTCCTTCAAGATGGCATTCTTATCGATCTTAATGCGGGTTTGATCCTGAACTTCAATAACCACGGTCTGATCGGAAACTTCCACGATCTTCCCGTATATCCCGCCTGAAGTGACCACCCGGTCGCCATTTTGAAGGGACTGGCGGTACTTCCTTAGTTCTTTCTGCCGTTTGACCTGCGGTCGAATCATAAAGAGATAAAACACCACAATAATCAGTAAAAGAGGCAAAAGGGTGCCCCAGGTGCTTCCCTGGCCAGCGCCTTCGCCTCCGGCCTGACCACCTACTAAAAACAGTTGAAACAGTAAGTTCATAATGTAAAAATTTTTAATATTTAGCTTTAAACGATCACATTGGCTTTGATCGTCAGGCGCACCTCCCGTTTGGGGGTATTCGTCTTGACGATCACCGTCTTGTATTGATTGCCCCGGCGCCCGGAACTATCAAAAACAACTTCGATGCTGCCTTCCTCCCCGGGCTGAATCGGTTCCTTGTTATAGCGGGGTACCGTACAGCCACAGCTGGCCGCCGCATCGCGGATAACCAACGGGGAGCCCCCCTCATTTTTGAACTCAAAGACATACGAAACCTTTTCCCCCTGCTGCAAATCCCCAAAATCATAATAAACCTGTTCAAAAGCAATTTGAGCAGGGCCGGCTGGCTCGTCGCTCGCCTCATCCCCTTTATCGGCCTGGTGCTGTCCGCAACCCGCAACAAATAAGGTGAACAGCAAAATATAATATGCCATTCGGTATAGCATCATCTGCTACAAAACTATAACAAAATATTAAGATGAAGGTAATAAAATCAAAATCATCAGACTTCCCCGATCAATCCCCGTCCCTGTTTATGAATTCTGTCTTCGGACCTGAGCTGGGCAATGACCTTATCGAGAATGCCATTGATGAAGACATTGCTTTTCTCGGTACTATAGTACTTGGCGATCTCAATGTATTCATCCAGAGTAACTTTGGTTGGTATAGAAGAAAACTCAAGGATTTCAGTAATGGCCATCTTCATGATCAGAATATCCATAAAAGCGATCCGCTCCAGGTCCCAATTCTGGGAATTCCCTTCAATGAGTTGGTCGAACTCCTGGTAATGTTCAATGGTTTTTCGAAACAATCGTTCTGCAAATTCCTGATCCTCCTGCTTCTTGAACAGCGGGAAATAAAGCTCGCCCGGGCCTTCCTGGTGAAGATTGCGCACAGATTTAAGAATAAAGCTGATTACAAGCTCTACCTCATCATTCCAGTAGATGCTTTGTTCCTCCAGTTGCTGGAAAAGGCCTTCAAATTCAGGAAGTATGGTGTCATAAATTCGTAAAACAAAAGTTTTATCGTCCTCATAGGTCGAAGCCCCCTCCTGACTCATGTAATCCTGGTAAAGACGGGTCTCGGTTAAATGCGCATAAAGATCCCTTAAAAACTCCCGCTGCTGTGACCAATCCAACTTGTTTTTCTCTACAAAAGCCTGCAACTGTTGATTTTCTCCTATTTGCCTAATCACCTGGTTGTCAATAAACCTGGTGTTGGGATGAAGGTCTTCATAAGTCGGGGCTTTCTTTGAGCGGGCCAGCTCAATTTTTTGTTCGGCGTAGTTTTTCAGATCCACCATCAAATAAAGCAATTTATGATAGAGATGGTGAAATTTATGCATGGAAAAGAACAGCTCTTTCTCGGCAGCATACCTGGTTTTCCCTTCGGAGAACAAATAGGAAAATACGATTTGAAGAATTTTGATCCTTATTAAACGTCTGGTTATCATCGCAGTTTTCGTTAATCCATCACGATTTTAGCCCGGGTGCAAAGTAAATGAAAATTATGCTTCAAACTAAAATTTAGGGGATGAATTCACCCGGTGGGAACAATTTTTTATAAAAAAAGGTATTTTTGTAAGCGCAATCCGCTAATTATTTTATACTTTTGGTAATTACAAAGTGAAACTTTAAAAGCGATTAATGATGGACGGATACGAAAACACAGAAGGACAAGGCCAAGGACAAGAACAAGAACAAGGACAAGGGAAAAACGGACAGGACATTATCTTCTCAAAAGTGATCAAAGCCGGGAAGCGCACTTATTTCCTGGATGTTAAAGCAACCCGCAAAAATGATTATTATCTGACCATTACTGAAAGTAAGAAAAGGTTTAAAAACAACGGGAAACGCTTTTTTGAGAAGCATAAAGTTTTTCTCTACAAGGAAGACTTTGACAAGTTCACCGACAGTTTAGAAGAAGTGATCAACTTCATCAAGCGAGAGAAGAGTGAAGAGATGGAGGCAATCAAACAACGGCAGCAAGAGAAGGAGCAAGAGCAGGCCGAACAGGTTGAAGAAACCGCTGCCAGTTCAAGCTACACTTCTGACATTGAATTTGAAGATTTAGATAACAGGGAATAGCATAGCAAAAAAAAGGGCCCGGCCGGGCCCTTTTTTTATAGTCCAATCGTTCCTCCCTAAGCCTTGCGCTTAAACGCTTTTTTTGTATCATAATCATACCGAGGCCTTATAAGGAGGCCTTTTGCTTTATCCGGGCCAGGATTGAAGAGGGGGACATTTATTCAAATCATCCGTTTTTCTAAAAAAGCCATTCATTTTTACCACCTCCTTCTGTTTATTTCGTGGATGTCTTGAGCAATGATGGCCTTATTCTTATGGTGCCCCTTTACAATGCAATGGATTAGCCAGAGCTGATAGCTGCCGGTGGCTTACTGCATGTTCTTCGCCGGTGCCCTTCCTCATAAAAACATATCTTTGATCATGGTTCAAATCATTGGTGGAGAAAAAAAATAATACTATTTTTGTAGGCTTTTTAATGTTCATCTGGGAATAGTCGATGAGGTTATCAGAGTTAACACGCAACGAATCGGGCATCATAACAAAAGTAAGGGGGCGTGGGGCCTTCAGGAAAAGAATCCTGGAAATGGGATTTGTAAAAGGAAAGAAGGTCACCGTCGTCAAGAATGCGCCCCTTCGCGACCCCATTGAATACAAAATCATGGGCTATCAGGTTTCACTGCGTCGCAGCGAAGCCTCACTGATTGAAGTGATCACCCGGGAAGAAGCAAAAAAAGAGGCTCCCGGTCAGTTTAACGGGGTGATCTCCGAACAGTTGCTGAAAACAACAGCCAAAAAACGGCAAAAGACCATCAATGTTGCCCTGGTCGGGAATCCCAACTCCGGCAAAACCACCCTGTTCAATTTTGCTTCCCGCTCAAAAGAGCACGTAGGCAATTACGGAGGAGTCACCGTCGGTTCCAAGATGGCCCGCTATAAACAGGGGGGATATCACTTCAACATCACAGATCTGCCCGGAACCTATTCCTTAAGCGTCTATTCGCCCGAAGAACTTTTTGTGCGCAAACACATCCTCGGGGAGATGCCCGATATTGTCATCAATGTGGTCGATGCCTCCAACCTGGAGCGCAACCTGTATCTGACCACCCAGTTGATCGATATGGACATCAAAGTGGTCATTGCCCTGAACATGTATGATGAGATGAAACAGCGGGGCGATTATTTCGACTACCCCTCGCTGGGTAAAATGATCGGCATCCCCATTGTTCCTACTATATCCTCAAAAGGAGTCGGTATTCGTGATTTGTTCAAAAAAACCATCCAGGTTTTCGAAGACAATGATCCCACCGTGCGACACATCCATATCAATTATGGCCAGGAAGTCGAACCTTCCCTGAAAAACATCCAGGATGAGATATGGAAGAACAAGCGCCTGACCGATATGGTCTCTTCGCGCTTTTATGCCATCAAACTCCTGGAAAAAGACTCGGCAGCTCATTTCACCCTCTCCAACTGGGAAAATTATCAGGCCATCAACAACCAGGCTAAGCAAGAGATTACCGGTATTGAGCATAAACTGGGGGAAGACAGCGAAGCGGTAATCACCGATGCCAAATATGCCTTCATTGCCGGAGCTCTTAAAGAAACCTACAAGGGCAATGTAGAGACCAAATACCGCCACAAAACCGACCGCCTTGACCGCTATCTCACTCACAAATACCTGGGTTTCCCCATATTTCTTTTTTTCATGTGGGTAATGTTCCAGGCCACCTTTAAACTGGGGAGCTATCCGATGCAGTGGATTGATGGGCTGGTCGGCTTTACCGGAAACGAACTGGATCAACTCATGCAGGAAGGCCCCCTGAAGGATTTGATCATCCATGGCATCATTGACGGGGTGGGGGGAGTCATCATCTTTCTGCCCAACATCCTGATCCTGTTCTTCTTTATATCGTTCATGGAAGACACCGGGTATATGGCGCGGGCAGCTTTCATTATGGACAAGATCATGCACAAGATCGGTCTGCACGGACAGTCGTTTATCCCTCTCATCATGGGATTTGGCTGCAATGTGCCCGCCATCATGGCCACCCGGACCATCAAAAACAAGAACAACCGGTTGCTGACTATCCTGATCAATCCCTTCATGTCATGTAGTGCCCGCCTTCCGGTATATGTACTGATCATATCGGCTTTTTTCCCCGAACACCCGGGCACCATGCTCTTTTCGATATACCTCTTCGGCATTCTCATGGCCGGGGCCGTAGCCATTGTCTTTAAAAAAACCCTTTTCCGCACCGAAGAGGTGCCCTTTGTCATGGAACTGCCCCCCTACCGCATGCCTACGCTCAAAAATACGGCCGGTCACATGTGGAGCAAGGGATCGCAGTACCTGAAAAAAATGGGGGGCGTCATCCTGGTGGCCTCCATCATCATCTGGGCTTTGGGTTATTTCCCTCAATCCCCGCCGCAACCTAAGCAACCAGAGGCCAATAACCCACAAACCATGGCCCTGGAGATGGACGAAAAGGAGCATAAAGGGGGTGAACATCAGCCCGGACAAACCGGCCAGGACACCAGCAAACTCAATAACTCCTATATCGTCCGGATTGGAAAATTCATTGCCCCGGTTATGCAGCCCCTCGGTTTTGACTGGAAAATGAGCGTGAGCCTGGTCAGTGGCATTGCAGCCAAAGAAATCGTAGTCAGCACCATGGGCGTGCTTTATCAGGCCAATACCCAAGTCGACACCAACCGCGATAAGCTCATCCGCAGCCTCCAGCAGGCCCGATATGAACAGGGACCCCATAAAGGCGAAAAGGTCTTTGATCGCCCCACCGCCATGGCCTTCCTCATATTTGTCCTGCTTTACTTCCCCTGCGTGGCAGCCCTGGCTGCTATCCGACAGGAAACAGGAAGCTGGCGCTGGTCGGCTTTTGCTATCCTGTATACTACATCCCTGGCATGGATCGTTGCTTATATTGTAAAACAAATAACCCCGTTGTTCCTCTGATATGATACAATGGCTTGTTACATATCTGATCGTGGCCGCTGCAGTTACTTATGCAGGCTACCATATCTTCCGCTTCTTCAGGCAAAGCAACAAAAAAAGGATGTGCCCCTGCTCTTCATGCCCGATGAAAAAAAATCCCAACCCCCGCCCCCTTCCCTACCAAAAATAAGCCATCCCAATAACCATTGGCTCGAGTTTTGTACTCATTTAAAGGCCCATTTAAAGGGGATCAATCATGCTCAGTATTGAACCCTAATTAATCGTTGGAGCTCTCCACTTAGTCGCATGGCTTATGCATGTACTCCTGTTAAGTGTCAGTCTATAAGATTCTTATCCCACCAATCCCATACCCCTGCCTTATCCTGCTTAAAGCCGGATTTGTACGTATTACGCAGCTGATAGCCTCATTTATCTACAAACGTGAAAAATAACAAAAAATCACCTTACGTTGAATTTAATGCCGATAACAAAGCGGTTTGAATAAAGTAAAACACCCTTTTTGAAGGAAAAAGCTGTGCCACTGAGATGTTAAATCGATGTTTAAATCCAAAATCAGGAGCTTATGGAACAAATTGATAAACAAACCATTGATAAATTAAGTCAGGAAAGAAGCCCCAACAGCATTTCCATTTATTTGCCTACAACCCGTGAAGATCCCGAATCCAAAGAAAACCGGAACCGCATCAACCTGAAAAATAAAATCAAGACTGCCCGTCAGAACCTTGAACAGCAAGGTTTCCAGCAAAAAGACATTGATCAATACCTCAAACCATTGTACGACATTGTTGAGGATGCCGGTTTTCTGAGAAGTCTGTGGGATGGGCTTGCCATTTTTCTCAATGAACGCACCTTTAAATATTATACCTTGCCTCTGGATTTTGACAACGTCCTGTATATGGGCGAAGATTTTTACTTGTTGCCTTTGCTCAGGCCTGTAAAGGAAAACAAAAACTTCTATATCCTCTCGCTCAATCTGCACGGGGTGAAGTTATACAAAGCCAACCGGTTCAGCATCGAACCCGTTGAGCTCGAGGCCTTCATCCCCGAACAGATTGAAGAAGTCACCGGGTTCGATGAATACAAGGATAAAGTTTACCAACACCGCAGTGCAGTGGTTGGAGGTGGTCAAACTTTCTACCATGGACATGCCAAAGGGGAAGAAGAGAAAAAGCAAGAGGTACAGCGGTTTCTCCGATATGTGGAAGATGGCCTGCAAAACATCCTCAGCAATAAAACCGAACCCCTGGTGGTGGCCTCGGTCGATTATATCTTCTCGTTGTTCAGGGAAGTAACCGGTTACAAATACCTGGTCGATCGAAACATTTCGGAAAGTCCGCGGGATGAAAACGAGAAAAGCTTGCTGAAAAAAGCCTGGCAGGTCATTCAGGATCAGCTGGACCGGGAAAGGGCACAAAAGGTAAAGGAGTATCTCGACTCCAATAACAAATCCTTTATGATTGAAGACATCCTCCCCAACGTGCTGTACAACCGGGTAGAAACCCTGTTTGTAAACAAAAAAGAATGTGTTTGGGGCAGCCTACACCATGACACCTTTGAAGTCTCCCAACACCACCAGAGGCAGAACGGGGATGAAGATCTGCTCAATTTTGCTGCGGTCAAGGCCTTTCTGAACAATGGCCGGGTCTACCTGATGGCCCCCGAAGAAATGCCCGATGGCCAGAAACCACTCAATGCCCTTTACCGGTTTTGACCCTTTCAGGATGAAGCGCCTGCCTGTGAAGGCAGGCAAAGATGAACCACAGTGAAAGGAACCCGGATGCCATAGCGGGTTCCTTTCTTCTATGTATACATCAAGATGTTAAGGTCGATTGCCGCTGTAAAAGCTTAGCCCAAATTGCTCTGTAGAAAATCAACCTGGGATGTGTTCATCAGGAAAGGTGAAAAATATGTATATTTACAATTAAAAACGACCATGATCGAACTGGCAGCGAACATTGGATTCAGCGACTATTTACTGGTATTTTTAGGTGTTATATTGATGGTAGCAGGTGTGGCCGGATGCATTCTTCCCGTCATCCCCGGTCCGCCCCTTAGTTTTGGGGGGTTGCTGATGTTGCAGCTGACCGGTTTCGCCTCCTTCTCCGCCACTACCCTGATTATTCTGGCCATTGTCGCCATTGTCGTGACCCTGCTGGATTATTTTGTCCCCATTTGGGGAACCCGAAGGTTTGGGGGCACCAAATATGGCAGCTGGGGGGCAACCATTGGGGTGGTCCTGGGCATCTTCCTTTTCCCCCCCATTGGCATCATCATCCTGCCCTTTGTAGGTGCAGTGGTCGGTGAAACCCTCAAAGGTTCCGATTTTAACGCTTCCCTGCGGGCCGGATTCGGCTCCTTTATCGGCTTTTTAATGGGAACCGGTCTCAAACTCATCGCCGCCCTGATTATGGCATTTTACTTCTTTACCCGCATCGATTACAGCCTGGTCTTCTAGTACACCATTCCCCCGCTTTCAATCAACCCCGCTAAGCGGGGTTCGCCTCAAACAATGGCCCCGCTAAGCGGGGGTTAAAAAAATCAACCCCGCTAAGCGGGGTTGATAGAAGGAGGGTGGAATAGAAAAGGGGGTATGGTTTAGCCCATTGTGGCGGCCATAACAGCTTTAATGGTGTGCATGCGGTTTTCCGCCTGATCAAATACGATGGAAGCTTCCGACTCAAAAACCTCTTCGGTGACCTCCATCGATTCCAGGCCAAACTTCTGATAAATATCTTCACCGATTTTGGTTTCGCGGTTGTGGAAAGCGGGCAGGCAGTGGAGAAACTTCACATCGGGATTGCCGGTTTTCTCCAACAAGGCTTTATTGACCTGATAGGGTTTTAATAGCTCAATGCGCTGTTTCCATACTTCTTCAGGTTCCCCCATGGAGACCCACACATCGGTATAAAGGAAATCGCAGTCGCGCACACCTTCCTCCACCTGGTCGGTAACGGTTATTTTGGCACCGGTTTCCCGGGCTATTTCTCTGGCCTGCTCAACCAGTTCTTCGGAGGGCTGGGTTTCTTCAGGGGCTACCGAGCGGAAATCCATGCCCATTTTGGCGGCGCCAATCAAGAGGGAATTGCCCATATTGTTGCGGGCATCGCCCAGATAGGCAAATTTGACATTTTTCAGCGGCTTGTCGGTATGTTCCTTCATGGTAAGGAAGTCAGCCAATATCTGGGTAGGGTGATATTCGTTGGTCAGCCCGTTCCAGACGGGAACCCCGGCATATTTGCCCAGTTCCTCAACCACTTCCTGGCCGAAACCGCGGTACTGAATGCCGTCGTACATTCGGCCCAACACGCGGGCTGTATCTTTCATCGACTCTTTCTGGCCCATTTGCGAGCCGGTCGGGCCCAGGTAAGTCACATCGGCGCCCTGGTCCTTGGCGGCTACCTCAAAAGCACAACGTGTGCGGGTGGAAGATTTTTCAAAAATCAGGGCCACATTCTTGCCCTTGAGACGGGGTTGTTCGGTACCGGCATATTTGGCTGCCTTTAGGCCGGTGGACAAACTCAGCAGAAAATCGATTTCCTGTGGGGTATAATCCAACAGCTTCAGGAAATTACGGTTCTTAATATTAAACGCCATAACAATCTATTTTTTAAGTTAATAATTAGCAATGATGCGGGTGCCATATTCCTTATCCTTGAGCAGGGTGGCTTCAGTGATTACACTCTTTCCGCCGCCTTGCTCGACAAACTGGACTGCAGCACGGATCTTCGGACTCATGCTGCCTTCGGAGAACATCCCCTGCTCCAGGTATTTTTTGGCATCATTTACATCCAACGGATCCAGTGCTTTTTCATTGGGTTGTTTATAGTTGATGTAGACATAAGGTACATCGGTCAGGATATAAAACTCATCGGCCTTTATACGGGCTGCCATAAGTGATGAGGCCATATCCTTATCGATGACAGCTTCCGATGGGCGAATCCGCTGTTGTTCATCCCTGTAAACGGGAATACCTCCTCCTCCGGAAGCAATCACTATATTGCCCTGTCGTGCCAGGTTCTCAACCACATTTTCATTCATGATGCTTTGGGGTATGGGCGAAGGCACAACCCTTCTCCAGCCCCCTTCGGCTTTAACTTCTTCCTTAAAAGCCCAGCCCTTTTCCCTGGCCAGCTTATCGGCCTGCTCCTTGTTGTATATCCTGCCAACCCGCTTCTGAGGATCCTGAAAGGCCGGGTCCTCTTTGTCTACCTTTACCTGTGTTACCAGGGTGACCACATCTTTGTTGATGTTATGCTTGCGCAACAAATTGAGCATAGCCCTTTCAATCATATAACCTATTTCACCCTGGGTATCAGCAACGCATACATCAAGCGGCATCTGAGGCAGGTCGTACATCTGCTCACCTGCATCGTTTTTCATCAGGAGATTACCTACCTGAGGACCATTGCCATGGCTGATGACAATGTGATAATCCTCTTCCAGCAAGAAAAGTAAATTTTCCAGCGTCTCGGTGACATTTTGTTCCTGCTCCTCTATCGTCCCCGCCTGATTGCCCCGGAGCAATGCGTTGCCACCTAATGCTATAACTGCTAATTTTCTCATAACCAATTTTTTACATTTATTAATCAAGGAGATACAAATCTAATAAAAATTATCCATATACACCCACCTCCCTCATTGTTTTCATTTAACCCCTTTCTGAACCGCCATCCCCCTCCTATCCTCGTGGAAATTGTCCCGGTTAAAACACGGCTTTTTGACAGATTTTGCTATTTTTGTAGATTGTTTTACAACATCCAATCCCCCAAGAATATATGCAAATCAAACATACGGCCCTTTATTATGCCCTGCTGCTCCTGCTTATAATGCTTTTGGCCTGCTGCCAGAAAAAAGACAAACCGGCAAGCCAGATTCAGGAAGGCTTCATTGAATACCGGATGACCTACAAGGGTGACAGCATGCGCGGGTTTAAATACGAGTTGTTGCCCAAAAAGATGACCATGTGGTTCAAGGACAACAACACCCGCAACCGCATTAGCGATCTGGCCGGTGTAGTGGCATTCACCCATATAAAAAACCACGAGCAAGGAACCTATACCACATTGGTGGATATATTCAACAACCAGTACAAATACATCGAGCAAAGCGATAAACCTTCCATTTTTTTTCAGAGCCGACCGGAGATGGAGATTGAACGCACCTCGACGATGAAAGAAATTGCGGGTTGTAAATGCCGCAAATACATCATCCACCGCAAGAACACCGGCCAGGAAGATGGGCCGTTTGCCGTATATGCCACCCAGGATATTGAGATCGAGGGCTTCACCGATCTGACTCCCTACCAGTCCATTGACGGGGTATTGCTTAAATTTAAAGTGCAACTCTATGGCTTGCCAGTTAAACTGGAAGCTACCGAAGTATCCGGCGAAGAGGTTTCCCCCAAAAAGTTTTCTGTTCCTTCTGGCTACAAGAGGGTCAACAAACAATCAATGAAAAAGATAATTGAACTGCTCAAATAACGTTTTTACCCCGTGCAATGGTCGTGATTTCCCATTAATTTTATTTTCTTTGTAATTGCGTTTTTTTCGTTTGAAAAGCATCTCACTGCCCATGGGTAAAAAAAACAAAAAGCGACAAGCACGGGATGACCGGTATAAGTTTCTTACGGGTCTTTTTCTGTTGTTTTTGGCCATCTATATCATTTTGGCCTTTACCTCCTTTTTTTTCACCTGGCAGATTGACCAGAGTTTTGAATGGGGGCAGGTTGTTTCCGGGGCCAGCATAACGGTGGAGAACTGGGGCGGCAAACTGGGGGCACGGTTGGCCAACATGTTTATTGCCAAATGGTTTGGCATTGCCTCCTTTTTGGTGCCGTTTTTTCTGGTGGTGTTGGCCTTTAAGCTGTTCAATTACAAAATACTGCCGGTACAAAAGACCCTTTTCTACAGCCTGACCGGGATGGTCTTGTTGTCGTTGTTTTTGGGCTACCTTTTCCAGGACCTGGAGGGTTACCTGGTTAACGGTCCTGGTGGGGGGCATGGACTTTTCATGGCCCGCTGGTTAAATGCCCTGATCGGAAAAACGGGCACGGCTTTTCTGCTGGTGATTGCCCTGGCCACTTACATGCTTGCCCTGCTCAACAAACCAGTGGGTGAGCTGGAGCAATCGGCCATACGGGGCTATCGCAGGATAATTCGGTGGTTGGGCCTCAGCAAAGCTCCCCTCAGGCCATCGCCGGCAAACGATGGTCCTTCTGGTTCAACAGGGGAAAAGGCCGGGAAAAAAGAGGCTACCCGGGAAGTCGACAACACCCCTATTGAATCCTCCGGACAATCTACCGCAGGCCAACAGGAGGGGGAGCCCCCCGATGAAGCAGTCACTGAATGGGAGCAGATCACCCCTAAGACCGGGGCTTCCAACAGGCAAGCTCAAACAAGTGACGAAAGCCCTGGTACCAGCGAAACGGCTAAAGACAAAACATCACAGGACAAAACCCCCGAGGCCACCTCCAATCAGGAGTCAACCAGAGAGGAACCCGCAGCATCCCCAAATCAAAGCAACGGTGAGCCACAAAATCACCCTGACCAGGGCCCGGCCGAAGAGGATTCGCAAGAGGACGTTCAGATCACCATTGAGAAAAGTGAAGAAGAACGTGCTGAAGGAAGTATACCCACGGAAAACATCCCGGACTATGACCCAACCCTGGAGCTGAGCCATTTCCAGATGCCCCCCATCGAATTGCTTGAAGACTACGGCGATGAAGAAGGCCAGACGGAAGTCAACAAAGAGGAGATTTACCGCAACAAGAACAAAATTGTAGAAACCCTGGCCAATTATAAAATTCAGATTGATAAGATCAAAGCCACGGTTGGCCCCACAGTAACCCTTTACGAAATCGTGCCGGCCCCGGGCATTCGCATCTCAAAAATCAAAAACCTGGAAGACGACATTGCCCTGAGCCTGGCCGCTTTAGGCATTCGCATCATTGCCCCTATCCCGGGCAGGGGAACCATTGGAATTGAAGTGCCCAACGAGCAAAAAGAAATCGTCAGCATGCGCTCGGTGCTGAGCTCTAAAATTTTCCGCGAGGCCCAGTATGAACTGCCCATCGGCCTGGGCCGGACCATCTCGAACGAAACCTATGCGCTGGACCTTTCAAAAATGCCCCATTTGCTGGTTGCAGGAGCCACCGGCCAGGGTAAATCAGTGGGCCTGAATGCCATCATCACTTCCCTGCTCTATAAAAAGCATCCGGCCCAGCTCAAATTTGTCATGGTCGATCCCAAAAAAGTGGAGCTGACCCTTTATTCAAAGATCCAAAATCACTATCTGGCCAAAATACCTGACATAGAAGAACCCATTGTTACTGAGAACCAGGACATCATTAAAACCCTGAATTCTCTATGCCTGGAGATGGATGAGCGCTACAATTTGCTGAAAGCTGCTCATGTCCGCAACATCAAGGAATACAACAAAAAATTTATCCGCAAAAGGCTGAATCCCGATAAAGGACACCGTTACCTGCCCTATATTGTTGTGGTGATCGACGAATTTGCCGATTTGATCATGACCGCCGGTAAGGAAGTCGAGAGCCCGCTTGCCCGATTGGCTCAATTGGCCCGGGCCATTGGCATTCACCTGGTCATTGCCACCCAAAGGCCCACCACCAATATCATCACCGGGGTGATTAAAGCCAATTTCCCCGCCCGCATTGCTTTCCGAGTCACCTCGATGATCGACTCGCGCACCATCCTCGACAGCCAGGGGGCCAATCAGCTGATCGGACGGGGCGATATGCTCATATCCACCGGCAGCGATCTGACCCGCCTGCAATGCGCATTCCTGGAAACCGAGGATCTGGAAAAAATCACCGATTTCATCAGCAACCAACAGGGCTTCGGGGAACCATTTGAACTGCCCGAATATCAGGAAGATGAAGGGGCCAACGGCGAGGCCAAAAATGTGGAAAAATGGGATGAGCTCTTTGAAGAGGCCGCCCGCATGGTGGTACGACACCAACAGGGCTCTACTTCCCTGATACAACGTAAGTTTTCCATCGGATACAACCGGGCAGGCCGCATCATGGACCAGCTTGAAGCGGCCAACATCGTGGGCTCCCACGAAGGCAGCAAGGCCCGCCAGGTTCTCTTCCCCGATGAATACGCTTTGGAACAATATTTGAACGCTTCTTCCAATGAAAACACCACATAATCCAACCTTTTATCCCTGGCGAAATATGGCAGTAAAAGGCAAAAACGAAACAATCCCTATGAACCCCCCATCCAAGAACTTACACAACAAGGACATGAATAAACATGCGGGTTCCATAATGATTGACCAGATAATGTCTGTTTTGAGATTCAGATTATATTGATTTATAAACTTTTAATTAAAGTATATCCGTATGAAACTGAAAATCCTGCTGTTGACCCTCCTATCGCTCCCGGCCCTTCAGGTGTCGGGCCAGCAAAATAACCGGGCCCAACAGCTCCTTAAAAAACTGGCCGAAAACAACCAGGCCCATCAAACCATCCGGGCCGATTTTACCTTCCACTATAAAAGCCTTCAATCACAGGAAGAAGGTTCCTGGGAAGGCCAAATTCTTATGAAAGGCCAAAAATATCGCCTTGAACTTCACCATTCCACCGTTTACTACGATGGCAAAACCCTATGGAATCACCTTCATGATGCAGAAGAGGTCAATGTTTCAGAACCGGTTGAACAAAAAGAAGGCGATATACTCAACCATCCCCACCAAATCTTCGAGATTCATCAAATGGAGCTCAAGCATAAATACCTGGGTGAAGAGAGAATCGAGGGCATACAGATGCACAAAATCGATCTCTATCCCAAAGACCTCGACAAAGATTATAGCCGGATCAGGCTGTTTCTCACCCCATCGCCGGTCCAGATCCATTCGGCCAGGGTCTTTGCCAAGGACGGCACCCGATATACCATCGAAATAGACAACCTGGTAACCGATAAACCGGCCTCCGATTCATCCTTTGTATTCGATAAACAAGCCCATCCCAAAGTAGAAGTCATCGACATGCGGTTTTAACCGGAAGGGCATTTCTTCTTAAACAAACATCTCTATAAAAATCTGTTTCTGTAAAGAATGCCACCTAAATGAACGGGAAGCCGAGCTTTGGCTCATTTGCCAGGATGCCTGCCCGGCTTAAGGATCATGATAAAACCCATCATAGCCCGTTTAAATGGAAAAAAACTGCACTTAAATGGCAGCCACTTCCCGATTATCAGGCCAATCCGTTGGATGATCTATTGCCCGAGAATTTGAAACTTGGCTAAATATCTCCTCAAAAAATTTCTTACCAGGCAAAGGGGGATTGGCTCAGATGGAAACTCAGAAATAGCCGGGACTTATGCCGGATATTTAATCCGGGCATGGTAGAAATTTTGCAGCTTTTTCTTGAAGATACCCCGGATGATGGTGATATCGCGGAAAGTAATGTCCACATTTTCAAACTGCCCGCCATTGAGTTGGGAATCGATGATGCTGTCGACCAGGTTGTTGATGGTCTTCTCATCAAGCGATGAATAGCTTCTCGAAGCCGCCTCCACGGCATCCGCCATCATCAGCACCGCCATTTCTTTGGAGAAAGGCTTGGGGCCGGGATAGGAGAACTGACTCTCGTCCACCTCATCCTCATTGAAGGCCTGCAGATATTTCTTGTAGAAGTAATGCACCCGGGTAGTTCCGTGATGGGTACGGATAAAATCAACAATGGGCCCGGGCAGCTTATATTTAGAGGCATACTCCACACCCTTTTTCACATGGCCAATGATCAGCCGCGCACTTTCAAGAAACTCCAGCTGGCTGTGGGGGTTAAAATCGGTATCCTGGTTTTCGATAAAATAAATGGGTTGTTCCATTTTACCAATATCGTGGTAAAGGGCACCTGTGCGCACCAGCAGGGTATTGCCCCCAATCTGGTAGGCAGCGGTCTCCGCCAGGCTGGCTACCTGCAGAGAATGCTGGAAGGTGCCCGGGGCCTGCTCCGAGAGGCGACGCAACAAAGGCTGGTTGGTGTCGGAAAGCTCCATGAGGGTGACATCCGATAAGAAGCCAAAGCTTTTTTCAAAGATATAGATCAGCGGATAAGAAGCCAACACCAACGCACCGTTGATGCCGAAATAGGCAATATTCATCCAGTTAATGCCTTCTATACTGCCTTCCTGGGTGATGGCCAGCCCGAAATAAATGAAGATATAACTCAAAACCACCATCGCCGAGGAAAGGAATAGTTTGCCCCGGCGGTTCAGACTGGTCAAACTGAAGATGGCCACAATACCGGCAATAAAATTAAGGAAGACAAACTCGAAGCCATTGGGCACAAAAAAACCCACAATCATAATGGTGACAATATGGATAAAAAGGGCCAGCCTGGCATCATAGAAGGAACGGATGATGATGGGCAATATGGCAAAAGGAATGATATAAAGGGTATCTGGGCGCACCCGGACGGTGATGCTGGCGATGCCCACCATCAAAACCACCAGGAAAAGAATAAAAACGGTTTTCAGACTGTTCTGCAATATCTCATAGCGAAAATGAAACAGGAAGAGGTAGAGCACAAAGATCGCCCCGAAAACAAAAATAGCCTGGCCCAGAAAAATCAGGTTGTACTGAAAATCACTGCCCAGGCTTTTCTCATATTCCCTCCTTAGGGACTCCAATATGCGGAAGGTCCTGGCATCAACCACTTCCCCCTTCGATACGATCCGCTCACCCGCCTGAACCATCCCCCGGGTGATGGAAATGTTGTCCAGCATGTTTTGTTTGACTTTTTGGGAAGTCTCCTGATCATAAAAGAGGTTGGGCTTGATGTAATCATAAAAATTAAGCGAAGTAAAAAAGTTTCGCTGCCGGTCGTCTTTCACATCCAGCGAGTCCAGATACTTTTCCACATGATTCATCAAATATTTATAGGCCTCTTTCTGATCATAGATCTTTCCGAACTCATGCTCTTCGGCCAGGTTATCGCGGAGAATCACAACCTTTGAATCCCGATCCAGACTCCCGTTGATTGCAGCAGCTTCAGCAATACCCTGGCGGTAAATATCCTTCAGGTATTGAATGGTGCGTTGATAAAACTGGCGGGTCCGCTCTTCAAAGCGGCTGTCAACAAAGACTTCCTTCAATTGCCGGTCCGAAAATTTTTCATTGAAGGCCTGCCTCAACTGCTGGTTGTACTCCTCGGTGAAATTTTTAACCTGTCGTTTCAGTACCAGGGTATCATAGCGAAAATAAGGTTTAAAGTGCTCCAGAACACTGTCGCGTTCCTGTTTGATCTGTTGCTGACTTTTATATACGGGGAAATCATAGGGGGCTATCAACGTTTCGTGCATCCAGGGTTTGCCTTTCTGGAATTCGTATTTGAACTTGCCTTCCCGTGGAAGCAAATTGACAAGGATCACAAGAGCCACCAAAAATAACAGCCCATTGAAGATGCTTTTATATTTGCTCTTGATGAATGAAAAAATATCCTTCATATAATTTGCAGCCTTTTAGTAGAATAAATTTTGTACCCGACAAAAATACAAATTTTGGCCAAAGCCCGGGTCAATTTACCCCTTAAACCATTCAACCGCAATCAATGTTTAACCACCACCGGCTCATCTCAGGTAAAACATGGCCTTTCAATCATCTTAAACGACCCTGCCAGCTTGTGCAGATTTTATGAACAAATATCAAACAGGGTCCTAAATAATAAATGGGCGGTTCAACAGGCCCCCACAAGATCATAAATGAAGTTGCCCACTTGCATGGGAAACCATCCAGTAAGATCATCAATGCGTTTGCCACGGCCATAGGGGAATATTCAATGACATGAATCTGATATTCAACGGTATACCTATTTACCCACAGTTAAATAAGCCTTTATACGGGTATAACTCGTAAGAATTTGTTATTTTTGATTAAAAACCATTGGGATGGACAACGGCATTTGCCTGAACAGTATGATTCCCTTAAGGGATACACCCGACAGGCAGGGGGAGCTGACCGATCAGCTTTTGTTTGGGGAGCATTTCAGGATACTGGAATCGCAGGGGGAATGGCACCATATCCGCAGGTTACCCGATGGATATGAAGGATGGATGAAGAGTTTGTATTTTTTAAGGATGAGTGGTGAATGGATCGCCGCACACCAGCAAAAGGCACCTTGGGTTGCAGGGGAACCTTTCATGTGGTTGAACATTGAAAATGAGGGGATGTGGATTGCAGGGGGCTCGCTTTTACCCGATTTTGATCCCTCTACCGGCTCATTCACTTTATCCAACCGGCATTGTACGGTACAGGATAAAAGCGGTGTGGCCAGGGGGATGTCGCGGGGAGAGCTGGCCCAGGCCGCCCGGAACTATTTGAATGCCCCTTATTTATGGGGAGGCAAGACGGTTTTTGGGATGGATTGCAGCGGTTTCACCCAGATTCTGGCCCGAATGGGAGGAATTGTTTTGCCGCGCGACAGCCATCAACAAGTGCATCGGGGCACCACCGTGGGATTTATCAAAGATGCCCGCCCCGGCGATCTGGCCTTCTTTGACAATGAGGAGGGGGAAATCATCCACACCGGAATGATGCTCGACCCCAACCACATCATTCATGCCTCCGGGAAAGTCCGAATCGATGCCATTGACCATCAAGGCATTTACAACCGCGAGCTCAAACAATACACCCACACTTTGAGGGTGATCATTAATATCATGGATGAACCTCAAAAAAACCATTCGCTATGACACGCCTATACATCCTGATTTTTCTGGTTGTTATCATCATTGCTATCTATCTGGTGATCACCAGAAAATCCGACAAAAGCCAAAATGATTCATCATGAGTTACACCTATACCTATCCAAGGCCTGCCGTTACGGTGGATTGTATGATTTTTCTGCCCCAACAGGATAGCTGGCATCTGCTGCTGATCCAGCGGGACAAACCACCTTTTGAGGGTTCATGGGCTCTTCCGGGGGGCTTTGTCGAAATCGAAGAACCCCTGCCAACCGCTGCCCAAAGGGAGCTGGAAGAAGAAACCGGACTCAGCCAGATCCCGGTGCATCAATTTTATACCTTTGGCCAGCCGGGCCGCGATCCCCGGGGCCGTAACATATCAGTGGTCTATTATGCCTTTTTGAATACCATCCCCCCACAGGCGAAAGCCGGATCAGATGCCAGGAAGGCAGCCTGGTTCGATATCCACCACCCCCCTGCCCTGGCCTTCGACCACCAACAAATCCTGGATCTGGCCATCGAAAAGCTGAACTTATAAAGTCATCAAAAAGGCAGGAATGCCATCGCATCCCTGCCTGTATGAAGGAATAAAAAGTTTCTGCAAGAAATCCCGCTGTTTTTAACTGCAACTGGGTTCTATAACCTTCTTTATTTAAACAGGATTCCTTTCTGTTTGAAGTAATCAATGATTTTGTCCACGGCCTGCTGTACATCCAGCTTATCGGTTTCGATGGTGATCTCGGGGTTATCGGGCTCCTCGTAAGGGGCAGATATGCCAGTAAATTCAGGAATAACCCCCTGGCGGGCCTTTTTGTATAACCCTTTAGGATCACGTTTCTCACAGATGGACAGGGGAGCGGTGACGAAAACCTCGATGAAATCACCTTTTTCGTTGAGATTGCGGGCCCGCTCGCGGTCCTTTTTATAGGGAGAAATGAACGAGGTAATGGTCAAAACCCCGGATTCAGCAAAAAGATGGGCCACCTCGCCAATTCTGCGGATGTTTTCCTCGCGGTCTTCCGGTGAAAAGCCCAGGTCGCCGTTGAGTCCATGGCGCACATTGTCGCCATCCAGGATGAACACCTGGGCATCCATTTCAAAGAGGCGTTTTTGCAGGGCCGTGGCAATGGTCGATTTACCACAGCCAGATAGGCCGGTCATCCATATGACAGCCCCTTTGTGGCCATTTTTCTTCTCCCGCTCGCTCTTCTTGATGACTGTATCATGCCAGACCACATTGGTGCTCTTTCTTTTATTGTCTTGACCAGCCTGACCGTTGGAGAGAAAATACTGCTTGAGGATATCCCCCACCGGCTTCCTCATGATGCGCTCATCCACATCTTCTCCGTTCTTGAGCTTACGCCGCACTTCCTTCCCGGAGATGAACACGGTGTGATAGCCTTTGGGCTCAAATTCACTGATTAAACCCACCCGGTTAATCTCCTTAAAAAACGCCGCAAAACCTACTTTAACCGGCTCAATATCCAATCTGCCTTTGAGTTCGTCAAATTTTTGGTGGGCATCAAAATCGCCCCATATGGGGGTGCCATCATCAAATGGGGCATCCGCATGCTTGCGGCCGATGACAATATTGGTGAAACCATAATTCTGGCGGTAAATGGCATGCATCACCGCTTCCTTCGGACCGGCATAAAACATTTTCATATCCAGGCCGATCAACAGCAGCTGATCTTCCAGATCATAGCCAGCAGATTTCCACAGATCCTCATCCTTATCGCCATGTCCTATCCAGCGGTCTTCGATCAGGGCTTCATAGGTGCGCATGCGTACATCAGCCGGTATATCATCCGACTTGGTGGCACCGACCAGCGGATTCAAAACGGTGCCGGTGAAATAACCTGCCCGGGTAAGTTCCTCCGCCGCATAAACCATGGCATACTCATGAGCCCGATGCAGGGCATTGCGGGTCTGAAAACCAACAACGCGCTCCCAGCCTTTCCTGGCAAAAAGGGTGCGGGTTTCTAGAGGAGAAAGCATATATCGACCAAATTCCGGATTCTTGGGCTGCGGCAAAGCCCAAATATTACCTCCCAGCAAATAATCGCGCGGATCGTCATTGAATATCCGGGCACCCGGATGATCATTCCGGTTGGTGCCGTAAACCGTTTCGTTGTACTTTTTCTTATCGAAAGGATAAAGGTCGGTGATTTCAAGGGTTCCGATCAGATCGCCCTGCTGGTTTTCAACGGCAATGTTCATGCCTTTTTCCAGCTTATCGGCTTCGGTCTTGTCTATGGGAAAAGCCAGGGGGATGCTCCAGGCGAACTTCTCGCCGTTGCGCTCAATGACTTCTTCATCCAGAACCTGATGGAACTCGTCCTGGTTCATCGGACCCTTTAAGGGAGATAAGGCCCCATCGGCCATCCGGTAAAAAACAGATAAATCGGCATCGCTGATCCGGTATACCGGGTAATGTTCAGCTTCTTTGATCAGGTGGTCGCGTTCTAACTCGGGGACAATCCGGTTGATCAAACCGCATCCCCCGTGAGGAGGTAACATGGATTGTTTCATTTGATGTTCATTTTCTTGTTAAACACTGTTATAGATTGAATGTCAATCTGCTGCTCTAAAGGGTGCAAAGTTACACAAATTTATTGGAACCACCGGACCATCCCCGAGCCTTTTTCACCCAGAAAGTTAAACCCCACGGAAATCCCACCCGCACAACATTAGATAATGGATGAGCTGAGGCTTGCCTGTTTTGATCAAAGAGAAATTTCCCTTCCGTACAAATTTTTCAGGCCCAACCTTTCTCCCCGGCAGAAAAAAACCACTGTTTAGAAAAACAATAAAAAAGATTCTGATAGACAATCCACTGAACAGATAAAAGTTTTAAAGGCAAATTGTTGTAAAAAACAGATATAGTTATATCTTTGCTCCTGCTGTTCATAATATTTAAGGATGTTAACAAAAAACAAAAAAAATGGTGAATCAAGAGAAAGTGCAAGAGATCAACAAGTTGCTGGAGAATGCTTCTTCCCAGGAGGTTGTCAGCTTCTTCATGGAACATTATAAGCAGGACACGGTCTTTGCCACCAGTTTGGGTGCTGAAGACCAGGTATTAACCGACATGATCGCGACCGACCATAAGGATGCCTACATCATCACCCTGGATACCGGCCGGTTGTTTCCTGAAACCTACACCCTGATCGATAAAACCAATAAGTATTATAACATCAAGATGGATGTCTTCTTTCCCGACTTTCGGAAAGTTCAGAAGATGGTCAAAGAAAAGGGCATCAACCTGTTTTATGACAGCATTGAAAACCGCAAGGAATGCTGTCATATCAGAAAAATCGAGCCCCTTCAAAGGGCCACCGCCGGCAAGAAAGTCTGGATCACCGGCCTGAGGCGTGAGCAATCGGTTACCCGCATCAACCTCAAGCCCGTGGAATGGGACGAGCAAAACCAGATGATTAAGGTCAATCCCCTCTACAACTGGAGTGAAAAGGATGTATGGAATTACATCAAATCCAATGAAATTCCCTACAATGAACTGCACGACAAGGGTTATCCCAGCATTGGCTGTGAACCCTGCACCCGCGCTGTTAAACCGGGTGAAGATGTAAGAGCCGGCCGGTGGTGGTGGGAATCGCCCGATAAGAAAGAGTGTGGCTTGCACGCCAACAGCGAAAACAAACAGTAATAGTTATTCCGATAAATATTTCCTTGTACTGATAGAAGGCGCCCCCGGGGCGCCTTTTTTTATGCCTGAAAGCTTCCTCCAACCCACTGCACTGGAGCATATTTTTGGGTCAGATGACCCACACCGGTTTAAAGGAAAGAGATCTGGTTGGTTTTTTGAGTCAAATCGAGTTTAATCCGATTTAAGGGGAAAAACTTGCGCATGCATGGCACACAAAAGGGCGCCTCATGGAAGGCGCCCTTTGATGTATCAAAGATCGATGGATCGGTCTCTATTCAACGTCCCAGAAGAGGTTGACCGTCGGGCTATCTTCACCACCCATGGCATCAACAGCACTGTTATAATTGGTGGTGTTGAGCCTGGATTCGGAGTAGGGATAGGGATAGCGCACGGGAACCTGCTGATAAAGGGTACCCATGTCTTCGGTGAAATTAAACTCGGGATATTCCAGTACCCTCCAGGAAGCCCAGCTTTCGGTTGGGCGGTTGTAAAGGGCAATCCACTTCTGAATGCCAATGGATTTTTTCCAGTTGTTGGCATCATACTGGACCGCATCCTGAGCCAGGTAATCATCCACTTGGGTTTGCAGGTCAGAACCGGATATGGTCTCACCGGTGAATTTTTCATAGTTGTGGGCCCAGTAGCGGATGTTGGCCTCGATGGCATTCTCATAGTGGGCTTCAGCTGTTCCGCTGACGTTGTATCCCCCGCGGGCAGCTGCTTCTGCTCTTAGGAATTCCATTTCGGCATAATCAAGGAAGACCTGCTCAAAGTCGGGCTCAAAGAATTGCTTCTGGAAGTGGGCCACTTCGGCGTACTTCTCAACCTGGATGGCATAAGGCTGCGGGGGACCGAAGCTGGTATCAACCACGTAGTCCATCCGCGGATCATTCAGTGAAGCCAGCGAGTCAACAAAAGGCTTGGTCGGGACCACGTCTGAACGCCCGTCTATTTCAAACCACTGATAGATGCTGTGTACATGCGGCGGAGTACTGGTGAACTTGAAGATGGCACCTTCGCCTTCTTCAAAAACCCCTGTACTGAGGGCGGCATTGGCCTGCTCGACCGAATAGGTCTTGTCATAATCGGCCAGGCGCATGGC
>Ga0207714_1000399_pt1 | contig 30417 bp, 28 predicted proteins | sample PonA232FremontCA_2_FD_187270 | JGI IMG/M metagenome (GOLD analysis project Ga0207714, IMG submission 187270) | Marine sediment microbial community from Fremont, CA, USA - Pond A23 Sediment 2 (SPAdes) | ecosystem: Environmental > Aquatic > Marine > Unclassified | place: USA: Fremont, California...
TTTAATGGCTCAAATAGAAAAATCAGTTAAAGATAAAGAATGGATAGTATTTGTTGGTTGGCAACCTCATTGGATGAATTCAGTTTATAATATTAAATATTTAGAAGATCCTCAGAGATTATGGGAGAGCCCTTATTCCTGGGTAGATACATTAACTAGACAGGGGTTTGAAAAAGATTATCCAGAAGTATACAGGTTTTTACAGCAGTTTAAAGTAGATATTGAGGATAATAATGATTGGATTTATGAAATTGGATTTAATGGTCAAAATGAAATGAAAGTAGCAGAAGAGTGGGTTAAAAATAATATCTTAGTAGTTCGTCGTTGGTTAAGTTTAGTTGAAACCCCAAGGGGAGAAAACGCTTATCAGGTTTTAAGAGATAATATTGGTTTGAATAATAATTAAATAATAAACAAAATTAATACTTAGTAAAAAAAGTGCGGAGTAGAGAAGGTCAATAACTCTATTTCGCACCTTTTTAATTTTTTTTAATATGTGGTTTTGATTTACTCAATTTGTTTGGGATCTAGTGCATCTCTTAAAGCATCGCCTAATAAGTTGAAACTCATTACGGTTATTATTATAGCAAAGCCTGAAAAAAGTGAAATCCACGGAGCCTGGATTAAATACTCTTGACCTCTTTTAAGCATTGTACCCCAACTGGAAAGAGGGGGTTGTACACCTAAACCTAAGAAACTTAAACTGGCTACTAATAAAATAGCTTGTCCGACTCTTAAAGAACCAATTACTATAATCGGTGAAATTACATTAGGTAGAATATGTTTTTTTATTACCCTATAATCAGAACCCCCTAAAGCTTTAGCTGCTTTCACATATTCTTTTTCTTTAACAGAAAGAACAGCTGACCGGGTAATTCTGGCAAAGTTAATTAAACCCGTAAGACCGACTGCAATGATTACATTGATTATATTTTTACCTAAAGCTGCAATGATAGCTAGAGCTAATAATATAAAGGGAATCGAATTCCAGGTTTCTACAATTCTCATAATTATAGTATCGGTTTTACCACCATAAAAGCCAGAAATAAGGCCTAAAGATATACCAATAAAGGCATTTACAAATACTGCTGCAAAAGCAACACCTAAAGCTACCCGGCTGCCATAAATTACTCTTGAAAGTATATCGCGCCCAAAATCATCTGTTCCCATCAAGTGTTTTATCGTTGGAGCTGCTGCATTCATATTTGAGTAATCAATTTGATCAGGCTCAAAGGGTGCTACAAAAGGAGCACAAAAGGCTAAATATATGAGCAAAATAATAATTATTGCACCAACTAGTCCACCTTTATTTTTCTTGAATTCTTTCCATGAATTATATAAGATTTCCTTTTCTTTTAAGAGTAAAAATATTTTTGGTTTAAAAACAATTAATGATAGTAAAAGTAAAACAAGTAAAGAAAAACTTGTTGCCAACTTTATTTCAAGGGAGCCCCAAAAATTACCTTTGATTATCCAGTTTTGGTAAAGTATGTACAATTTGGTTATTAATAATATAATAGCTGTAATTCTTTTTTTCATACTTTAGTGCCCCCTAACTATAGCTAATCTGTGGATTTATAAACACATAAAGGATATCAATAATTAAATTGGTTATTACATAAAGAAAAGATAAAACTAGAATTGTACCGAAAACCAGGGGTTGATCACGATAAGATACAGCTGTGACAGCTAATCTTCCTATTCCTGGCCAGGCAAAGACAGTTTCAGTTAGAATTGCTCCTCCAAATAACATAGCTAGTTGGTTCCCAATATTAGTAATAACCGGTATAAGAGCGTTTCTTAAAGCATGTTTGTTTGTAATAATCTTTTCTTTAACACCTTTAGCTCGAGCAGTTCTAATATAATCCTCCTGTAATACTTCTAGCATTGAAGACCGAGTTAATCTACTTGTAGAAGCAATTAATATTGAACTTAAAGAAAAAGCAGGTAAAATCAAATGTCGCCAACCTTCTAAAGTTAATAAAGAGCCCCCATATCCGGAAGAAGGTAATACATTTAAAATTACAGAAAATATATAGATTAATAGAATACCTGTAAAAAAGACTGGAATTGAAATTCCTAAAGTGGCTAACATCATACTTAGATAATCAAAGACTGAGTTTTTCTTAACAGCTGCAATAATACCAATTGGCACAGCCAAAATGACTGCAATAACAAGGGCAGTTAATCCTAATTCTAAGGTTGCTCTCAATTTTTGACCAATAATTTCAATAACAGTTGTTTTATAATATATAGACTCCAAATTTCCAGTTACAAAGTTTTTCATTAATAAGTAATACTGTATATGTAAAGGTTCTTCTAATCCATATCTTTTATTTAATGTTTCAACTGCTTCTTCTGATGCTTTTGGACCTAATAATACCGAAGCAGGATCACCGGGAACCATCTGCATGATACCGAATAGAATTAAAGATACTCCGATTAAGACCGGAATAACCCATAATAATCTTTTTATAATATATCCAAACATAATCAGACCTCCCAGCAAATTTAATTAAGGTAAAAAGCAGGAGGATATCCTCCTGCTTAATTTACATTCTTTTAGATTGTTAAAATATTAATCTATTTTTTATATACATTAGCATTTGGTGTGACAAGTGGAATAATTACCGGATTACCAGGTTTTAAGTCCTGAACACTATTGTTCATTACATAAATTTGATTTATGTGTGCAACAGGAACGAGCACTTTCTCATCACCAATGGTTTTTCTTAATACTTTACTGTACATTTCTTCGCGTACTGATTGGGATGAATTTGTGCGAGCTTTTTCTAACCATTCATCTACCTGGTCATTTTCATAAAAAGATTTATTTAAAGAACCGTCTGATTTAAACCAGCGGTATAACCAGAATTCAGGATCAGGATCAGAAACAAAGCTTAACATATAAACACCAATTTCTCCAGCACCGAGTTTTTCCCACATTGCTCCAAATTCCATAACTTGTGCATTTGCCTTAAAGCCAGCATCTCTAAGTGAAGAGACTAATGCTTCTACTACTTTCACTCTTGAGCTATCAGAACTAGGTACATATATATCGATAGTAAAGTCTTCTTCTACAACACCTTCGTCTTTTAGTTCTTGTAGCTTTTCTTGTGCTTTAGAAGGATTAAATTCTACACTTTGTTCCTTTAGATATTCTTTTTCATCTGGCCACAGTGTAGGTGGTACGAAAGAATAAGCAGTTTCACCTTTTGGTCCGTAAATTTGTGGTGTAATTTGTTCGAGTGGGCTAGCCATTAAAAATGCTTTTCTGAACTCTACATTATTAAAGGGAGCCATTTTATCATTGAAGCCAAAGAAGTGAATTCCACCACCAGCTGCTTTTTTAACTTGGAAATTAGAATTTTCTTCGAAATTCTCTAATTGTCCAACATCTAAATTAACTGCGACATCAATTCCACCACTTCTAAGTTCCATTCCTTGGACAGAAGATTCAGGAATTGGTCTAATAACAACTTTATCTAGTTTAGGATCTTTCATCCAGTAAGATTCATTAGCTGTTAGTACAATTTTAGTATCAGGAACCCATTCTTCTAATTTAAAAGGGCCTGCACCAATAGGTTCACGAGAGAACTGATCTGCACCTATTTCTTGGACATAGTCTTTAGGAACTATGCCAAAGGTCATAGCTAACATAAAAGGTGAATAAGGTTCATCTAATTTGAATTTGATAGTATAGTCATCTACAACTTCAATTTGGTCAATTATAGTTACTTTACCTCTCAGACCAGAACCATTATCTGGATTTAAAATTCTTTCATAAGTAAATTTAACATCTTCAGCTGTTAGGGTTTCTCCATTATGAAATTCAATACCCTCTTGTAAATAAAAGTTGTATGTTTGCCCATCTTCGGAGATATCCCAATCTTTTGCAATCCCGGGTACAATTTTATTATTTTGCCCATACTCTACCAGTCCGTCATAAATAAGGCTATTAACTCTTTCATTAACTGAAATATCAGCAAAACCAGGATCCAGGCTGCTTACATCTGCTTCAAAACCAATCACCAAGGTTTGTTCATCTTCTTGTGCGAGAGTGGTTAAAGAAAATAGACTAACCAACATAATCATCATTAATATAATTGAATATAGTTTTTTATTCATTTACTTTCCTCCTATTGTAAGTTTAAGTTCTGTTATTTTTTATTCTATCAATAAAATCTGAAAAAATTGCTAACTGTTCAGGATGGTGTTCAAACATTATTTCAGGGTGCCATTGAATAGCCCATACATTATCATGTGCTTTACTTTCAAATCCTTCTAAAATACCATCTGGACTGAAAGCAGTAGCTTTTAAACCTTCACCTAGTTTATCAACTGCCTGGTGGTGAAAACTATTAACCCCAATTGTCTTATCTTTAAATATGTTACTTAAAATAGTATTTTCTTCAATAGATACCGTGTGTAGTTTCTTATATTTTGGCAGATCACCAGCAAAATGCCGCCACTGAGTCTCTAGTTCCTGTTCAATATCGCGGTGTAAGGTTCCACCGAAATATGCATTCATGAGTTGTAACCCTCGACAGATACCTAAAATAGGTTTGTTTTTAGAGAGGGCAAGCTCGATTAGTTTAAGTTCTTGCTGATCTCTAACAGGATCTACAAATTTAATATTTTTGTAAGCATATTCAGTATAATTTTCGGGATCTACATCAGCTCCACCTGTAAGGACGATACCGTCAACTGTATCTATTAGTTCCTCCATTAATTCTTGATCCTCATAATTTTCTCTAATTTGAGGTGAGACTATTGGAAGACCTCCACCTTTGAGTACACCATTTACATAATTTTGGGAAACCATTCCATAATCAAAAGTACTTAATAATTCAAAGTTTTTACCTAATTTATGTCCCTTTCTTAAAAAAGAAGAGACTAAAATTCTAGGACGCATTTAATTTCACCTTTCCTCTCATCTTGGGACTTAACAATTATGCTTAATAAATAATATATTTATTTAATAAAACATGAGTTATTTAATCATGATACTACTATTATAACAGGAATCTACTATTCAGGCAAACAAATCTAGGATTTGGTTTTTCAATATAATTAATAATAAAGGAGGAAATTTATAAATATTCAAGAATACATAAATAGAATATTATTATATAAAATAGGGGGATTAAGATGTCTAAAATTATTGATGGTAAAAAAATAGCCAAAAATATTAGAATGGAACTAAAAGATGAGATTAACAAATTAAAAGAAGAGGGTAGAGCACCCGGTTTAACTGTAGTGATGGTTGGTAATAATCCTGCTTCTGAAACTTATGTTAGCATGAAAGAAAAAGCAGCAGAGGAAATAGGAATCAATTCTAGATTGCTCAAAAAAGATGAAGATATAAGTGAAAAAGAATTATTAGACCTAATTGATGAATTAAACAATGACCCAGCAGTGGATGGTATATTAGTTCAATTACCCCTTCCCGAACATATTGATGAGAAAAAGGTTATTGAATCTATCGTGCCTGATAAAGATGTAGATGGTTTTCATCCAATAAATACAGGTAGATTATTTAGTGGGCAAGAAGATTCTTTAAGGTATGAAGCATGTACACCTTTAGGTATTATAAGAATGTTGGAAAGAGAAGGAATTGAAATAGACGGTAAAAACGCTACCATTGTAGGTAGAAGTAATATTGTAGGTAAACCAATTGCACATCTATTATTAGAAAGACATGCTACTGTTACAATCTGTCATTCCCATACAAACGACCTAAAAGCAGAAACCAAAAGAGCAGATATAGTTGTGGCTGCCGTAGGAAGAGCAGAAATGGTTACAGGTGATATGATAAAAGAAGGTGCAGTAGTAATAGATGTCGGTATTAATCGGATAGACGGTGAACTACTTGGTGATGTTGAATTTGAAAGTGCTAAAGAAATAGCTTCACGAATAACTCCCGTACCAGGTGGTGTAGGCCCAATGACAATAGCAATGCTCATGGAAAATACTGTTAAGGCCAGAAAGTACCATGGAGCATAATATAGACAGTATCTATTCTGTTTCACAGATTAGCAGTTATATAGAAGCATTGTTTAGTACTGATAAAGTACTACAAGATCTTTGGGTTAAGGGAGAAGTCTCTAATCTATATAAGGCAAACTCCGGCCATATGTATTTTACGATTAAAGATGAAAATGCCCAGTTAAAGACAGTTATGTTCAGACACAAAAGCCATAAACTAGATTTTGAGCTAGAAGATGGAATGGAAATAGCTGTCCACGGCTATATTAATATATATAAGGTAAGGGGAGAATATCAGCTATACGCTGATGAAATTATTCCAGAAGGCAGAGGTTCTCTCTATGAAGCCTTTGAAAAATTAAAAAAAGAGTTAAAAGAAGAGGGTCTTTTCGAGGAAGATAAGAAACAAAAGATACCTCTGATTCCTAAAAAGATTGGAATTGTTACTTCCCCAACTGGAGCGGCAATTCGAGATATGATTTCAGTTGTTGATAGAAGGTTTGAACATGTTTCAATTTTAATTATACCCTCTCTTGTTCAGGGGGATAAAGCCTCTGGTCAACTTGTAGAGGGTATTGAATATTTAAATAAACGGGATGATATTGATTTAATTATTGTCAGCCGTGGTGGAGGTTCTATAGAAGATCTCTGGCCCTTTAATGAAGAAAAGGTTGCACGGGCAATTTATGCTTCACAAATACCAGTGATTAGTGGAGTCGGTCATGAGACCGACTTTACAATTGCTGATTTTGTTGCGGATTTAAGGGCACCTACTCCTTCTGCAGCCGCTGAACTAGCGATTGCAAATCGAGAAGAGATCGAAAATCAACTCGAAAATTTATCAAGACGGCTTCTTAATAATCAGAAATCAAGATTAAAAAGTGCTAAAGATCGTCTTGGTTCAATTGCTAATCGGCGGATCTTTAAAAAGCCAGAAGAAATGTTTATTGATAAAATGCAGCGTTTGGATGAATTCAGCCGAGAATTGAAATGGAATATGGAAAAATTATTGAATAAAAACAAGGAACGTTTTAAGATATTAAATAGTAAGATGGAAACTTTAAGTCCATTGAAAACCATTAAAAGGGGTTACAGTATTACCTATGACCAAGAGGGTAATCCAATTACTGATATTGGAGAAGTACAAAAAGGACAAGCAGTTAAAACAAATTTAAAAAACGGAATTTTTACTAGCAGCGTGCAAAAAATAGAAGAAGATGGTGGTTTAGATGAGTGATAAAAAGGATTTAACTTTTGAAAAAGCAATGGAAGAACTTGAAGAAATAGTAGAAGCATTAGAAGAAGGTGGACTACCTTTAGAAGAATCACTTGAGAAGTTCAGCCGGGGAATTGAACTCATTAAGTACTGTAACAAAAAATTAGGAGAAACTGAAAAGAAGATTGAAGTGTTAATCAAAGAAGATGATGAAATTAAAGATATTGTTTCTTTTGAAGATGAGTTCGGCCAATAAATATATAATTTGAGATGGAGGTTATGGAAATGGAAGTAATCAAGTCCTTAGAGAAGGACCGTAGTAATTTGATTAAAGCTATTCAGATGGTCCAAGAAGAATATGGATATATTTCCGATAAGTCGATTGAAAATATTTCTGAATACTTCGGGATTCCTACTGTAGAAGTAGAAGGGGTCTTAAGTTTTTATGCCCAGTTTAAAAGAACTGCACCGGGTGAGTATAAGATTGCAGTCTGTGACGGAACAGCCTGTCATATTAAAGGCTCTAGCCGGGTTAAAAACTGGTTAGTAGAAGATTTAGGTATTGATGATGGAGAAACTACTGAAGATGGGTTGTTTTCAATGGAAACAGTGGCCTGTTTAGGTTGTTGTAGTTTAGCTCCAGTTGTAAGTATCAATGGTAAAGTATATGGTAAGCTAGATCGCGAAAAGCTTTTAAAGATTATAGATGACTACCGGAATAGAGGTGAAAATTAGATGATAGAACGCATTAAAGTAGGTATGGCAAGCTGTGGAATTGCAGCCGGTGCTGATGAAGTAAAAGATTTTTTAGATCAAAAGCTAAAAGATCGTGAAGATATCGAGATATTAGAAGTAGGTTGTATTGGTCACTGTTATGCAGAACCGTTAGTAGAAGTTGAAACTGAAAGTGGATCAGTATTTTTTGAAAATGTAGAACCAACCGAAGAATATTTAGATAAAATCCTAGAGATTGATAAAGAGTCAACGATGTCTTTCCGTGATGAAAGAACAGGGCGTGAACACCTAAAGGTTACAAAACTTGCCGGCCGGATTGATCCAGTTTCTTTGCAAGAATACATAGAAAACGGTGGTTATGAAAGTTTAAAGAAAGTTGCAAAAATGTCACCGGATAAAATAGTCGAAGAAGTTAAAACTTCTGGCTTAAGAGGTCGAGGTGGTGGAGGCTTTCCGACTGGTCTGAAGTGGAGTTTTTTAGCTAGTAAAGAAGCTGATAAAAAGATTTTGATCTGTAATGCAGATGAAGGTGATCCAGGAGCATTTATGGATCGTTCTATGATGGAATCTGTACCACATCAGGTTATAGAGGGTATGTTGATTGCAGCACTTGCCACCGGATCTAATGAACTATTTATTTATGCCCGGGCAGAATACCCCTTGGCAGTTAAAAATATGAACATTGCAATTGAACAGGTTTATGACAGTGATATAAATGTATTTGATGGTGAAACCATCGATGTAACTGTTAAAGAAGGTGCAGGAGCCTTTGTTTGTGGAGAAGAAACTGCTATGATACATTCTTTAGAAGGTAACCGAGGTAATCCGCGTTATAGGCCTCCTTATCCTACTGATGAAGGATATAAAGGTCATCCGACCTTGATTAATAATGTAGAAACCTTTGCTAATGTTCCAATCATATTTGAAGAAGGTGGAGAAAAGTATGCCGAGTTAGGAACCGAAAATTCTAAAGGTACCAAGCTTTTTGCTTTAGCCGGTGACTTAAAATATGCTGGTTTAGTAGAAGTTCCAATGGGACTTACAATTGGTGAAGTAGTTTACGATATGGGGGGAGCCGAAAGAGGAGAAGTTAAGGCTGTCCAGATTGGTGGACCTTCTGGTGGTTGTATCCCAGCTAAACACTTTGATGTGCCAATAGATTATGATTCACTAGAATCGTTAGGAGCTATTATGGGTTCTGGTGGTTTGATTGTAATTGGCTCTGGCCGCTGTATGGTAGAAACAGCCCGCTATTTCTTAGAATTTACAACAAAAGAAAGCTGTGGGAAATGTACTTTTTGCCGGATTGGGACCAAAAGAATGTTAGAAACTTTAGAAAGAATAACTTCAGGAGAAGGAACTTTAGAAGATATCGACTTTTTAGAAGATCTAGGACCAAAGGTAATTGATGCCTCACTTTGTGGTTTGGGTCAAACTGCGCCTAATCCTGTGCTTTCTACTTTAAGATATTTCAAAGATGAATATCTAGCACATGTAGAAGATAAGCACTGTCCTGCTTTACAGTGTAATGATCTTGTCGATATTTATCTTGACCAAGAAATATGTATTGAATGTGGCCAGTGTATAAAAAACTGTCCTGTTGATGCAATTTCTGATGATTTTGTAGTTGATAATGAAACATGTACAAGATGTAATACCTGTATCGAAGTCTGTCCGGTTGATGCGATAAGCCGTGTTAAGAGGGGTGATACCAATGAGTAAAGTAAATATAAAAATAGATGGAAAAGAAATTGAAGCTAAAGAAGGTCAGACCATTTTGGAAGTTGCTGAAGAGAATGGAATAGAGATTCCAACTCTTTGTTACCATGAACAGCTTTCTCAAACTACATCCTGTTATTTATGTATGGTTAAAGATAAAAAGTCTGGTAACTATATCCCAAGCTGTTCATCTGATATAGCAGATGGAATGGATATAGAAGCCACAAGTGATGATATCTTTGAAATGAGAAAAACAACCTTAGATTTACTTTTATCTGAACACTCCGGGGACTGTGAAGCGCCCTGTACATTGGCCTGTCCGGCTGGTATTCAGATTGAAGAATATTTAAGGGCAGCTCGTAAAGGCGACTTTCTAGAGACTTTAAAGATTATAAAAGAAAAGCTTCCTTTACCAATGTCGATTGGTAGAATTTGTCCTAGATTTTGTGAAGAAGACTGCCGTCGCAATGTGATTGATGAGGAAGCGGTAAATATAAATGACGTGAAAAGATATGCAGCTGATTTACACTATGAAGACTATCTAGAAGAACTACCAGAGTTAACTGATGAAAAGGTTGCTATTGTAGGAGCCGGCCCGGCCGGTTATACTGCAGCCTATTATCTAAGATTGAAAGGTATTAGATCTGATCTTTATGATAAGATGCCGGAACCTGGTGGAATGCTTCGTTATGGTATACCTGAATACAGGTTACCAAAAGATATCCTTGATACAGAATTAGCTCATTTTGATAAAATGGGTGGAATTGAAGTTAATTGTAACCAAGAGCTTGGTAAAGATATAGAGTTAGAACAATTAAAAAAGGATTATGATTCTGTTTTACTAGCGATCGGAAGTTGGAGTTCACGTTCAATGCATACAGAAGGTGAAGAACTGGCAGTTGGTGGTATAGATTACTTAGAAGATCTTGCTTTAAACGGCTGGTCAGGAAAAGATCCGGGTAAAACAATTATTATCGGAGGCGGTAATACAGCAATGGACTGTGCTAGAAGTGCAGTTCGTTTAACTGATGATTCGGTTAATGTTTTTTACCGCCGAACCGAATTACAAATGCCTGCTGATGATATTGAATTTGAAGAAGCTAAAGAAGAAGAAGTAAACTTTAAGTTTTTAACTCAGCCCGTTGAGTTAAGAGAAGAAAACGGTAAAAATATTTTAACCTGTATAAAAATGGAACTGGGAGAAAAGGATGCTTCCGGACGTAGAAAACCAATTCCGATTGATGGAAGTGAATTTGAAGTTGAAGCTGATACTGTGATTGCGGCAATTGGGCAGAATACTGAAGCACCAGAAGGGGTGCCAACCAATCGTTGGGATGATATAGAAGTTAATGAAGAAAATTACCATGTCCAAGACAATATATTTTCAGCTGGAGACTGTGTAACTGGACCTGCAACTGTTGTAGAAGCAATAGGAGCAGGACGTCAAACTGCTGAAAGTATTGCAGCCTACTTAGAAGGAAAAGAATATGAAAGAGATTATATTATTAATGTTTCTAGAGGCCATTGGCAGTCTTTAACAGAAGATGAATTAGTCTTAATCAATGAACCTGTTGAAAGAGAGCGCGCTCATTTAGAATATATTTCAGATGATAAAAGAATAAATACTTTTGCTGAAACTAATAAGACGTTAACTGAACAAGAAGTTATAGAAGAAGCTGAAAGATGTATTGAATGTAGCTGTTCATATAAAGAGGATTGTCAGCTTAAAGATTATTCTGAAGAATACAAAGCCCATCCTGAAGCAATGGTTGGGGAAAAAGTACTATTTGATTATGATATGAGACATCCTGAAATTATCAGAGATCCTGGTAAATGTGTCAGATGTGAAGCCTGTATTAAAGTATGCAAAGAAATAGTGAATGAATATTTATTAGAATTTAAAGATAGAGGATATTATACTAATGTAGGAACAGAATTTGGTAAACCGCTTCCGACCGATTGTACCGAATGTGGTGAATGTATTGATATCTGTCCGGTAGGAGCCTTAGACTGGAAAAGCACAAAAAGATAAATTTTATAAAAGAGAGATCGGGTATTAATTAATCCCGCTCTCTCTTATAGAAAAAAGGTGGTTAAAATGAAAGATTTAATCGAAAAAATAAAATCTGAAAAAGAAACTATCGATCAATTAATAGCTGATAAGATTGATGAAATTCGAAAAAATTCTGATTCATCATTAAATACAATAATCGATTCAATGGAATATTCCTTAAAAGCAGGCGGTAAAAGAATTAGACCTATTTTAACGGTAAGAGTTGCTCAAATGCTAAACGGAGATTTAAGGGCTGCTTCCAATGTAGGGTTAGCGGTAGAGTTTATTCATACTTATTCCCTAATCCATGATGATCTACCTGCAATGGATGATGATGATTACCGCAGGGGACAATTAAGTAACCATAAGGTATTTGGTGAAGGAATAGCAGTACTGTCTGGAGATGCCCTCTTAACTCAAGCTTTTGAAATGCTTACAGAACTTGATTTAAATTTTGAAGATAAACTAAATATAATTAACCTGGTATCTAAAAATGTTGGTTTTAAAGGAATGGTCGGTGGTCAGTCTCTTGATCTTAAGTTTGAAGAAAAAAGGATTGACTTACCAACTCTTACTAAACTACATAGTTACAAGACAGGAGCTTTATTTAAAACAGCCATTTTGGGTGGAGCTTTTTGTGCTAAGCCTAGCACTGAACAAAAAAATGCTTTGGAAAAATATGCCGAACAGCTCGGTCTCTTATTTCAAATAACTGATGATATTTTAGATAAAACAGGTGACCAAAAAAAATTAGGTAAGGAAATAGGTAGTGATGAAAAATCAAATAAGAGTACATATATCTCTTTATTGGGTTTAGATGAGGCCAAAAAAGAGGCTGAATCAGTTGCAAAAGCTGCAAAAGAAGAATTAACTATCTTTAAAAACAATCAATTTTTAATAAATTTAATAGATTATATCCTAAATAGAGATAGTTAAATTGCAGGAGAACCTTACTTATGTTATAATTATTATGCTTTTAAAACTAGACAAGTATAATAAACATTATAATATTGATAATAAATATGTGTTTTATGTAATTATTGGTAGGGGGAAATATAAATGAGTAAATTGCTTGAACAAGTTTCAAATCCAGAGGATTTGAAGAACTTTTCTTATGAAGAATTGAATACATTATCATCCGAAATCAGAAACTTTCTATTGGAAACAATTTCAGAAACTGGTGGGCATTTAGCTTCAAATTTAGGAGTTGTAGAACTTACAGTCGCTTTACACTATCATTTAAACAGCCCAATTGATAAAATTGTTTGGGATGTTGGTCACCAAAGCTATACACATAAGATTTTAACAGGGAGAAAAGAACAGATGTCTACAATCCGTCAAAAAGATGGGTTGAGCGGCTATCTCAAGAAAAGTGAAAGTGATCACGATATAATTGAAGCTGGTCATACCAGTACTTCTATTTCATCTGGATTGGGGTTAGCTTTAGCACGTGATAAAAAAGAGAGAAAAGAAAGAATTTATTCAGTAATTGGAGATGGAGCTTTAACTGCTGGAATGGCTTTTGAAGCTCTGAATAATGTTGGTCATCTACAAGAAGACATGAATGTGGTCTTAAATGATAACGATATGTCAATTTCACCTAATGTTGGTGCTATTTCAAACTATCTCTCTAAGGTTAGAACAGATCCGGTTTTAACTAAATTAAAAGATGATATTGAATTTATATTAGAAAAAATACCAAAGATTGGTGGCGGAGTATCTAAATCTGTAGACCGTGTTAAAAAAGGATTAAAGTATGCTTTTATAATCGGTATCCTATTTGAAGAGTTTGGATTTACTTATTTAGGTCCAATTGATGGTCATAATATAGAAGATTTAGTTCATAATTTCAAAAAAGCAGATGAGATAGATGGACCAGTTTTAATTCATATTAATACCACTAAAGGAAAAGGATATAATTTGGCAGAAGAAAAACCAAGTGAATATCATGGGGTAAGTCCTTTTGATATCAGTAATGGTGAATCTAAAAGTTGCCGAACTTATAGGACATACAGCCAGGTGTTTGGACATACTGCTGTTGAAATTAGAAAAAGGTTAGGTAATGAAGTAGTTGGGATAACTGCTGCAATGGCTTCAGGAACTGGACTAGATATTTTCGAAAAAGAATATCCAGACGAGTTCTATGATGTCGGTATTGCCGAACAACACGCTGTTACCTTATCAGCCGGAATGGCACGCGGTGGTTTAAAACCACTTGTCTCGATTTATTCAACCTTTATGCAGAGAGCGTTTGATCAGGTTATTGAAGATGTTGCTTTACAAAAGTTACCTGTTTCACTCTTTTTAGATCGAGCCGGACTTGTTGGTGATGATGGTGAAACACATCACGGGGCTTTTGATTTAACCTATATGAGAATGGTACCAAATATGGTTGCCATGGCTCCACGTGATGAAAACATTTTACAGCATATGATATGGACTTCAGTTCAACATCCGGGACCCACTTCAGTTCGTTATCCACGCGGTGAGGGTTATGGAGTTTGTTTAGATGATGATTTAAAAGAACTCGAAATTGGAAAGGCAGAAAGCCTAACTGATTCTGGAGATATTTTACTCGTTGCTGTAGGTTCAATGGTTAATCCCTCACTAAGAGCGGCAGAAAATCTAAAGAAAATGGGAATTGAGGCAGAGGTTATCGATGCCCGTTTTATAAAACCACTTGATGAAAAATTATTTAAAGAAAAATTTATCGAATACGATAAAGTAGTAACCGTGGAAGAAAATGTATTAAATGGAGGATTTGGAAGCGGCATATTAGAATTTATAGAAAAAGAAAATATCAAGGGCACAGCTGTAAAAAGAATAGGTTTACCCGATGAATTTGTAACACATGGAACAATGGATGAATTAAGAGCTATGTATAATCTTAACTCCGATGGTATTACCCGTGTTACTGCAGACTTCTTTAAGGGGAATCTGGAGGGAGATTTATGGCATCCAAAGAACGCATAGATGTCCTCTTAAAAGAGAGAGAATACTTTCCTTCCCGTAATAAGGCACAGAGGGCTATCATGGCTGGAGAAATATATGTAGACCAACAAATGGTTGATAAACCTGGGACCAGGGTTGATATAGATTCTGAAATTGAAGTAAAAGGTGATTCTTTACCTTATGTAAGTCGTGGTGGATTGAAATTAGAAAAAGCATTTAAGATTTTTGATGTAAATCCTAAAGGGAAAAAAGCAATAGATATTGGTGCTTCGACAGGTGGATTTACAGACTGTCTTTTACAACATGGTTGCAATCAAGTTTATGCGGTTGATGTGGGCTATGGACAGTTAGCATGGAAGTTGAGAAAGGACAGCTGTGTTGAAGTTATTGAAAGGACCAATTTTAGATATATAACAGAAAAAGAGTTGCCTGTAAAGGCACCTCTGATTGTAACTGATGTTTCTTTTATATCCCTACGTTTAATTATCCCAAAAGCCCTTGAATTTTTAACTGAAAAGGGGAATATTATTGCTTTAATTAAGCCGCAGTTTGAAGCAGGCCGGGATAAGGTTGGTAAAAAAGGGATTATTAAGGATAAAAATATACATCAGGAAGTAATTACTAAATTAAGCCAATTTTTTGATGAACATAATCTAATCTTAAAAAATCTTGATTTTTCACCGATTACAGGTGCGTCTAGTAAAAATATCGAGTATTTAATTCATTTACAGAATGCTAAAGAATATAATAATGATCTTTTTGCTTGGGGAAAACAGATTGAAGAAGTTATTAAAAAAGCTCATCAAAAGCTTTAACTTTAAAGGGGATGAATAATATCAAAACCATTGGCCTTGTATTGAATACTGAAAAAGAAAATTCTTTGAAAGTATCAAAAGAGATGATTAACTTAATAAAAGAAAAAGATGTGGATTATCTTTTAGAAAAAGAGGGGGCTAAAGAGCTTGATTTAAACCACAAAAGAGCTAGTTATGATGTCCTTAGACAAAAAGCTGATCTAATCATCGTATTTGGTGGTGATGGTACCTTTTTACATACTTCCCTAAATTTCATCGGAACCGGGATTCCATTAATGGGTATTAATCTGGGTAGAATTGGTTTCTTAACAGAAATTGAAACCAATGAACTCGGTGAGGCTTTAGATGATATTATAACTGGTAATTATAGAGTTGAAAGTCGAAATACACTTGAAGTATGTATTGAAAGGGACAATGAATTAGTAGAGAAAAAACATGCAGTTAATGATGTGGTAATTAATAGGTCAGCAGATGGTGAGATGTTAAAAGTAGATATGCATATTAATAATGAATTTGTTAATTCTTACCGTGGGGATGGCATAATTATTTCCACACCGACAGGTTCAACTGCATATTCTTTTTCAGCAGGGGGACCGATTATCAATCCTCAGGTGAAGGCAATTTTAATTACACCACTTTGTCCACACGCGGTTCATGTTAAACCAATGGTGATTTCAAATAATGAAGTTATTGAAATAGATATTGAAGGAGAACAGGGAAAAATATTTTTAACTACTGATGGCAGGAATTCGCTTGGTATTAAACAAGAAGATATTGTTAGGATAAAATCATCCGAACAGGATATTTCATTAATTAAATTTCCTGATAGGACTTTTTATACTATCTTAAGAAACAAGATGAGAGTGGGACTAGTTTAGGGGGGAAAGTAAAATAATGAAAAACAAACGTCAACTGAAAATATTAAATTTGATCAAAAATGAAGTGATTAGTACACAGGAAGATTTAGTAAGGAGATTAAAAGAAGAAGGAATTCAAGTTACTCAGGCTACTGTATCAAGGGATATTAAAAAGTTAGGTTTAATCAAAGTACCTGATGAAGAAGGTAATTATAGATATGCCTTGGCAAATCAGAAATCAACTGCTGAAAACAAATACTGGTTAAAGAAGATGTTTAACAATTTGGTAGCAGATATTGATTTCAGCGATAATATTATTTTATTAAAAACAGTTAAAGGAACTGCCGGAGGTCTAGGAGAAGCGCTTGACAATACTGAATGGGAGAATATTATAGGTAGTGTGGCTGGTGATGACACCTTATTATTAATAATAAAACCGTCTGATAAAACTGAAGAAATATTTGGTGAACTTAAAAAATTAATGGCTTAACCTCAGGAGGTCTTTAATGTTATCTGAATTAAACATAAAAAATTTTGCATTAATTGATAAATTAAATATCGAGTTCCAATCTGGATTTAATGTGTTGACCGGTGAGACCGGTGCAGGTAAATCCATAATTCTTGATGCCCTGGATATATTAATGGGGGCTCGTGCATATAAAGAGATAATTAGAACCGACAGCAAGACCGCCTACATAGAAGCTTTGTTTCACCCTGATAAGTTGGATGAGATAAATGAAGTGTTATCTGAAAACGGAATTTCTGTAGAAGATGAAATGCTTTTAGTTTCGCGTGAAATAAACCAGGATGGCCGGAATAAAGGTCGAATTAATGGACAATTAGTAACAGTTTCTTTAATTCAAGAGATTGCTCCATATTTAATTGATATTCACGGCCAGCATGAACAGCAGAGTCTTTTAAATGAAGATACTCATCTTTTGATCTTAGACCAGTATGTTAAACATGATATAAAAGGTTTAAAAGAAGATGTAAAAGGGTATTACAAAGAAATATCTGAAATTAAAAATAAGCTCAACAATATAGATATAGATGAACAAAGTAGAGCCCGAAAAATTGACCTTTACCAGTTTCAAATTGATGAAATCAAAAAGGCTGACCTCAAAGAAGATGAGGATGATAAGCTTCATAAAAAGTATAAGAAACTTTCTAATATGGAAGAAATTTATGCTTTGTGTGGAGAAATTGAAAACTTAATCAATGCTGATGACTATAAACAGTCCGGTTTTATGGACCAAGTTGGTCATTATATGAAAAGGCTTGAAGATTTTACTGAATATGATGATCAGTTGGCTGAGTTTCAAAAAGCACTACAAACCATCTACTATGAGATGGAAGAATTGAGTTTTGGTTTAGATGATTATGTTGCAAATATAGATTTTAATCAAGAAGAATTGAAAAGGATTGAAGAGAGATTAGATCTCATAAATCGCCTGAAGAGAAAATATGGAGAAAGTATTGAAGAGATATTGGAATATAAAAAGGAACTTGAAGATAAGTTAAATGAATTAAAAAACCAAGAACAGATAATAGAAAAACTTGAAAATAGGTTAGAGAAATTAAAAAAAGAATATGATAATAAGGCGGACGAACTTTCTAAAATCAGACAGAACCAGGCTGAACAGTTTGAAAAAGATATTAAAGACCAGTTAGCAGACCTTGCGATGGAGAAAGCACATTTAAAAGTTCAGTTTAATAAAGCGAATCGTTCAGAAACCGGTATAGATGAAGTGAAGTTCTTGATTTCAACTAATCCAGGAGAAGATTTAAAACCACTAAGCAAAATTATTTCAGGGGGAGAACTTTCTAGGATCATGCTGGCTTTTAAAAATATCATGGCTGATATTGATAAGGTGGAAACTATAATCTTTGACGAGGTTGATAAAGGAATAGGTGGCAAGACAGCTCAAAAAATGGCTGAAAAGCTATACCGTATTTCTAACAAAAGACAAGTAATCTGTGTTTCTCACCTTCCACAGGTTGCAAGTATGGGGGATTACCACTATTATATTAACAAAAACACTAGAGAAGACCAAAAGACAGTTACAAATATAAGGCGCTTAAATCAAAAAGAAACAATTGAAGAACTAGCAAGGATGCTGGGGGGAGTAAAACTAACTGATACAACAAAAAGTCATGCCCGTGAAATGTTAAAAATGGCTAAAGAAAAGCAGGGAAGCATTGAGTGAATTATAATAAGTTAAATGTTTCCTGCTATATATTTTTTGCTTTAATATAAAAATATTACCAAAATTAGAGGATATTTACTTTAATTATTGTATATGTTATAAGGGATATGGTAAAAATATATTCTAATAAACTTAAGGAGGATTAATTAATTTTGCATAATAATGATTTTACAGAAGTCGTAATAGTCGATCAAGATCAAAATTTCACACAAAAATTCAAACAGGAACTCAAAGGTTCAGAGAAGTTGGAATGTGTAGCAACAGCTAATGACGGTTATTCAGGTTTGGAAACAATTCTAGAGGAAGACCCGGATCATGTGGTAATAGATTTAATATTACCCAATATTGATGGATTGAGTATTCTAGATAGGTTACAGGAGGAAAATATTATTAATGAACTTAATGTAATTATTCTATCTTCATTTTTGAATGAAAAAATGATTAATTTATTACAGAATTATGAGATAGATTACTTTATGTCCAAACCGGTGGATTTAGCTTGTGTAAAAAGTAGAATTAAGGATTTAAATAAAAATTATGATTTCAAGCAATATTCAAAAAAGGTATCAGATCAATCAGCTAAAGAAAATAAAAATAATAATATCAATTTAGAAATCACAAGTTTATTAGATGAATTTGGAGTGCCCGCTAATATAAGGGGCTATTTATATTTAAGGAATGCAATCTTTTTAAGTATTTCCGATTTGAATTTAGTTAATTCAATAACCAAAAAATTGTATCCGAAAATTGCTATTAAATTTTCAACTGAGTCTAACAGGGTTGAAAGAGCAATTCGTCATGCTATAAAAGTAGCCTGGGAACGAGGTAATCAAAGTAAAATTGCCGAATATTTTGGATATAGTATTTCTGAGACCATCGGCAGACCAACCAATGCCCAGTTTATAGCAAAAGTAGCTGATAATTTTCGGTTAAAAAATAATATGATAATAAATTGAATAAATATTCAAACTTGCATAAAAATTATTGAATATTTCCCACGTGTATTGTATAATATTTATTAAGTGCACAAAACTAAAATTATGGGGGAGATAAGATGGCGTTTAATCTTAAAGGTAGAAGCTTATTATCATTACAGGACTTTTCTAAAGAAGAAATTAGTTATCTTTTGACACTTTCTAAGAATTTAAAGGACAAAAAGAGAGCTGGAATAAAGGGTGATACCTTAGCAGGTAAAAATATTGCTATGATATTTGAAAAACCTTCCACAAGAACCAGATGTGCTTTTTCGGTAGGAGCTAAGGATGAAGGCGGTATGCCGGAATACTTAGGTAAAAATGATATTCAGTTAGGTAAAAAAGAAACTGTAGCAGACACTGCCCGTGTATTAGGACGTATGTATGATGGTATTGAATATAGAGGCTATAAACATGAAACTGTTGAGATTTTATCTGAATATGCAGGAGTACCGGTCTGGAATGGTTTAACTGATCAGTTCCATCCCACACAAATTTTAGCTGACTTTTTAACAATTGAAGAAAATTTTGGTTGTTTAGAAGGTGTAAATTTAGTTTATGTTGGTGATGGTAGAAACAATATGGCAAATTCTTTGATGATGGGTAGTGCTATTATGGGACTTAATTACACAATAGTAGCCCCTAAAGAACTTTGGCCTAAACAAGAATTGGTAGACAAAGCTAAAGAATTAGCAAAAGATTCTAAAGCTACAATTGAAATTACAGATGACCCTGTAAATGGTGTTAAAAATGCCGATGCTATTTACACAGATGTCTGGGTTTCAATGGGAGAAGAAGAAAAATTTGAAGAACGTATTGAAATGCTTAAACCTTATCAGGTTAACATGGAAATGATAGAGAACACTGAAAATGAAGATGTTATCTTCTTACACTGTTTACCTGCTTACCATAATACAGACACAATAAATGGGAAGAAAATGTATGAAGAATATGGTTTAACAGAGATGGAAGTAACTGATGAAGTATTTGAAAGTAAGCATTCCAGGGCTTTTGATGAAGCAGAAAACAGAATGCATACTATAAAAGCTGTAATGGTTGCTACTCTGGGGAATCAATAAGTAGTAATGAAAGATAAAAGAATAACATTATTTACAGGGAATTTTGGAAGCGGTAAAACCGAAATTTCTTTAAATTATGCCCTTCATTTAAGGGAAAACAATGAAAAGGTTGCAGTTGTTGACCTTGATGTAATTAATCCATATTTTCGCTCCAGAGCTAAAAGTGAATTAATGGAAGACCGAGATGTGGAAGTTATCTATCCTAAAGAATTAAAACATGCAGATTTACCTGTTATTACTGCTGACATTAAGAAATTACTTCAAAATGAAGAGTACTATGGAGTCATTGATGTTGGTGGTGATGAAGACGGGGCCACAGTATTAGGCAGTATAGCGGACAGTTTAAAAGAAACTGCTTATCAATTAAATTTGGTGGTTAATACAAAGAGGCCTTTTACAGATAATGTAGAAGGTATTATTAAGATGAAAGAAAAAATTGAATCTGCAGCAAAGATTAAGGTAGATAACTTGATATGTAACATAAATCTGGGAGAAGAAAGTAGCATTCAAGAAATTAAAGAGGGTTATCCAATTATAAAAGAAGCTTCCAAAGAGCTGGATTTACCCATAAAATTTATTGCTATTAAAAAGGATTTAGTAGATGCTTTCGATAAATTAAATTATAAGGAAGAAGTTTTTCCTATTGAACGTTTACTAAAAAACCCCTGGGATTAAATCACAAATCTGGAGTGAAATAATGAGTACTGAAAATATGGATAATAATAAAACAACTGAAGAACTTAAAAATATAATACGTAAAAAGAATGTAATAATTAATTCAACCCATGATGGTTTGATTTCTGTAGATGAAGAGGGTAGGATTGAGCTCTTTAATAATGCGGCAGAAAACATGTTTGCCTTAGACCGTAAAGATGTTTTAAATAAAAAAGTAGAGAAAGTAATACCCAATACTAGGCTTCATCTTGTACTTCAAAATGGGGAATCAGAACTCAATCAAATTCAAGAAACCCATGAAACGACTATAATTACAAACCGGGTTCCAGTAAAGGATAAAAAAGAAAATATAATAGGTGCTGTAGCTGTATTTCGAGATATTACAGAAGTGAAAAATCTAGCAGAAGAGATTACCAATTTACGAGAAATCAGAATTATGCTGGAAGCTATTATTAATTCAACACAGGATGCAATTAGTGTAGTCGATGAAGAAGGGGTTGGAATTTTAATTAATCCGGCCTATACAAGATTAACCGGGTTAACTGAGGAAGATATTATAGGTAAACCGGCCAATGTTGATATTGCTGAAGGTCAAAGCATGCATTATAAGGTACTTGAGACAAAAGAACCTGTTAAAGGGGTTCGAATGAAAGTAGGGCCAAACAAAAAAGATGTTATTGTAGATGCTGCCCCCATTAAAGTTGATGGTGAATTAAAAGGTAGTGTAGCTGTAGCGCATGATGTTTCGGAAATAAAAAAGCTGACTGAAGAATTAGATCAGGCTAAACAGATTATTAGACAGATCAATGCTAAATACTCTTTTCAGGATATCGTAGGTGAATCCGAAACAATGCAGGCCGTGATCAATCAAGCTGAAAAAGCCTCAAGAACCCCTATCACAGTTCTATTAAGGGGAGAAAGCGGAACTGGAAAAGAATTATTTGCTCATGCTATTCATAATCATAGTGAACGCAGTCAACAAAAGTTTGTTAGGGTTAATTGTTCTGCTTTAGCGGATAACATTTTGGAAAGTGAACTCTTTGGTTATACAGAAGGTGCTTTTACCGGTGCCAAAAAGGGTGGAAAAAAGGGCCTTTTCGAAGAAGCTGATCAAGGAACTATTTTCTTAGATGAAATAGGGAAGATCAGTCTTAATTTACAGTCTAAATTATTAAGGGTTATTCAGGAAAAAGAAATCTTAAGAGTTGGTGGTACTAGACCGGTTGACATTGATGTAAGAATCATTGTCGCCACCAATATTAATTTAGAAAAGGCTATTCAGAGAGGTGACTTCCGGGAAGATCTTTATTATAGATTAAATGTATTCCCGATTTTTGTACCCCCCTTACGAGAGCGAAAAGAAGATATTCCGTTTTTGATTCATCACATCATAACTAAGTTTAATCAGGAATACGGACGTTCAGTACAGGGGTGTTCAAAAGAAGCTATTCATTACCTCAAAGAATATGAATGGCCAGGCAATGTAAGAGAACTAGAAAATATTATTGGTCGGGCGATGATAAACTTAGGCTTAAATGAGGATATCATCAGAAAAGAACATATTCCGGATATAACCGATGAGAATAATGAAGAGGCTGAGGTTATTACTAAACCTGAGAACTATTCACTTAGTAATAATTCTTTAAAGGAGATTGTGAAAACAACAGAAAAACAAGTTATAGAACAAGCCCTTAAAGAAACCAATGGAAATAGAAAAAAGGCAGCAGATATTTTGGAAATTGCTGTCAGAAGCCTTTATTATAAAATGAATAAGTATGATATAAATTAAATGGACTGCAAAAACATGCCTGCAATTAACTGCAGGCATGTTTTTTATTGCAGTTGTGAAAAAAGTAGCATGAATTTAGTTTTAATATATTATCCTACAAACATAGGGTTTCTTACTTAATTTTAAAAAATATGTTGTTTAGATAAGGTTGGTACGGTTTATGCATTATATATAGGGTGCAAATAATATTTTTCTAAGGGGGATAATTTTTAATGGAATTATTTAAGGAAATGGAAAAACACGGTCATGAACAGGTTATGTTTTTGCAGGACAACAAGGTTGGACTAAAAGCCGTTATTGCAATTCATAACACTGTATTAGGTCCCAGCCTTGGTGGATGTAGAATGTGGGATTATGATAAGGAAGAAGATGTGGTAATTGATGCCCTTCGTCTTTCAAAAGGTATGACCTATAAGTCCGGTATTTCTGGTGTTGACTTTGGTGGTGCTAAATCAGTAATTTGGGGGGATCCTGAAGAAGATAAAACTGAAGGCATATTTAGAGCTTTAGGAAAGTATATTAACTCCTTGCAGGGACGTTATTCTACAGGTACTGATGTGGGTACAACTTATGATGACTTCGTTATTCTAAGAAAAGAAACACCTTATGTTGGCGCTTTACCAAAAGAATACGGGGGTAGTGGTGACTCTTCAATAGCAACCGCCTATGGTGTATTTCACGGTATAAAAGCGAGCTGTAAATATAAATATGGTAAAAAAGACTGCAGTGGACTTACAGTTGCAGTACAGGGTTTAGGTAAAGTAGGTTCAAAACTTACTAAACATCTAATTGATGCGGGCTGTGAGGTAATTGCAACTGATATAAATGAAGACTATATTAAAGAAGGTAAGGAATTAGGGGCTAAAATTGTAGAACCCGATGAGATCTATGATGTAGATTGTGACATCTTTTCTCCTAATGCTTTAGGTTCAGTTATTAATGAAGAAACTATTGATAGACTTAACTGTGATATTATAGCTGGAGCTGCTAATAATGTATTAGCAGATCATAGTTTTGCAGATAAACTACGCGAAAAAGATATTCTTTATGCTCCTGATTATGTCATTAATGCAGGAGGTTTAATCCAGGTTGCTGATGAACTTGGTGTTGGAGGATATAATGAAGAAAGAACAATGAAAAAATGTGAAGGTATTTATGATAAATTACTACAGATCTTTAAAATAGCAGATCAGAAGGGAATCACTACTTTTGATGCTGCCGACCATATGGTTGAAGAAAGAATAGAGATGATGAAAGCAATTCATAATATAAGGGGGTAATGTAATTGCTTAAAGATATTGAAGAATTGATAAATGAGGCTAAAAAAACAAAACCCCTTAGATTAGCGGTTGTTGCAGCTGCTGATGAAGTTGTTGTAGACAGTATAAAAAAAGCAACAAAAGAAGGTATTGTAGAACCGATTTTAATAGGGGATCAAGTAAAAATAGAAGAAATTGTAGCTAATAAAGGATTAACTGATGATGTTATTGTAATGGGTACCGAGTCTAAAAAAGAATCTGCTCATAAGGCAATGGAGTTTATTCAAAAAGGTGAAGCTGATTACCCAATGAAAGGACATATCAGCACAAGTATTGTACTTAAAGCTTTACTCGATAAAAAATATGGATTACGTGCAGATAATATTTTAAGCCTTGTTACCTTAATTTATCTTGAAAAAGAAGAAAGGTTCGTTATTTTAACAGATGGTGGAATGAATATAAGTCCATCACTTGAAGATAAAGTTGATTTAATTAATAATGCGTCTCATATGGCAAAAGCGATTGGGATTGAAAAACCTAAAGCTGCTGTTTTAGCTGCAGTAGAAGCAGTTAATCCATCAATGGGGGCTACTTTAGATGCGGCTGCCCTTTCTAAAATGAGTGATCGAGGTCAAATTAGTGCTGAAGTAGATGGCCCACTTGCTTTTGATAATGCAATCAGTAAAAAAGCAGCTGAACATAAAGGAATAGACAGTAAAGTAGCTGGAGATGCAGACATTCTTTTAGTACCCGATATTGAAGCTGGCAATTTATTATATAAGTCACTTGTTTTTTACGGCGATCAGCCATCCGCAAGTGTTGTTTTAGGAGCAAAAGTACCTCTAGTAATTACTTCAAGAGCAGATAGTTCATCAACTAAATTTAATTCAATTGCTCTTGGAAAAATTATGACTGAGGATAAAAATATTATTTAGGGAGGAAGATTTTAAATGAAAAAACTTTTTGAAAGATTAGAACTCGATGACTACGAACAGGTTGTATTTAACTATGATGAGGCATCTGGTTTAAAGGCTATTATTGCAATTCATGATACAACATTAGGACCAGCCTTAGGTGGAACAAGAGTTTGGGATTATGATAGTGAAGAAGAGGCTCTTAATGATGTACTGCGTTTATCAAAAGGTATGACATATAAATCAGCTGCTGCCGGATTAAACTTAGGTGGCGGAAAAGCTGTAATTATAGGTGATCCAGAAGAAATTAAAAGCGAAGAGCTCTGGAGAGCTTATGGTCGTTTTATACAGAGTCTAAATGGACGCTATATTACTGCTGAAGATGTAAATACTACTGTTGATGATATGGAAATAGTGGCAGAAGAAACTGGGTTTGTTACAGGACTTCCAAGTACTAGTGGAGACCCTTCACCGGTTACTGCTTTAGGTACTTTTCACGGAATTAGAGCTGCTGCAGAAGAGGTTTATGGCTCAGACGATCTATCTGGTAAAGTAGTTGCTGTTCAGGGTGTTGGACATGTTGGGCAAAACCTTGTCAGACATTTGAAAAAAGCTGGTGCTGATGTTGTAATTACTGATATAAAACAAGAAAATATTGATGCAGTAGTTGAAGAATTTGGTGTAAAGGTTGTAGAACCTGGTAAAATTTATAGTGTAAACTGCGACATCTTTGCTCCCTGTGCATTAGGTGCAGTCATCAATGATGATACAATTCCACAATTAAAATGCGATATTGTTGCTGGAGCTGCTAATAATGTACTTGAAGAAAAAAGACATGGTGATATGTTAGAAGAAAAAGGTATTGCTTATGCTCCTGATTATGTAATCAATGCTGGTGGAGTAATCAATGTTTATGATGAATTGATTGGATATAATAGAGAACGTGCTCTTAGAAGAACTAAAAATATATTTGATAATATCAAAAAAGTATTTAAAATTAGTAATAGGGATAATATACCAACATATGAAGCTGCAGACATTATGGCAGAAGAAAGAATAGAAAACATTGGTAATGTAAGGCGAAACTATATCCCTCGTTAGGAGTGACATAATGGAAATGTTAATTCTTACTATCAATCCAGGGTCTACAACAACTAAACTAGGATTGTATAATAAGAAAGCAGAAATTAAAAAAATGAATATCGACCATGATATTAAAGAACTTAAGGTATTTGATCAGATAAGTGACCAGTTAGAGTTTAGATATAACTATATCCTTGATTTTTTAGAAGATGAAGATATAGAACTAACTAATATTTCTGCAATTGTAGGTAGAGGTGGACTTTTGAGACCAATTGCAGGAGGTACTTATCGTGTTAATGAAAAGATGAAAGATGATTTAAAAGAAGGAGCTCGAGGAGAACATGCTAGCAATCTGGGAGGATTGTTGGCTGATCTACTTTCCCAAAAGGCTGATTGCCCTGCCTTTATTGTGGATCCGGTTGTAGTTGATGAAATGCAGGAAGTAGCCAAGATTTCGGGAATTCCTGAATTAGAAAGAAAAAGTATTTTTCATGCTCTTAATCAGAAAGCAGTTGCCCGTAAATATGCTGAGATTGTAAACGAAGATTATGAAGATATTAATCTAATTGTAGCACATCTAGGTGGCGGTATTTCAGTTGGTGCTCATCAGGAAGGTAGAATCATTGATGTTAATAATGCTTTAAGTGGTGATGGCCCCTTTAGTCCAAATCGTAGTGGTGGTGTTCCTAGTTATGATCTCTTTGAGATGTGTTATACGGATCAATATGATAAAAAAGAGATTGATAAAAAACTAATAGGAAAAGGTGGAGTAGCCGCTTATCTTGATACTAGTAATATGATAGAAGTTGAAAACAGGATTGAAAACGGGGACGAAAAAGCACAGTTAATTTTTGAGGCTATGGCATACCAGGTAGCTAAAGAAATTGGTAGTATGGCTGCTGTCCTTAGTGGACAATGTGAAGCTATTATATTGACAGGTGGAATTGCTTATTCAGACCAATTTGTTCATTTAATTGAAAACCGGGTCAGGCATTTTGCTCCTGTAAAGATTTTTGCTGGTGAGGAAGAATTAGAGGCCCTTGCCGCTGGAGCTTACAGAGTATTATCCGGAATAGAAAAAGCCAAGAATTACTAAGGGGGGTGTCTGGATGGAAAAAGAAAAATCTGTAGTATTTAATGAAGAAAGATGTAAAGGTTGTGAGTTATGTGTACCGGTTTGTCCGGTTAATATAATTAGTATGGCAGATGATATAAACAGTCACGGATACCATTATGCACAGGTTAAAGAACAGGATAAATGTATCAGCTGTGCAATGTGTGCTACGATGTGTCCTGATGTTGTAATTAGTGTATATAAGGAAGAATAACATAAAAAAGGGGGATTAATATTATATGGGTGAAAAAGTCTTAATGAAAGGGAACGAAGCGATAGCTGAAGCAGCCATCCGGGCCGGTTGTCGATATTTTTTCGGCTATCCGATTACACCCCAGAGTGAACTACCTGCTTATCTGGCCAGAAAGTTCCCAGAAGTAGGCGGAACATTTTTACAGGCAGAAAGTGAAGTTGCAGCTAGTAATATGATTTATGGTGCTGCAGGTGCAGGAGCAAGAGTTTTAACATCTTCTTCTAGTCCCGGCATCAGTTTAAAAGCAGAAGGAATATCATATATTGCAGGGGCTGAATTACCTGCAGTTATTATAAATATTATGCGTGGAGGACCAGGTTTAGGATCAATCCAACCTTCACAGGCTGATTATTTCCAGGCTACAAAAGGAATGGCTCACGGTGATTTTAGCCTAACAGTTTTAGCACCAAGTACTGTTCAAGAAGCTGTAGATTTAACAATGGAAGCCTTTGAAATAGCAGATCGCTATAGAAATCCAGTCCTATTAGTAGGAGATGGAATCATTGGTCAGATGATGGAGCCAGTTGAATTTAAAGAGGCCATTGATCCTGATGAACTACCTAAAAAAGAATGGGCAACAGATGGTGCAAAAGGAAGAGAGCCAAATGTAATTAACTCCTTAGCACTAGAGCCTGAAGATCTAGAAGATCATAATATGAAGTTAAAAGCAAAATACGATAAAATGAAAGAGGAAGAAGTAAGGTATGAAGAACTATATACTGATGATGCAGATATCATTATAGTTGCTTATGGTACAACTGCCCGTATTTCTTCAAGAGCTATTGAAATGGCTCGTAAAGAAGGATATAAGGTAGGGATGATTAGACCTATTACATTATTCCCATTTCCAACTGATATCATAAATGAAACTGCAGATAGAGTAGATGATTTTCTAGCAGTTGAAATGAGTACCGGACAGATGGTAGAAGATGTCAGACTAGCAGTAAACGGTAAAAAACCAGTTCATTTTTATGGAAGAACTGGTGGAGTAGTACCTTCACCCGAAGAGATTGTTAATAAGATTAAAGAAATCGGGGGTGAAAAATAATGAAAGAAGTTGCTGGATATCCAGATGCTTTAACCGATAAACAATTTCATTATTGTCCGGGTTGTACACACGGAATAATTCACAGGATTGTGGCAGAGGTGATTGATGAGCTTGATATCAGAGAGGAAACAATTGGTGTGGCCCCTGTGGGCTGTTCTGTATTAGCCTATGAATATTTTAATGTAGATATGCATGAGGCTTCTCACGGAAGAGCACCTGCGGTTGCTACCGGAATTAAAAGGGTACATCCTGATAAATTTGTATTTACCTATCAAGGAGATGGTGATTTAGCTTCAATAGGAACAGCAGAAATTGTTCATGCTGCTAATCGTGGTGAATTGATAAGTACTATCTTTGTTAACAACGCGATTTATGGAATGACTGGTGGACAAATGGCTCCTACTTCTTTAGAGGGGCAAAAGACTACCACATCACCATTTGGTCGTGATGTAAGAGAAGCTGGACATCCGATAAGAATGTCTGAGATGTTAACTCAGTTAGATGGTGCGGTCTATATTACTAGAGTTTCGGTTCATGACCCCCAACATATTAAACAGGCTAAAAAGGCAATTAAGAAAGCCTTCAAAATTCAATTGGAAGGTAAAGGATTTGCTTTAGTGGAAGTTCTTTCAACCTGTCCTACAAATTGGGGAATGAAACCTTCTGATTCTATAGAATGGTTAAAGAATAATATGATGGAAACTTATCCCCTTGGCGATCTTAAAACACCTGAGGGGGTGGAGTAGAATGAATGAAGAAATTATTATGGCCGGATTTGGTGGTCAGGGTATCATGTTGATGGGTAAACTACTTACCTATGCAGGGATGAAAGAAGATAAAGAAGTATCCTGGATGCCTTCTTATGGTCCAGAAATGAGAGGCGGTACAGCAAACTGTACAGTAATAATATCTGATAAAAGGATACCTTCTCCAATGTCTTCCAAACCGGATTCAATAATAGTAATGAACTTACCATCTCTTGATAAATTTTTACCTAAAGTAAAGAGTGGTGGCACGGTCTTTATGAACAGCTCATTAATTGCGGAAGAAGTTACAAGAGATGATGTTAAAGTTATAAAAGTACCCGCAAATGAGATGGCTAATGAGATTGGGAATTCAAAAATAGCTAATATGGTTATGCTGGGATCTTTTGTGGAAGAAAAAAATATAGTTAAACCCGAAACAGTAAAAGAATCTCTAGAAAAAGTATTATCTGCTAGAAATCAAAAACTTATTGACCTCAATGTAAAAGCCCTTGAAAAAGGTAAAGAATTTAAATAAATAACAACTAATTATTATAATAAGCTCATTCCATTTGAGGAATGGGCTTTTTTTATCGTCCTGTAAGTGTTAAAATAAAGTGTGATTAAAAAGCTAAGAGGTGAAAAAAATGGAAAAATATAAAGAAAAAATCTTAAACAGTGATTATATCTATGAAGGAACAATTCTAAATTTAAGAAAAGATAAGGTTAAGCTTTTTGACGAACATGAAACTTACAGGGAAGTCGTCGAACATGACGGTGGGGTAGCTATTGTACCTATTACAGCTGAGGGTAAAATATTATTGGTAAAACAATATAGAATAGCAGTTGATGAAGTTGTCTTAGAACTACCGGCCGGTAAATTAGAAGAAGACGAGGATGTAAAAAAATGCGCTCTACGAGAATTAGAGGAAGAAACGGGCTTT